>ENA-ORDR01001215-ORDR01001215.1-marine-metagenome-genome-assembly--contig:-NODE-1215-length-12302-cov-3.309448_pt1 | contig 12302 bp, 9 predicted proteins | sample MGYA00240993_ERZ508538 | MGnify/ENA primary metagenome ERZ508538 (study PRJEB26207, sample SAMN05421999) | marine metagenome | isolation source: Monterey Bay, California, USA | place: USA:Monterey Bay...
TACCCTTACAAAATCTCCCTGAGCGTTACCCTTGGCAGAAAGCCTCCTACTTCACAAACGCAGCCTCGCGTTTCTCGTCAATCCGAGCTGGCTTCAACTTTCTCCAATCGCTTGGATTTGGGAGTTTGAGCCGCTTCATGTTCTTGCCATAGCTATCGAGATTATCATTAAGATCATCTTCAGTCAGCGGCTTAGATTTAACTCCACCGTCAGGGACTTCAATCCCAGCAGACCAGATCAAAGCGTTGAGAACAACTGTGCGGAACCCGTCCAACGCCCAGCCATGGTGGTAGTGCCCACCAGTAAAACCAACCCCGCGACCACCATTCGGGCGCTCGTATCCCCACATGAGAGCATGCTCCTTATCTAGACCATCAACCCCATGCTGATTCCAAAGATTTATGTATCGATACATGTTTTTACGAGTCGGCGTTGCCGTTACCAAATCGAGCACTTTATCGCGGTCATTGATGAAGCGCATATTATAGTAAAACTCATCGAGACAAGTCACCGTTTCCGGCACACCATTTCCGATTTCATGATCCTGTTTAACCTTCATATCTGCAACCCAGTGAGGATTGACTGACCACTCCGACTCCATCGCACCACCAATCCAAGGCTGAAAATACTTCTTACCCATCTGCGGGTTCGGGTGAACGGCATAGTGCATAAAGACCATTCCGACACCCTTCTTTGCCAGAGAATCGAGATACTCCCACTCACCCGCGATACCACTCACGCTATCAGCGAAGATGAAAATGGAAGCCGCATCATCGAGAACCGACTTATCCTTAGGCCAATCTTTCCCTACAACGACCGCTTCTACATTGAGCCCGCTTTCATCATTTAGCGCTTTTGCAAGAAGCATGCAACCAGCCCTGAATTCATGCTCCCCTGATGCATGGCTACGGCTGCCCGCAATCAACACAATCTTCTTTTTCGTCGCTCCCTCTTTCTTGGCTGACAAAAACAAGGGACTGACAAGAGCCAGTAAAAGCGGGATAACAAGAGCAAGACGTTTCATAAGTTCCTATTTCAATTACGAAGAGTTTTGCCATTCCCTTCCAAAAAGGGACGCAAGAAAACTCCCTCTCTAATCCAAAGCCTTATACTCTCCGAACTCAAGCCCGTCACCATGAATTTTCGCCTCTAATTTGAGCGCCTTAAAGAGCCTTCTAGCAACATCCTTACCTTTTCCTCTTTCGAGTAAATCCACTTTCTCCTGAGGATCTTTTTCAAGGTCATAAAGGCGGGCAATCCCACCACCTGGATAAAGGATCAGCTTGTAGCCTTCTCTAGTTAGCGCACGCTGAGCATCCTTGAGGTAGGCCGAATAAATCTGAGCGCGACCACTCGATTCGCCTCTAAGAATCGGGATGTAGCTCTGATATTGAATATGCTCTGGAATCTCGACCCCTGCCACTTCAAGCGCAGTCGGAACCGAGTCCTGAATGTAGATGGGAGCAGAGACCTTTTTCCCAGCCTCAACTTCCGGCCCCACAACGACATAAGGAACCCTGATACTGTGATCATACATGTTCTGTTTTCCAAGAAGACCGTGATGACCACAACCGAGCCCATGATCGGCGGTGAAAACAATATAGGTATTCTCACGTTGCCCATTTTTTTCCAGAGCATCCAGAATGCGCCCAATTTGCGTATCCATGTGCGTAATTAAGGCGAAGTATTCACGCCGGGCCACTTGGACCGAACGCTTGGTCCTCGGCATTGGCGCGAGCTTCTCATCACGGAGACTATGCGGAGCCTTCATCACTTTGCGGTGAGGATAGGCATCGAGAAAATTCTCAGGCACCTTAATGTCGGACACCGGATACATATCGAGATACTTCTGCGGAGACTGTCGGGGATCGTGCGGAGCGTTAAAAGCCAAGTAGAAGAAAAATGGTTTGTCGTCATTTTTAGCCATATTGAGATACCTCACCGCAGTGTCAGCCTCCACTTCCGACCAATGTTTTCCACCTTTCCAGAACCCGTTGTTGGACTTGTCGGTCGGATTCCAAATATCCTTCTTCCCTTCAAGAGGACGATTGTATCCCGTTTTCACTTGATTGGGCATACCAGGACGAACATCCCCGACATGGTCAAAAAGATCCTCTGCTTTCATGCGAACATGCCATTTTCCAGTCATGTAGGTCGTGTAACCAGCATCGCTCATCAATTGCGGCCAGAGACGGCGTTTACCCATCGTCTTCTCTTCCTTCTGGGCATACCAGAGATGACGCCCCGTCATCATCATATTCCGGCTAGCGACACAAATCGCGCCATTCCACCCGCCAGAATTATAGGCGTGGGTGAATTGGGTCCCCGAGCTGAACAATTTATCCAGATTCGGAGTCATCACTTCGGTCATGCCAAGAGATCCGATCGCCTCATAGGTCATATCATCAGCAAAAATGAACAGGACGTTTGGCTTCTCAGACGCTGACACAAGGGAGATTAAGGCAAGAAACGAGACAAAACTACGCATGATAGAAGGTTACGCTGAAAATCGATGCGTTTTGACACTTAACATTCACTTTTTTCGCTGGTAACACCCTCTCGCCTGCCACCGCAGGCACACGATGAGTCGTTCCACCGCCCCCACCCTCAGTCATCGGCTTGAGTATTGCGCCTATCGCATCTTCGAGTGGATGCTCAAAATGATATCTTTGGAAACCATCTTTAAACTTGGCGAATTCGCAGGCCGAATTTTCTATCGCTACAACTCAATACGAAGGTATCAAGTCAACCGAAATCTTCGCCTCGCATTCGGCGACGAAAAATCGCATTCCGAAATCTCACAACTCACTGCAGAAGTTTTCGAGCGCACCGGAGCCAACTTTCTAACTTCACTCAAAATCCCTTTTTTAAATGATGCCCAGATCTTAGCTCAACTGCACTTTGAAGGGCTCGACGATTTCTTCGCTACCACGAGCAAGGGCGGCATTGTCATGGTCTCTCCACATATGGGAAACTGGGAACTTCTTGCCCAGGCCATCTTCCTAATCGATGGCGATTTTAAAGTTGGGACACACTATCGGCCCCTTAACAACTCTCTCATCAATGCCGTTGTCGAACGCCGTAGGAGAAGACGAGGACTTGAACTCTTTGCGAAACGATCCTCGACCCATCGTCTCTCGAGCTTTGTAAGGGAAGGCGGGGCTATGGGGATTCTGGCAGACCAACGAGTTGGTGCCCGTGGAGCCGCCTGTCTATTTTTTGGTCGCCCAACTACCTGTTCACCACTCCCTCATCTAATCGCCAAACGAGGCAAGGGTCTCCTCATTAGTCTCTCATGCGAGACCGTTGGAATCGCACGTTGGAAGATCACCTTCCGGCCTATTCCAACAATCTCCGCTCAAGCGTGCGCAGATAGCATCGAACAAGACTGGCGACGATCGCCTGTTGATGTCTTTTGGTTCGAAAACCGCTGGCGCCTCCAAGGGAACGATCCGCTTGCCTTCCTCGAAAAGTATAAAACCGACCTCAAAATACCCCGCCCACTTCGTGCCGTGAACCTCGCTCGGCAAGAAAAGAAACTGCCTTACTCCAAACGCTTGATCACTCAAGAGCATCACGAAGTCGACTTTAATCAGAGTGACCAATCAGTTCGCGAAAGACTCAACGAAATCTCAAATCGTGGAGCGACTCCAGTCGATGTCTTCTTGGCACCGCATTCTCAGTTGGATCGGGTCAAAAAACTCTCCGGAAAAATCATCACCCTTACCGCCGAAAAGAACTGTTTTTCAGAGACCGCCTCTACTGAAAAATAAAAAAACTAAGGAATAAGGGCCAGCTATAGGAGAACTCCTAAACTTAGATAAGATCCTGATAGGAGCAGCTGAAAATCCAAAAAGATCGTCTCCCACTTAATCCTTAGATGACATCTAAACTCACCAGTTTCTCCCCAGAAAGACCTACCACCCACAGAGCCCGAGACAGCTACAAAAAGAAATAGACGGGAGAATCCCCAACTTCCTTGATCTCAGCCACATTGCCAGAGGAATTTAGAGCGTATTTGAACTCGACCGGCCACGGCCCAGAATAGTTCCTCCCATTACACCACATCATCAAGATTTGCTCGTCACCCCGCCCAAAGCGAAGCGCGTAAACGTCATCTTCCATTTCTAATTTCTCCAAGAAAGTCGCTGATCCCAACTGCTCTAAAAAAACACGAAGCATCTTAAACCCAATCCGTTCGCGCCATCCGCCTTCGGTCTGCTCATCGACCAGTCCAAATCCATGAGCCACCAAACGCCACCAGTAAACTTTATCGACAAAGCCGGAACAGATTGAGATCACAAGATATCTTAACATATAGACTCCATAGTCGAATTCGCTCACACTCAAAGGGTGCTTCGGCGCATCAGCATCCACATAAGTTGCCGTTACCGGGGACCAAATCCCCGTTCCTTCAAGTGGCCAATTTACCTCCGAGATAATCACTTGATCATCACAAGCAGGCACTACCTTCGCAATCGCTCGCAGCAATCCACATTTTTCCAGAGTACTGAATTTTCCCTGGAAATTCTCCGGTGCTCCCCGCCGATCCACATAAAGATGATGAGACAAAGCTCCGTAGTGCAATCCTTTAGGAGCACCTTCAAAAGCTGAAAGAACATAATGATACTCGAAATCGATACAAGCAGGGCCCGTAAAAGTGATTTCAGGGAACTTCTCCTGCAACTTTATAACCGGCAACAACAAGGCGACCTGATCATCCGGCCCATGAACACCCCACTTCATCCGGTTCACGGCATGGCAAATCTCGACAGCCGTCACAAGCTCCCCAACTTCATCTAACACAAAACTCAAAAACTCAGCCCAAGAATCTGGCTCGTTGACCGCCTCACGGTCCTGAACCATCGCTATCATCACCTCGCGTCCAGAATCCACAAGCCGCTTCACCTGCAAAACTCCCTCCTTCCAACACAACATGCCTTCATGATGACAAAATCGTAAGAGAACCGACACCCCTTCCAACTTTTCCAATAGCTCCACCTGACGATTAAAATCCAGATCGGTCGATTCAAGCGCCACTCCAAATCGCCCCTTCAAATCAATCTGGCTTTGGTAGGCTAACGGAATTTGTCTACGGTATTCACGCCAGATTTTTCTCGCAAATTTCAAAACTGCCCAAGCAACTTTATAATGCCTCCCTAAAGAATAAAATCGTTTCCTCTCATACCTCTCCATCGTAATTGATGCCTGCGCCGATTCCCGATCCCAAATCCAAATATCCTGAACCTCGGGATAACTCCCAACAGCCCCTCGAGACCATTTACGAAATGGGTGACGCCACCTGCGGCTTCGCTCCCACAACTCAAAACCCCTCCGACGGGAAATCATCTCTTTGGTGAATTCTCTGGGAGGATTCCCTTTCCAATAAATCCTCGCCAACACATTGAGAAACGCTGAAGGCAGTCGCATCCTCGAAAAATCCTGCGCTCGCTCCTTCAAACTCAGGACCTCCCTGATTCGTCCGCGATTTAAATCAATAAACTGAACCTCCCCCCACTCCTCGTCGCCCGACACTTGAAACTCCATGTTTTGATTTCCTAGGTCCCGATGCCAAAACCCCACATCGTGCATTCTTCGAATCGCAGATGCAATATGACCTAACTTTTCCACCAAAAATCGACAATCCGCCTTCTCCTGATAGGCTTGAATCAGCGAGCTCTTGAAACTGACTAACGATTCAACATAATCCGAAAGATAAAAACTCTCCACCAAACGTGAACCTTCCCAACAATCGAAATAGGCAATCGGTTGAGGCGTTCCAACTCCTCGGCTTTTTAAAAAATTAGCAGCCTTAAACGAACGCTTAGCTTTACTGCCCTTCTTAAAGTCATAACGGTCCTTAAGAAATCCCTGCCTCCCAAAAGCTTTCACAGCCACCTTCAGACGTTTCCCATTCTTTTCAAAAGCGAGCACCACTACCCGGTGCCGACCCTCAGACAAAACACCATCTTTTGCAGACCTGGCTCGCTCCCCCAGCCCCCCCAGAGATTCTTCGTCAAAGAATGATTTGTAATCAGTGAGCACCTGTCCTTGGAGCTTCCCTACTGAAAGTTTCTCCACGCCTCGGTTCATCCTGTTGAGAAGGTTACAAAGCAGTCGAAAAAAAACAATCCGGTTTCTTCCATTCGACTTTCCACTCGACCGCCAAGGACCCAACCGATAAATTTCGACCCTTCCCCTTTCACCCAGAAGTAATTGCAATGGTGACCCAGAACCTCATTAACCTGTCCTCCGACTGCAAAACCATTGGCGAGGGCTTCTTCTGCACTTGCTACCTCCACCCGGAAGACAACTCTATCTGCATCAAACTTCCAACCACTCACAAAAAGGCACGAAAACGTCAAAAGGCTGATGAAGCTTACTATCGAAAGCTCTATAAAAACAAAGCGGATTTAACTTATATTAGTGATTATCTGGGTTCCTGCCAAACCAGCCTCGGCCCCGGCCATCTCTACCAATATATCAAAGATGAAAATGGTAAGACTTCAAAAACCCTCAATCACTATCTGGCAAACTATCCCCAAAAAACGGAGGAGCTTTGCACCCATCTCGCCAAGCTGGGCTGCTATCTCCTAGAAAACCACATTCTTGTTAGTGACCTTCACGGCAACAACATCGTTTTCCAGCATCTCAGCGGAAACTCAAAAAAACTCATGATCGTTGACGGAATAGGCGATCGCGTTATTTTCACCGCCCCCAACTTTTTCAAGTCGATCAAAGCAGGTAAAATCATCCGCCGGTGGAATAAATTTATCAGGCGACTTCAAGCTGACCATCCCTCTGCACCCCTACCAAAAGAACAACTTTATTTGGGAAATGAGGCCCTTACGAACACAACAACGGTCGATCGAGCTCACTAACCATCTCTGGAAAACTCGAGTGGCCTCCTCTACTAAGCCTCCGCCCGCTCCGAAATAATTGCCCCCTGATCAAGCTCGATCACGCGGCTTGCAATTTTGGTAGTCGAAAGGCGGTGAGCAATTAACAAGGTCGTGCGACCCTTCACCAAGTCCGCTAGAGCCGATTGAATAATTGCTTCACTTTCATTATCAAGCGCACTGGTCGCTTCATCCAAAAGGAGGATTGGTGCATCCTTTAGAAATGCTCTCGCAATAGCAATCCGTTGTCGTTGTCCCCCGGAGAGGCTTCTTCCCATTTCAGAAACCGGCGTATCGTAGCCTTTCTCCTGTTTAAGAATGAACTCATGCGCATTTGCTTTTTTTGCAGCACTTATGACCTCTTCTTCACTGGCGCCGGGACGCCCAAGAAGAATATTCTCCTGGATCGTCCCTTGAAATAATACGGCAGTTTGGGAAACCACCGCAACTCGGTCACGAAGCTCACTCTTGGACCATTTCCTCACATTCAGATCACTCACCGAAACACTTCCTCCCTTCACATCGTAAAAACGCGGGATCAAATTGAAGAGACTTGATTTCCCCCCTCCACTCGGACCGATCAAGGCCACGCACTGGCCGGGCTCGATTGTAAGGTTGATTCCACGTAGGATAAGCTCATCACCATAGCCGAATGAAACATTGTTAAAAACAACACGACTTTCAAAAATCTCTGGGGTCTCTGGACACTCAGGATCATCCAAATGATCAACCGCGAGAGAAATCTCCTCTAAGCGCTCAAGAGAAGCATCAGCCTGCCGCAAGTTCGCCTGAATCGCACCCAACTTCTTTACCGGCTCATAGCAGAGATACAACGCCATCGCGATCGCCATAAAACTAGAAAGTTTCATCCCCTGTTGCGCTCCCAGATAGATCGCCACCGTCAAGCCAAGCACCGATACAAATTCAACCGATGGTGAAATTAGCTGCTTGTACTTAACAACTTTCATCGAATAGCGGATCACCCCCTGAATTCGGTTACGAAATTTTTGCACGACCGCCCCCTGCAGATTATAGGCCCGAATCTCAAGTGGCGCCTGAATCGATTCAGAAATCTGCCCACTTAAATCGCCAGCATTGGCTTGTAATTTTCGAGCTTTGCCACCCAAACGTTTCGCAATCGCGCGCAGCGGGAGAACACACAAAGGGATGGAAAAAATCGAAAAAAGGACCAGAGAGGTGCCTTGGTTAGAAGCCGCTTCTGAGATCAAAAAAACCAGTGCAGCGATTAGAACCGCAGGTTGTTTAATGATATCAACTGCCACTTTACCCACCGTCGAGCGAACGATTTCAGCATCTCCCACAAGCCGCGCAAGCAAATCGCCCGCCTGTCTCTTCTGAAAAAACGCAATAGGCAGAGTTTGTAGTTTCGTAAAAACCTCATCACGAATTTGCTCCAAAAAACGATACCCGCAATAACTCATCAGATAGGTATTTAGAAAACCACCAATCGCCCGAAAGAAAAACATCAGCGGAAGCCATGCACAGGCAACAGGAAGCAACCACTCACCCGGCAACTGATCGAACCAACTCATCAGGCCTTCTACAAAGAAACTGTTTTCCGGCTCTCCTTCCCCAAGGTTTAGCTGATCATCTTTAAAAATTAAAGGGAAGACCACTTTTGCCGCAAGCGGCAACCCTGCTCCAGTTGCCACCGCATAGACCAATCCGGACAAAACACTACCAAGAAGCTGCCATTTTACCGGCTTAAAGTATTTGAAATAAGGCAGAAAGCGCTTCATCGACAGCGAGTAGGTTAACTCAATCCCTCCGAATCAACCAGACTTACTTGGGTTGACCAGAAGCAGCTCATAAGTCACTCTGCCGGCGTGGATTTGATCGAAAAAGCCCGGACGGTCGTAGGAATTGAGACCTCGCAGCTCAACCGGCTAGCCGAGAGGCTCGATGAAAACTTTAGTAAAGCTCTTGGCGCCCTAGAGGAAACCCTTAAGGGAGGGCATAAAATCGTTGTCATCGGAGTCGGTAAATCCGAGCACATTGGGAACAAGTTCGTTGCCACCTTAAACAGCACTGGCGCCACTACCGTAAGTCTCAATTGTCAAAATGCCCTGCACGGCGATCTTGGGATTCTTTCAGTCGGAGACCTCGTTATCGCTCTCAGTCATTCTGGAGAAACCTCCGAAATGATCAGCTTGCTCCCTCACGCGAAAAAACGAGCTTCCCAAATTATAACCATCACCGGAGATACCAAATCCACCTTGGCCAAACACAGTGACATCGTCCTTGATACCCATGTAGAGCAAGAAGCCTGCCCTCTCCAGCTCGCACCCACTTCAAGTTCGACCAACATGCTTGTTCTATGCGACGCACTCGCCATGGTTCTTCTGGAAAAACGAGGCTTCCACTCTAAGGATTTTGCCGAGCTTCATCCCGGTGGTAGCCTAGGGAAATATCTCCTAAATAGGGTTTCCGATATCATGCGTACTGGTTCAACTTTTGCGAAAGTCCCCACCACTTCTCTCGTCCAAGAAAGCGTTCTCGCGATGCTAGAATGCCGAGCCGGAGCTGCTGTCGTTGTGGACTCTAACGGTAAACTGGCTGGAATTTTCACCCACGGAGACTTTGTTCGGGGATATCAAACGAACCGGGAGATCGGAGATACTCCTGTCTCTGATCATATGACCACTGACCCAATTACGGTTCACGAAAACGACCTCGCGGCCGAGGTTGTTCGCATCCTTCGTGAACATCGCGTTGATGATCTCGTCGTCATCAATAATGCGGGTGAAGCAATCGGTCTAGTTGACGTTCAAGATCTAGCCCGTCATGGACTGAGCTAAGCCAACAACTTCACTTGGCTGAGAGATCGACCTTTACTAGCTCCTTGTCATTTCTCAGATAGGCCGCCTTTCCGGCAAAGGCAGGCCCACTCCAAACAACTGGACGGCTGTAAGCCTCATTAGTAGGCTCAAGAACATGTTGGCGTCCAATTTCACGATATCCCTCACGCGAGAGCTGCGCCAAAATTAGATCTCCATTTTCATTGAAGATCCAATAATTCCCTGACTCCTCGTGACGCGTCAGATGTGCCGTGCCATGACTCCCGCCCTTTGAACGATGTTCCTCGGCGACTGTTGGCTGTATTGTTGACCAGAATCTCTCTCCATTTTCGACCGATGCCGCAACCAACTGGCTGGATCGGACGTCACATCCATAAATAACACCATCATGAATCAGAGGAGTGCTATTACAGCAATAGAGAGCAGTTTTGGGTTTTCCCCGCCATATGAACTTTGCGGTCGGTTCATTTTCATCAAGCTCAATCATAGCGCCAACCCGGCCGATCCCGCTCGCAAAAATTTTATTGCCCACAAGTCGCGGCGTCATCACTGACATTCCATAAATGGGCTTGAGTGGAAGTTCCCAATACTTTTCTCCTGTCTTGGGATTTAAGGAATTAATTGCCTCTGGATGCCAGATCAAAAGTTGCTCCGTTTTACCGACTTTCACCAGTGAAGGAGGGCAATACCCTTGGCTTTTCGCATCAAGCGCCTTCCACTTCACCTCACCGGTCATGGCATCAAATGCCACCGCAACACTCCCCTCTCCACCGACGAGACAGTACAAAGTATCGCCGACCACCAGTGGATGAGCGGAAAATCCCCAAATAGGAAGCCCCGCATCAAAATCCTTTTGAAAATTCCTTTCCCACTTCTTAGCACCAGTCTTAGCATCAAGGGCAACAAGATCTCCCATTCCTCCCAAGAAATAAACCAAGCCATTCGCAATCGTAGGAGTAGCACGCGGCCCTCCGGGATAGGAGAGCGTGTAAGTTCGACTTTCTTCATACTTCCAGATCTCTTGGCCGGTCACCGCATTTAAACAAAGCAATCTCTCTTTTCCTTGCCACGTTACGGCTCTCCCTGGATTATTAACCAATTCACCCTCGGAACGCTGGTAGTCAGATACATAAACTCTACCACCAGCAACCGCAGGTCCCGAGTATCCCCACCCGACTGGAACACGCCACACTACAGGAGCACCAGATTTTGGTAAATCTGTTCTAATCCCTTTTTCCCGCCACACCCCATCCGCCTTCTCACCCATCCAACGGGGCCAATCATCAGCGGAGGCACTCAGAAATCCGGCAACACAAAGCACAAGAAACGTTCTCATATCTCCAGAATCCCTCCCTCCCCAAAAAAGTCAATCCAGCTTCATTTGAGGGGCTTTTTAAATTCAAAGCCACCATTCGTCATTATTTTTGATGCAAGTCTCAATCACTCTTTTGAACCTACTCCAAATATCATGCTCCAGGACGTCACCGATTCGATTTAGAAACCATACTTTGGCAAACGTAATGAATTTTTTAGATCCATCCCGCAAAGCTATGGTTAGAAACAGCCTTTGGCCTTGCCTTCACCGGTACGCGGTGTTGACTCCCTTCAAGCCAAAAAAAACTGTGAACGCATTCGAAATCTATCAGAAAATCGCCCCCTCCCCCATCAGCGACATGTTTCTCTGGATCCGGGAAAATGACCGTCAACTTTACAAATCAGCGATTGCGACTCTCACCGCAAACCGGAATCTCCGATCTGTCTTCGTTGAGAAAAAGTCGGTCTCAGAGCAGATTTCTTGGCTTCATAAAACCCTTAAACTGAAGACCAGCGATACCATCGGGGAACATCTCTTTCAGGTTTACTTCATGAAAGGGCAACAAGAGCTTTTAATTGGATTTTGTGACGGCATGGGAATCGAGCATGATGGAGAAGGCTCAGTCGAAGGAGCTCTCCCTGAAACTCTCGATGATGAAAAACTTAAGTCCACCATCGACAACCTCATCGAAGCACACGACCCCAAATTGGTGACTCTTTATCTTAGGATCTTTAATCTGCAGACCCCAAATGGGTGGGAGAATCTTGCAAAGACGCTCGAAAGTGATGAGCGACTCAACCTAGTTTAAGAGGCATCTAAAAGTCGCCGTATTGCAGCAAGCGCATAATCTAACTCCCTTTCCGAGATCAGGAAGGGGGGGGTAAAAGAAAGGACGTTTCCTTCCGGCCCATCCGCCAGAAAGAGAATCCCTTCAGCTAAAAGCGAGGTCAATAACTTGCCGGCTGGGCGATTCAATTCCAGTCCCCACATCAAGCCACGACCACGCACCTCTCGAACCGCTTTGTGATCAAACGACTGCAGCGCGCTAGAAAGCCTTTGTGAGGATTGTTCCACCAATCGAACCGTTGCGTCCCTTTCAAAAATTTCCAGCGATTTCAATGCCATAGCACAGCCTACCGGATGCCCCAAAAAAGTACTGGTATGCAACGCCTCGCCGGAACTCTTAGGCCACTGATCCATAACTTCTTCTTTTCCCACACAAGCAGAAATCGGAAAGCCCCCACTCATCGCTATTCCAACGCAAATCAG
>ENA-ORDR01001218-ORDR01001218.1-marine-metagenome-genome-assembly--contig:-NODE-1218-length-12283-cov-3.070867_pt1 | contig 12283 bp, 10 predicted proteins | sample MGYA00240993_ERZ508538 | MGnify/ENA primary metagenome ERZ508538 (study PRJEB26207, sample SAMN05421999) | marine metagenome | isolation source: Monterey Bay, California, USA | place: USA:Monterey Bay...
CATTTAAGGTTTACTATAAGTGAATCGTAGTCTAATCCTTTTCGTATATACTCACCTTTAACTCCTACTCCGTCTAAACTAACTAGTACCTCCAAATGAGAAAAATGATTCTAATATAAAATTATTTTCAGCAGGATTTGTTGTCACTTATGGAGTAATGAACTATTTAGATTTATTCGATATAGTTTTAGATTTTATAGATAGAGATTTAATTGATTTAAATTATAGACAAGACTCTGGAACTAGAGGAGCAATTTTTAGCCCTATATACGGTCCCGATTACTACGACTGCAGATTCTTACCAGATAAATTTAAAACTAAATTTAAATTAAGACTAGATGGGTTCTTTGATGAACTTATAGATAAATACTTAGGCAGCCCTACAAATGCTAGATGTATAAATGGTATTGTAGATATGATTTATGGTAGAGGACTAGAAGCTACAGACAGTGAGATAAAACCTGAGATGTATGCCAAAATGAAAATGCTCTTAAAACAAAAGGATTTAAGGCGTGTTGTAAACGATTATAAGATGTTAGGTCAATCTGCTGTTCAAGTGGTCTATAACAAGCGAAAAACAGCCATTGTGAAGGTGCTACACTTTCCTATGGAGACTCTTAGAGCAGAAAAAGCTAAAAAAGGTCAAAGTATTTTCACTTCGGATGTTTTTTTTGGAAATGAAGAAAGTAATAATATTAAAACAGTATCAACTTTCATAAGCAACAAAAGGCAAGCTAAGATTCATAATAATAGGGATTTATCTAAGGTTATGGTTTGGCCAATTAAAATTGCTTTTTATTCTAAGGCTGAAAACAAAACAAGTCCAGATTATGAAATATCATTAGAATTAGACGAGGTTGGAGTTGTGTATTCTTATAAAGTTGATTATGGGGACTTTGAAGTGATAGCTAAACTTAAAGATTTTAAGGTTATTGAAAAACAAGTATGTAATAATTAAAAAGTATTAATTATTTAATTTTAGATTCCTTAAATAAAACATGTTTCCTTGCTTTTGGGTCATATTTCATTAATTCTAATTTTTCAGGTTTTGTTCTGGGGTTCTTTTTTGTTACATAGAAATATCCAGTATCAGCTGAACTAATAAGTTTAATTTGTAAAGTTGCTGGTTTAGCCATGTTTAACTCCCTAATTTAGTGTTATTTAATTTAATTATTGTTTAAAGTCAAGTTATGAAATATCTTTAAAGTCTTAGTAGCTATTGATTTATCTTTTTCTTCTTTTTTTATATTTTTTTACTTTACCTTTTATTCCTCCAGAAATAAATTTCACAGTTATACTACCAGTTAAAGGAACAACTTCTGTAATCTTAACTGTAAGTTCCATACCACTTTTGAAAAAATATCCTGAACTTTCACCCAACAATACTTGTTTTGTTTGATCAAAATCGTACCAGTCATAAGGTAATTCACGAATGGGAAGAAGTGCTTCAGCTATTCCGTCATCTATGGATACAAATATCCCAAATTTATGGACGGATATAATTGAACTAGTAACAGTTTCATTAACTTTGTCTTGGTATATTAAACTTATTAATCGATCAATTGTAGTTCTCTCAGCATTTGTTGCCTTTCTTTCCATATTTGAAATATGTTCGCACAACAATTTAATTTCTTTCTCATTAATACTTAAATTTTGTTTATTTGAATTTTCTTGATTAATTATTTTTATAATTTGTCTGTGAATTAACAAATCTGCATACCTACGTATTGGTGAAGTGAAGTGAACATAATTTTTAAGTGCTAGTCCAAAATGTGAATAATTTTTATTATCGTACCTTGCTTGAGACTGACTTCTTAATATTGATTGATTGATTAATTCATAATCAGCCGTCTCTTTTGTTTGTTCTAATATTTTATTCATCAATGAAGGGTGAGGTAATTTCCCAATTAAAATACTAGCTAGCGGTTGTCCTATTATGTCTATTAATGTTTTATATTTTTCTTCACTTGGTTGTTCATGAACTCGGTAAACTGTATTTTGTGAACTTTTATTTATTTCCTCAGCTGCAGCAACGTTTGCTAAAACCATAAATTCTTCAATTATCTTGTTACTAGTCATGCCATAAACTTTTTTTACGTCTACCGGCCAATTTTTTTTATTAAATATTATAGTTTTTTCTGGCAAATTTAAATTTAATGCGCCTCTGTTTGTTCTAACTTTATCAAGAAGTTGATAAACTTCATGTAAATAGTTAATGACTTTTAGAATGTTTGTATCTAAATGACTGTTTTTATCTTTATTAATTACATCTTCAACCTGTTTGTAAGTTAACCTTTGTTTTGAGTTAATTATAGACTGAAAAAACTTATGAGATTGTTTAACACCTTTGTTATTTAATATTATTTCAACTGTTAAACATAATCTATCTACATTTGGTTTTAATGAGCATAAATTATTTGACAATTGCTCAGGAAGCATAGGAATAACAAGGTTTGGTAAATATACTGAATTGCCTCTTTCTTTCGCTTCTAGATCTAGATAGGAATTAAGCTTTACGTAATGAGAAACGTCAGCTATCGCGACTAATATTCGCCACCCTTTTTTACTAGATAATTTTTCAGCATAAACAGCATCATCAAAATCTTTAGCATTTTCTCCATCAATCGTTACTAAAGATGTAGATCTCAAATCAACACGGCCTTCATTATTAATTTGGTTTAACCCTTTAACTTCCTTGACGATATTATCGTTAAATTCGTAATTTAAATCATTTTCTTTAATTGCTAAAAAGGAAAATGTTTTTGGATCAAGTGAAGACCCTATTATTTCTATGATTTCTGCATAATTAGTTTGGCTATTATTGTTATTTCTTTCTCTCTTTTTTGCTTTAATTTTTTTTATTTTTATATTTTTTAAAGTTTGCGTCGATGCTATTTGAGCTTTAACAATATCCCCATTATGAAGAACAGTCTCTTTTGATATTATCGGAATTATTATATCTTTACTTTTACGACCTCTTTCTAATTCTTGAAGTACAAATTGTTTTCTTGAGTTGATATTTACTTTTGCAAAGAAATATCGTCTTTCAATATCTAGTTTTTTAATTATCTTAATAAATTCATAGCTATTATTAGATATTTTAAATTGGACTAATAAATGATCTTGTATATTAAATTTTATATTTTCATTTTTGAACGGTATTTCAACTTGTCTAAAATCATAATGGCTATCTAAAATATTTGCATTAGCAAAACCGTCATCGTCTATAGAAGTGATCTTTAATGATAATATTGGAGATGTTATCTCTTTTATTTTACTATGATTATTATTTCTCATATTTGATGAATTTTATAAAAAACATAGATTATTTTTTCTTTTTTGATTTCTTAGAAGTTTTTGGAGCAGTTTTCTTTTTAAACCTTGGAGGTTTCGCAGCTTTTGCAATAATTAATTCAATTGCTTGTTCTAAATTAATGTCTTCTAAAGTAAAAGATTTAGGTAAAGTGGCTCTTATCTTATTGTACTCTACATAAGGTCCAAACCTTCCTGATTTTGCCAACACTTTACCATTACCATCAGGATGGTCTCCAAGCACTCTACCGAGTTTGTCACTGTTTTCTCCAATTAAAACTACAGCATGGTTTAAGCCAATGTTTATGACTGTATCGTCTGCTGGGATACTTATAAAATTTATATCATATTTTAAATAGGGACCATATCGGCCTATACCAGCAGAAATATCTTGTTCAGTTTCTGGATGTTTACCAATTAATCTTGGTAATGAGAGAAAAGCTAATGCTTTTTTTAGATCAATTGTTTTGGCTTCAACAAGTTTTGGTATGCTAGTTCGTTTTGGTTTTTTTTCTTCACCTAGTTGAATATAAATACCATAAGGACCTTTTTTAATTAAAACATTTAATCCTGTTTCAGGGTCTATTCCAAGCAACCCATCATTTTCAGGCATAAAAGTGTTGTTAGCATCGCTATCGTCACCATTTTGGTTGTTTGCGATCTGCTTAGTAAATTTACATTCTGGATAATTAGAGCATCCTATAAAAGCACCATATTTTCCTAATTCCAAGCCCAAGGTTCCATTGGAGCATGTTGGGCATGTTCGGTTTGGTTGACCATTGTCTTTTTGATCGTCTTTAGGAAAAAATAAGTCTGTCAGTTCGTTTTCTAAGGCTTCTAATATTTTATCTCTTTCTAGGTTAGACATTTTGTCTAAATGAGGTTTAAAACTATCCCAAAATTCTTCTAATAATTTTTTATAATTTAATTTTCCATCCGATACAGTATCCAGCTTCTTTTCTAATTCTGCAGTAAAATCATACTCAATATATTTTCCAAAGAAATTATTTAAAAAAGCAGTAAGTATCCTACCTCTTTCTTGAGGAATATGTTTACCTTTTTCTTTTTCAACATAGTTTCTATTTATTAAAACTTGTAATATTGAAGCATAAGTTGATGGTCTGCCAATGCCTAACTCTTCCATCTTTTTTATTAGACTTGCATCAGTATATCTTGGGGGAGGTTGTGTAAAATGTTGGTCACTTTCAACCTTACTTAAATCAACTTCTTCTTTTTCATTCAAGTTTGGTAATAGTCTGTCGTCTTCTTTGTCTCTATAAACAAAAAAACCAGGGAAAATAACTTGTGAACCATTAGCTCTAAACGTTATGCTTTGATCTTTGCTTGAAATGTCGGCTGCAGTTTCATCTAATTCTGCAGATTGCATTTGACTTGAAATAGTTCTTTTCCAAATTAAATCATATAGTTTTAATTGTTCTGCATCTAAATAATTGGATATACTCTCGGGATCTCTTGCAATGTCTGTTGGTCTTATTGCTTCATGAGCTTCCTGTGCATTTGCAGCTTTAGATTTATATACTCTTGGATTATCAGGAATATATGATTTTCCATGACGGTTTGAAATTTCATTTCGTAATTCTTCAATAGCTTGCGAACTTAATTGAACTCCATCAGTTCGCATATATGTTATTAACCCAGTTGTTTCAGAACCAATATTTATTCCTTCGTATAACTTTTGAGCAATTCTCATAGTTCTTGACGCACCAAAGCCTAGTTTGTTTGAGGCATCTTGTTGAAGAGTTGAGGTTGTAAAGGGTGCTAAAGGATTTCTTTTAACCCTTTTCTTCTCAATATTTGTAATATGAAAAGTTGATTTATTAATCTGATCAAGTGCCAAATTAGCTTCACTTTCATTTTTAATATCCATTTTTGCAAGCTTTTTGTTGTTTATAAAAATAAGCCTTGCAGTAAAATCTTCTTTGTTATCTTTTGTAAAAACTGAAGCAATTGACCAATATTCCTCTATATCAAATTTTTCAATTTCAATTTCTCTTTCGCATATTAGCTTTAAAGCCACTGATTGAACTCTACCCGCAGATTTAGAGCCAGGAAGTTTTCTCCATAATATAGGTGATATAGAAAAACCTATAAGATGATCTAAGGCTCTTCTTGCCAAGTATGCTTCTACTAATTCTGTATTTATTTCCCTCGGGCTCTTCATTGCCTCTAAAACAGCATTTTTAGTAATTTCATTGAAAACCACTCGCTGAACGGGTTTGTCTTGTATAGTTTTTTTGCTATTTAGAATCTCTTTAAGATGCCAACTAATGGCCTCACCTTCTCTATCTGGGTCTGTGGCAAGAATAAGAGTGTCGGCAATTTTTAATTCACTTATAATCTCTTTTACAACTTTTTCTTTATCTTTGTGCATTTCCCAAGACATTTTAAAATTATCTTCAGGAAGAACTGCACCATCTTTGGATGGTAAGTCTCTTACATGGCCAACTGATGCAATTACTTTATAATCGTTACCCAGATATTTATTAATAGTTTGGGCTTTTGCAGGAGATTCAACTATTACTAACTTCATTTATTTTAGGTCCTAGATTAATTTAAAAGAGTAATAAAACATCAGTGTCTGATGGACTATACATCTGCAGATAACATTACTTTGATTAAATAACAATAATAATGTTTTTAAATTTTAGGCTCTGTTCTATTCAACAATCTCTTAATATTTTCTCTATGTTGAAACCAACAGATTGATGAAATAAATATTGAAGCAATAATAAAATAATTTTCCACTGAGTTAAAAGTCATTAAAAAAGGTATTAGAAAATAAGCAACTAATGCTGACATTGAGCTGATTTTGAAAAATTTTGCTATTAAAAACCATATCAGAAGAGCTACAATTCCAACTAACAAATTAATAAACAATATAGTACCAAATCCTGTTGCTACACCTTTGCCACCTTTGAAATTCAACCAAATTGGGAAACAATGTCCCAGAACAGAAGATATAGCAACCACGCTCATAATTAATTCAAGATTATAGATGCTGAAAATTGACGCCTTAGTTAATATGGATGTTAAAAGGAACAATGCTAAGGCTCCCTTGCTTCCATCTAAAATCAATGTAAACAACGCTATTTTTTTGTTGCCAGTCCTTAAAACATTTGTTGCGCCAATGTTTCCACTACCTATATTTCTGATATCTCCTAAACCTGACATCTTGGTCAAGATTAAACCAAAAGGTACAGAGCCAATTAAATAACCTAGAAAAGAGAATAATAATAAAACTAATAAATAGTTGAGATCAAAATTCATTTAATAGTCTTTTTTTTAATATTGAATTTAAGTAAGACGGATTGCCACGAATAAAAGTGGCTAGAATTTTGCCTTTTATATTTCTTCCCTCAAATGGAGTTGGGCTAAACATTAAATTTTTTTGATTAATTGTACTTTTACAGCTGTCACTAAAAATGATAAAAGTAGCATCTTCATTTAATTCAAGAGTAGGCTCTTTTATTTTTAATATCTTAGAAGGATTAACTGAGATTAAAGAAATTGCTTTATTTAAATTAATTAATTTTTTATGAACTAATTCTAAAGTTAGTGAAAATAACGTTTCAATTCCTGCAGCCCCAATTGAAGCAGCAGAGAATGGTTGAACTTTTGTGTCTTTTGATCTAGCTCTATGATCAGAGGCTATTGCATCAATTGTTCCGTCTTGTATACCTTCTATTACGGCCATTCTATCGTCCTCTGTCCTTAAAGGAGGTGAAATTTTAAATGATGTATCATAATTTAATAATACATTTTCATTTAATAAAAAATATGGAGGAGCAGTATCACAAGTTATATTTAATCCCTTTTTCTTAGCTTGACGAATTACATCAATTGCTTCTCTCGTAGATACGTGAGCTACATGATAATGAACACCAGTTAATTCAGCTAATCTTATGTCTCGTTCAATCATAATTACTTCTGCACAAGATGGTATTCCGATTAAACCAAGACGAGTAGAAATTTCTCCTTCATTCATTTCACCCCTTATAGATGTTGTTGAAGCTTGGTTAATCCCTGACAAATCTTGATCTTCCGCATGTTGAATTATAGGGCGATTTATCATTTCTGCGTAACTCATTAAACGTCTCATAACCAAACTATTTTTAATACTTTTATTCCCATTTGTGAAACCGACAGCGCCCATCTCTGACATTAATCCTAGTTCACTCATTTCTAGCCCAGCATCATCTTTTGTTGCAGCGCCATAGACATTAACTTTAGGTAACATAGTATTTTCTGATTGTTTATAGATATGATCTATAATAGAGGGATTATTAAGTTTAGGAGTTTGATTTGGAAGAATGACAATTGAAGTTACACCATTTTCCAGAGCAACTTTCTGAGTTAATTTTAAATTTTCAGTTTTTCCTAAATTAACACGCATGTCCATTAATCCAGGAGATATAGTTAAACCATTACCGTCATAAATAGTTACAGATTTATGGTTTGTGAAAGTTTCTAGATTAATTTTTTTTGAAATTGAAATAATTTTGTTATTTTCAATAACAACATTTGATTTTTCATCAAAATTTGTACGAGGGTTAAGAACATTGATAGATTTAAAAATTGTATATGCCATTTTTACTTTTCTAAACCTTTAGTTTTTGTATGGATTAGAGATTCAATAATTGACATCCTAACTGCTACACCCATTTCAACCTGAGTTTTTATTAAGCTCCTATTTGTATCATCAGCCAACGCAGATGCAATTTCAACACCTCTATTCATGGGGCCAGGATGCATAATAACGGCATTTGAGTTTGCTAGTGATAACTTAGTTTCATCAAGGCCAAAAAATTTAAAATATTCACGTTCAGAAGGGTTTTCAGTTCCAGACATACGCTCATTTTGAAGTCTTAATAACATAACTACATCGGCATCCTTGATGCCTTCTTCCATATTATAAAAGCACTTTACACCTAACTTTTCTAGGTTTAAAGGCATTAAAGTTGATGGAGCTATGCACCTAACTTCTGCTCCCATTATATTTAAAAGATGAATATTTGAACGAGCCACTCTACTGTTAGCTATATCTCCACAAATACTTATTTTTAATCCTTCTAAATGACCAATTCTTCTCTTAATAGTTAAAGCATCTAATAACGCTTGCGTTGGGTGCTCATGTCTTCCATCGCCTGCATTGATAATGCTGCAATTTAAATAGTCAGCAAATAAATGTGGAGCTCCACTATGAGGGTGTCTTACTATTAATAAATCTGGTCGCATTGCATTTAAAGTGCTTGCAGTATCAAGAAGGCTTTCTCCTTTTTTTATAGATGAGTTAATTAAAGATATGTTTATAACTTCTGCACCAAGTCTTCTTGCTGCAAGTTCAAAAGACACTCTTGTACGAGTAGAGTTTTCAAAAAAGACGTTTAGAACAACATAACCTGATAGTTTTTTTGTATCACTGTGTCTATCTAAATTAGCAAAGTAATTGGCTCTATCGAGTAATCCTTCAATTTCATACTTTTGCATACCCTCTATTGCTAACAAATGGGAAGATAATAAATTAACTGGAGAGGACAATATGGTTTTTTGATTTTTAAATATTTTATTCATTTAAAATATCTTACTACATTCTTTTGGGTAATCCGTCTAGTGCAGTTTGTAATATCCAGCAAGCAGCTAGTTGATCTGTTCTGGAGTTTCTTTTTTTTCTAGTAAGGTCTGCCTTGATCATAGGCTTTTCAACAGCCATTGTAGACATTCGTTCGTCTTGAAGTAGAATTGGAATATCGATCACTTCTAACAAGCTTTTTACAAAATCTCGGACAGAATCGCATCTGGGCCCAATACTCCCATCCATATTTAAAGGCCAACCTATAATTATTCCTGTAACATCATATTTTTTTAGAACTTCAAGAAGTTGATTTAAATCAGATTTTAATTTTTTTCTTTGGATTGTAAAAATAGGGGAGGCAACGGTCAAATCTGAATTACTGATTGCTATTCCCAAAGTTTTGGTACCAGGATCTATTCCTAAAATCCTTTTTTTAGGCAAAATGTTCAACAAAAATTCATCAGACTTGAAGATAGGCATAATTGATGCTAACAGACTTTCTAATATATTAAAATTCAATCAATGGGATGAAATAATAAAAATGTCCAATAAAAAATCGATTGTTGATATTCCAACTGTAAATAAAATAGCAAGACTTTCTCGTTTAGATATTCCTGAAAAGAATAAACAAAGCCTAACAAACGATTTAAATAATATCTTAGGATTTGTAGCTAACCTAGAAGAGGTTGATACGTCTAATGTTGAGCCCTTAGCTTCGGTTACAGGTCATAAATTACCACTTAGAAGTGATATAGTGACTGATGGGAATATAGAAGACTTAGTCTTAAAAAATGCACCCGAAAGCTCTAGTGGTTTTTTTGTTGTTCCAAAGGTTATTGAATAATGTCTGATTTATTAAAATATGATTTGCTAGGCGCATCTGAGGCCATTAAATCAAAAGAAATTTCTTCAGTTGAACTTACTAATGCTTATATTGAGGCTATAGAAAAAACTTCGTCTTTGGGTGCTTATTTAGAAATAGTAAAAGATAAAGCTTTAGAAATGGCTATAGTATCTGATGAAAATATTTCTAAGGGTGTTTCTAGGCCTCTTGAAGGCCTTCCAATAGGCGTAAAAGATATGTTTTGTACTAAAGACATAAAGACTACCGCGTCTTCCAAAATACTTGATAATTTTTATCCTACCTATGAAAGTACTGTAACCCAAAATCTTTGGAATGACGGTGCCGTTATGTTAGGCAAGTTATCATGCGACGAGTTTGCAATGGGTTCAAGTAATGAAACAGCTGCTAAAGGCAATGTCATAAATCCATGGTTAAAACATAAGAAGATGTCCCCAGGTGGTTCTTCTGGTGGGTCTGCTGCAGCTGTGGCAGCAAGATCAGCTTTAGCAGCAACTGGAACAGACACGGGTGGCTCAATCAGACAGCCAGCTGCATTTTGTGGGATCACTGGTTTAAAACCTACTTATGGCAGATGTTCGCGATGGGGAATAGTAGCTTTTTCTTCATCTTTGGATCAAGCAGGACCTTTGACTAGAACAGTTAGTGATGCTGCACTTATGCTTAATTCTATGGCTAGTTATGACAAAAAAGATTCAACATCTGCTAATTTGGCCATGCCTGATCTAATGAGTTATTTGGGTAATAGTATAAAAGGAAAAAAGATTGGAATTCCTAAAGAATACACACAAGATGGTATTTCTGATGATATTGTAAACTTTTATCAAAAATCAATTAATTGGCTCAAAGAGGCGGGAGCTGAAATTATCCCAGTTTCTTTGCCTCATACAAAGTATGCTCTTCCTGTATATTATATCATAGCACCCGCAGAAGCATCCAGTAATTTGGCAAGATATGATGGTGTGAGGTTTGGTCAAAGAAAAGAAGCATCCAGTTTAGACGACATGTATGAAACAACACGCGGTGAAGGTTTTGGAGATGAAGTGAAGAGAAGAATAATGATTGGAACTTATGTTTTATCTTCTGGTTATTATGACGCGTATTATCTAAAAGCTCAAAAAGTAAGAAGATTAATAAAAGAAGACTTTGAAAATGTTTTTAAAAAAGTTGATTATATACTTACACCATCAACTCCAACAACATCTTTTGAATTAGGTAAAAAACAAGATCCATTGACTATGTATTTAAATGATATTTTTACGGTACCAGCAAGTTTAGCAGGTCTTCCTGGAATATCATTACCTGTTGGTTTAGATAAATTGGGTCTTCCAATTGGAATTCAACTTATTGCTAACGCATTTGACGAACCAGGTTTGATTAGTACTGCTCATGTATTAGAAAAATCTGCTAACTTTAATTTTATTGCTGATGGAGCGGCCAAATGAGTGAAACTTTAAAATTAAAACCTGGTCATATTCAAGGTGAAACGGGTGTTTGGGAAATGGTAATTGGTCTAGAAATACATGCCCAGGTTTCAAGTAAATCAAAGTTGTTTTCAGGAGCCTCTGCTACTTTTGGTGCTCAAGCAAACTCTAATGTTTCATTAGTTGACGCAGCAATGCCAGGTATGCTTCCAGTAATTAATGAATATTGTGTAGAACAAGCTGTCAAAACAGGGTTAGCTTTAAATGCTCAGATAAATAACGTTTCTGTATTTGATAGAAAAAATTACTTCTATGCTGACTTGCCTCAAGGTTATCAAATAAGTCAATTTACGAAACCTATAGTTGGAGAGGGTGAAATTAATATTGACGTAGATGATGAGAACCAAACAACAATAGGTATTGAAAGATTACATCTTGAACAAGATGCTGGTAAATCTTTACATGATCAACACCCAAGTAAATCTTATATTGATTTAAATCGAACAGGCGTTGCTCTAATGGAGATTGTTTCTAAACCTGATATAAGATCACCTCAAGAAGCGGGGGCTTATGTTAAAAAAATAAGATCTATTTTAAGATATGTTGGCTCATGTGATGGTAATATGGAAGAGGGTTCTTTAAGAGCTGATTGTAACGTTTCTGTTAGGAAAGCAGGAGAAGAATTTGGTACTAGGTGCGAAATAAAAAATTTAAATTCCATAAGGTTTATTAATCAAGCTATTCAAGCAGAAGCAGAAAGACAAGTTGAAATACTTGAAGCAGGTGGAGAAATTAATCAAGAAACAAGGCTTTTTGATACTTCAACAGGAGAAACTAGATCTATGAGAAGTAAAGAAGATGCTCATGATTATAGATATTTCCCAGATCCAGACCTTTTGCCTTTAGAATTTACTAACAGTTTCGTTCAAGATATTAAAGATAAGTTACCCGAGTTACCAGACTTTGTAAAAAAACGATTAGTAAATGAATATGGAATAACTCCTTACGATGCTTCTATTTTAGTTGAAGAAAAGGATTATGTTAATTTCTTTGAACAAGCTGCAACTGGTGGTGATGGAAAATTAACGGCAA
>ENA-ORDR01001220-ORDR01001220.1-marine-metagenome-genome-assembly--contig:-NODE-1220-length-12280-cov-2.825289_pt1 | contig 12280 bp, 10 predicted proteins | sample MGYA00240993_ERZ508538 | MGnify/ENA primary metagenome ERZ508538 (study PRJEB26207, sample SAMN05421999) | marine metagenome | isolation source: Monterey Bay, California, USA | place: USA:Monterey Bay...
TCATCTATTGGCGCATAAGTATTAGTGTAAGCTTGAAAATATGCTAAATACTTTTGTACTTTATATTTCTTTGAAAAAAAAGCTACACCTTCATTTATTTGAACTTTTATTGGCTTAATAGGCTTGCAATATTCGGGATTGAAAGTATTATTATTACAATAAGTACAACCTCCTACTCCTTTCGAACCATCTTTATTTGGACATGTAAAACCTGCGTTTATACAAACCTTCTGTACTCTGTAACCAAACTTATTTTTGATAAAAGAAGAAAAATCATTATATCTTTTTGTTGTTTCCATTATATGAAGAAAGACTAATTAAACGATAATATTGTAATTATTTATTAACTGATTTTTTTCTATTTTGTAAAGTCTGATTCAACTTATATACATAGTCACTTACAGAGTATTCATAACACCAAGGTAATACAGCGTGTATAAAAGCACGAAATCCAATAAAAATTAATTTTATTCCAAATGACATAGATTTTAAGAAATGTTGGAAATAAGTTTCTCCAATAGAATTTGGATGATTTGTAAAAATATTCTTCATGTTATAAAATTTCATCAAGTTTGAATGTATCTTTTAATCTAACTCCCTTATTTGTCATTTTTACAGTACAACATTCATTATAATAATCATGCTGTAAAAATATAATATACTCTTTCTCCGCAGCAATTCTTAAAAACTTTTCCTTTTCAGACAAAGTAAGTAATGGTCTAGTGTCATATCCCATGACATACGCTAAAGGGATATGACCCGTACTAGGCAAAAGATCAGCTGCAAAAACGATAGTTTTACCTTTGTAAGAAATATGTGGTATCATTTGAGATTCAGTATGTCCATCTACAAATAGTGCATCAAAATTTTTAAAAATATTTTTCTGATTATCCACAAAATTAAGCTTTCCAGACTCTTGAATTGGAATAATATTATCTTTTAAAAAAGAAGCTTTTTCTCTGTTATTAGGGTCCGTAGCCCATTTCCAATGCTTGGCATTACTCCAATATTTTGCATTCTTAAATGTCATCTCAAAATTAGTTTTTGTACTATTCCATTTTACAGATCCTCCACAATGATCAAAATGAAGGTGAGTGAGAAAAACATCAGTTATATCATCCGCATGAAATCCATGAACGGCTAACGAAGAGTGCAAATTTGTATCTCCATGTAAATAATAATGTTTCAGAAATTTTTCATCTTGTTTATCTCCAATGCCATTGTCAATTAATATTAGTTTTCCATCATCTTCTATTAGTAAAGATCTCATTGCCCATGGACATAAATTATTTTCATCTGATGGATTTGTTTTACTCCACAAAACTTTTGGCACTACACCAAACATACCGCCTCCATCTAACTTGAAAAAACCAGTATCTATTGTATACAAATGCATGTTAGTAAATTTAAGATTGTCAAAAATAACAATTGATATTAAGTTCTATCTTTAAATAACATTTTTTATTTACATGAAAATACATTTAATAGCTATTGGAGGTAGTGCTATGCATAATTTAGCTATCGCTCTAAAACACAAGAGGAATAAGGTTACTGGTAGTGATGACAAGATTTTTAGCCCTAGCAAAGAAAGGTTAGAAAAACAAAATCTATTGCCTGAAAAGATAGGATGGAATCCATCAAAAATAACTAAAGATATAGATATTGTTATTGTTGGTATGCATGCGAAAGAAGATAATCCCGAATTACTCAAAGCAATAGAATTAAAACTTAAAATCTTTTCATATCCTGAATATATTTACGAGCATAGTAAAGACAAAAAACGAATTGTTATTGGAGGAAGTCATGGTAAAACATCTATTACAGCAATGATTTTACATGTTTTAAAAAGACAAGATATTGATTGTGACTTTATGGTCGGTGCGCAATTAGATGGCTTTGAAAATATGGTAAGATTAACTAAGAATGCTCCTTACATGATTATTGAAGGTGATGAATACCTAAGCTCTCCAATTGACAGACGACCAAAATTTCATTTGTATCATCCACATATAGCTGTGCTAAGCGGAATAGCATGGGATCATATTAATGTCTTTCCAACATTTGAGATCTATATTGAACAGTTTCGCCTATTCAAAAACATGGTAAGAGATACATTAATTTACTGTCAAGAGGATAATACATTAAACAAACTAGTGTCTGAAGATACTAATTGTAAAATCTTAGGATATACAACTCACGAAAATAAAGTTATAGATGGAATAACATACATTGAAAATACAAAACTCCAAATATTTGGGAATCATAATTTACAAAATTTAAATGCTGCAAAGCTAGTATGTAAAGAAATAGGAATTAAAAGTAAGGACTTTTATGCTGAAATAGCAAGCTTTAAAGGTGCATCCAATAGGCTTGAATTAGTATATTGTAATAAAAATACAGCATTATATAAAGACTTTGCTCATTCACCATCAAAATTAAAAGCGACATCTAAAGCAATGAAAGAGCAATTTAAAAACAGAAAATTAGTTGCCTGCATGGAACTACATACCTTCAGTAGTTTAGATAAAGAATTTTTAACTCAATACAAAGGATGTATGAATGATCCAGATATCTCAATTGTATATTTTAATCCCGAGGCAATTGCTCACAAAGGGTTAGATCTTATAACCAAAGAAAACATCAAAAAAGCATTTGAGAAAAAAGATTTAAAGGTATTTAACAATTCTTGTGATTTAAAAAAATTTTTAAACACAATGGATTGGGAAAATCAAAACCTTTTAATGATGAGCTCAGGTAATTTTAATAACATAAATCTTAAAGAACTAATTCTTTTATAGAAATTACATAGGATATGAGCCAGCATATAACAACGCAAAGGCAACAAATAGTATTTTAACTACTCCTAAAATTATACCCCAAGCAGCATAACTACTACCAGTGCTATCCGACGCAATAACACCAAAAATTACTGCTAAAATTTCTAGAAAAGGTATTCTAAAACACAATATACCAAATAGTAAGGAAAGGAGACCCAATGATTGAGAGTTAGGATCATATTCCCATGCATAATTTAGAGGCTCAGATTCATTAACAATATTAATAAAATTATTATTTGTATTTTCTAATATTGGAAAAGAAGCTATGGCATATGATTGAATGACAAAAAAAGCAAGAAAAAAAGAAAAAAAATATTTCATAATATTATATAATTAAAGAATTATTAGGTAAATCTATATAAATAAAATTAATACATAAGAGTTTTCAATATTGTTTCTAAATTTGAAAAATGAGGTATATCATATTATCCATACTAATAACTTTTAACTATATAGGACTAAGTCAAATACATTCAGTGTACATTGGAACAATAATAAGTAGCAATAATAATCCTATCAGCTATAAGTTAAATTTTACAGAAAATAATGGAATTATATCTGGTTATTCAATTACTAATATAGGAACGAATGATGAAACCAAAAGTAAAATCATAGGGACATATATTAGTAGTGAAAAAACATTGCATATAAAAGAAACAGAAATTTTAACAACGAACTCACAAGAACCACTTGAAAATTTCTGTTTCATTGAAATGAAACTTGAAAAAAAAGGAATATTTGGAAGCAAAAGACTAGAGGGAGAATTTAATGGCTATTTTTTAAATAAAAAAAAATGTGCCATAGGAAGAATCATAATGATAGAAGAAAAAAAATTAAGAAAAATTAAGAAAAAAATTAAGAAAAAAATAGAGTTAAATAAAAGAGAAAGAGTTAAAGAAGAGGAGGAAGAAATATTAATGAAATCTGGAGAAAAGTTTACATTTGATTCAGAAAATAAAAAAATCACACTTTTAATATGGGATGCTAATAAAGAAGATGGAGATAAAATTGATTTATTATTAAATTCAGTTACTATATTATCAAACTATGAAACAAAAAATAAAGCAAGAAAGATAAGAATCAAACTTGAAGATGGAAAAAATATTATTGAAGTAAAAGCAACAAATGAAGGGATTAATCCACCAAATACTAGCAGAATTGAACTAATTGATGGTAAAACTAAATATACAGTAGATGTTCAATTACAACATGATAAAAACATAACTATAGAAATAAACAAATAATTGAAAGATTTAGATATAAACCAAGTTTGGAGTTAGCAATGAAGATTGCTAGGGAGTTGAATGTGAAAAATGAAAAGCTCTTCTATTTTACATAAAATAAACAAAAAAAACCCACTCAGATGAGTGGGTTTTTTTTGGTGAACTTGGAGGGAGTCGAACCCCCAACCTCTAGAGCCGTAATCTAGTGCACTATCCAATTATGCTACAAGTCCAGAAAGTACTGCAAATATAAAGTAATTAGTAAATTAAAATCTTGTTGACTAAAAAATCTCAACATCTAATCCGTATAAGGAAAGATCTTCATGAAGGGCTATTAAGTCTTTAGATTTTCCAAAAGCAATTTCACATCTTCCTTTATAATGCGTTATAATTGCACACTGCTCTGCCTGTATCTCACTGTGATCGCAAATTGCAACTAAGCAATCAATTACATGTTCTAAAGTATTATAATTATCATTTATTAAAAAAAGTGATTTTTCAGATACACTTGTGTTTTGATGACTTGTAGAATATTTCGGTGAGTCCTTCATAATTTATTTTTTACCAAATTTAACTTTTGTTTCTTCTTTTCTGATTAATCGTTCAATATTTTTTTGATGAGTTATTAACGACAAAATTGGCACAAATATTGCAAATAAATTTAAAGGTTCATTTGTTGAACTTAAAATAATCATAACAAAGAAAGGAAAAGCAATAGATGCAATCATAGATGCTAATGAAACGTATCTGAAAATAAAAAATATTATAACAAAAATAATTAATGAGAAAAAGGCTGCATAAGGCTGTAATCCAATTAATAAACCAAGCATAGTTGCAATTCCTTTACCACCTCTAAATCCTGTATATATAGGAAAAAGATGTCCAATAACAGCAGCAATTCCAAATGCCAATTGATTCTCAAATAGTAACTCTGGAGAAAAAACATTAGAACTATTAATTAAAAAAATATAATTTACAGATAGCCATCCCTTGAACACGTCCATAAAAAGTACAGGTATACCAGCATTTTTACCAAGCACCCTAAAAGTATTTGTAGCACCTGCATTTCCACTTCCATACTCTCGAACATCTACATTATAGAATGTTCTACCATACCATACTGCAGATGGAAATGCTCCTGTTAGATAGGATAAAATTAATAATATTATTATATCAAATGAAATCATTTAAAAGTTCGGCAATTTAAGAATTAATATTTCTTCTTAACATTTTTTAAAAATTTCTCTGTAACATCATCTGCACCAGTCATATACCTATAAGATTGAACGCCCTTAACTCTATCAGCTACTCTTTTATCATCTTTAATTTCGTTTATAGCCTCTGTAAAATAAGGATTTGTTGACCAAGCTTGCATTACCCCATTTTTATAATAAAAATAATACTCATCATAAAGCTCTGTTTGCATGTAAATAGTCATTACATCTGAATTCTGTCCTTTTTCAATTATTACATAACCATCAACAGTGGAATTAACTACTTTATCAAAAATACTATGTATGGCAATTGAACCTTTTGCAACGAATGCCTTATTTGTGTTATCCCAATTAAACTTTAAGCTTGAAAACACTAAAGAATGTTCGAGTTCTTGTGGGAATCTGGAATATTCATCTTTCATCTCTAAATCTAATATCAGCTCCTCACCTTTTTCTTTTCCAACAATTCTACTCAAATTCTTAGTAAAACTATTGTCATATTCAATAAATTCATCACCAGGAGCACCATATAAATCCTCTGCCATAATATCCATTGCCTTTTTAGAAAGAAAAAAATCTAACATAAAAAACCCTTCCATTTCTGTTTTGTTTGTAGCCATATCACTACTTGCACTTCCTACAAACACTGAATTTACTTGTCCTAAATTAAGATCTAAATCTAAAAATCCTTCACCGTATGTTGTACAATTATTATCATTTAACAAAAAATAATTTGATAAAGAGTCAGGACCTCCAATTACATATGCACTTTTATTTTTACTAAATCGCAAGCTATTTGAAGCAGATAAAATACTAACATCTAAAGCTGTTCTTTTTTTTCTACTTAGAAATGTTGAGTAAAAATTTGTTGAGTCAAAACTCATAACTAAACCTGTTGACAATAAGTCATTCTGATCATTGTAAACTTTATCCTCTAAAGCAAAGACAATATTTTTTGGATTAACTTTCGATTTGAATTTTATCCAATCTTTCTCTAATAAATCACATTCATGATTAATTAAAAAATAACCATCAAAAATTAGATCCTTTTGTTCAGAGATCAAATCTACATCTCCTTTAAAATCAAATTTAGAATTAATATGAAAAATATTTGCATCTGTGACATTACCTTTTGCTATAGTTATTGTGTCTTCGTTAACATTTATACGATTAAAAAATATCTTCTGTTCATTATTTAGAGCATCAATATAGGTATAATCACCACTAGCAGTGAAATTATGTGCTGTATTAATATCTACAGTAGAGTTATGAAATAAATGATACTTAGTTAGTCTATCAGTGATAATCTGTGAGCTATATAAAGTCTCTATTTTTGCATTTTTAGCGACAGTAACAACACCAGAATCTGGAAGAATTGAGGCATCTGCTATATCAATATTTTTAACGCCATTTGCATGAATAATATAATCTTTTAAGCTATAGAAAGCAGTTGATGCAAAAAAGCTGATTGAATCTTGAAGAGGATGTACAGATATGAATTCAGAACCACTTGCATTAACAATAGTATCACCTAAAGTTAAGGATTCCTCGTCCATTTTCCATTTTAATTTATCGATAAAAGTAATGTATTGATTGGCTGGCAATTCAACATATGATTGAGAGCCATTGGAATAAAAAATACCCTTTCTAGAAAAAAGATCAATATAGGTATTTAAATCATTTGCTTTAAATGCTAAACCACCACCAACTTCAAATACTTTTAAACTTGCAGTGTCTGAACCAAACCAATTCGCATTAAAAGAAAATAAATTTGAATTTACTTCAGCTCTTTCTAAAGACATTATACCCCCACCAGTTAAACCAGCGGGTCTCATTAATAGATCTCCGTCAAAGTTAGCTTGCAAATTATAAAATTCAAATACATCAGATTTTTTAAGAATATCTAATCTATCCTGGTATGGCTCAAAATGCATATATGTTTCAGTATTTTTAACACTTGGAAATTCAATACCATTTGGTATCTCTCTAATAACAAATGTTTGCGAATGAAGATTAGTCGAGTCAGGGAAAAATGAAATACTATCAGAAGTAGAATTTGATGATAAATATTCAAATTTACCATTTCCTCTAAGACCTTTATGACTTAAATCGATATCGTCATAATACCTAGCCTTACCTTTGTAAATATCAAATCCATCAGCAGGGGTTTTTCTTTTAAATCCTAAAGAATAATCCTCTTGTAATTTTAATGTGTCAAAAAATGTAGGAAAAATATCTGCAGATTCAAAAGTACCAGAAAATCCTAATCCTTTACCAGTATAATTATCTACGCTATCAATCTCAAATGGATCAATATGAAAATAGAAATTACTTCTATTGTAAACACCATTGTAGAGTGATTTATCATCGTAATAAGCATAAGAATGGTCAAAAGATCTAAAAATTGGGAATTCAGGAAAACTATCTCTACGAATTCCAGATTTATTAGTTGGATCATCAATTCGTAAATCTCCCTTAACGGCTTCAATAACTGTACGAATTGGAGTAAGTAACGGATCTCCATACATATCTTCCACAACTGGTTGAATAGGAACAGAGAGTTGCATAGAATCAATATTATTTAAGTCTAATTTAAACTCATCATATTTGAAAAGAAAATCACGACCGAAAAGGTTTACTCTTCCTTTACCTGCATAAACCTGACCATTAAACATAAAATCTCTATTTTTCTTCACTATTATCAAACCATTCTTAGGGTAAATATAAACTCCTCTATTTTGACTTACTTCAACATTCTTAACACCTATAATATTTAAATCTTTCGTTTCAATATTTAACGCAGCATTTACTAGATATTTATCATTAGTATTATATTGTCCAGGAGTAATAACTGAATTAAATGATAAAACATCATAATCTCCTAAGTCAGAAGCTGCGTCAATATAATTAAATAATTTTGGCAAAACATTAACTCTTTTTAAACCGAAATCATAGAATATGAAACCATCATTAGCTAACTGAATCAAATAATGTTGCATCTGTAGTCTTGGAAACTTTGCAAAACGTGCAAAATCATCGACATAAAAACTTTTTTCTCTATATTCTTCTACATAGTTATTTATAAGCAACAATGGGTGTATTGCATCTATACCTGCCATTGATTGAAATTTTGATTTTAGATATCTATCTACAGACTCTACTTCTACTCTAGATTCTGCAGAACCGGGCAAAGAACCAAAAGTGATAATATCAGAATCAATATTCCATTTTAACAATTCAAAATCAATTGTAACATTATGATAAGTATTAAGCATTGGAGCGCCAGAAAAACCATTTACTTTTCGATAAAGTTGCAGACTCCTATCTATATTCAAATATTTAAATTGTAAATTTCCATGGTAAATAGAATCATTATCAAAAAAAATCTTTACTCCAGCTTCATTAGAAACAATTTTATCATTAGTAATAATAAATTTGTTTGCATTAGCAACAAAGAGTTCTTCACCATTTCTTTTAAATACAATCTTAGCTTCAGCATAATTACCACCATCTGCAACAAAATCTTTTCCATGCATTTTATAACCACCTCTGTAGTCTATATCAGCAAAAATCTCTTTCAATTCAATTTTTTTACTGTAAGAGGTGAACTTAGGAAAAAGTTTAGTTTGTTTACCTCTAATTATTTTATTAATTAATTTACCTTTTATTGCTTTAGGATAATCATATAAATTATAGAAAACTACAGAATCAGCAATAATATCACTTTTTCTAGCATCTAACATGTAAGTATCAATCTCAGCAAAAACAGAATCTTTTGCTAATGCATACGCTTCCCAATTTATTACTCCTTTAGTACCGAACCACTTTGAAGTTTCAAAATTGTACTCTCCCTTAGTTGAAAAAATAGTATATGACCCTTTGTCAGAACTGCATGTCAAATCAAAATTGGAATCAAATGCAATTATAGGTTCATAGTCAATAACTTTAAAATGATAATTAGTATTTGAGAATGACCATTTAGCTGATTTACTATCTCTAATAATATTATTTTTTACTAAATTGTTAGTAAAAACACAAAACAAAGTAAATCTCTTTGAAGCAGAAAAATCTATGAACTTAGTCATTACATCTAGCCATTCGATCAATAAAATATCACCATTTGTCGATTTATTTAAACTACTAATTGCAGATAAAAATTCTTGAAAATGAGGCTTGGATCTAAATTTCTTAGATAACATAACATTTGAAATATCAATTATTTTTTCTTTTTCAAAACTTGATAAATTTTTAGATTCTTTTGAAAACAACTTATAAATCGATTTTGAAACATCATTATCAGAAGCAGTCATAAAATCATCTAATTCTGAAAGAAAAACAGGAAATTCACTTGAAAATTTTGTTAATCTATTCTTGCCTTGAGAGAATGAATTAAAAGTTAATAGAAACGCTAATAGTAGTAAGCTTAAACCCTTCTTAAATGTAACATTTGCCATTTGTTTTTATTTTTTGAAGCAACTAAATTAAATTTTAATTGCTTTATTTTATTTAAAATTATTTTAACATCTTGTTTTAAAAATCCACTGAGAATAATGTCTGATTTAGGACGCATAGCTCTTGTATACTTTTGTATATCAGCTAATATAATATTTCGATTTATATTTGCTAAAACAACATCATACATTTTTTTGCCTATACTTTCTGCAGTTCCTTCTATAAATTGAATATTTGAAATGTTATTTAGCTTTGAATTTTCAATAGCGTTTTCATAAGCCCATTTATCTATATCTATTCCTACAATTTTTTTAGCACCTAATTTTGAAGCAAGGATCGATAATACTCCTGTTCCAGAACCAATATCTAATACCTGTTTGCCCTCTAAATTTAATTCAAAAATTTGATTCATAACTAAAAAGGTTGTCTCATGGTGACCAGTCCCAAAAGACATCTTTGGAGTAATAATAATTTCATGTTCTATATTTGGGAATCTATCATGAAAGTGTGCACGAATTACGCAGTCTTTATTAATATGTACAGGAGAATAATTATTTTCCCAATCCGCATTCCAGTTTTCTTTCTTGATTGCATTAATGGATAAATCAATTTTAGTAAAAGATGAGATGTCATCGACAATTTCTGTCAATTTTTTTTTATTAAATAAGTCAGATCTTATATACGCTTTTAACCCAAATTCATCTGTTGAGAAAGATTCATATTTAATTTCATTAAGTCTTGCAATAAAAATTTCTGCATATGGATTAGCTAACTTTAATCTAATATCAATTTCAATATATTCCATTAAAATGAATTAATTATTGAAACGAAATTATCAGCACTTAAAGAGGCACCACCAATTAAGCCACCGTCGATATCTTTTTGTGAAAACAATTCTTTTGCATTTATATTATTACAGCTACCTCCATACAAAATTGAAGTATTACTTGCTACAGTTTCATTATACCTAATCTTAATTAAATCTCTAATAAATTCATGTACTTCTTGAGCTTGAAATGAACTTGCAGTATTACCTGAACCAATAGCCCAAATAGGTTCATAAGCTATTACTACATTTGAAAATTGTTTAGCATTTAGATGAAATATCCCTTCTGTAATCTGGTTTTTTAAAAAATCAAAATAAGAATTATTCTTTCTTTTTTCAATATTTTCTCCACAACAGAAAATCACATTTAATTTGTTGGAAATTGCCAAATTAACTTTTGCTTGTAATTGAATATTATTTTCATTAAAATTACTTCTTCTCTCAGAGTGACCTATTATGACAAACTTAACACCACAAGAAGATATCATCTCAACTGACACACCTCCAGTTAAAGAATTTGATGTACTAGAACTACAATCTTGAGCAGAAGTAGTTATATTCTTAAAAGATGAAGTCATTTTTGAAACTTTATACAAATGCAAAAAAGAAGGTGCAAGAACTACATTTATATTGTCATTAAATTTTGATTTAAGTATATTTTTTACAAGCAATACTCCTTCATCTCTTAAAAGATTCATTTTCCAATTTCCAACTACAATTTTTTTTCTCATATTCAATTAAGTCTAATTCGTGGATCTAGCCAGACATAAATTAAATCGACTAGTATATTAATAATTATAAACACAATAGAAATCATTAAAACAGATCCCATCACAATGGGTAAATCCATTTTATTTAATCCATCAACAATCTCTTTTCCTATTCCATTCCAAGCAAATATATATTCAACAAAAACTGCACCTGCTAACATAGAGGCAAACCATCCAGAAACAGCAGTTACAACAGGATTTAGAGAATTAGTAAGTGCATGTTTAAAGATTACTTTCATATCTCCTAAACCTTTAGCCTTAGCAGTTCTAACAAAATCTAATGATAAAACTTCTAGAAGTGAGTTCCTACAAAGCTGAATAATAACTGAGAGTGGACGAATACCTAAAGTAAACGCTGGTAGAATCAAATTCTTTATTTGGATATAAGAACCTCGACCAAAATCATCAACTTCATAAAGACTTCCTGTCATGTTTAATCCAGTGTAATCATGTAGTAAAAAACCAAAAAACCAAGCAACTAAGATAGATGCAAAAAAGGAAGGTAAAGACATGCCCAAAACTGAGTTAAATAATATAAATTGATCCAAGAATGAATCTTTATATAAAGCAGAAATAATACCTAAAAATAAACCCAAAATGAGTGCAATAGAGATTGAAGTAATTGCAAGAATAAATGTATTCTTAAACGTTTCAATTAAAATACTAAAAACTGATACATTAGTTCTAACAAAAGATTCTCTTAAATAAGGAATTTTAAAAACAATCTTGTAATCAATCAAATTAAATAGATGATAAAATTGATACTTTCCACTTGATAAAGAAGTAAAAGAATTATCATTATTGTGGTGTAATGAAAATGGTGATACATCATTCAAGTATAAAAAATATTGTAAATAAAGTGGTTTGTCAAAACCATACTTTTGTTTAATTAATTCTAATTGATTAGAATCTTCATGCTTATCTAACATCATTCTAGCGGGATCTCCAGGCAAGACAT
>ENA-ORDR01001227-ORDR01001227.1-marine-metagenome-genome-assembly--contig:-NODE-1227-length-12247-cov-5.024815_pt1 | contig 12247 bp, 8 predicted proteins | sample MGYA00240993_ERZ508538 | MGnify/ENA primary metagenome ERZ508538 (study PRJEB26207, sample SAMN05421999) | marine metagenome | isolation source: Monterey Bay, California, USA | place: USA:Monterey Bay...
ATCATTTGGAAGTATATTTGAAACCGCTGCTAGTATACTATCAGATACTTCAGTGCCTGTCATTAAAGCTGCTCCCTGAGCAACATTCCTCACTCTTTCAAGTAGCTTTAACATTTCGGGAGTGGTCTCAGAACGTACTACATAACGAATTAAAGAATTAGCTTGCACAACATTTGGGGAAATTCCTCCACCATCTATAATTGCATGGTGAATACGTGCTGTATCAGGCATATGTTCTCTTAAATAATTTACACCAACACTCATCAACTCTGCCGCATCAAGCGCACTTCGTCCTAAATGAGGAGCACCTGCGGCATGAGAAGCACGACCTTTGAAAGAAAAATCGATACGGCAATTAGCTAATGAGGATCCTCTTATAACAGCAGGTATGCTGTGAGGGTGCCATGAAATGGCAATATCAACATCGTCAAAAGCACCATCGCGAACCATAAATGTTTTCCCCGCACCACCTTCTTCGGCAGGGCAGCCATAGTAACGTATTGTCCCCGGTGTGCCAGTTTCCTCCAACCAATCACGGATTGCCACAGCTGCTAAAAAGGAGGCGGAACCAAGTAAATTATGTCCACAGCCGTGCCCATTACCTCCAGAAATAATTGATTGCTCTTGGGGTAAATCTGCAATTTGACTTAATCCAGCCAAAGCATCAAATTCACCCAAAATCGCTATTACAGGCCCTCCGGAACCAGCTTCTCCAATTATTGCTGTCGGTATGTTTGAAACATTCTCAGTTATTTTAAATTTTTGATATTCTAATTCTTCTAAATGAGCTTGCACCGAAAGTCTTTCAGCATAACATGTTTCCGGACTATCCCATACCTTCTCAGCAAGTTGATGAAACCTAATGGAGTTCTCATCCACATGTTTCCAGATTGGATGTTCATTCATTTTACACTTTACCTTTCAATAAATAAAAAATGATTCATACTTTTTTTGAGTTAAATTGATTAATTTACTGGTGTACACAATAAATTTTATTATTTAAATTACGCTAAAGTTATAAGAGAAAAATATGAGACCACTTGGTAGAGATGAACTTGACTCGCTATATTTTGATTATCCGAAATATGGTGCACCTAAGTTTAGCAAAGAAAAAAAAGAAAGATCAGTCGACGTCGTAATTGTTGGAGCTGGCCCAATAGGATTAACCGCTGCTTTAACACTAGAAAGATACGGTATTTCCTCAGTCATTATTGAAGCAAAAAGTACTTTCAATGATGGAAGCCGCGCAATCTGTATTGCAAGACAAAGTTTTCATATTTTTGATACTCTTGATGTTGTAAAACAATTTAATGCCAAAGCACTAGGCTGGACAAAAGGTAGATCATTCTATCGAGGCAAGCAAATCTTAGAATTTGAAATGCCCGATAGTGAGAATCAAAAATACCGCCCAATGTACAATTTAGAGCAACAATACATTGAAAAATTTTTACATGATGAAGTCACTAAGAAACCCAAAATTGATATGAGATGGCAGTCTCAATTGGAAAATATTGATATAATTAATGATACTGCCATTTTGCAAATAAAAGATCCCCATCACTCCTATAATTTGAAAGCAAATTGGGTTCTCGCAGCAGATGGTGCAAATAGTACAATACGCAAATTATTAAACCTTAGATTAAATGGAGAAAACTTCGAAGGTCGATATATAATCGCCGATGTAAAAATGAAGCACGATTATCCAACCATCAGAAGAGCTTTATTCGACCCAGATTGCAGACGAGATGGAACTGTTCTTATCCATAAACAACCAGATGATATCTGGAGAATAGACTATCAAATAACAGAGAATGAGAGCGTAGAAGATTCAATAAAAGAAGAGACAGTTAGATCCAGTATCGAAGCAGTTTTAAAAGATATTAGTTATTCTGGTGACTGGCAATTAGAGTGGTGGAGTAATTATTCTGCTAATACCCTCGCATTAGATGAATATCGACATGGCCCAGTGTTTTTCATCGGTGATAGTGCACATATTGTTCCAATATTTGGAGTCAGGGGTTTAAATAATGGGTTAGCAGATGCACAAAACATTGGTTGGAAGCTTGCTTTTTTATTAAACAAAAAAGCTAATAAGAAATTATTGGAAAGTTACAATTCAGAAAGGCGCGGAGCTACATTGGATGTATTCGCAAATGCCACTAAATCTACTCGCTTTATGACGCCTCCCACTTATGGGTGGTTAACAATGCGTGATGCTGCATTATCCTTAGCTCTACGACATAAATTTGCTGGAGTTTTGGCAAACCCTCGGCAAATGGAACCTTACTCATATGCTAAAAGTTCAATAACAATGCCAGATGATGAAAATTTTCTTACTGGGCCAAAACCTGGAACAGTTATGGAGAATTTCTCGTTTAATGATAAATTTTTAAGTGATATGTTAGATAAAGGGTTCAACATTTTATGGTTTGGGGAAAAACCAAAAAAATATAATCGCAAAGATTGTCCAAACTTAATCTGCCTGGATCCACAATCAAAAATTGGAGAACTTTATGGCGCATCTAACGGTTCTTCATATCTGATAAGACCGGACATGCACATTCTTGGGCGCTGGTACAAAACCAATTTAACCACAGTTCTTTCAACTTATGAAAAAGTTCTAAATGGGGAGATATTATGACTGATTTTGAGATGGAAGAAATTTACGAAAGTCTAGCAAGAAAAATTGATAAGTTTGGAAAAGAAAAATCTGATATATTTCTTTCTAAGCTAGTACTTCTTTTATCAAAAAAATTTACAGATTTAGATGAGGTTCTTAACTATATTGAAGAAGCTTCGTTGGATTTAAAGAATTAACTTAATTTTACTCACCGACCACACTGCCTTCTCGTCTATTATCTGCAGCACCAAAAAGACTAGTTTCTCCTAAGGCAATCGCATGAGTTCCAGAATTCATCGCTCGGCGATTCACATTAAATCCAATATCTTTTAATTGATTTGCCAGAACATCTAGTTGAGGATCATCTTCTATATCAAAGGTACCAAATCGATTGATAAGATGAGGGAAATCTATCGCTTCTTTGATACCCATGTCCCAATCAATATAAGCAATTATAGATTGAACAACAAAACCGATAATTGCACTACCTCCAGTGGACCCAATAACCAAGATCGGCTTATTATCTTTTAAGACAATTGTTGGCGACATTGAGGATCGAGGTCGCTTTCCAGGCTCTACCCTGTTTGCAATAGGGATACCATTTTTTTCCGTCCTAAATGAAAAATCCGTCAATTCATTATTTAAAAGAAATCCACCAGGAGTCATTAATCTGGACCCAAACGCATTTTCAATTGTGGTAGTCATCGCCAATGCGTTTCCATGACTGTCTATTATCGAAATGTGGGATGTAGATGGCAATTCAATACTCTCATCATCTGCATAAATATTAGCTAGATTCTTAGACGGGTTACCCGGTCGAACATCAATTAATGCCTTATCAGTCATTAACAATTTTCCACGTTTAGCCAAATACTCTTTGCTTAACAATCCTGTAACAGGAACAAAAACAAAATCACTATCAGCCATGTACCTTGCCCTATCCGCAAAGGCTAATCGAGAAGCGTCACCGATTAATCTCCATGCATCAGGGGAATAAGGTCCCATATTTCGCAGATCAAAATTCTCCAAAGTTCCAAGTATTATATTCGTAGATAAAGCTCCAGATGAAGGAGGTCCCATGCCACAAACATCATAGCTTCGATAGGTTGCACATATGGCTGACCTTTCCTTTACAGAATAATTCTTAAGATCAAATGTACTTAATACCCCGGGATTATTACTTGCATTTTGAACGGTTTTGACAATCTCAAGCCCCAATTGTCCATTATAAAAACTACCAATACCATCAGCGGATATCTTTTTTAACGTCAAGCCATATTTTGGATTCCTTAAGATATCACCTGCCTTCTTCAATTGGCCAGAAGGCTTAAAATACTGGCTGGTTAAATTAAATGTAGTTAAACGTTTCTCATCATTTTCAATTAATTTTCCAAGACGTGGTGAGATTTCAAAACCGTCCTCAGCAAGCTTGATAGCATCAAAAAAGAGTTTCTCCCACTTCTCAATACCCCATTTTGCATGCGCTACCTCAAGCAAAGCTGGAATGCCTGGAACTCCAACCGATATTCCCCCAACGACAGCTTGAAAAAATTTTATTGGCTTTCCATCATCATCCAAAAATAAATTCGAACTCACACCAGAAGGTGCCGTTTCTCTCGCATCTAAAGTTGTAATTTTTTTCTTTTTCCCATCAAACCAAACTAAGAAAGCTCCACCACCTAAGCCTGAGCTCTGTGGTTCAACCAAACCTAAAACAGCTTGTGCAGCTATCATCGCATCAGCAGCAGTACCACCTTTTCTCAATATTTTTGCTCCTGCATTGGATGCTAAAGGATTAGCTGTCACTATCATCCAATTATCAGATTTGAGAAATTTATTTTGTTTTGCCTGGTTAAATTGGACCGAACCTTCCGGAACAAATTCATCAGAAGTCTGCTCCTGAGCTAAAGAAAGGCTGACAAATGTAAAAATATAACTTATTAGGATTAAAAAATACTTAAGCAAAAAAACTAAACCTTCATGAATAAATTTAGATAGATACGATTTTTATAAATTAACTATCTTTAAGGCAGAGGTCTATAAAATCTTAAAGTATGTAAAAAAAACTGTTTCTTATTAAAAACAGCTTTTATCCTGACTAATGGCCTTGTATAGCGGTCAGCGGAGACGTGGCCGAGTGGTCGAAGGCGCTCCCCTGCTAAGGGAGTAGGCCCGGAAGGGTCTCGAGGGTTCGAATCCCTTCGTCTCCGCCATCACCTATATTTTGGTTGCAAGTTTTATTGCGGTTCTGATCCATCATAGGTCTCGCCCAAGGAATATGGCGCATGCAGACGTAGCCGTGCTCTATCTGAAGATATTATTGCCAAAACAACTATAGTAACTATAAAAGGCATTGCCGATAACAATTGAGATGGCACAGCTACCCCAAAAGACTGAACCACTAATTCTCCTAACGACACCATTCCAAATAGATAAGCACCTACAATTATTCGACCAGTTTTCCAGGTTCCAAATACCACCAATGCAACCGCAATCCATCCTCGACCAGCTATCATACCATCAGCCCAAAGGGGAGTATAAATTGTTGAGGCATATGCTCCAGCAAATCCCGCCATCAACCCCCCAAAAGCGACAGCCCCATATCTGATTTTAACTACTGAATAACTTAATGCCGCAGCGGCTTTAGGATTTTCTCCACACGCCCGTATTGCTAAGCCAAGCCGGGTTTTATTCAAGCAAAAACTAATCAAAATCGCTATAACGATCGTAAGGTAAACCACAATGTTTTGCTGAAATAAAACGGGCCCAACTAAAGGAATATCACTTAAGAATGGAATATGAATGGTATCTGGAGCAGTTAAAGTGAGGCTTTCGTGCTTCTTTCCAATCAGTGCCGAAAAACCCAAGCCCAAAATGCCGACAGCCAACCCAGTGGCTACTTGATTTGCCAAAAATGTAATAGAGACCAAAGCAAAAACCATAGAAACGCCTATGCCAGCCACGCCAGCCACCATAAATCCTATAATATGACTACCAGTTTGATAAGTAACCACAAACCCTACCGCTGCAGAGATTGCCATCATACCCTCTACGCCCAAATTTAACATGCCTGACTTCTCGGCAACTAATTCACCTAGCGCAGCTAGTAAGAAAACTGTGGCGGCACTCATTGTACCTGCGAGAAAAAATTCCAGAGGCATCATGTTAAATTACTTTCAACTTCTTTTACTTTAGCTTTACGGGGCTTAAACCGATAATTCACCAAAGTATAACTTGATAAATAAGTTACTAATAGCAACCCCTGAAAAATATGTACTGAGCTTATCGGCAGGTCAGCAGTGACCAGGGCATAGTCTCCACCGATGTGGATGACAGACAAAAAGAATGCGGCAAATACGATACCTATCGGATGCAAAGCTCCCAAATAAGCTACGATGATAGCCGAGTAGCCATAGCCTGAGGTGACTGACCGTTGCAACTGCCCGATTGGTCCTGCAACCTCACTCATACCAGCAATTCCAGCAGCCATTCCAGCGATTAATAAACTTTTCCAAACTGCTCCATTTGCGCTGTAACCTGCATATGTAGCTGCACGAGGCGCTAGTCCTCCTACAGTAAGCTGAAAGCCACCAAATCGTTTCTCCATATAAATCCAAACAAAAATTGTGAAAATTATTGGAATAATTAAAGAGTAATTTAAACGAAACCCAAAAATAATGGGTGGAAATAATGCAGCATCCTGAAACATAACAGTTTGTGGAAAATTAAAACCCATGGGATCCTTCCATGGACCCAAAAGTAAATAATAAAGAATTTGCAAAGCTATCGAAGAGAGCATCAAAGTAACCAAAATCTCATTGGCGTTATAGCGTGTCTTCAAAAACGCAGCAATTCCAGCCCAAAACATTCCTCCAATGGCACCCAAAAAGATCATAGTAGGAAGGAGAAAAACTGATTCACTATCTATAAAATATACTGGAATTGATGAGGCTAATATTGCGCCCATAATCATTTGACCCTCAGCTCCTATATTCCAAACTTTTGCTCTAAAACCGATTGCTAAAGCCTGAGCAATAAAGAGCAATGGCCCAAATTTTAGGAAAACTTCTGATAGAGCATAAGTAGATTCAAACGGTTCAATAAAAAAAGAAAAGAAGGTCGTTTGCAAAGATTTTCCCTGTATTAGAAGCATAATGCTACTGAGAAGTATCGTTATAGTGATAGCAATAAATGGCGTAGCGAATATCAGAGATTTTGAGGGTGTATCTCTGCGTTCAAACTGCAATAGCATTATTAGCACCCTCTCGTTCTTCTCCTATCATATACTCTCCAATTGCATCGGGAGTAACTTCGCTCGTGTTCATGGAGTTTGACATACGTCCACTTCTTAAAACATACATCCGATCTGTTATTTCAAATAACTCTTCTAATTCTTCCGAAATAATTAAAATGCCGACACCATTATCACGTAAGCTAATTAACTTTTGTCTGATTTCGTTAGCAGATCCAACATCCACACCCCAAGTAGGTTGGGATAAAAATAATAGTTTTGGCTCCAAAAGTAATTCACGTCCCACTAAAAATTTTTGCAGATTTCCGCCTGATAATGAATTAGCCGTAGCACCATTGCCAGATGCCTTCACGGAAAATTCTTTAATGCATTTGTTTGTAAATTTGGTAACAACATCACCTTGTATAAATCCATTTTTAAGCATACCTTTTTTAAAGGCTGTAAGAAGTGAATTTTGTGACAACGTCATAGATGGCACAGCTCCACGCCCAAGTCGCTCCTCTGGTACGAAAGCAAAACCAAGATCTCTTCGTTCAATCACACCCTTTCGAGTAACTGACTGATCAAACATCTCAATGGCAGAGGGCTCCAAGTCACCTTTTATATCCTCCCCGGAAATGATACGTCCAAGTTCCTGTTGGCCATTTCCAGACACACCAGCAATACCTACAATTTCGCCACCAAATACTGATATACTTAAATCCTTTAGATCTGCTCCAAATGGATCTGGATTTTTAATATTTAAATTAGTTATATTTAAGGTTGGATTTTTGGACTTATTGTCACTTTTCCGCCGTTCAATCTTTGGAATAGTTCGGCCAATCATAAGTGTTGCTAATTCTTGCGCACTAGTTTTATTGGGGTCAACTTTACCTGTTACCTTACCATCTCTTAAAATTGTAGCGACATCACATAGCTCACGAATTTCTTCCAATTTGTGAGAAATGTAGAGTATCGCAACTCCATCTTTTTGGAGTTTTCTTAATGCATCAAAAAGAGCTTGAACGTGCTGTGGGGGCAAAACAGAAGTTGGCTCATCCAAAATTAACAGTTTTAAATCCTGCATTAAACAGCGAATGATTTCTACACGTTGACGCTGCCCGATAGACAATGAATTAACCATAGCAGTTGGATCTATTTCCAACTGATAGTCTGCTCCAATCATACGAATACGATCGATTAGATCTTTTTTAGGGCCTTGTATTGTTAAGGCAATATTTTCTACTACCGATAGTGTTTCAAAGAGTGAAAAGTGTTGGAAAACCATTCCAATACCCAGGTCTCGAGCGACGGCAGTATTCCAATAATCAATCTTTTTATCTTTCCATAAAATTTGTCCAGCATCGGGTTGTATCGACCCGTAAGCAAGTTTCATCAAAGTTGATTTACCCGCACCATTCTCACCCAAAACTGCATGAATTGAACCTGGAAAAACCTCCAAATTAATGGAGTCGTTGGCCAATAATGAACCATATATCTTAGTAAGCTTACTCAAAGTAAGCAGGGGTTGCTGAACGCCATTCATTTCTTAATTGAACCTTGATGTAAAAGCTTCTTGCCCCAATGAAAAATCACTGGGGCAAGAAAACAATTTAATTTGGTAGCGGAGTGTTAACACCCTGAACGTGCCAATTGATTCCAAGGATTCCACCATCATCTAAACGCTCACCAGCAGCGACCATTTGCTCACCATCTTGATTATGAATTGGACCATCATAAACATGCATTGCACCTGATGAAATTTCGGCTTCAGTGGCCTTTATTTTTGCCACCATCTCAGAACTGATATCTGAGTTCCACTCCTCTGTTACAACAACACCTGCATCAACACCGAGCCATTCATTTCGGCCTTCGAAGTTCCCATTTAAGTGCGCTTCAACTGAAGCAGAGAAGAAAGGCCCCCAATCAGTTTTTACCACTCCAAGGTATTTTGTAGGCGCATATTCACTCATTGAACTATTTAAGTTGAATACATATACACCCGCTTCTTCACCAACTGTGACAACTGAAGGCGTGTCTTGAGCATTAGAAAATAGTACATCTGCACCATTAGCTATTAGTGCTTTTGCTGAAGCTTGAGCTTTAGCTGGATCAAACCATGAGTTTAGCCAAATAACATCAACAGTAATTTCAGGATCAACAGATCTTGCGCCTAGAGTGAAGCCATTAATCGAAGAAATTAATTCTGGAATCGCGTAAGCTCCAACAACACCCAGTTTCTTGGTTTTAGTTAGATCGGCAGCCGCCATACCCATAAGGTATAATCCCTCATAATATTTGGCAGTAAATGGTGAAAAGTTATCCGCTACTTTGTATCCTGATGCGTGAATAAAAGACATATCGGGGTTACGTTTGGCTAATTTCAAGCCACTATTCATATAGCCAAATGATCCAAGCAGAATAAATTTGTTACCATCACCAACCATTTTGTTCATAATTCGGTCAGCATCTGGGCCCTCTTGAATATTTTCAACAATGTTTAATGTAACGTGATCACCATATTTCTCTTTAATTCCGTTAAAGCCTTCAACCAGAGCGTGAGACCACCCCACATCTGCGATTGGAGATGGTAGTAATATTCCAATATCAAGCTGATCAGCGCTAACTGAAGCATTCATTGCTCCAAATGAAAACAAAGCAGCAAGCGCTGTTTTCTTAAATTTTGATAAGTAAGATTGCATTTATTTTTTCTCCTATTTTAAAGTTAATATTTGTAAATGACACATTTTGCATGAAAAACCGCTGCAGAGCTGTAATTCTATTTGTTAAATAATATTAAATTATGTTTTATGCTAAAATTAGTCCCCCACCCCCCAATTTTCGAAATCAATCCAGTCGAATCATAATTCAACTGATCTTTATTCTAAAAAGATTGACGCATAGTTTCAAATAGGTGTCCAGAATATTAATTCTTTCTAGTCACTAAATTATCAAATATTATTAATTATTAAGGATTTAGTTTAGTTTTAAGAAAGATTAAAAATGCGTTACCAGATTTTAGGAAAAATTATAGTAAGTCTGATCATCCTATGTCTTATGCACAATCAACTCCAAGCAAAAGTCAAATTTAAAGATATCGATTTTGCGCCAGATTTTTATGTTCAATCAATTAAGACATGCAAGGCCATCGGTAATAGGTCGTTTAAAAATAAAATTACTGTCAATCGTGTATCGGGATTAATTGGGTATGATTGGATGTCTGATTGGAAGGAAAACAGCAACTCATTAAATGTGGAACATATAAATATTACTGAACCTATTTTGTGGATGATGACGGCTACACATAATGCTATTTCGAACAACGATAAAGAGAGCTTACTAACCGCGAAAGAGTTATTGGTGGCTTTTGCTGAAAACAATACCTTGTATGATTCTACAGGTTATCATGAATTAAAAAATAAGCCGCCATGCTGGGAGAATAATGACCCCAATTCTCCCTGTTGGTACCATGCATACGAATTCACCAAAGATGTATTTTCGATGTACTTAATTTCTGCAATCTGGTTAAAAGAAACACTTAATGCAAAAGAGTTGCAAATCGTAGATCGATATGCAGCCAAAATGTATCGAAAATTTTTACAACCTTTACTAAACAAAAAACATGATCAAGGTTTTTACGCTATGGCCAATGGTGGAACTGGAATACTAATCTACGCCAACTGGTCAAATGATAAACGATTAGCAGTCAGGGAAATCAATAATAGGTTCACCTATATTGATAAAGTTTTTCTAGAAGATGGTTATATCAACAATAATTCATTTAGAGGATATAGAGGACAATGGTACCATTCATATGGTTTAAATTCCGCATTAGGCTATATTTATCTTGCCAAATTATGGGGTGCAGAAGTGCCGGAAAAAATTCAAAAAAAGTTAGTTAAAGCATCTGAAATAACAAATCTAGCTATTACCGATTGGGCCAAATTTAAAAGTAGAGAATTTTCTGGGGCTAACCCCAATAAAATATCAAATAAAAAGAATGCTCGAAAACATACACATCAAATGGCATTTAGTTTAGATGCTCTGATGGAGGTGGTTACAGGAGTCAAATTAGAACATGATCCCATCTACTTACAAAAAAGAAAATATCATATGAAAGATGGATTTGATGGTCTAATAGGTTTTAATGCCCATTGTTTAACTGAAAACGTAAAGTGACACGTATTTTTTCTAATTTAACGATCTTTCAAATTTTATATTTGAAATAATAATACGATATCACCTTGCAAAAGTGGGTCTTTGATCAGCTATATTTAGCTGAGCCTCCAATGCCAGACCGAAATTTAATATTTTTTCTTCCTCAAAAAGAGCTCCCCAAATAGACAAACCACGAGGTACCTTGAATTTTTTCTTAGGATCAATTTTTTCACTCTTAATTCGCGTTCTAGTGGGTAGACTCTCAAAACCCACCCTAAGATGAAGACAAGGATGCCCAGAAAAATTACTTGCCACTAGCATAGGGCCAACATCAAAGGGTCCAATAAGAATATCAATATCTTTAAATAAATCATCCATCGCCTTCATTACGAGATACCGAAGTCGGTCTAATTGAACATGATCAACAGCCGATAAAAATCGGGCTTTCCGAAACGAATTGGGCCAAGCTTCATTATCCTGCCAAGTTAAATTGTCATCCTCGTTGGATAGAGTTAAATCTTCAAAGGATGCAGCCGCTTCAGCATGGAGAATGTTAATCAGTGATGAATATGGAAGGTTGTCAAGTGCTACAGCTTGGAGATCTAAACCCAAATTAGAAACTATTCTTAAGATATCTTTATCTAACTCTGTCGCATCTGCTCCAAAAGCATCGGGAATGTAACCAACCTTGAGATCGTCAGTAGCTTTTGCACTATTAAAATTAAATGGAGCTTTAATACTAAAACGATCATTTTCATCATACCCATTTATGATTGAAAGTATCAGTCCCGTATCTTCAACGCTGCGACAGATAGGTCCTATTTTATCCAAAGACCAACAAAGCGCCATGCATCCGCTTCTACTTACGCGTCCAAATGTCGGTCTAAGACCAGTTGTTCCACATCGTTCACTTGGTGAAGTAATAGAACCTAAGGTTTCGGTTCCAATTGCAAAACTACATAAACCTCCCGCCGTCGCTGAAGCTGATCCCGCACTAGAGCCGCTACTACCTTCATTTAAATTCCAAGGATTTTTTGTTCGCCCTCCATACCAAATATCATTATACGCGAGTGCCCCAACTGCCGTTTTCCCTAGCAATACTGCGCCCGCAGCGCGAAGACGTTTTACTATCTCAGCATCTTTCAATGGTAATCTATTTTTATAAGGTTCCGCTCCCCACGCAGTCTCAATATCTTTAGTGTCAAATAAATCTTTCAATCCATATGGAATGCCATGTA
>ENA-ORDR01001229-ORDR01001229.1-marine-metagenome-genome-assembly--contig:-NODE-1229-length-12233-cov-3.591395_pt1 | contig 12233 bp, 10 predicted proteins | sample MGYA00240993_ERZ508538 | MGnify/ENA primary metagenome ERZ508538 (study PRJEB26207, sample SAMN05421999) | marine metagenome | isolation source: Monterey Bay, California, USA | place: USA:Monterey Bay...
CGCTCAAGGTCGGACATCTGGTGACGCTCGTCCAGCGTCTTACGTTCATGGTTCTCAGACATTGCGGCGCAAAAAAGCCACCATGGGCGAGGATTTGCAAGCATTTACGGGGAGGTATTTTGACAGCCTTAAGATGATTTAAATAAATTTTTTAACCACATAGACATTACGGCGATGCTCACAATCGCCTTATACGTTTGCTGTGGATTAATTTATTCATGGCTATTTGAGTGATCAAAAACCACATCTCTACCATCACAACTTACCTATGGAACCCTCGGAAACTTAGAGAAGTCGGGCTCGCGTTTTTCGATGAAAGCATTTTTACCCTCTTTACCCTCCTCACTCATATAATAGAGCATGGTGGCATTACCGGCGAGATCCAACAACCCCATTTGGCCATCACAATCAGCATTCAATGCAGACTTTAGGCAGCGCATCGCTATGGGTGAGTGCTGGAGCATTTCACGGCACCATTTGACAGTTTCGCTTTCCAGATCAGCGAGCGGCACCACGGTGTTCACCAAACCCATCTCTAACGCTTGCTCGGCGGTATACTGCCGACACAAATACCAAATCTCACGAGCTTTTTTCTGACCAACAATTCTCGCCAAATAACTCGACCCTAGCCCACCATCAAATGATCCCACCTTGGGTCCAGTTTGGCCAAAAATCGCGTTATCAGCAGCGATACTTAAATCACAAACCACATGCAAAACGTGACCACCACCAATGGCGTATCCAGCGACCATGGCAACCACAGGTTTTGGTAGATTACGGATCTTGCGCTGCACATCAAGAATGTTCAATCGCGGCACTCCATCACCACCGATATAGCCCGCATGACCGCGCACTTTTTGATCCCCACCCGAGCAGAATGCCTTATCCCCAGCCCCGGTAAGAATAATGACCCCAACTCCAGAGTCCTCGTGCGCGAGATCCAGGGATTTAAGTAGCTCCTGGGTGGTCTCCGGTCGGAATGCATTTCGCACTTCTGGCCGGTTGATGGTGATTTTGGCGATTTGTCCATCCTCTGATTTCTCATAAAGGATGTCTTCAAATTCGTGTGCTGATGTCCACATAATTTCAAATATTAAGTTTTAAGTCTTAAGTTTCAAGTGCTTTGACAGGAATAGTTGGCATTGATCGGAAAACTCATCGAGCTTTTCCCAATGAACTCGGTGACCGCAATCAGCGATGACCTCATGCTCGCCGTGCTGGAGTTGAGGCACAGCAGAATGGGCAATAGCAGTAAACTTCTTATCACGCTCGCCTGTCAGCCACAGCACAGGGCATTGTATCTCCTGCAGACGAGAGAAAAGATTTTGCTGAGCGCCAAGCGACCAATCAATAAATGACCTAGCAATAGATGCGCGGCGATCTCTAAGAGTGGTACGATCAGGCATCGTGACTCCGGATAACACACTTTGGGAATTCCATTGATCAAGAAAATTCCCCCAATCACTTCTGAGCGCGAGAGCCGACCACTTAGCATCTTTCTTACGGCGCGCAGCCCGCTCAAGCTCAGATTTCAGACCCGTATGCGCAGAGACAATGATAGCCGCCTTCCAAAAATGAGGCCGCGCTAACAATGCATGCAGCGCAAGCCGGCCACCCATCGAATAGCCCAACAAAACTGGCTCTGGATCAACACGGCTGATTTCCTCTACGAGTGTGTCTCCAAATTTCTCCAACGACATGGGACAGCAATCGAGGAAGCGCCATAAATCAATACGGCGTATCTCACCATGTGATGTACTCACCTTTTGGGCAAAATCACGCCAGTCCGCCGAGCTGCCGACGGCTCCGTGAAGTGCCCAAATCATTTTTAATAAAATTAGTTTAGAGTGACTTCAAACACTCATGAATGGCGTCAAATTGCGGTAAATCTCCCGGACTGTCATTCACTTCCGCATATCGCACCATACCTGACTGATCTACCACAAAAGCTGAACGTTTTGGCACGCCTCCCATAATAAGATTTTTCTCAGGAAGGAACGAATCATAGGCACAGCCGTAGGCTTTTGCTGCCTCGTGTTCGTAGTCACTGAGTAAGGTGATCCCAATACCTTCTTTGTCTGCCCATGCTTGCTGCGCAAAAGGATTATCTCCAGAGATACCCACCACTTTGGCATTCAGCGCCTCATACACGTCCAGCCCTTGAGTTACTGAACAGAACTCCTCAGTACAAACGCCTGTGAATGCCATTGGCACAAACAAAAGAATTACATTAGATTTTTCCGTTAGGGATGAAAGGCTGACTGCCTGCGGCCCCTCGGCCGTTAGTGTGACTAAGTTAAATTCGGGTGCTTGATCGCCTACTTGAATGTTCATAATGCGGGGGAATATATGTGTACTTCTCAAGTTGGCAAGAAACAACCTCGTTACATCTCTACCCATCTCACATATTTACATTTTCTTCTCCCATCGAGAGCGTGCTAGCTGATGTTCTAGGAGAGATGAACGCAACGCTGGCAATCTGCTCGCTAATAACCAACCAGCCATGGCACCACCAAAGTGGCATGCATGGCTGATAACAAATAGCCCTGAACCACCGTTTTCTGAGATGATTTTCCCCATTCGTGAGAAAACCGGAACATTAAGCGCAGGAGTCATCAGCAAAAGTAGTAGCATCGCCAACAGTATCCCAAAACCAAGGTTCTTTCCACTGACTCGAAAAGGCCACATCCTTGAAGCAGGTGAGAGTGTCGTAAGAGTTAGTAACAACGCCAGGCAACCACCGGAAGCCCCGACCAATTGAGTGCCGGGGTAACCTCTACCCATCACTACATAATCCATCACAAGGTGTAACAATCCACCAGCAAGCACCCCCACTATCACAATCAATACAAATTTCTTCTGTCCTAAAATATCGATTACTCTGCCGCCAACGAGCCAGAGCATAAGTAAGTTGGTAACCAAATGAAACCAACCCCCATGAGCTAACGCATGAGTCACTATCTGCCACAAATGCCACTGGGAGATACCGCTCCATGATAATCCCAGCACTATATAATTGTGCTCCAACTCCGCCGTGACAAATCCACTTTCATCAACCATGCTACCTAGCCAAAATTGCACAAGAATAGCCGACACGGTAAATGCTGTCATAAAGTCAGCACCCGGCAACGGAAACTTTATGTAGGATAAATAGCGACGATATATAGGCATTGAACTTACAGTCTATACATGTGCGATATACCATCACCACAGAGTAATACACTAAATATCATACCAAATATGATTGCCAAGCATGGCCAGAGAACTACCAGCAATGGCCATGAGCTAACAAAAAATCATCACAAAACTTACCGAGTTCTCATTTAGCTCGCGGCTCGGCTTTCACTCTCGACCCTGCTCCGGCCGAGGTGACGAATGGCCCTCCTTCAAGAGGTGCTTCACCCGTAAAAGCCACGTCCGGCATCTCACTTGGCTTTCCAGCCAATGGGAACTCTTTACGCAATGGGTGATAAGTATACCCCTCCCACATGAGGATACGGCGCAAATCAGGATGGCCTGAGAATTTAATACCCATCATGTCCCAGATTTCTCGCTCATGCCAGTCAGACGTTGCCCAGAGATCACTAACTGTTGGGACCTCTTCGCACTCGGCGATGTGAGTTTTGACTCGTAGATGCACGGAGTCGTCCAGCGTTGCAAGTTCATAAACGAGCGCAAATCGTGGGTCATCACCACTGTTATCGACACTCGAAGCATCGAGCAACATATCGAAGCCCAACTCGTTTTTACAATACTCCATGACCAAACGAAAATCAGTAAGTGCCACTGTGACAGTGTGCTCACCACGAAACTCAAGTACGGTCGAACCCTCAAATTTTTCTGATACCGTCTGGGCGGCTTGATTGGTATTCATGTTACGCTATGTGAGTAATTAAGATACAAGAGACTCTGACTTCAAATCAACTGTGGACTCCTCACCATCAATCTTCTCCTGTAGCTTCATCAAACCCTCGATTAGGGCTTCGGGACGTGGCGGACATCCTGAAATGTAAACATCAACAGGCAAAAGCTGATCAATTCCTTGGAGCACGGCATAACTGCGATACATTCCACCACTTGAAGCACAAGCACCCATCGCAATACACCATTTCGGTTCAGGCATCTGATCCCACACACGTTTGACCGCTAACGCCATTTTGTATGTGACAGTTCCCGCCACAATCATCACATCACTCTGACGCGGCGAGAAACGCATCACTTCGGAACCAAAACGAGAAATATCAAACCGCGATGAAGCAGTCGCCATCAGCTCAATTGCGCAACACGCCAACCCCATGGGCATTGGCCAGAGTGAGTTCTTACGCATCCAGTTGATAGCCGCATCAACTCTGGTAATGATGACATTTCCTTCTATCTTAGAGTCGTAAGCGGCGTGCGCCAACTCACTGCGAACAACTGCCGCAGCATTGAGATCTTCGGACGCGTCGCCACTAACGTTCAGACTTGCTTTTGATGTTGTCATAATTTGTTAATTACTGATGAGCGCACACTACCCACGGAAACCACCATCACAAGTCCTTTTCCATGTATTTTAATCCCATTGCAACCTAGATTTCATTGTCACCGGATAAGCCCATTTTTTTCATTTTTAGGCTTACCACATCATTATACACTGTATATAACCATTCTCCTACGTCCCATGGAATTATTGTGTTTTTCAAAGCGTTGGCATTTGTCGCGCACCCTAATCGTGTGTGTGTTCAGTATGAGCACACCCATTTTCGTGTCTGGCCTCAACGCCCAAGACTCTGCCGTACAGAAGGAACTCAATCGCAGAATCGCCAACGCCCAGAAGGCAAATGATCTTTTAAAACAAGGTGATTTCTCCTACAAAAAAGCTGATTACAAATTAGCAATTAAACATTACTCACAAGCATATGATTTGTTGGCGCCTGGGGCAATGACGCACGAAATACGCCAGGCAACATCCAATCGCTACGCTACCGCTGCCACAGAGAGAGCCAGAGCACTCGCCAAGGCCGGCAACTACGATCAGGCAAAAAATCTTCTTAAAACCGTGCTCAATCCTGAAGTAGCACCGTCGCATATGGGCGCGCTCAAGCTTCTAGGCCAGATCAGCTCACCGATTCGTTACAATCATGCCCTCACTCCCGGACATGTAAAAGATGTGATTAAGGTTGGTCGCCTCCTGCGTGAGGCACAGGGATTTCACAACCTTGGCCAATACGATCGCGCACACGTTGTTTACCAAAGTGTTTTACAAATTGATCCTTACAACAAGGCGGCACGCCGCGGTTTGGAAAAAATCGAATCTGCCAAGTCAGATTACTATCGGGCGGCCAAAGACCATAACCGTGCAAGCATGATGGCTGATATCGATCAGTCATGGGGTAATCTTAACAATCATGCCCCGTCATCAATTTCTGCGGGCCCCAACGTCAACAGCAGCGACTCATTGGCACCCGATATTCGTGAGAAGCTTGCAAGCATCACCGTGAAGACAATCTCACTCGATAACGCCAGCATAGAGGAAGCTCTCGATTTCGTTCGCCTCCAAAGTAGGTTGGGTGACATACCAGACGCAGGTGGCGAACAAGCAGGCGCAAACGTAATACTCAACCTTGGAGACCCCAGTAATGATCGGGTCAAATTGATTCGTTCATCTAAGGTCAACCTCAAGTTAAGCAATTTACCACTTACTGTAATCCTAGATTATATTACTGATCAAACTCACACTCAGTGGCGCACTGACGGCCTCAGTGTTCTGGTCACACCGCGTGGCAGCACCGACGGTACCATGGTATCACGCTCGTTTCGTGTTCCACCCAATTTTCTATCCACAGCAGCCGTCAACAATGATGCGAATAACGACGATCCTTTCGGTCAAGACGATGGCAATGCAGAGGGAAAAATCGCCAAGAAAATCAGCATCTCAGATTTCCTGAAACAGAACGGTGTGAGTTTCCCCGATGGCGCAACAGCAACCTACGCCGCATCCACCAACACCCTACTGGTTAAAAACACCCCAGTAAACATAGATATTATAGACCAATTAGTCACTATGGTCACCGGCGAAGAACCAATAATGGTCGTCGTTAAAACCAAGATCATCCGCGTGAGTGAACAACGACTGAAAGAACTGGGATTCGACTGGGTTCTCAGCCCATGGGCATTCGGACGCAAGGGATTCAGCATGGGCGGAGGAACTGTTGGCAACGGAACAGCACTTTCAGGACTCCCAACTGCTCCATTCACATCACCAAACTCAGGACCTATCACCTCCGGCAACCGTAGTGGAAATGGTGCTTTTACCGCAGATAGTATCGATTCACGCATTTCCACTGCAGAAACCGGTAATCCCTTCAACTCAGGGGAACGAGCACCTGGAATTTTTACGATTACAGGCGTCTACAGCGGTGTGCAAGTTCAGATGATGATGCGCGGGCTCGACAATAAAAAAGGTGTCGATGTCATGGTAAACCCATCAACGATTGCTCGCAGTGGCGAACGCGCCAAGATCGAGCTCATTCGTGAATTTATCTACCCGACTGAATACGAACCACCCGAACTACCCAACAGCGTTGGCATCACTGATCTTGCAGACGGCCAACAAATTGGTGGTTTGAATTCTATATTTCCCGTTACACCAGCTACTCCCACAGCCTTTGAAACAAGAAATGTTGGAGTTACGTTAGAAGTAGAACCTACAATTGGCCCAAACAAGCGCTTCATCGAGCTCTCGCTCAAGCCCGAGATGGTCGAGTTTCAGGGCTTCGTCAATTACGGCTCGCCAATTCAAACATCAACTCGAGACCCAGAAGGAAATCTAATTCCCAGAGTGCTCACAGCAAACTCCATTCTCATGCCCGTCTTCAAGACTCTTCGCCTACAAAACAGCACCCTCACCATTCAGGATGGGGCCACCGTTGTAATTGGCGGCCTAATGACCACCCGCAAGGGTAAGGTAGAGGATAAAGTCCCTCTGCTGGGTGATATTCCAATAGCTGGCAGATTATTCCGCTCCGAGGCCGAGCGGACATTTCGAGAGGCTATTATCGTTACTGTCAATGCAGAGCTAGTTGACCCAACAGGTCAGCTGTGGAGAAAGCGTTAGAGCTTTTTTTATTCAAAATTTCTGAGTTTGTTTGTATTTCATATTTGCAGAATACAAAGTTACACATAGTTTAAAAATTAAACCTATGGAATCTGATCGCTACAAATCCACCGTGGACTCCGAGCACTATACGCCGGAGGACATGATGGCTCGTCTCAAAAAAAACGAGCACCACAAGCAACAGTCGAATCACAAGGAAAACGGTGAACTGGTGACACGTTCAGACGGATCTCAAGTGGTGAAGGTTCGTCGCAGAAAACGCCGCTCCAAACAACCAGTAAAAGAAAAAAAGCTTCTTAACTCGAAGATCAAATGGACCATCCTTTTTTCGATGATTGGCATAGCCATTCTATCAGTTGCCGGCACCGTTTTCATTATCGCTAAATATAATGGTGCAACTTTTAAACAGAAGACAGAAGACAATATCTCAAGGCTTTCGGGTGCAACTCACACAGAAATCACCCAAATGCGAGTCACCCCAATTTCTGGCAAAGCAAGAAAAGCTCAGCTTGCATGGGACCAGCACAGCTTCATACAATCAGCCATTTTCCAGCACCTTGATGCAGATATCCTAGCAACAAGCTTCCTTAGCAGTGGGTGGACGGGCGAGGAAATAGTATCCAGCCAGGGAGATGTCATTCTAAGAACCCCCCCATCGGTATCGGAACATGCCGATGATCTGTTCGAATCCCCATACAATTTCGGCTCCTATCGTTGCAACCGCCTAAACTTACGTTTTGGTGATAACAAAGGAGCTCCTGCCATTACGGACATGTCAATGTGGCTTTGGAAATTACCCGATGGCAGGTCGCAAATCGTATTCAAAAACGGACGATTAGTTATGGATGGATGGCCCGAACTTAGAATATCATCAGGAAATGCTACGCTCAATAACTCCGACATAGAAATAGACACCCTGCTCGAGGCTGGAAAAACACAAAATGGCGAGCTCACGGTGAAAGGCACTCTCCGGAGAGATATCAGCAAAGCTATCTCGCTGGATGTACGGGCAAAAAATTACCCGATCCAAGAATTGCTCGGTAAAGGCCTGGGCCGCATTGTCCGCGGTGAAATCTCAAGCGAACTAGGGACACTGCAGTACGTATATGAAAAACAACCTGAACATGCCCTCAGTTTTGTGATGCCGTTTACTTCAACCGAAATCCAAATGAGAGAGCTCCCCTTATTCAGCGATCTAAAAAACCTCACCGGTGATACTCAATACGTGAGACCTTTCTTTAACATCTGCAACGGCACCTTAAAGCGCACAAGTGATGGAGTAACTATCGATGAAATTGATTTCAAAAGCACCAGCATGATTACTCTGATTGGTAAAATATCAGTAGAAAATGATGGAAGAATGTATGGCAACCTCACCGTCGGTCTACCAAGAAGATATTTTGATCCGACTAAGCTCCCGTCAGGATTTGTCGGCCCAAAAGACGGCCAATATACCGTGGATGTCACCGTCAGCGGCACGATTCATAATCCATACGATAATCTAAACGAAATACTTAAGTCAGGCCCTGATCAACGCGGTCAAGCACCCACTCCACTCCCTGCACCCTTGGTGACTCCAAAATCACCACCCATACCGGCTGATAAGGAGGCAGAGTTTAATGAATTACTCAGGTAGAACTCACCACTCAGTTATGAAGTTTTGGAAAAACACTAAAATTACTGGTTCATATTTGAATCCATATTTTAGATCATCCATCTATTGGATGATCACGTTTATTATCCCACTATGTATTAATACAGCAACGTTGAATGCACAGGAAAAGACTGCAAAAACTATATCTGAATTAGCAATTAGCTACCTTAAAAAAATTGCCAATGGAGATCTCGACATCACCAAAGACACTGCCCTATCAAGTAATTGCAGTTCATCTCGTAGAATAAAGATTCGTGAACACCTAACATTTATCCAGCTGAATTATTTCCGTAAAAATGACACTTTTTCATTAGAGCTCCTAGAGCAAGGAGAGCAATTTTCTGCAGTGCTCATCCGCGTAGAAAATACAGCTACACCGCTGGATACACGCATAATTTCTGTCGCCATGGCACGCGAAAAAGATGGCTGGAAACCAGCTCCTCTACCTAACTCATTCACCAACATAAATTATGGGTATGATGAAAGCGTGGAAAAAAAGATCAAACATCTGGAAAAGTGGATGGCCACAGAAAAAACTAAGCGAGAGATAGCTATACGTGAAAAAGCCATCAGTAGCTTTCAATCATTACTCGCCAAAAATGAAAAAGAACTTCAACCTAACAAAATTGATGCCGGCACAGCCGTTCTGAAATTCATTGATGCATGCCAACACAACAACCTAATGAGAGCCCTTGTCTCCATGGGGGCAGCCTCTGACGCATTAGACGATCCTCTAAATGATACGATCAACTACGTATCAAACGGGCTCGAGATAAGAACACCAAACAACGAGTGGCAACTTCTCACCAACAGCTCGTCGATATACAACATCATGAATATCGACAAAAACCGTAATGAAGTTGCTGTTGGCTTTTACAATCCGTTGATGCGCACATCTGCACGGATTCTCTATTTTCCAGTCAAAGAAAAAGGAGGGAAAACTTTTGTGTGTCTCTCTCCATTATTGAAGGCGGCGTTGAAGACCGATGGAATTAAGGGCACTCGGCACTTAACAATTCATCAACGTGATGACGAGCAAAAGCTGATCCGTCAAATCCCCAGCGTCATCTTCAAAAACATAGAAGCCCAGCCTGCTGAATCTCCTGAACAACTTATTGAAAAATTTCTCGCCGCAAAGAATTTTAAATACGCTGTCGCATTACTCCCTTCAAAAGAACTGCTGAAACCCACAGAAAAGGAACAATTTTCTTTGTTAGAAAATCTGGCCTTCCTCTGCCAAGGATTGAACTCTGTCAAATCATTACCTAAGCCATCGATAACAATTGCAAGAGAAGGTTTACTGGCCGCCGCACCACTGGAATATGAAGTTCCAAACAAACTTGGCACTTTTCAAACATGGCAACTATGGATGATAAAAGGCGATAAAGGTTGGCACCTAATACCCAAAAAATCGATAGCCGCGATTGTTGATGAAAAAATCAAACTTAAAATCAAGGGATTGTCTGAGAAACTTGCCATAATAACTAAGAACCAACACAAAGAGCTTATTAAGAAAGTGCTCAGTCACGTCACTAAAATTGATTTAGTTGAACTCAAAGAAGCTGTCACCAAACAAGAAGCTATTAATCTTTTCAAACTATACCGCAGCCGCCTTCGGAGTAATGATTATGCAGCAGCACTTGATTGCTGCGCTTTGCTGGATAACTCAAGCGATACTCGCACATTAAAAAACTTTAACTATGCGATTCGTGGTGCAAGTGATCATACAAAAGACGACCTAATACTTGGGGTGGTTAAATCAGGGAAATGGAGTGGCGTATCGGTGCGCACCCAATCAAAAACCTCTGGCACTCATGATTATCCAATGTATCTTTTTTTAAATACTAACAATGGCGCAAAAATTCTACTCGATATTGATCTTCGCTATCCCTCAAATAAAGGTCGAAGCATCATCAACAAAAAAAACTGGGATAAAATTGAAAAAAAATTCCCAAACGATTCACTCAAACGGGTAGAGACGATCTTTGTGGCACATGAAAAAATCACGCTGAAAAACATACAAGAGGAGAAAAAAATCCACGAGTAAATTGGTCGTATTTTTTATCCCGCCCCTGACGATTTCATCTCCCATACAACCGCATGACCACTACGGATTCTGCCAAACACCTCGAACGTGCCGTCTCATCCATAATAAAGGGACAAGAACAAACCATTCGCAATATTCTCGCCTGTATGATCTCAGGAGGTCATGTCTTGTTAGAAGACAATCCAGGCACAGGAAAGACAACACTCGCCAAAGCGATTGCAGGCTCCATCAGCGGTGCGGCATTCAACCGCATCCAGTTCACCCCCGATCTATTACCATCTGATATTCTGGGGGTCTCAATCCTCAACCAGAAAACGAGCGAGTTCCGCTTCCACCCTGGCCCGGTATTTACCGACATCCTGCTCGCGGATGAGATCAACCGCGCGTCGCCACGAACTCAGAGCGCATTATTAGAATCGATGGCCGAGAGACAAGCCACCATAGAAGGAACTTGCCATGATCTGAACGGGCTGTTCTTTGTCATCGCCACACAAAACCCAGTTGAGTTTCGCGGCACTTATCCGCTCCCCGAAGCACAAATGGATCGTTTCACCATGCAATGCTCGCTTGGCTACGTCTCCGCAGAACAAGAGGTGGATATCCTAGCCGCGCAGAACCAGGGTCATCCTCTCGATACATTGGATCCCGTCGTCACGCTTGAAGATATTCATACGCTGCAAGCAGCAGTCTCCAATGTCCGCATCAGTGACGAACTCCGCCGCTACATCGTTGCCTTGAGCAATGCCACTCGCGAGATCGACGAGGTGCAACTCAGCGCAAGCCCAAGGGCATCGCTCTCGCTGATGAAGCTCTCCCAAGCACTGTCTCTGTTTGAAGGGCGCGAGTTTGTGACGCCAGAAACCATTCAGGAGCTCGCCTCGGATGTTATCGCCCATCGACTGGTCATCACCCCGGAAGCCAAGTTCAACGGCATGACAGGCCGCGCCGTGGTTGAAAGCATTCTGGAAAACACACCCGTTCCGGTGTAGTTTAGAAAAGACATGGAGAATGTCAGGAAAGTGCCACTATTCCGGCGATGGACCCACAAGATTTATCACCGAAGTTCGGCAATAACACCCTTTTTCACCCACAGGATTCGTCCTGCGGGAATTCTACTCATTTTGCTCCTACCGGCGGCATGGATGCTATTGCCACTCTACAGACTTGGCCCACTATTCCAGCTACGCGGGCTGATTCTGGTCATCCTTGGGGTATCAATTCTCTGGGCATTTTTTCGCCAGGCAAAGGTACGCATACAGCGCGATCTACCACGGCTCGCCACCGCAGGTGAACCCCTGACGTATCGTGTGCGCGTCAAGAATCTAGGGAAACTGAACCTAGCAGGCACAAGCTTACTTGAGCTTACACCCGATAACCGTCCAAGCCTAGAGAGCTTTACATGGTCGCGCGAGCCGGGTGAGGAAACTCGGAATGTT
>ENA-ORDR01001231-ORDR01001231.1-marine-metagenome-genome-assembly--contig:-NODE-1231-length-12228-cov-2.229199_pt1 | contig 12228 bp, 9 predicted proteins | sample MGYA00240993_ERZ508538 | MGnify/ENA primary metagenome ERZ508538 (study PRJEB26207, sample SAMN05421999) | marine metagenome | isolation source: Monterey Bay, California, USA | place: USA:Monterey Bay...
GATTCTTATTAATTACATGATCTTATGAATCTTTCAAATAATGCTCCAATTGTTCTATTTGTTTTTAATAGAATTGATCACACAAAAAAAACCATTGAAGCTTTAAAAAAAAATATATTAGCCATTGAAAGTGAGTTATTTATATTTTCCGATGGAGCTAAGAATGAAAAAGATATTGAGAAAGTTAAAACTCCCCACCGTCAGGTCAAGTTGCGTGTCAAGGTAGGCAAATTTCAACATGCGACGGCCTTTATTATCGCGCCGTGTCAGCGGTGAAAAACCCAACACTCCCTGCACTGTGCCGCCCTTGTAAACTTCCGCATCGCCATTGAGGTAGGCGGGACCCAGATTGAGATCAAGATCGGTCACATCGAGAGAGAAGGTGCCGCCCCGCGTTTCCATATAAAGATTGCCAAGCACCGAGCCACTGCCAGTGCCTTGGAGATTGAACACCCAGAAACGATGCTCGCCACTGGCTGCCACGCCATTGACGTGTATTTTCCACGGGCGCTTTTTTGGCAGTTCAGAGGTATCAACCGGTACTGCCTCTCGTCCCGTTATCGGCGGAAAGAAGGCGAGGGTTTTGCTGTAGTCATGGTCAGGCTTGAGTCTGGGTCGCTGGCGATAATCGATGTTTTCCGCTTCGACATCAGATAGGTAAACGTCTTTGAAGATTAACGGTAGCAGGGAGATCGATGCCGCCCCCGCGGTCGCATACGCCTCCCACTGCTGCGTTCGGGCTTGGCCGTTCGCGGCAATACCCTCGGCATTCAAACGAAACGGATATAGGCTCCAAGCGCGATCCCATGAAACTTGAAACTTTTCTGGCCGTATCATGTTCACGATATCCTGCGTGATCGGCAGGTAAAGGAGCGTATTGATAATCAGCAAATAGGCAAATTCGGCGACTACTACGATGAACACAAATCGTTTCATAAGATTTTTCATGGTGGCTGAGGTGTATCCTTTATCGGTTGTCGGGTGGCGATCGCTGCCTGATCGCGTGTGTTCTTATCTGCTGGGCTAAAGGTCTTTCTCGTCGTCTCGCAGATCCATCGCGACAAGATTCTTACCGACAGTCGCGCCTCTCATCATCTCGCTATATGCCAGGCCTGCATTCTCTAGTCCTTCGGTAATGTTCTCAAGTACCGTTAACTCGCCAGACCTGACCCAGTGATGCAGTTGGGTCGACGCGGCAGGAACCTTGTCCATATAGGTGTAGAGTAAAAACCCTCTCAGGGTGAGCTCTTTCTCGACCAGCTTCCACATATTGAAGAGTGGGGTGGGATTGTCTTGGTCGTTGTAGTCTCCGATCATCCCGCAACCAATAATGCGGCCAAACGTATTCATGCAACTTAAGGCAGCATCCAGGGTTTTACCTCCCACGTTGTCAAAATAGACATCGACCCCCTCTGGGCAGGCTTCATGAATGGCGCTGGTCAGATCCTCACAGGTTTTGTAGTTAATCGCGGCATCGGCGCCCAACGTGTCAGTGACGATCTGACACTTGTTGTCACCGCCCACAATGCCGACCACTTTACAGCCCCTCAGCTTGGCGATTTGTGTGGCCATTGAGCCTGTGGCGCCAGCAGCGGCGCTGATCAGCACGGTATCACCCGCCTGAATCTTACCGATCTCATGAAGTCCGACGTAAGCAGTGTGACCAGAGCCGCCCAGCCCGCCTGCATAATAAGAGAGGGGAATATCTGCCTCAGGCGTCAGCTTCGACAAAAGAATCGTGTTGGCATCGCTGAGCGAGTAGTCTTCCCAATGATGAAGTCCAAAAATCAGATCCCCTGCTTCAAATCCGGGCAGATGTGAAGTGATCACTTTGGCCACCGAAGGCCCTCTAATGGCGCCTCCGAGCGGAATTGGTTCAAAGTAGTTAGCTTTACCATCGAGCCACCCACGGATGGCGGCTTCTAATGAAAAAAATAAATTTCGCACCAACATTTGCCCTTCTCCAGGTATTGGGGCCTCGCAAGTGCTCAGGTCAAAGTCGTCGGGCGTTGGGGCGCCTTGAGGGTGGGCTTTCAAGACAATCTGGCGATTCTGCATTGACAGTGTTCCTATTGTTGACTGATGACGCGCTGGCTTTCGTTTATCATTGGCGGCAGAGTATATTGTGTCGCTGGGTCGATCGTATACTGATGGCCACGCAGAGTTTGTCGAGACATTATGAGTCAGCCTGATATCAACATTCCGGTTCTGAACGTGCCAGTTCATCCCGATACGCTCGATGGGCGAGATCCGTCGTTGCTAAGGGGAGACCCCATTGGAGGCAACCGTTATTACGATTCGGATTTTGCTCGCCAGGAATGGGAGCATATGTGGACCAAGATTTGGCATGTGGCTGGGCGGTTGGTTGAGGTCGAGGAGCCCGGAGATTTTGTTGTTCATGATTTTATGAACCAGTCAGTTATTTGTGCGCGGCAAGAAGATGGTTCATTAAAAGCGTTTTATAACGTGTGTCAGCACCGAGCGCTCAGATTGGTCGAAGACAGCTCCTCGGTAAAAGACTTCCATTGTCGTTATCACGGCTGGGTCTGGGGTCTAGATGGCGTGTTGAAGTCGGTGCATGACCCCGAGAATTTTTCCCAGGGTGATCCCTGCGGCAAGCTGCGACTCAAAGAGCTCCGCTGTGATACTTGGGGCGGTTTTATCTGGTATAGCTTTAGTGACGATAGTCCGGGGTTGATGGATTATCTTCATCCGCTGCCCGAGATTTATCAAAATTACCCTATGGATACCGCAGTCAGGATTTTTGCGAGAAAAATCCGGCTCAATACCAATTGGAAGTTTGCATCGGTTAATTTCAGCGAGTCATACCATACTCGGACCGCCCATCCACAAGTGCCTCCTTGGATTGATCAAGATTACTGGAGTGCACGTTCAGAGATCTGGCCCAATGGGCATGGTCGAACAGTACAGCCCATGCGCCCCAGTCTTCGTGACCGATTGCCCGACGGCGAACCTCATCCCTTCGATGATATTTTAAGGCAGTGGGATATCGATCCCAATGCTTATCCTGATTTTGAAACGAAGGCGATACAGGGGTGGATGGACCTCAAGGCTGCTAAGCGCGCAAACTGGAAAGAGAAAGGCTACGTGCATTACGAGCAGATGAATGACGAGGAACTGACCGATAGTCCTCACACCGTCATATTCCCCAACGTCACGATTTCTTTCTTACCCGATAATTTAATTTTTTTCCGGACAGAACCCGACGCAAAAGATCCTTCTAAGTGTACTTTTGATCTATGGTGTATGGCGTTCCCTGTCGAGGGGGAGCCGATGGCGCACGGCATCATGACCCGGGACGTTTTCCCTGTCGAAGAATGTGAGGCATTGGTGCGTGACTTTGATGGCGGCGAGGGTATCCCTGAGATCATCGATTCGATTGTTTGGCAGGATATGATGCTGTCTGAGGCTCAGCAAAATGGCTGGGAGTCTCAGGGGTTTGACGATTATTATCTCGCGGACCAAGAAGCGCGAGTCAGGTTTTTTCACGAGGTGCTAAATGATTATATCGAGGGCCGTAAGGGCGTCTCGATCTGATCTGGCCTGACCTCACCTGATTATCCTGAGGGAGCACAGTGGCTGCCTAAAGCGGCGAATACCTTTTTACGATACGCCAAATTGAAGGAAAAATAATGAAGATTAGACAGTGGTTGGTATGGGGTATTTTTACTTTTTTATTGAGTGGGGGAGTCATTGTGCAGGCAGATGAACACGACACGGCTATGATGGTGGCTAAGCAAGAAATAGAATACCTGCAGCGTTGGTATGCTCGTGCGACAGACTTAATTGGCTCCAATATGCCGGACCAGATTGAGGAGGGCAGGGGCATTTATCACCGAATCTTTACCCCCGATGTCAGCATTCAGGCGAGCGCTGCTGGCGGCGTCTATTACGAAGTGACCGGCCGCGATGAGTGGGTCAAGGTCGTTAGCACAGCGTTGTCGGTGTTTGATACCACACAGCACCTGCTTGGCACGCAAATCGTGGAGCTGGCGAGTCTGCCGAATGCGGAGGGCGAGGGTGGCGAAGCAAGTATGTCGAGCTATCTGCAGGCTTGGCATTCTGACCCAGATCGCGTCATCGATATTTATATTGGCACGTATTACAGCAAGGTGCGCTACACCGCTGGGATGGGCTGGCAGATTTACGAAATGCGGCTACAAAAAGTCGCGGGTGAGGTGATTGACAAGAGCGTGTGACCCCGGTGGATGTTCGCAGGGGATATTACTTCCAGCGCAAGCAGTTTGCTTTAGTGACAGCAGACGCCATGGACCCAGTTGCCGTGGTTTCGGTCACTCGATAGTGGGCTGCCGATCTTGACGAGATAGACGATAAGGCAACAGCAGAATACGACATGAAGGAGAGGGTATGACGGCCTTGAGCCCAGTGATGTTGGAACAACATCTGAACTGTCCGGAGAAGCAGGTGGAGTCACCGCTGCGCGGAGACTCAGTCTGTAGTGACCGATATATCGGCCGGGATTACCTTGCCAGAGAGTATGCCAATGTGTGGCACAAAATCTGGAACATTGGAGGGGTGGCCTACCAAATGCCAGAGCCCGGAGATTATCTCACCACAGAGCTAGGTATCGACTCGGTTATTTTGGTTCGACAAGACAATGGTTCGGTCAGGGCATTTTTGAATTCCTGCCCTCACAGAGGCACCCGCATCACTGAAGCCGAAGATGGTCACGCTCAGGCATTTTCATGCCCCTACCATGGCTGGAAATTCGATCTGTCCGGTGTGGTGACCTCGGTCCCAGATGAGGAAGACTTTGCCGAGAGCCCGTGCGGTAAAGCGCGCCTAAAGGAAGTTCAGTGCGAAGAACGCTTTGGCTTCATTTGGTATAACTTTGATCCTGACGCCGATAGCTTGGCGTCTTTCCTAGGTGAGTCCATCACACAGGAGCTTGAATCACATCGCATAGAAGATATGTTGCGGGTGCTGGATATGACGGCAGAGACGCGCTGTAACTGGAAAATCATCACGGATAATTTTAATGAGGCCTACCACGTTAAAGTGCTTCATCCAGAACTGATTCCTTATATCGCGGCAGATTATCAAGACTGCCAGTTTGATCGATTCAGCAATGGGCACAATCGGGGTTGGTTCCCCTCTTTTATGCCATCGGTGCAGTACGACAGTGATCAGATTGGAGAGCCCTTGAAGAGCATGGCGGCAGCCTGGGACGTCAACAGCGATGATTATTTGGGGCGCGATACTTGGCAGCAGCTTCGACTTGATATTCAGACAGCAAAGCGAGCTCAGGGAAAGGCTCGTGGCTATTTGCACTATGCACATCTCGCGGATTATCAGCTGACTGACTATGTCATCTACAATCTATTTCCCAATAACGTGATCACCGTTGGGCCCGATGGTGTGCAATTGCTGCGCCCTCGGCCACATCCGACTGACCCTGCGCAATGCCTTTTTGATCATTGGTGGTTGGTGAATCGCGTGGATGGCCAAGACACCACCCCGTCGCCTGCGGGCGGCCCCGATCTGCCGGTTGCGGACGCGATGCATGAGCATATCCGCTACGGAGAAAAAACCTTAGGTACGGTAGCGGATCAGGATCTCAGCATTGCAGAAATGCAGCAAAAAGGACTTGCCTCTGTTGGGTATCAAGGATTTTGGATGCCTAATCAAGAGCGCCGCGTACAGGGGTTTCATGAATACTTAAATGACCTGATGTCGTCGTGATGGTCGATGTGCTTAACCGCGGGAACTGGCTGAGCAAGCGATCCATTAATGGTGTTGTGAGATGGTAGCGGGGCCTGTACCGGGGCACGCAGATCCATTATGGGTCACCTGGTCTCGTACCCAAATCGCACAGCGACTCGCGCAACATGCACGAGGGATCGATCGTGCGGATGAAGCGTTACTGAGAGAGTCTTATCACGTCGACGGGACTGTCGATTATGGCTCGCTACAAGGAACGGCGGCAGAGTTTGCTAGTGCGATTGCGGTAATGCATGTCGGGGCGCCGATGTCATCCCACCGCACCAGTAATGTTTGGATAAAAGTGCATCGCGACAGTGCAGTGAGCGAGAGCTATGTGATGGCTTGGGTGACCCTGCCAACCGATGGAGAGCCTCAGCCGCACTTAGTCGGTGGTCGTTACCTCGATCGACATAGCTTTAAAGATGATGTGTGGCGGATGCAGCATCGGCACTACGTACTGGATTGGATTCGGCAGTTTCCGCCGTCGTTACCTACGCCAATGCAGGATGCCTTGTCCCTCAGTCACGGCTGCCCTCGTGGTGGCCATTATTTACAAGACCCCGGTAATACGCTGTTGATTACCCATGCGAGTCAGAAAAAAAATCAGTCGGAGGACGATCAAATGAACGAGCGCGATAGGCTTGATCAGGTGCTGTCTCACCAAGCCATTACCGAATTGGGCTGTCGTTATGCCCGCGGAGTTGATCGCGGCGATGCCGAGATCATTATGAGCGCGTTCCATGACGACGCCGCGATTGTGTCGGGCTTGGTCAACGGCTCAGCACGTGACTTCTCGAAAGAGATCGGTGTGACCATAGACAAGACCTTGTCTTGTGTGGCGCACACGGTTACCAACCATTGGATAGAGGTCGATGGCGACGTGGCAGTGGGAGAGAGTTACGTCATTGCGTATCAAAACACTATGGGAGATACCCCAGAGGATGTGATGACCGGTGGCCGCTACGTCGATCGCTATGAGCGCAGGCAAGGCGTATGGAAAATCGCTCACCGGACGTTCGTGTTGGATTGGACCACCTCAAGTCCGGCAAAGAACTTGATGGACTCAGGAATGTTCGAGGGAATGACGACGGGATCTCGGAGTCAGGCAGACCCCGTGTATGGGCTTTGGGCCGATGCGCCCTAGAGCCGCTTAAGCGAACAATGCTCGGCTACTGGAAAAATGCCGGCCATAAAATCTCAACGATTAAAATCTCGGCTATCAAATTGTTAGCTATTACATTCTTGGCGGTTAAAGATGCTGGGAGACTGGAGCGGTAATGATGTTGTTAAAAGAAAGGGTGCTGGTTCTGATTGAGCGCTGTGGTGCGGTATTGTTCTTCTCCTGTCTGCTAGTGTGTGCTCCGGTGGCGCTTGGAGACGGGGGGGGCGGCAAGGACGGGGCCTATGCGGAGGTCTCTCAGAACCTTGATTCAGAGACGGAAGCAGCGGGTCGTGTGCTTTACGAATCGCGCTGCGCGCAGTGTCATGATGCCAACGTCGTGCGCGCGCCGCAACGGTATATTCTTCAGTTAAGCACGCCAGAGGCGATCCTTAGCGCCCTCAACGATGGCTTGATGCAGCAAGTGGCCAGTGACTTATCGCTGCCGCAGAAAACAGCAATCGCCGAATTCCTCACCAAGCGAAAAATGAGCGGTGATGACGCGAGATCAGCGGGCCTAGCGTGTTCCCAAGCGGCTTCTGAATTTAATCGAGCAGCAACTCCAGCATTTTCTCACTGGGGCTTTGATCAGGAAGGAACGCACTACATCGGGCCGGACATTGCGAAGGTCACTAAAGCGGCGTTGCCTACAATGGAGATGGATTGGGCATTTGCTTTTCCATCCGCTGTGCGCGCTCGCTCGCAGCCTGCGTTGGCTGGTGGCGCTGTTTTTGTCGGTAGCCAAAGTGGGTTGGTCTATGCCTTTGATGCCGAGACGGGTTGTACACGATGGCAATTCATGGCGTCGGCAGAAGTGCGCAACGCGATGATCGTCGCGCCCTGGGACCCTGCAGACGAGAAGGTTGATCCGCTAGTGTATTTTGGTGACGTCAGTGGTAACCAATATGCCGTATCGGCTATCACCGGCGAGCTGATATGGCGTAAGCGGATGGATGATCATGGCGTGGCAACGTTGACGGCAGCGTCTACCCTAGTCGACGACGTACTGTACGTGCCCATCTCGTCGCTGGAAGAGGGCGCAGCAATCAGTGCCGATTATCCGTGTTGTACTTTTCGAGGCGCGGTCGCTGCGCTAAACGCGGGCACCGGTGAGGAGCTTTGGCGTCGATACTTTATCCCGCCGGCAAAAGAGCAGGCCACCAATGGCGCTGGTAAAAAACTGTACGGTCCGTCTGGTGTGCCGGTTTGGGCAGGGATGTCGGTGGACGGTGATTTATTGTTTGTGGCGACGGGCGATGATTACACGGGCGAGGGATCGGGCGTAAGTGACTCAGTCATTGCACTGAATCGGCACAACGGTGAGATTGTCTGGGTCGCGCAGGCGCGTGCCGGTGATGTCTGGAATGCCTCCTGCGAGTATGCGGGCAAGATTAATTGTCCTGATGACAATGGCCCCGACTGGGACTATGGAGCCGGTCCTGTTGTCGCTACCGGTGCTTCAGGGCGCAAATTACTGTTAGCGGGTGACAAGGGCGGTCTGGTCGTGGGCCTAGACCCCTTGACCGGAAAAGTTTTGTGGCGCAACAAAGTGGGCAGAGGCGGTGTTGTGGCGGGGATCAACTTTGGTCTGGCGGCTCATGGGGGAAAAGTGTTTGTGCCGGTAAGCGATGTGCCGGACGGGCGCACTTATGATGAGCCAGCCAAGCCTGGTCTGTACGCCCTGGATATTGATACGGGTGAGTTCATTTGGAAGGCGCCAGCAGAGGATACCTGCAATGGGCGTGCCGGTTGCTTCCCCGGTTATTCTGCGGCCATTACCGTGTTAGATGATTATGTGTTGGCGGGATCTAACGACGGTTATCTGCGAGCCTTTGACACAGAGAATGGGGCCATCTTATGGGAATACGATACCACTCAGTCGGTTGGCGCAGTGGGCGATCGTGTCGCGCAAGGAGGCTCTGTAGGTGGTGGGCAAGCGCCTATTGTGGTTGGAGATCGAATCATTCTGAACTCGGGTTACGCTTTCTCTGGCAAGATGCCGGGCAACGCCTTGTTGGTATTAAAAGCCCGGCCCCAGTAGTGCTCACGCCCTGCTATTCATGGTGATCTGCAAAATAACGCTCGGCAGCGCGTAACACCTTGGGCGCTAAAACAATGGCGCTGACCATCGTGGGAATCGCCATAATGCCATAGCTGGCGGAGATCAAATTAAAGACCACGTCAATGCTCACAGTGGCGCCAAACACAACAGCGGCAATAAAAAACCATCGGAAGTAGGGTTGCCATTTAGCACCGACTAAAAACCCAAAGCATTTTGCCCCAAAGTACCAACCGGCAAACATGGTGGTGGTGCTGAGGATCAATGCGACAAAACCCAAGGTGATTAACCCCGCATTGCCCATCTCTGAGCGAAAGGCATCAGCGGTCAAAGTGATGCCTGACATGTCCCCCGGAGACTGCCAATTACCCGCTAGAAGAATGACGAGCGCCGTACAGGTGCAAACGACTAAGGTATCAAAGACTGGACCTAGCGTTGCCAGCATCCCCTCTCGAATGGGTTCATCTGTTTTCGCGGCGCTGTGTGCCATCACTTCGGTACCGACGCCGGCTTCGTTTGAAAACGCACCGCGACTAATACCGATGAGCATCACTCCGAGAAACCCGCCGCCGACCGCGGTTGGAGATAAAGCTTCAGTAAAAATCGTGGCGAGCACGCGGGGAATATCAGGCAGGTGATTGGCGAGCACCCACATTGTCATGGCTAGGTAGACAAGGACCATGGTGGGTAGCAGTGCGACCGCCACTTTGGCGACTCTAGGCAGTCCACCGAAGATGACTGATCCCACAACGATCGCTATGACGATACCAATAGCGAGTGGTGCCCATTCCGGCGCGGTGCCCGCGAGTACCGTATCTTGGATGAGGGCCGTTAGTTGGTTGGCTTGGAAGATGGGTAGAGTGCCGATAAGTCCCGCTAGCGAAAATAATACGGCGAGTGGGTAATAGGGCCGTGGGAGCGCTTCTCGGATAACGTACATGGGGCCGCCCTGAAGGTTGCCAAGAGAGTCTTTGCCTCGGTACATGACGCCGAGCGAGCAAGTGAAAAATTTTGTGGCGATACCCACGATTGCAGACATCCACATCCAAAATACGGCGCCGGGCCCGCCGGCCACAATGGCGAGCGCGACCCCCGCAATATTGCCCAGCCCCATCGTATTGGATAGCGCAGCCGCTAGCGCTTGCTGATGAGAGATCTCGCCGTTGGCATCTGGCGTGTCGTATCGGCCCCTTAATATGGCAATGGCGTGGCCCATATAACGGTAAGGCAGTGCGCGCGAGGCGATGATAAAAAAACACCCGCCACCCAATAGCAGTGCCACCAGTGGCGTACCCCACACAGTATCGGCCAACTGTTGCGAAAAGGTTTCTAGGGCACTCATGGTGTTCTCGTGATCGTAGCGAGGTGCGAGTATGGCACAGCACTGTGAGCGCTGAGCGAGATGTCGGGGGACCGGGCGATGGTCGGACGCGGCACACTATCTGAATGGATTCTATGGATCCAGATGGTCCAGTGAGGTTGTATTGGCGTGTTGGACTGAGCGGTTCAACGTTGCGCAAGAGGCGCTGATGGCGGCTGTGAGATAGCGGTATAAAAAATCACGGGCGTGGTGATAAGATTTTGTCTCAGTCAGCCTCATCAGAGGAGTCGCGAATCGATTACTGGCGTTGCAGGCTGGCGTGTCAACAAATTTAGAGGCTGGCTGGCATCGGCGCAGGCGGAAATAGGTTCAGGCAGACAAATAGGTACCGCTATGGAGTTTGACGTGCTCACTGGGGCGCTGGGGGCGGAGGTCTCGGATCTCAACTTAAATGAACCACTGTCTGGCGCAGCGATGGATGCTTTGCATCAGGGTTTGACCCAACACCACGTTTTATTTTTTCGTGATCAGCACCTCACGCCTGAGTCACATTTGGCGCTGGCTGCTGCGCTGGGCGATATCGACCCTGGACACCCGGTTTATCCGCATGTCGAGGGCTTTCAGAGTATCGTTGAACTGATTGCCGATGCTGACAATGTGCCCGATACAGAGGATTGGCACAAAGACCTCACGTTCAGACCCAACCCGCCCTTTGCCAGTATTTTGCGTGCTGTGAAGGTGCCTAGCACCGGCGGTGATACGCTCTGGGCCAACATGGGTGCGGTCTACGACAGCTTGTCTGCCGGGTGGAAATCTGATTTGCAGGCATTGCAGGCAATTCACGATATGGGCACCTTCCGGAATGATTACTTTCAACGGGGTGGCACCGAGGCAATCGATAAAGCGTTAGCAGAGGTGGGCTCTGCAGTGCACGATGTCGTGGCGACGCATCCGATATCGGGCCTTCAATATCTTAATGTAAATCAATCTTTTACCCGGCACATTTTAAATATGAATCAGGGTGATAGCGATGAGGTGCTGCAGTTTTTGTTTCAGCAGGTGCGTAAGCCAGAGTTCCAAGTTCGGTTGAGATGGCGCGACGATACGGTGGCGATTTGGGATAACCGCATCACCCAACATTATGCCGTCTGCGATTACTTGCCACATCGACGTCATATGCAAAGAGTCACCGTGAATAACGACAAGCGAGAACGCTAGCAAGCCGCGCTTGGATGGCGTTGAGATTCTGCAAAACCGAGGTCAAGTGACTTCGGGTTTCCTGCCCACAGTCCCCGAGCTTCGTGTTAGCTTGATGCCTTAAATCAGTCGAGTGGTGAATGCATGAGCGAAGTACAGACGCGCGAAAAAACAACCAACATGCGCAAAGTGGCTTTGACTTCATTGGCGGGTACCAGCATTGAATGGTACGACTTCTTTTTATACGGCACGGCGGCTGCGATTATTTTTCCTCTTGCCTTTTTTCCGCAAGACCTGCCGCCCATGGTTTTATTAATTATCTCCTTCAGTACTTTTGCGGTCGGCTTTATCGCGCGCCCATTAGGTGGGATTGTATTTGGCCATTTTGGTGATCGCGTAGGGCGAAAGCGGACGCTGGTCGTCGCGCTCATGATGATGGGTGTCGCGACGACGCTCATAGGATTACTGCCTACGTATGACTCGATCGGTTTGGCCGCGCCGTTGTGCCTGGTCTTACTGCGATTTATTCAGGGACTGGCAGTAGGCGGACAGTGGGGCGGCGCAATGTTACTGGTGACCGAGAGCGCGCCAGCAGATAAGCGCGGTTGGTATGGGGCTTATGCTCAAGCGGGAGCGCCGATGGGTGTGATTTTGGCAAACCTGGCTTTTATTTCGGTCAGTGCTTCGATGAGTGATGAGGCATTTTTAGCATGGGGCTGGCGACTGCCTTTTATTGCCAGCATTCTG
>ENA-ORDR01001238-ORDR01001238.1-marine-metagenome-genome-assembly--contig:-NODE-1238-length-12147-cov-5.073322_pt1 | contig 12147 bp, 11 predicted proteins | sample MGYA00240993_ERZ508538 | MGnify/ENA primary metagenome ERZ508538 (study PRJEB26207, sample SAMN05421999) | marine metagenome | isolation source: Monterey Bay, California, USA | place: USA:Monterey Bay...
GCCGGTAGCGAACAAATGGGGTGTGTTCAAGGATATATACTGCGCTGGCAACGATAGTACACTTAGATTTCTAGAAACAGTTTTCGACGAGATATGCGAATTATTCCCTTCTCAGAAAATACATATCGGTGGGGATGAAGCGCCCAAGGTTAGATGGGCCTCTTGCGATAAATGCCAAAAGAGAATCAAAGACGAGGGTCTAGCAGATGAAAACGAACTACAGACTTGGGTTATTGAACACGTAGGTAAATATCTAGAGTCAAAAGGCAAAACCATTATTGGATGGGATGAAATTCTCGAAGGAGGCTTACCGGAGGGTGCTGCAGTCCAAAGCTGGCGAGGTATGGCAGGTGCAATTGAAGGGGTGCATCTTGGTACTGATGTAATTTCTTCCCCGACATCTCATTGTTATTTGGATTACCCTCTAAGTAATACTGATTTAGAAGAGATTTATAGCTTTGACCCTGAACCCGAGGAGGCTTCTCATGGTCCAGGAAGGGTAATTGGCGGCGAGTGTAATATGTGGTCTGAGCGCGCACCTCAACATCTAGTTGAATCAAAAGTATTCCCAAGGGCAATAGGATTGGCTGAAGTACTCTGGTCAGGCACAGAAACAACTCTAGCTGAGGGTGCTTATTATGAGTTTTTAAAGCGACTTGATATTCACTTCAACAGACTTTAGATGGAGGATATATTATTGTAGGATATGAAAAGGATATATCAGGTCCATTTGGAGTTTTTACTTCCTCTGTCTATTTAATTAAAACAGATGGAAATGGGAACGCAACATCAATATTCAATATCCCAACACCATCCTCAAATAGAGAATTAGAAAAGGTAGTTGATGTTTTAGGAAGAGATATAAATCCTGAAAAGAACAAACCTTTTATAGAAATCTACAATGACGGAACAGTAGAAAAGAAAATAATTATTGAATAAACGCCCTTTAAGAAAGGAATAAATGAGTAATAAGATCAAGAAAGATATTTATAAAGATGCGTATACATTAATGTTTACTGCTCGCGCTATGACTCATTTATTTGAAGAAAATAAAGAAGTAACTTCAAAATACGTACACGCTACATCTGCTGGGCATGAGGCAATTCAATTAGCTGTTGGCATGCAACTTACTAAAAATGATTGGGTAGCACCTTACTACAGAGATGATGCAATGCTACTTGGAATTGGAATAACCCCTTACGAACTAATGCTACAATTATTATGTAAAAAAGATGATCCATTCTCAGGAGGTAGAACTTATTACTCTCACCCTTCCTTAAAAAGAGAAGGGTTCCCGAAAATTCCCCATCAGTCTTCTGCAACAGGTATGCAAGCTATCCCAACAACAGGTGTTGCAATGGGAATTCAATACAAAGAAATGGAAGGCTTGTCAAAACCTAAAAAAGGGGAAGAAGCTGTAGTAGTATGCTCATTTGGAGACGCTTCCATTACTGAAGGGGAAGTTGCAGAAGCTTTTCAGATGGCTGCACTTAAGAAATTACCTATTCTGTATTTAGTACAAGATAACGAATGGGATATTTCAGCTCACGCTTCAGAAACCAGAGCGGTAGATGCTACCCATTACGCTAAAGGTTTCGGATTAAAAACCTATACAATTGATGGAACTGATTTTACAAAATCATACGAAACCATTCAGAACGCATTTAAGGAAATCAGAAATACAAGAAGTCCAATTTTAATTCATGCAAAAGTTCCTCTTCTGAATCATCATACTTCTGGAGTTAGAATGGAGTGGTATAGAGATGACTTAGAAGAATCAAAAAACAGAGACCCTCTACCAAAATTAAAATCTGAATTAATAAAGAATGGTTTTTCTGATGAGGAACTTTCAACGATAGAGAAATCTGCAACACAGCTTGTAAAAGATGATTATAAAAAAGCAGTAAAAGCAGAAGATCCAAAAGAAGAAGATTTATACACACATAATTTTGCTCCTACTCCAATTTTAAAAGAAAAAGGTGAAAGATCTCCTAAGGATAAAGAAGCTACTGTAATGGTAGACTCTGCTCTTTTTGCTATTAAAGAATTAATGTCAGATCATCCGGAATCTTTACTTTACGGACAAGATGTAGGGAAAAGATTAGGAGGTGTATTTCGTGAAGCTGCAACACTTGCAGAAACTTATGGAGATAACCGAGTTTTTAATACCCCCATACAAGAAGCTTTTATTATTGGAAGTACAGTTGGAATGTCTGCAGTTGGATTAAAACCTATTGTAGAAGTTCAGTTTGCAGATTATATCTGGCCAGGATTAAATCAGTTATTTACAGAGGTCAGCCGTTCTAATTATCTGTCTAATGGAAAATGGCCCGTAAGTTGTATTATTCGCGTTCCTATTGGAGCTTATGGATCTGGTGGTCCTTATCATTCTTCTTCTGTAGAATCTGTATTAGCTCAGATTAAAGGTATTAAAATTGCTTACCCATCTAATGGTGCCGATTTAAAAGGATTGATGAAATCGGCTTTTTACGATCCAAATCCAGTAGTGATTTTAGAGCATAAAGGATTGTATTGGAGTAAAATAAAAGGTACCGATAGTGCTAAAACTATCGAACCAGATAAAGATTATATAATACCTTTTGGGAAAGGGAGAGTTGCCTTAAGTTCTGATGAGAAAGAGGAAAATACAATCTGTATTATAACTTATGGAATGGGAGTACATTGGGCACTAAATGCCGCTAAAGACCACAAAGGAAAAGTAGAAATAATTGACTTAAGAACTATAAACCCTATTGATGAGGATTTAATTTTTAGTACCGTAAACAAACATGGAAAATGTTTAGTGATTACTGAAGAGCCTTATCATAACTCCTTTGCACAAAGTTTGACCGGAAGAATTCAAGAAAAGTGTTTTAAGAAATTAGATGCTCCTGTTTTTGTAATGGGTTCTGAAAATTTACCTGCAATACCACTTAATTCTACCTTGGAAGCAAAAATGTTACCTAATGCTGAAAAAGTAAGTAAAAAGATTGGAGAGATTCTTAACTACTAGAAAAAGTAACATCAAAGAGATTCATAAGCTGTAAATGCTTCTTTTTACTACTTTTGTAATCTAATTATACCAAAATGATAAAGTACGAACTTATTAATAGTGTAGGTAAAATCACCTTAAACAGACCGGAGAAATACCATTCTTTTGTCAGAGAAATGGCCTTACAACTACAAGATGTTTTGGATAGATGTAAAGAAGATAAAAAGGTAAGAGCAGTATTGATTACTGCAACAGGTAAGGCGTTTTGTGCAGGACAAGATTTAGGAGAAGCTATTAATCCTGCAAATGCAAGTATTAGCAAAATTATACAAGAACACTATAATCCTATTATACGAAAAATTAGAAATATGGAGAAGCCGATAGTGGCTGCGGTAAATGGCATTGCTACAGGAGCTGGAGCAAGCATTGCCTTATCTTGTGATATCGTTGTAGCAACAGAAAGTGCTTCTTTCATACAAGCATTTAGTAAAATTGGACTTATACCTGATTGTGGAGGCACTTACTTTTTACCAAGATTAATAGGAATGCAAAGAGCAACTGCACTTATGATGACTGCAGAACCAATTTCAGCTACTGATGCTGTGGAGATGGGAATGATTTACAAAGTATTTTCGGATGAAACTTTTGCAGATGAAAGTTGGAAACTAGTCAGTAAATTATCTGAAATGCCAACTAAAGGATTAGGTCTAACTAAACGATTATTAAATTCTTCTAGTGATAATGATTTAGAACAACAACTAAATATGGAAGAAAAATGCCAAGTAATTGCAGCAGAAACATCCGATTTTAAAGAAGGAGTACAAGCATTTTTAGAAAAAAGAAAAGCAAACTTTAAAGGAGAATAAATGACTTATATTATTGATGCAATCAGAACTCCAATAGGAAATTTCGGAGGAACTTTAAAAGACGTAAGAACAGATGATTTGGGAGCTATTCCAATCCGAGAACTTATAAAAAGAACAGGAATTGACCCATCAAAAATTGATGATGTAATTTTAGGATGTGCTAATCAAGCAGGTGAAGATAATAGAAATATAGCGCGTATGTCACTTTTATTAGCTGGGTTACCATTTTCTGTTCCTGGAGAAACGGTGAATCGATTATGTGCTTCGGGAATGTCATCAGTAATTCATGCTCACAGAGCAATTTGTGCAGGAGATGGAGATTTATTTATTGCTGGCGGGGTTGAAAACATGACTAGAGGTCCTTGGGTGATTTCAAAAGTCTCCAAAGCTTTTGGTAGAGACGCTCAAATGCATGATTCTTCTTTTGGTTGGAGATTTATTAACCCAAAAATGAAAGATCTTTACGGAACTGAAGGAATGGGAAACACAGCAGAAAACTTAGCAGAAAAATATAATATCTCCAGAGAAGATCAAGATTTATTTGCTTACAACTCACAAATGAAAGCTACAAAAGCACAAAGTTCTGGCAGATTATCTGAAGAAATTATATCTGTAGAAATACCTCAAAGAAAAAAAGATTCTATTATTTTTAGTAAAGATGAATTCATTAAAAATGGTACATCTTTAGAAATACTAGCAAAATTAAGAACTGCATTTAAAAAAGAAGGTGGTACAGTAACTGCTGGAAATGCTTCAGGACTAAATGATGGTGCAGCTGCAATGTTGTTAGCATCAGATAAAGGAGTGAAAGAAAACAAACTCACTCCTATTGCAAAAATTATTAGCTCGGCTGTTGTGGGTGTTGAACCAAGAATTATGGGGATTGGTCCTGTAGAGGCATCTAATAAAGCACTCAAAAAAGCAGGACTTAGTATGGAAGATATGGATATCATTGAACTTAATGAGGCTTTCTCAGCTCAGGCTCTTGCATGTATCAGAGAGTGGGGATTAAAAGATAACGATCAAAGAATAAATCCAAATGGAGGAGCAATTGCATTAGGACATCCATTGGGAGTTAGCGGAACAAGAATTCTGCAAACAGCAGCTATTGAACTTAAGAAACAAGATAAAAAATATGCATTAGTTACTATGTGTATTGGAGTTGGGCAAGGATATGCAACTATTATTGAGAAAGTTTAAAATGGAAGAATACGTAAAATTAAATATTGAAAAAGGAATAGGAATAATTGAATTTTTTCATCCTCAATCTAACTCCTTACCAGGAAATATATTATCCGAATTAGCTAACACTATTACCAAAGCAGGAGAAGATGATAATATCAAAGTAATTATCCTAAAAAGTGCAGGAGATAGAGCTTTCTGTGCAGGAGCTTCATTTAATGAATTGGTAGCCATTGATACTCCAGAAAACGGAAAGAAATTCTTCTCAGGATTTGCAAATGTGATAAATGCAGCCCGTAAATGTCCTAAATTTATTATTGGTCGTGTACAAGGTAAAGCAGTTGGTGGTGGTGTTGGCATGGCCTCTGCAACTGATTATTGTTTTGCTACAAAATTTGCATCTGTTAAATTATCTGAGCTTGCTATTGGAATCGGTCCATTCGTAGTTGGACCTGCGGTGGAAAGAAAAATTGGAACTTCTGCTTTTTCTGCCATGACAATAAATGCAACAAAATGGTTTGACTCTTCTTGGGCAAGAGAAAAAGGATTATATACTGAAGTATTCGATTCTGCAGCAGAAATGGATTCAGAAATTAAAAAATTATCTGCTAATCTATCTAACTCAAACCCAGAAGCTATGGAGGGATTAAAAAGAGTTATGTGGGAAGGAACTAATCATTGGGACACTCTATTAATGGAAAGAGCAGAAAGTAGTGGTAAATTAGTTCTCTCTGATTTCACCAAAAATGCAATCAACTTATTTAAGAATAAATAAGTTTACAAAAATATATTATTTTTAGTTTCTATTCCTTCAAAGACTTTTTCTACAGATCTTCTTCCTTCTTCCCCAAGAGATACTGAAAATTCATTTACATATAAGTTAATATGAGCATCTATTACTTCTGTTTCCATTTCCTGAGCATGGCATTTTACAAATTCTGATGAAGATCCTCTGTTTTCAAAAGCATATTTAACAGATTTTCGTAAAACTCTTTCAAACTTTTTCTGAACTTCAAATGACAAATCTCTATTTACAACTATTCCTCCAAGAGGAATAGGAAGTCCGGTTTTCTCTTCCCAAAATTCACCTAAATCTTTTACTTTTTCTAATCCTTTATGCTGATATGTAAACCTGTTCTCATGAATAATTAATCCAGCATCTACTTTTCCTGACAAAACATCATTTTCAATTTCAGAAAAAAGAGTCTCAACCTTATTAGTATACTCGGGATTTGAAACACTTAAAAGCATATTTGCTGTTGTATATTTCCCTGGAATTGCAATCCTACTTCTTGAAGTTAAAATAGTTTCTGCCTTCTTAAGTAAAATAGGCCCGCAATTTCTTCCAAGTGCAGATCCACTATCTAGTAACACATATTTTTCAATACAACGAGTAAATGCATTGTAACTTAATTTAGTTACATCTAATTTTCCATCAAAAGCCCATTTATTTAGTTGTTCTACATCTGCAAATATCACTTCAAATTCTAACCCCTCAGTATCAATCTTTTGATGAACAATCGCATCAAAAATAAATGTATCGTTTGGGCAGGGAGAAAAACCAAGAGTTAATTTCATAACGTTGAAATTATCTTTTCTACTTCAATATTCAGATTTGAAATTGCCAAAGGTAAATTCCAACTTTCTTTATTTCTTTTCTCAACTTTATTTGAGATAGATCTTATCTGAATACAAGGAATCTTCATTTCTTCACAAACTTTAAACACAGCAGCTCCCTCCATACTTTCAATATCAGGATGTAGTCTTTCTACCATTTTATGAATTGAATTCTCTATACCATGGACTGTATTAACAGTAACCCCCTTTACTTTTCTCAAGCTAGTTTTTCCTTCAACTTTATATTTAGTTTTAATATTAAAATCAGAAAATTCAGAAAAAGATTCTCCATCTTCAAAACCAATTTCGGAAAAACAATCCTCAACAACCTCTACAACATCTCCTATTTTTATTTCATCTAAAAAACATCCTGCAACTCCCATATTAATTACTAAATCATAGTCATTATTATTCAATTCTTTTGTTAAATTTATTGCCGTATTAAGCATTCCCACACCTGTTATTAATATAGGTAGATTATTTATTTTATCAGATGTAATCTCTAATTTGGTAGCTGCAACAATTAATACATTCATATGGCAAATATATGGTATATTTGCAGCCTATTTATAAAAAGATGAGCGATAATTACAACAAGAACCTAGCCAATAATATCAAATCTGTACTTTCAGAAATTGGAGAAAATACTGAAAGAGATGGACTTTTAAAAACTCCTGAAAGAGTTGCAAAATCAATGGAATTTCTGACAAATGGATATGATAAAAACCCATCAGAAATATTAAAATCTGCCATGTTTGCAGAGGATTATAGTCAGATGGTACTAGTAAAAGACATTGAATTATACTCTCTTTGCGAACATCATATGTTGCCGTTTTTCGGGAAAGCACATGTAGCATACATCCCAAATGGAAATATTGTGGGTTTGAGTAAAATACCAAGAATTGTAGATGTCTTTGCAAGAAGATTACAAGTACAAGAAAGATTAACAGATGAAATAAAAGATTGTTTGCAAGACACTCTAAACCCAATAGGAGTAGCAGTTGTAATTGAAGCACAACATCTTTGTATGCAAATGAGAGGAGTTGAAAAACAGCATTCATCCACAACAACATCTGCTTTTTCTGGAATTTTCATGTCAGATGAGAAAACAAGATCAGAATTTATAAATCTAATAAAATAAGAAATGAAAGCATATGTGTTTCCTGGTCAAGGATCTCAATTTCCAGGAATGGGAAAAGATCTTTACGAGAATTCTGAAGTTGCAAAACAACTTTTTGATCAAGCAAATAATATTTTAGGATTTTCTATAACTGAAATTATGTTTGGTGAAGATGCAGAAGCACTAAAACAAACAAAAGTAACTCAGCCAGCTATCTTTTTACATTCAGTAATTCTAGCAAAGGTATTAGGAGATTCATTTACTCCTAGTATGGTTGCAGGGCATTCACTTGGAGAATTCTCGGCATTAGTTGCTGCTGGATATTTATCATTTGAAAATGGTTTGAAACTCGTATCAAAAAGAGCTATATCTATGCAAAAAGCATGCGAAAAAAATCCATCAACAATGGCAGCTGTACTAGGATTAGAAAATAAAATTGTTGAAGATGTTTGTTCAGAAATTGATGAAATAGTTGTTCCTGCAAATTATAATTGTCCTGGACAATTAGTAATTTCAGGTAGTGATAAAGGAATTGATATAGCCTGCGAAAAACTAACGGAAGCAGGAGCAAGAAGAGCTCTGAAACTTCCTGTTGGTGGTGCTTTTCATTCACCTTTAATGGAAGATGCGAAATACGAACTAGAAACAGCTATCAATTCTACAAATTTTACTGAAGGAGTCTGTCCTATTTATCAAAATGTAACTGCCTCTGCAATTACGAATCCTGCTGATATAAAAGAAAATCTGAAAACCCAATTAACTTCAGCTGTAATGTGGACACAAACTATGCAACAAATGATTGCCGATGGTTTAACTTCAGTTACTGAGGTAGGTCCTGGAAAAGTCTTGCAAGGGTTATTCAAAAAGGTGGATAGGCAACTACAAACTGAAAGTGCTATCCTATAAAGTCTTATTGAGTAGTTTCTCAGAAACCAAAAGTTTATGCCAAAGTGGATTTGTAAAACACTTTTTTAAATTCTCTATATGTCTCATATTATGACAATCTGTTCCAACAAAAGAAACTAAATCTGCATTTATAAGTTTTTCTGCTTGTTTTTTTACTTCTCGAGAATAATACCCAGTAATAGAAAGTAAATTTAGTTGTAATAAAACTCCTTTGCTAGTCAGCCTTTCGTAATCCTGAAGTCCATAATATAAATACCTCTCTGGATGAGCAAGTACCACATTATAACCAGAAAGTTGAAGATTAAAAATAATTTCATCAATATTTATTGGTGCGTCAATAAATGAAAATTCAATCAGAATATATTTTGAACCAAAGGTTAAGAATTCCTTCTTTTCAATTTTTTTCTGAAAATCAAAATCAACATAATATTCAGAAGCTGCTCCAAATTCAAGATCTATATTCAATTTATCTAAAGCATTTTGAACATCTTTCCTACCTTTAATAATAATTTCTGGAGTATTCTTGTAAAAATCACTCATTGTATGAGGAGTGGTGATAATCTTAGAAAAACCCAATTCCTGCAGAGCGCAAACAAGATCTAAAGATTCGTCTAAATCTTGAGCTCCATCATCAATTCCTGGAATTAGATGAGAATGAATATCAGTTTTCAGAACAGAAAAATCTATTGATTCTAACTCCTTTTTCTTAAATCCTGAGAACCAGCTCATCTTAACCGTATTGTTCTGAGTAGTATTTTTGATAGTCTCCTGAGGTTACATTATTCATCCATTCCTCATTATCTAAATACCATTTTATTGTTTTACTCAATCCTTCTTCAAACTGAAGTGAAGGTTCCCAACCAAGTTCATTCTTAAGTTTTGTTGCATCAATTGCATATCTCTTGTCATGTCCGGGTCTATCTTTTACATATGTAATTAATCCTTCAGCAGTACCTTCTGTATTTCCTAAGAACTCGTCCATCTGTTTACACATTATCTTTATCAAATCAATATTAGTCCATTCGTTAAATCCTCCAATATTATACGTTTCTGCATTTTTCCCATTATGATAAATTACATCAATTGCTCTTGCGTGATCTACTACATATAGCCAGTCTCTAGTAAACAATCCATCACCATAAACTGGAAGAGGTTTTGAAGTTTTTATATTATTTATAAATAAAGGAAGTAGTTTTTCTGGAAATTGATTTGGACCATAATTATTTGAACAATTAGAAATTACATATGGCATTCCGTACGTATTTCCATAAGCTCTTACAAAATGATCAGAACTTGCTTTGGAAGAAGAATATGGAGATTGAGGGTCATAAGAAGTAGTTTCTAGGAATAGACCTGTATTTCCTAGACTCCCATAAACTTCATCTGTAGAAACATGATAAAATAATTTACCTTCTTCATTACCCTTCCAATGATTTTTTGCTGCATTCAACAAATTAACTGTACCAACAACATTTGTCATAATAAATTCCATTGGATTAGTTATAGATCTGTCTACATGACTTTCTGCTGCCAAATGCACTACACCATCAAAATCATACTTCTCAAATAAATTATTAATAAAATCCTTATCTACAATATCTCCTTTTTCAAAAATATAATTATCTGCATTTTCTACATCTGATAAGTTCTCTAAATTCCCCGCATAAGTAAGTTTGTCCAGATTTACTATCTTATAATCGGAGTACTTATTTACAAATAACCTCACAACATGCGATCCTATAAATCCAGCTCCTCCTGTTATCAAAATTGTTTTTTTCATAATCTCTTTTAATTCTTGCAAATATAAATAATTATCAGTAAATTAATTCGTTAGATAACTTAAAGAAAATGTAAATTAGCGAAAAATTTATTTATGAAGAGGTTTCTTGTGTTTATTTTATGCTTAAGTTTCTTAAATGTTTTCTCTCAAGATAAGAAAATAACAGATTTTAATAGCAAAATAATTCAATCTAACTATACTCTTCAAGTTCCTATTAACGAACTTGCAACTGATTTTGGAACTAATTCTGCATTAGGACTTGCGTATTTAAATAACAGAAATGACTTTTTGTTAGGATTAGATATAAATTTTATGTTTGGAAATAATGTAAAGAACGATAGTTTATTACAGACAATATCTACTGAAGAAGGTTGGCTAATAAATGCAAGTGGAGAGCTAGATACCATTTTACTCTATGAAAGAGGATGGAATTCTCATATTTTGTTTGGAAAATCTTTTCGTTTTGATGAAAAATATCTCACAGGGATCTATGTTTATGCAGGGATTGGATATTTACAACACAAAATTAGATTAGAAAACAATAGAACAGATCTCCCTCAAATTGATGAGGATTATATAAAAGGATACGACAAATTTACTAATGGAATAAGTACAAAATTGTGTGTTGAATACATGTATTTTAGTAAAATCAACTCTGTAAAATTTAATGTTGGGGTAGAATTAGTAAATGCGTTCACAAAAAATAGAAGATCGTATAATTTTGCTGCAATGGAAGAATATGATAATAATCTAAGGATAGATCAACTAATTGGAGTCAAATTTGGAATTATTATTCCAATAAACAGAAATAATGAAGAGAAGTTTCATTACTACTAAATGACTTTTTTGTACAACATATTTATTCTGCTTTATAAAATTGCTTTATGGTGTTTTTCCCTATTTAATAATAAAGCAAAAGAGATTGTAGAAAACCAAAAAAATCTGATACAAAAAATACAATCTTCTACAAAAAGTGAAGAAAATATTGTTTGGTTTCATGCTGCGTCATTAGGAGAATTTGAACAAGGAAAATCAGTTATAAAAATCTACAAACAAAAAAATCCTAATCATAAAATTTTACTTTCATTTTATTCTCCCTCTGGATATAACAACATAAAAGATTCAGAACTTGCTGATTGGGTATTTTACTTGCCTCACGATACAAAAAAGAATGCAAAATTTATTGCACAAAATATAAAACCTATAAAGGTAATTTTTATCAAATCTGAATTTTGGTTCAATTATATTCGGGAGATGTATAAAGAAAATATTCCAATTTATTTTATTTCATCAATATTCAGGAAAGAACAGTATTTCTTTCAATTTTATGGGAAGTGGTTCGCTAAGCAATTACAAAAAGCAAGTTACTTCTTTGTTCAAAATGCAGAATCAGAAAAATTATTAAACTCCATAAATATTAAAAATGTGAAAGTTGTTGGAGATAGCAGATTGGAAACTGTTTTAGATAATGCTAAAGAAGAATACACAAACAAAATTGTTCAGGAATTTTGCAAAAACAGAAAGGTGTTAATTGCTGGATCTACTTGGAAGAATGATTTAGATTTATTTGAAAATCTGGATTACAAAATCATCATTGCTCCTCACGAACTAGATCATCTAGACACAATAAAAGAGATAAATAATTCATCTCTACTTTCTGATTGTGATATAGAACAGAGTGTAA
>ENA-ORDR01001239-ORDR01001239.1-marine-metagenome-genome-assembly--contig:-NODE-1239-length-12141-cov-4.492457_pt1 | contig 12141 bp, 6 predicted proteins | sample MGYA00240993_ERZ508538 | MGnify/ENA primary metagenome ERZ508538 (study PRJEB26207, sample SAMN05421999) | marine metagenome | isolation source: Monterey Bay, California, USA | place: USA:Monterey Bay...
TATTAAAATGAAAGATTATGTGAGTAAAGAAGAATCACAAACCTTAGAATATGATTTTTATTTTAATGAAGATAAGTCTAAATTATATATAAACGAATGTTATTCTAATAATGAGGCTGCTCTTGAGCACTTAAACAACTTCAATCAATTTTCAGATGATTTTTTTAAAAACATTGAGATACTGAAGGTAAATATGTTTGGACCAGTTAATGAAAAAATACGATCAATTTTTAGTGGGCAAAACACCATTTTCTGGAACAAAACAAAATAAAAATATCGTTTCTTCAGTATTTTGTATCTTTGTTTAAATTTTAAATTATGAAAAAAGTTTTTTTAGCCATATTCACGCTTACGTTCGTTTCATTTAACATAAATGCTCAAGAACCAACTGCGCAAGGCAAAACCGGGATAATTGACGCATCCAAAATTACTTATAATGTATTTACTGAGTTTTCAATGTTAGAAGTTGAATTCTTTAAAAATGGGGAAGGAGAATTAAGAAATAAAAATATTTCTACATATATCTTAGGATTAACATCCACTGTACCATTATCAAAAAACTTTGACTTAAGAGGATCTGTTGGTATGACCGAAGGTTTTAGTTATAACTTTGCAACTGCTGATTTAGCTTTAAAATTATCAGAAAACTTTTCATTGCATTATGGTATTGGAACTTATTTTATTAATGATGATAGATGGGTTGTGCTCGGTATTGATGGTAATGAACCTTCAGATATTGATTTTGGAATGAACTTTGGTATAAATCTTCAATTAACTAATTTGTTAGGAATTACAATGAAATACAATCTAATTGAAGAAAAAGAAGAGGGAGTAGGAAGTATGTCTATTGGTGGTCTTTCTTTTGGAGTAACAATCAGATAATTTATTTTAACAATTGATCGATATGCTCAATCATTTGAGCAAACTCTTTCTCATCATACAACCTAGTTAAAAAAGAAATTTTCTCTTTTCTATCTATAACTATATTTCTAGTAACTCCTGCTTTTGGCAATGTAAATGATTCAAAAAAAGTACCGTCTCTATCAATAGTAAATGGATATGTAACTTCTGTCTTTGAAATAAACTCTTTAACTACTTCTAAGTCTTCCATTAAATCAACTCCTATTAAAACAAAATCATCATCCTTAAATCGTTGCCAAACTTCTTTTTCCAAATGGGGCATTTCTTTTATACACACAGAGCACCAGGAAGCAGTAAATTGAAATACAACTACCTTACCTTTTATGTTTTCATTGTTTATTATTTGACCATCTAATAATTTTAAATCAATTTTTGGAGCCTGATCACCAACTTTTACTTTATAACCTCTATTTAAATTATTTTGTGCTTGAGCAGTCATAAGAAAAAATGATAAAAAAATGATAAAAAAGATTCTCATAGAAATTAAATACTCTTAAACTCTCTAAGACTTTTTATTAAATAAATAAAATCTTCTTTTGAATTATAAACTTGAGAAGATATCCTAAAAAAGGTTTGCTCATTCCACTTGATAAAAGGAAGCTGTATCTTATATTTTTTATAAAACTCCATTTGCTGCTCTATTGTATCATTCAGTGGCAAAGAAAAAGTAGTCATCTGACCTAAGAACTCATCACTACCAAGAGCCTTGATGTTTAACTGACTAGATATTTCATTTTTAGCCCATAGATTCAACTCTTTACATCTAGCTGCTTTTTCTTTCCAATTATGATTCTCTAAAAACTGAATAGTATCAGGAACTGTAAGGTATGCTGAGATATCATTTGTCCCTTGCCACTGCATATAATCTAAAAACTGAGAATGACTTGGGTTTTCTGCCTCATAGCCCCAACTAACTACTAGGGGCTCCATCATTTGCTGAAATTCTTCCTTAACATATAAAAACGCGACACCCTTTGGAGAACACATCCATTTATGGCAAGCTCCACAATAAAAATCTGGGTCTAATTTTCTAATGTCTAAATCAATATGCGCAGGTACATGTGCTCCATCAATGATGGTAAGGATATTATTTTTTTTAGCAAGCTCAATGATTTCTTTAACTGGAAAAATAAGCGCTGTAGCGCTAGTAATATGACTTAAAAATATAACTTTTGTATGCTTATTAATCGCTTTTTTAAAGCAGTCAATAAATTTTTGTTTGTCAACAAAGGGTATATCAATATCTATTTTAACGTATTTGGATCCTCTCTTTTTTGAGATAAAACCCCATGTCCTATCCAACGCTCCATACTCATGGTTTGTAGTTAGCACTTCATCTCCTTGTTTGAGATCCAAACTTCTAATCAGTGTGTTTAAGGCAGTTGAAGGGTTAGGGAAAAAGGCAATATCCTCACTATCGCAATTAATATATTTGGCAAGCGCTTCTCTAGACTCTTTTAAATAGTGATAGATATCATGAGCTAAGAATTTTACTGGCTCAAATTCTAATTTCTTTTGAAATTTAATTAATGTATCAAAAACTACTTTTGGACAAGCACCAAATGAGCCGTGATTTAAAAAAGTAACACTAGGATCTAAAGAGAAAAGAGGTTTATATGTATTGTGCATAAAATCTACAAACTACGTGTTTCTTTACTCAACAATTATCTTTTTATTAATATACCCATCAGAGTTATGAATTTTCAATACATAAGTTCCTTTAGCTAAACTTGATAGATCTATATCTGTAGATTGATTAAATTTTTGTTTGTCAATCAGCATACCAGAAATATTATATAACTCAAAACTATTTTCATTTGAGCCTAAAACTGTTTCAATAGTTACATTATAAGATGCTGGAATAGGATATACATTAAAACTATTTACATCTATTGTATTTATAGAAGAAAGAGTAGATCCATTTAAAAAACCAGCCGATTCAACATATATTGAATCCATTACCAATGTTACTAGAGCATGTCTTATATCCATATGATTAGACATAAAATGAATTTCATTAGAAATATCTGAATCTCCTCCTGCTGGAAACCATCCCGAGTTTGCACCACCTAAAGTGTCTGAACAATAAACTTGAATGGTATAACTATAATCTTGTTCTACAGCTACCCTTAATGCATCATAGTCATTTCCATCAGGCATTGTTGCTGTTCCCCAAGCATCTACGTTAAAAGTATTGGTTATTACAGCAGAAACTAATGCAGAATCAATTGTATGGCAAGTTCCTAAAGTTAAAACAGGAGCTAGAGTATCTGGAAAATACCAGTCTAATTGCCATCCAAAATAAATTTCATCATTAGCAGAAATAGGCCCATCAACATGAGTATCTCCATAATTTAATGGAAATGGTATAAACATAGATTGAGAAGGAAGGACAACATCTTCTTCTCCTAAAACATAAAGCCCTGTACTGTTTTTAGTCATGTAAGTATGATTTGTTGTAGAACCACTCCAACCATCTTCTGTCTCAACCATACACAAATCTGCATTTGGATAAGAACTAGCGTAAGGAGTTACAGCAGGAGAAACAATACTAACTGTATCTTGATCAATTGCATTAAGGAAAGAAAAATTCCAGATTTTATTACCTCCTGGTGTTCCAAGTATAATAGCTGGATTATCATCTTGTCCTATAAAGTACTCGTCTCCGACAAACATCATGTCCATATGTGTTACTGTAATTTGCCCATATGTTATTACACATGATAGAGACAATAGTATAGAAAGTAAAGTTTTTTTCATAGCCTTATATTTTTGTTTAGAACCTAAATTTATGAAAATTAAAACAAAGCTCTTTTTGATGAAATAATAATCAGAAAAAAGAGCAAATAAAAAGGTTTTGTACTTTTGAGTCATGAATTATATCAATAAGCTTAATTCACCTAAAAGGAATCTTTATTTTTTTGCCGTTTCAAAAAAAATGGCTTTAAAGAATCTTTTCTTTGCTAAGAAAGAGAATCAATATCTGTTTATTCTAAGTCCTCCTTTTTGCGGCTCAACTTTGCTTACAGAAATTTTATCCACTTCAAAAAATGTTAGCTGCAACAACAATATAGGTCTTAGAGAAGGACAGCATCTTCCAAAGGCTCATAATTTATTATTTACCAAAAATCGTTGGGATCCAAATAAAGAAATTGATTGGAACAGAATTAAAAAAATATGGAGCAAGTATTGGGATAGATCAAAATCTATTCTACTAGAGAAAAGCCCACCAAATATTTGTAGGGCAAATGATATTGATAAGATTTTTAGTAATAGTAAGTATATCTGTCTTGTAAGAGATCCATATGCTCAAATTCAAAGTAATATTAGAAGATACAACACAGATATAGAAGTAGCAACAGAAAAATATATTAGCTATTTAAAATTTCAGAAGAATAATATTGAAAATTTAAAAAACACTTTAGTAATTTCTTATGAGGAATTAGCTGATAACCCTTTAAGGACAAAAGAAAAGATTTCTTCTTTCCTTCCATTATTAGAAGACATCAATATAGATCTAAAATTTAATGCCCATAATATGCACCAGAAAAAACAAATGGGAATAACTAATCTAAATCAAGAGAGTATAAAGGCTTTATCTAAAGATCAAATAAATAGTATCAATACTATTTTAAATAAAGAGCAAGAGCTAATCAAATATTTCAATTACAATATTCTTTAATTTTTTTTAAAAAAATTATAAAAAAAAGAAGCCCGAACATATGTTCGGGCTTCTTCAGTTTTAGGCTTAACTAATTATACTATTGGATAATTAATTTCTTATTAACCACACCTGCATCAGTTGTGATTTCTAAGAAGTAAACTCCTTTAGAATTATCAGTTAGGTCAATTTGTTTAGTGTATTCACCAACAAACTGCTCTAAAGCTTCTGTATAAACAACTTCTCCAACTACGTTGATTACTCTAACCTCTAGATCTTGTACATCCTCTGCAACAAATGTTACATTGAATATATCTCTAGATGGGTTAGGATAAACATCTAAGTTTTCAATTGTTGTTCCGCCTTCACCTCTAATTGGAAGTGTTCCTGGCTGAGTCCAGAATATTGGACTTGTCCACCATGAACGGTAAGAAGTAATGTTAGCGTCACAGAATGTTCTACCTTGACCTCTGTAAGACTCACCTGACTGTAGACCAAACTTGTTAACAGATAGAGTTGGGTAGTATACACCAAATCCACCAGCAGTTAACCAAGACGCACCTACAGTATCAACTCTTAACGCAATTCTTGCAAATACGTAAGCTCCTGTAGTATCCCACTGGAATCTTGCTTTTGCATGATTATTGTTAAATGTTGAAACAGTTAAGTTAGTCATTGGAGGACAGTCATCTCCTGTAGTAAATGAAGTCGGAGAAGAATATCCTGACTCAGTTCCACCACAGTAGAAAGCTTTCATCTTAAACTGGTAAGTAGTACTTGAAGTTAAGTTCTGAATAACTTTAGTAGTAGTATTTAGACCGAAGTTACATAGTCCGTTACCAACACCAGCAGATTTAGTAACCCAAGAACCATAAGTTCCATCGTTATTATCTACTCTGTAACGTACAAAGTACTTAAATACCATACATGAACTATCATTCATATTATCCCAATGTACTTCTGCCTTAGTATCAGTTGTCCAGTTAACTCCTAATCCAGTTGGAGCAGGGTCAGAACAGCTAAAGTAAGTACAAGAACCATCATCAATAGTAGCTAATGGGTTGTAGTTAGAAGCATTAGGGTCAGTACAACCTACATAGATACAAGAACCATCATCCGTGTTTGCACCAGGATAGTAGTTAATTGCATTAGGGTCAGTACATCCATATACGAATGGTACACAAGAACCATCATCACAAGTAGCTAATGAGTCATAGTTAAATGCAAGTGGATCAGTACATCCATCTACACAACAAGAACCATCATCAGTATTTGCTAATGGGTCGAAGTTAGAAGCATTCGGGTCAGTACATCCATAAATTGGAGTTGTACAGTTGTTTACTGTAAATGAGTAACTAACTGAACTTCCAAAGAACATTTGACCGTAAACTAGAACAGCACCTGAAGCATCAGTTAGCGTTACGCTACCTAAGTTTCCAGTTACCCATCCATCGTTACCTGCATCTAATAATGTTAATGTATAACATCCATCAACTAAACAAGAAGAATCGTTTTCAGTAGCTGAACCAATTCCGCTTAAAGAAGGAGATGAGTATACAACATAACCTAAATCATCAGAAATTTCAAATGAACATTCTGCTTGATCAAAGTCAGTAACCATTGTAGAATAGATAGAGTTGTCAGAACATGCGTATAGACAAGTACCATCATCTGTTACAGCAATAGGATCGTAGTTAAGCGCTGTTGGGTCAGTACAACCAACCGCACAAGCGTTAGCTCCAACTTCCATTGGTACAGATACGTTACCACCTGGTGAAGGCTGATAAACTAAAGTATCACCAGTAGTAGCACGAGTAATTAACCAAGAAACTTCACCGTTCCATGGGTTAGATGACACGTCAACAGAATAACATCCATCAGCAATACAAACATTTGCTTCATTGTAAGATGTAGTTCCTGATCCCCATGTTGTAGGGTTAACACCACCAGTAAATACAACATTACCAGTTTGGTCAGTTATAGTCATAACAGAACCGTTCCAAGTATCACCAAATGAATCATACATTTGAATTAATACGTAATTATCATAACAACATACGTTATTAGGATCCATAGTAGCACCAGAATCGTAGTTATCCGCAAGCGGATCCATACAACCATAATACTCACAAGAACCATCGTCATTGTTTGCTAAATTCCACCAGTTACCTGCTAAAGGATCAGTACATCCAGTAAAGATACAAGAACCGTCATCTACAAGTGCTAATGCATCGTAGTTATCAGCTAATGTGTCCATACAACCTGCAGCAACACCATCATCAACGATTATCTCGTCAAGTGCCATATCAGATGTGAATGAAGGACCAGATAATGTTTGGAATTGAACTAAAATGCTAGTTCCAGATGGAAGAGGTAACTGAGCTTGCGACCAGTCATAACCACCATTAGAAGAACCATCATCTCCAGATTTAAACCAAACAACTGAATCATTAATAAGAACGCTTAAATCTCCCATCGAAGCACCATACATCATGTATGAGAATCTTATGTGAGGCGTAGCTAATGTAGTAGTGTTAATACACCATGAGTTTACATTACCAATCTTATTATTAACTCCTGAAGTTTCAGTATAGATATACTTTCCACCACCAGAAACGTCATCCCAAGGACCCGTATTGAAAGAACCTGTTCCGAAATCATCTACAGTCCAGTTCATTTCATCTAGTAATGTATCATTATACCATCCACCTCCACTGAAGTCTAATCCATTTGGATAAGAATCAAAGTTTTCAGTAAATGGACCTGAAATTGAACCTACACAAACTAAACAAGAACCATCATCAGTGTTAGCTAATGGGTTGTAGTTAATTGCATTAGGATCAGTACATCCATCAACTGGAACGATACAAGAACCATCATCAACGTTAGCAAACATATTATAGTTTACAGCGTTAGGGTTAGTACATCCAGGAATAGGATTAGCAAGAACTGTTATAGTATCGTTACCAACACATCCATTACAGTCAACAAACTCTACAGTATAAGTTCCAGGGTTTAATCCTGAAAGATCTTCTGTAGTAGCACCGTTTGACCATAAGTAAGAATATAGTGAAGGTCCAATAAATAACATATCCATTGTCATCCAAGTGTTTCCAGGTCCACCAAGAGGTGTTCCAGTAAACGTACCTGTTGTATTGTACTCAGCCATTGCAGCAGAAACCTCTACACCACCACTACTTGCGTAGTTAGGCGTGTAAGGAGGAATTCCAAAGTTACCCCAGAAGAAGTTTTCATTCTGGTGGTGAAGTGCAATACCCATAGTAGCTCCAACCGCGATTTCAATTGCAGGAGTATTATAGTGATAAACTTGACCAGCAGCAGATAAAGTATGGAAAGTTTCTCCGTGGAATGTCCATCCCGCAGAAGAAGTTTCGTTACCTTGAGCTGTTCCAGGACGTGCCCACATTGAGTTACCCTCAGCATAAGTACCACCACAACAAGAAGCTTCTAAATCATTAAATGATTTGTAACCTCTTACAAACATTGGTACAAAGTTAGTATTAACAAAATCCATAAAGAATGTGTTACCTGTAGATGCAAATGTCATTACCCATGGTCCAGAACCTCCGGCAGGGATAACGTTAGCATCAGATAAGTCTAATGAATCCGTATTACAGTAAGAACCAACAGGAGAGAAATCAATAAATCCGTTAGCAGCACCGTTTGCAGATGCATCTCCTACTACTGAAGAACCTGAAAGGTTACAGTATAGACAAGAACCATCATCAATTGTAAATGAAGGACCTGACCAGTTCAATGAAGTAGAATCTGTACAACCTACACATGAGTAATCACACGTTAAGTTATCAATTGTTGCTAAAGCATCGTAGTTACATGCATTTGCATCCATACAACCACCAACAGCAGGGAAACATAGAGTATCTGCATAAGGAGCACTTCCTGCTACAGTTACGTTTCCAGCACCATCAGTTAATGACCAGAATACACCAGCATTGTTAGTTCCAGAAGTCACAACTACATTGTAACATCCATCAGCTAAACATAATGTATCCCAAGAACTAAATACACCTGAGAAAGTATTCGAAGCAACTAAGTTACCTGAACCATCATACATATCCCATTGAGAACCACCCCAGCCTCCGCCAAGATCAGTCATATTCAATGTAAATACGTTATCAGTACAAGTATACATACAAGAACCGTTATCAGTAACAGCGTTAGCATCGTAATTATTTGCAGCAGGATCAGTACAACCTAAGTTACATGAACCAGCTCCAACCTCTAATAACCATACACCTGGAGAACCAGGAGAGCCAACCTCTAAAAGAGTGTCGCCATCAAGTACTAATTCCCAAGAAACTTCACCGTTCCATGGGTTAGCAGTAACGTTAACTTCGTAACATCCATTATAGATACATAAAGAGTCATCCTCTTCAGCACCAGAAGAAACAGTAGAACCTCCAGCGTTTAGAGTATCTCCATTGATGTTCATTATATATAGCACTGAACCATTCCATGAATCACCGAATGAATCGTGCATATCAATTAATAATTGACCAGCATAACCTTGGTATAGACAAGTATACTCACAAGAACCATCATCAAAGTTTGCACCAGGAGTTAAGTTAATTGCGTTAGTATCTGTACAACCGTAGTATAAACATGAACCATCATCAAAGTTAGCAAATGGGTCATAGTTATCAGCTAAAGGATCAGTACATCCAGGGTCTTGAGAAGCAGAAATGAAGTAAGTTTCAGTTCCAGTACAACCATTACAATCTGTAATAGTTACCGTGTAAGAACCAACACCTAATCCTGAGATATCTTCAGTAGTTGCTCCATTTGACCATGAGAAAGTATATAGGTTTGAATTTGGATCTCCGTATATTACTTCTCCATTCCAATTTCTTGGAGAGAAAGATAATGCACCGAATCCAGTACAACCATGTCCTTCAGTTATAGTAATATTATTATCTGAAGCTCTAACAGTAGTACCAGGAGTACCAGAACCGTTAGTATATCCAATAGTAGTAGAAGTTACAGTATGGAAACCGTAAGTAGCTCCAGCTGGAATAATAACAGGGTTAGGGAACATAACTGTTCCAGTATTAGCGAAAGGTGTTAAGTCAACAGTACCGTTACCACAAGAAACCCAGTTTTGAGAAACAGTATAGTCTCCTAAATCTGAATACCACCAGTCAACAGTAACTCCAGTAGCAGAAGCATTTAAATATGCAGCACCTTGAGACATTCCCATAATAGAGATATCACCACCAGAAGTGTTAACAATGTTAAACATATTACCAAGTTGTCCATTATTCTGATCATCTGGAGTAGCAAGAGTTGTAGAAGATACACAAGCACCACCAGTTGGTTCTAAATTAATAGATCCTGTTGAATCATTCACTGAAGAAGTATTCACAAAATAAGAAGTAGCCGTATCCGCTCCAACAGGAGAAGGCTCAGTAATAGTTATAGAAGTTGAAGAAGTACATCCATTATCAGGATCAGTAGAAGTTACAGTATATGTATCAGCAACTAAGTTATTAACTTGTTGAGTTGTAGCATATACAGAACCATTACTAGATATCCAAGCATAGATATCTCCACTTGTTGAATATGAATTCTGTGCAAGAACCATTGCATGTCCTAAAGCATCTCCATTACAAACATTATCAAATGAGAATAACTCAGTTAATTCATAGTATGTACAAGGAGTAACTTCATATACATCAATATTATCAATTCTAACAAAACCAGGGGCTCCATAACCTACGTTATAGTTAACCATCGCTTCGAAAGTAATGTAAACATTTGATTGTCCAGCCCATGCATCTAGATCATACATGTACTCACCATAATTAAGAGCACTTGCATTAGTAGAAGTACTTCCACCAATTTGAGTTTGATCAGAGAAAATAGCTGTACCAGTATTTAATTCATTCTGTTCAACACCATTTACTTTTACTCTGAACCATGCGCAGTTTGAAAATGCAGACTCAAGTCCAGCATCGAAACGCAAGTCAATATCAGAACCTGAACCAGATAAATCTACACAAAAAGATGTAGTAGCATTATGGTTAGGGTCAGCAAATGCTGTACCAGAATTTTGTGTTCCATAGAACGTATCACCACCTGTAAACTCTAAACTCACCGTGTCAATTAAGGCATTAGCAGCATTAGAGAATGTTAAACCGTCAACTAAAGCTCCGTTTGTAGTAGTGTAGCCCATCGCAGTCAAGTCTTCACTCTCTACAGTTTCAGAATAGTTTAAAGTTCCACAAGCATAGTAAGTACATAGCGTAGGGTCACTCACGTTACAAGATCCACAGAAGTTAGATGCAAATTGATCTAAACAACCAGTGTATAAACATGAACCATCATCAATTAAAGCTAATGGATCGTAGTTATCAGCAAAAGGATCTGTACAACCTAAAATTAGTTCAGAGAACTGAACCATATCAAGAGCTGCATCAGATGTAAATGAAGTACCAGTAGCCATATGGAATTCAACAGCAATCTGTCCAGTTCCATAAGGAGTTAAATCAACCATTCCTAAAGACCATTGGTCTCCTTGATCACCACTTAACGACCATGCATTAGTCCATGTTAGACCACCATCAGTAGAAATATTTACATCAAGTGTTCCCATAGTTGCACCATACATGTGGTATTGGAATGTTAATCCTGGAAGAGTCCATGCAGATAAATCTACACATTGTACTTGCATTCTTGCGTCTGAATTAGATCCAGCACCAGAAGTTTCAGTATAAATGTAGTAAGTACCATTATAAGCATTCGTTGGACCAGTTGATCCAGACGAAGTTCCACCAGAGTTTACAGTCCAGTCAACAGTATTAGTTGAAAGGTTTGCCCAAGTAGTTCCAAAGCCACCACCGTAAGTCTCCCAACTTTCAAGAGTATCAGAAGCGATACATCCGTAAGTACAAGAGCCATCATCAGCATTAGCTAAAGGGTCATAGTTTGAAGCTCCAGGATCAGTACATCCAGGAATCCATGGTAAACAGAAACTTTCTGTATACGAGGTTCCAGATGTGAAACCAGTACCTAAAGTATACATAACCACTCCTGAAGCAGGATCGATTATTTCTACATAAGCACCATTCCAACCATCACCAAATGAATCAAACATATTTAGATCGTAACAGGCAGGATCAGGTAAGTCAACAGAATCAAGATAAGTCGTATTACTAACATACGGAACCGATCCAAGCATCTGAGCTCCTGTAGTCTGATCATCTAGACTCCAAGAAACCTCACCACCCCAAGAACCTGAAAACGTCTGTACGTGTACCCATGTTGCTGAAGCTGTTGACACACAAAGTGCAAAAGCTGTAACAAGAGCAAACGTCATTTTATTAAACGTTGTTTTCATAATAATTGTTTTAGTTAAAAAATTTGTTAATTGTGTACAAAAAACCCTTATGCTGCGACACAAGGTTTGTATTGTTAGGCATATTATACGACAAAACACCGCACCTGTTGAGATACGAATTAAACATCAGTTTAATCTGATAATCAGTTCTAATCATAATAAGTTTAGGTAGTTATTGTCG
>ENA-ORDR01001240-ORDR01001240.1-marine-metagenome-genome-assembly--contig:-NODE-1240-length-12139-cov-5.576853_pt1 | contig 12139 bp, 13 predicted proteins | sample MGYA00240993_ERZ508538 | MGnify/ENA primary metagenome ERZ508538 (study PRJEB26207, sample SAMN05421999) | marine metagenome | isolation source: Monterey Bay, California, USA | place: USA:Monterey Bay...
ATTTGATTTAATTAATTATCTATGGGCTTATAAAGATCTTCAGCTCTTTTTTGAAAAGCATCTGCAATTTTATTTAAACCAAATTCAAAAGATTTAGACATCAAAACATTTAAAAATTTATTTTCTATTTCAAAGTCAATATCAAAAGAAATCTCTGTACCACCTTCTGTTTCAATAAATTTCCAATTATTTTCCAAGTGATTTAATGGACCGCCTATATTGGTTACGTTTATAGTACTGTTTACTTTGTCAAATTTTACATCACTTTTATAAGTATCTTTAAATGGTCCTTTACCAATTGTAAGATCAGCAATGATTAAAGTTTGATTGTCTTCTTTATTCTTTTCATAAACATGTGAATCTAGGCAAAAAGGTACGAACTCTGGATATTTTTCAATATCTAAAACTAAATCAATTAGCTGATCTTTTTTACATTCAATTAATCTCTTAACTGATGCTTGGGGCATTAATTATTTTTTAATCTATTTTGTTGAAGTTTAGCAAAATCTTCATCTGCATGGTATGAGGATCTAGTTAAAGGTGATGAGGATACCAGTAAAAAGCCTTTAGCCTTTGCTATTGTTCCTAAATCTTCAAATTCTTTTGGTGTATAATATCTATCTAATGGATAGTGTTTTGTTGATGGCTGTAAATACTGTCCAATAGTTAAAAAATCAACATCAGCAGCTTTAAGATCATCCATTACTTGTAAAATTTCATCTCTACTTTCTCCTAATCCAACCATAATTCCAGATTTAGTAAAAATATTTTTGTTAACTTTTTTAGCATTTTTTAAAAGTTCTAATGAAGAAAAGTATCTTGAGCCAGGTCTAACTTTTAAATACAAACTCGGTACCGTTTCAATATTGTGATTAAATACATCAGGATTTGCATCTAATACTCTTTTATACGCATCTCCTTTTCTTAAAAAATCAGGTGTTAAAACTTCAATAGTAGTATTTGGATTTTGTTTTCTTGTTTGATTGATAGTTTCATAAAAATGTTCAGACCCACCATCATCAAGATCATCTCTATCAACCGATGTTATTACAACATGTTTTAAATTTAATTTTTTAACAGCCTCTGCAATTTTAACAGGTTCAAGTTGATCTAATTTTCCAGGTAAACCAGTTTTAACATCACAAAAAGCACATGCTCTAGTACAAGTATCTCCCATTATCATAAATGTTGCATGTCTTTTACTCCAACATTCAGTAATATTTGGGCAATTAGCTTCCTGACAAACAGTTACCAAATTATTATTATTCACAATTGTTTTTGTTAAGAAAAACTCTTTACTGTTTGAGAGTTTGGATCTTATCCAATCTGGTTTTTTCTTAATTGGATTAATTGGTTTATTTTCTTTTTCTGGATGTCTAGTTTTCATCTTTTTTAATTATATAAATTGTCTCGCCTTCTTTACCAAATAAAAACCTTTCTCTAATTAGAGTTTCCACATAATCAAGATCTAAATTTGTGCTTAATAATGAATTTTTATGGTCTAAATCTGCTATTTTACTAGTTAATGATATTTCTTCTTTTTTCAAGTTAGACAAAAGTTCTTTTTTTTCGATATAGGAAAAAAGTCCTCTTTCACCAGATACAAGATTAAATCCAAAGTATAAAATCAAGAAAACAGATATTAATAAAAAATAATTTCTTTTTATTAATCTTAACATTAATTGATCTTATTCATCCTCGCTTTTTTTCCAAGTTCTTCTTCAATACGAATTAATTGATTATATTTAGCAACTCTTTCTGATCTTGCTAATGATCCAGTTTTTATTTGATTAGAATTTGTCCCAACTGCTAAATCTGCAATAAATGTGTCTTCACTTTCTCCAGATCGGTGAGATATGATTGTTTTATAACCGATAGTTTGAGCAAATTTAATGACATCTAATGTTTCTGAAACAGTGCCAATTTGATTTAATTTAATTAAAATTGAATTTGAAGAAATATTTAAAAAACCTTTTTTAAGTCTTTCAAGATTGGTTACATACAAATCATCTCCAACAATTTGAACGCCCTTAACTGATTTCATTAATTTATTCCAAGCCATCCAATCATTTTCTGCAAATGGATCTTCTATTGATTTAATTTTATATTTCTTAATAATTTTTTGATATTCTTTTATTGATTTTTCAACTGAAATATAATTTTTAGAATGAATTGAGTATTTATCTTTTTTAAACAACTCATTAGCAGCAACATCAAGACATATTGAAACATCTTTTCCATTTTTAAAACCTGCTTTTTTAATAGCTGAAACAATCAAATCTAAAGCTTGATTATTACTACTAATCATTGGAGCAAATCCTCCTTCATCACCTACTGATGTTGATAAACCTTTGTCTTTAATTAGTTTGCTTAAACTTTTAATAACTAAAAAACATACTCTCATTGCTTCAGAGAAACTTTTTGCTCGATCTGGTCTGATCATAAACTCTTGGATTCTAAGTCCGTTGTTTGCATGTGCTCCACCGTTAATTATATTCATCAAAGGATATGGCATCTGAAAATTATTCTTAACAGAAAATGTTTTGTATAATGGTAACTTTTTAACTTTAGCTGAAAGTTTTTTAACAGCCATAGAAACTGCTAACATTGCATTTGCACCAAGATTTGTTTTTTGTCTTGTGCCATCAAGATTAATTAAAAGAGTATCAATTCGTTCTTGGTTATGAATATTTTGACCTTTTAATTTTTTTGAAATTTTCGTGTTAACTAAATTAACAGCACTAAAAACACTTTTTCCTAAATATCTTTTATTTTTTTTATCTCTTTTTTCATAAGCTTCAAAAGTTCCAGTAGAAGCACCTGATGGACAAATAGCAGTAGCGCTATTATTTTTTGTGTAAACTTCAGCTTCAACTGTAGGATTTCCTCTACTGTCAAATACTTGACGTGCTTTTACTTTTAAAATTTTACTCACTACTTCTTAATTAAATTATCGATATCGTTTAATTGATTTAATAAATTTTCTAATTTATCTAGTGGAACCATATTTGGTCCATCAGAAGGTGCGTTATCTGGATCCTGATGAGTTTCAATGAATACTCCTGCAACACCAACAGCAACTGCAGCTCTTGCCAGATATTCAACAAATTCTCTTTGTCCACCTGAAGACTCTCCTTGTCCTCCTGGTTGTTGAACAGAATGAGTTGCATCAAAAATTACTGGATACCCATTTTTTGCCATGATCGGTAAAGATCTCATATCGGATACTAAGGTATTGTATCCAAAGCTTGCTCCTCTTTCTGTAACAAGAATATTTTTATTTCCTGAGTCAGCTATTTTTTTAGTTACATTCACCATATCCCAGGGTGCAAGAAACTGACCTTTTTTAACATTTATAATCTTATTTGTTTTTGCAGCAGCAATTAATAAGTCTGTTTGTCTACATAAAAAAGCTGGTATTTGTAATACGTCCACATGGTCAGCAACAAGCGAACATTGTTCCGCATTATGAATGTCTGTTAAAATTGGAACATCTAATTCTTTTTTAATTTTATCAAACACAGGAAGTGAAGCCTCTAACCCAGCTCCTCTTTGTCCTTTAAGACTTGTTCGATTAGCTTTATCAAAAGAAGTTTTATAAATAAATCCAAGATCAAATTTTTTTGTAATTTCCTTGATTTGTCCTGCCATATCCATTGCATGTTGTTCAGTTTCAAGCTGACAAGGACCTGCAATAATACAAATTTTATTATCGTTAGAAATTTCTATGTTGCCGCAATTTACTTTAATACTACTCATTTATGATTTTTAGCTGCTTTGATAAATGAAGAGAATAAAGGATGAGGAGCTAAAGGTCTAGATTTAAATTCAGGATGAAATTGAACTCCTATGAACCAAGGGTGATTTTTTAACTCTATAATCTCTGGTAATTTATTGTCAGGTGACAAGCCAGAAAAAATCATACCTTTTTTTTCAAATTGATCTTTAAAAGCAATATTCACTTCGTATCTATGTCTATGTCTTTCTTGAATAGTCTTAGATCTATAAATCTTTCTTATTAATGAGTTATCTTTTAACTTAGCCTCATATGAGCCTAGTCTCATAGTTCCACCTAGATCTTTATCAGTACCCTTAATCATTCTTCCATCTTTGGTCCATTCATTGATTAATCCAATAATAGGCAAACCTTTTTTATCAAATTCACTTGAAGTAGCATTTTTTAAATTTAATTGATTTCGAGCAAATTCAATAATTGCCATTTGCATCCCATAACAAATCCCTAGAAATGGAATTTTATTCAATCTTGCATGCTTGATTGCCTCAATTTTTCCATCTGTTCCTCTTTTTCCAAATCCACCAGGAATTAATATTCCCGAAATATTTTTTAGTTTTTTCTTTATTTCTGAAACTTTTAATTTTTCAGAGTCTATTCTAACTAAATTAACTTTTACTTTATTATCTATTCCACCATGAGTTAATGCTTCATCTAACGATTTGTAAGCATCCTTCAATTCCACATATTTTCCAATAATAGCAATATTTACTTGTTTTCTATTGTTAAGAATAATTTTTGTAATTTTTTTCCATGGATTTAGATTTACTGATTTTTTGGATTTTAATTTAAAATAATTTAAAACTTGAACATCAAGTTTTTCTCTAAAAAAGCTCATTGGAGCTTCATAAATTGTTCTAACATCAACAGTTTCAATTACATTTTTTATATCAACATTACAAAATAAGGAGATTTTCTTTCTATGTTCAAGAGGTATTGGTCTTTCAGATCTGCAAATTATTATATCTGGCTGAATACCTATGCTTCTTAATTCTTTAACTGAGTGTTGAGTTGGTTTTGTTTTAATTTCATCTGAAGCTTTTAAATAAGGGACGAGTGTTAAGTGAATAAATAATGCATTTTTTTTACCAACATCATTTGCAAACTGTCTTATCGCTTCAACGAATGGTAAACTTTCAATATCTCCTACAATTCCTCCAATTTCACAAATTACAAAATCTTCCTTAGAAGAGTCGTTTTTGATAAACTGTTTTATACGATCAGTAATATGTGGAATAACCTGAACTGTCTTGCCTAAGTACTCACCTTTTCTTTCTTTTTTAAGAACATCACTATAAATTTTTCCAGTTGTAATATTGTCAGATTTTTTTGCTGAAACTCCAGAAAATCTTTCATAATGACCTAAGTCTAAATCTGTTTCTGCACCATCATCAGTTACATAAACTTCACCATGTTGAAATGGACTCATCGTTCCTGGATCTACATTAAGATATGGATCTAATTTTCTTAGTCTAACTTTATAACCTCTGGATTGTAATAAATAAGCTAGTGATGCTGAAGAAAGACCTTTGCCTAAGGATGAAACCACGCCGCCGGTGACAAATATATATCGCGCCATGGAATTATCTTATAGCGAATAAAAATTGAATTGGAAAGTATTTATTAATTATTTTCAGGAATTGAAGGTGTGTCTTCAGTCTTTTCTTCAATAGTGTCTAAAACTGAACTTGTAGGTGTCAATTCAGCTCTCGAAATAATGGTTAATGCTAAACTACAAATTATAAATAGCGTAGCAACTATAGCTGTTGCCTTAGTCATAAAACCACCTGCAGATCTAGATAACATAAAATTTTCTTGAGAAACCCCAATACCTAAGGCCCCACCCTCTGATTTTTGTAAAAGTATCAAGGACACTAAAATCAAAGCTAAGATGATGTTAATTACTAACAGTATGTTTTCCATGGAGGCTTAATTAAAGGTTTTTTTAATTATATCAATAAATTTTTTTGAATTTTGAGAGGCTCCACCAACCAAAAAACCATCAATAATGTTAATATCTTTTAATTCATCAATATTTTTATTATTTACAGAACCTCCATATAAAACTTTTGGAGTTTTTTTAGTAAATTTACTTTTAATATATGAAATTGAATTTGTTAGATCATGTGATTTTGGAATTAAACCTGTGCCAATAGACCAGACAGGTTCATAAGCTATTATAATTTTAGAAGTATCTTTAATAGATTTTAATCCATTATTAATTTGTTTTGATAGAATTTTATTAGTTATTTTTTTTCTTTTTTCACTCAGTGTTTCTCCAATACAAAAAATAACTTTTAGATTAGATTTAATTGCACTTTTAATTTTTAAATTAATCAATTTATCAGTCTCACCAGATTGTCTATTTTCTGAGTGTCCTAAAATAACATATTTAGCTCCAACATTTTTTAACATTTTTGAATTTACGTGACCTGTAAAAGGCCCATAGTTTTCATTCTCATGACAGTTTTGCGCTCCAACTTCTAAATTTGTTTTTTTTAATCTTTTTGATAATGGACGTATAAGAGTATTAGGTGGGCAATAAATAATTCTAAATTTACTCTTTTTATTATTTTTCGAAAAATTTATGACGCTATCAAGTGAATTTAATGTTCTTAAATCACCGAACATTTTCCAATTAGCTATAAAATACATATATTTATTTGTCATAATTGAAATTTTAATCTATAGATTTGTTTTTTACAGATCAATAAATTTATAGCTAATGATAGAAACTTTGAAAAAATTTGGTGGAAAAAAATTAGGTGGTTTAATCTTAATTGCGGTCATTATAATTGCATTCGGCTTTGGTGGTTTTGGAGGTGGTTTCAGCACTAACAATCAAAATAATATCGCTAAGATAAATAAAACAAATGTAACCACTCAAGATTTCATGAACTATCTTAATCAAAGTGGAATTTCACAACAAGCTATTAGAGAAAATTTAGATAATAATATTATTGAAGAACTTCTATCCGGATTAATCTCAACAACTTTAATTGATTTAGAGGTAGAAGATTTCAATCTTTCAATTACAGAATTAACAGTTCTAAAAAAAATTAAAGAAAATAAGAATTTTCAAGATGAAAATAACGTTTTTCAAAGAACCAAATATGAAAAATTTTTACTTTCAAACAATATGTCAGCACCAATGTTTGAATTACAATTAAAAAATCGTGAACTGCAAAAACACCTATTTGATTTTATTGGAGCAGGAACAATCACTCCCGATTTTCAGACTAAAAAAAAGTTTGAAGAAGAAAATAAGTCTTTAGAACTTGAGTATTTTGCAATGGAAAACTTTTATAAAGATAAAGAAAGTTTTACAGATCAAGAGATAAATAAGTTTTTAGATGAAAATAAAGATCAACTTAAAAGAGAATATATTGATTTTAAATATGCTGTGTTGAACCCTAAAATTTTAATAGGGTTAGAGGAATTCAATCAAGATTTTTTTGATGAAATAGATAAAATTGAAAATAGAATTTCAAATGGTGAAAATTTTCAATCAATAATTCAAAATATAAAAGTAGATATAACAGAGATTAAAGAATTTACTCCAAGTTCAACAAAAAAAATAAATGAAGATCTGATTTATTCAAAGAGATCGTCTGAGGTTGATCTAATTGAAAATGGAGATAATTTTTTATTGTATTCTATAACAAATAAGTTTGATCGTGGCCCAGATCTAACAGATCAGGATACAAAAGAAGAAATTCGAGAATTAGTATATCAAAAAGGGAAATTTGATTTGAATAGAAGTGTCTTGGAAGAAATACAAAATAAAAAATTTAATGATAATAAGTTTAAAGAAATGGCTGGTTACAGCAAAGAGTATTTAACTATAAATTCAATAAAAGATAATGATAGATTTGAATCGAATTCAGTTAAAATATTATACTCATTACCTTTAAATTCTTATACTTTAGTTAATGATAAAGGAAATAAAATCTATTTAGTAAAATTAATTAATTCCAAAAAAAATACATTTAGTGAAACTGATGAAAATTATCTAAATTTTGTTAACAATCAAAATACAAATACTAGAAAAACAATACTTCAATCTTATGATCAGTTACTTAACTCAAAATATCAAGTTCAATTAAATCAAAAAACTATTGATAGAGTTAAAAATTATTTCAAATGATAATTAATCGAAACTTCAAAGATTTTAAGTTTCGACACAGAAGCAATAAAAATCAAATAATTTACACATCTAAAAAAGTAAAAAATGATGATGAGGTTATAAATCTTATTGATAACTTTTTAATCGAAAAAAATAGTTTTATTTTTGAGTCTGTTGAAAAAGGTAAAATTAAAGGTAGATATACAATTTTTGGTAAAAACCCTGATAAAATTTGGGAATTTAATAATAAAAATTCATATTTGATTAAGGGTAAGAAAAAATTCAAATTAAAAGATAAGCCTGATCAATTAATTGAAAAAATAATTGAGGAATTTAAATTTGAAACTCCAAAAAAACTACCGAAGATATGTTCTTTAATATCAGGATATTTTTCGTATGACTCAATTAGATACGTTGAAAAAATACCAAATAATTGCAAAAACGATCTAAATCTACCTGATGTAAGATTATTAAGACCTAGAACACTTGTAATTCACGACAATTTAAAAAAAGAAATATTTTATATAATTAATATTTTTAATGATGAAAAAATTAATAATTATCAAAGAAAGTTCGATGAAATTAAGTCAGAGCTTTTTAAACTATCAATTCAATCCTCTATAAAAAGTTTAAGTAACTCTAAAGATAAAACTGTAAAAGAAATCAAAGTTAAATCAAACACCTCTAAAAATAAATTTCTTAATATGGTCAACAAAGCAAAAAAGTACATTAAGTTGGGAGATATTTTTCAAGTAGTATTAAGTCAGAGATTTGAGGCAAAATTAACAAAAAATCCCTTAGAAATTTATAAAAAATTAAGAATTACAAACCCTTCACCTTTTATGTTCTTTTTTAATTTTAGTGATTTTCAAATAGTTGGTGCTAGTCCCGAAATATTGGTGAGATTAAGAGATAACAAAATTACTGTAAGACCTATAGCTGGAACTAGACCTAGGGGAAAAAACTACAAAGAGGACCTTTATTACGAAAAAGATTTATTAAGAGATAAAAAAGAATTGTCTGAACATTTAATGCTTTTAGATTTAGGCAGAAATGATGCAGGTAAAGTTTCTAAGATTAATTCTGTTAAGGTTACTGAGAGTTTTATTATTGAAAAATACTCTCATGTTATGCACATTGTTTCTAATGTAATAGGAGAATACAATAAAAAGTTCTCTAAATTTAAGTCTTTGTTGGCAGGATTTCCTGCAGGTACCGTTTCAGGGGCACCAAAAATAAGAGCTATGGAAATTATTGATGAACTAGAATCAACAAGAAGAAAAGTATACGCAGGTGGAATTGGATATTTTTCAGCAAATGGAGAATTTGACACCTGTATTGCGCTAAGAACAGCTGTAGCAAAAAATAAAAAATTTTATGTACAAGCAGGTGCTGGTATTGTTGCAGATAGCAAACCAATTAAAGAATATGAGGAGACTGTTAATAAAGCTAAAGCTTTGATTAACGCTTTAAGATAATGAAAATATTATTGATAGATAATTATGATAGTTTTACATTTAATCTTTATCATTATCTTTCATCATTAAAAACCAAAGTTGATGTTATTAGAAATGACAAAATAACTTCTAAAGAAATTATAAAAAATAAATATGATAAGATTGTAATTTCACCAGGACCTGGAAATCCAAATCAATCTGGAAATTGTTTAGATATTTTAAATACTCTTTATAAAGAAATTCCTTTCCTGGGAGTATGTTTGGGTCATCAAATTATAGGTCAAGTTTTTGGTTCTAAAATTATTCAAGCAAAAAATTTAATGCATGGAAAAACGAGTAGAATTAAATCAAAAAAAATTGGAATTTTAAAAAATCTTCCAAGTACATTTGAAGCAACAAGATATCATAGTCTAATTATTGATAAAAAATCATTATCTAAAAATTTAGAGATAACTGCTGAAACTGATGATGGATTAATAATGGGTGTTAAGCATAAAGAATACAATATTCATGGTGTACAATTCCACCCAGAAAGTATTAAAACTAAACTAGGAATTAAAATATTAAAAAACTTTATAAATCATAAATAAATGGAAAAAATTTTAGAAAAATTACGACAAAAAGAAAATTTAACATTTGATGAGAGTAAGTCAGCTTTTGAATTGTTAATGACTGGTAAGGCTAGTGAGGATGAAATTTATAGTTTTTTAACTCTACTTTCTGAAAAGGGTGAAGTTTCTGATGAAATTGCTGGTGGTGTTTATGTACTTAGAGAAAAATCAAAAAGAGTAAATGTTGCTGATTGTGTAGATACTTGTGGAACAGGAGGAGATGGTATGAATACTCTTAATATCTCTACTGCTTCTGCTTTACTTTTAGCTAGTATGGGCACAAAAGTAGCTAAACATGGTAATAAAGCTGTATCATCAAAATGTGGATCTGGTGATGTTTTGGAGGCTCTTAAAATTAATATAGATCTTGAGCCTAACGATATAGAAAAAGAGATTAATAATAATAACTTTGGTTTTATGTTTGCACCAAATTATCATAGTGCAATGAGATTTGTTGGCCCTGTCAGAAAAAAAATTGGTAAAAGAACTATCTTTAATATGATTGGTCCATTAAGCAACCCTGCATTAGTTAATAGACAAGTTGTAGGAGTATTTGATAAAAAATTACTTAAAATATTTGCAGAAGGACTTAAAAATTTAAATATTAAGTTTGCATGGATTGTAAATAGTGAAGATGGATTAGATGAAATCTCTCCCTATGCAAAAACAAATGTAATTCAATTAAAAGATGGAAAAATATCTGAAATCATAATTGATCCAAAAACTCTCAATGTCAATGCAGAAAAATTTGAAAATTTAATTGGAGATGATGCTAACTTTAACGCTGATAAAATGATTGAAATTTTTAAAGGCAAAGATAATGATTTTTCAAAAGCTGTTTGTTTAAATGCAGCAGCTGGATTAATAGTAGGTGAAAAATTCACAGAATTTTCAGATGCATATAAATTTGCAAGAGAGTTTATCTTAACTGGTAAGCCCTACTCACATTTAGAAAAAATACAAAATGTCTGAGAATATATTAAATAATATTATCTCAAAAAAAATTGAAAGAGTTGATGCTCTTAAAAAATCAATAAGTTTAGATTCTTTAAATGAAATTATTGATAAAAATAATACTTTTATTGATTTTAAAGAAAAAATTCAAAATAACATAATTCAAGATAAAATTTCAATAATAGCTGAAATTAAAAAAGCTAGTCCTTCAGCGGGTGTAATTATAAAAGATTATAATCCTGTTGAAATTGCAAAAATTTATAACGATAATAATGTGACTTGCCTTTCTGTACTCACAGAAGAAGATTTTTTTTTAGGAAATCTAATTCATATCAGTAAAATTAAACAAAAATTTAATTTACCAATTTTATGTAAAGATTTTTTCATTGATAAATTTCAAATACCTTTAGCAAAGAGTTATGGTGCTGATGCAATCTTAATTATATTAGCTGGTGTGTCTGATGATTTGGCTAATGAACTTTATGAAGAAGCATTAAGATTAAACATGTCGGTAATTGTTGAGGTACATACTGTAGAAGAGGCAGAAAAAGCTTTAAATTTTAAAGAAGCGTTAATTGGAATTAATAATCGAAATTTAAAAACACTTAAAACTGATTTAAATACAACCTACGATATTCATAATGTGCTTTTAAATCATCAAGGACCTTTAATTTCTGAAAGTGGGATTAAAACAAAAGATGAACTTTTGGATTTGAAGAATAAAACTTCTATAAAAACTTTTTTAATTGGTGAATCACTTTTAAAAAATTTGTCAGAAAATTCTATTTTCTCAGTTTTGTAGTTAAATTAACCCCTATTTTACTTAGTTTTTTTACTATTGTTTCTTTATAAGAACTTTTATAGAACATTATTTGTACGATATTTGTTCTTATGCTTACTAAAAAACAAAAAAACCTGCTTTTATTTATCAACAAGAAGTTGAGAAGTTCTGGTGTCTCACCCTCTTATGAGGAAATGAAACAATCACTTAATTTAAAGTCAAAATCAGGAATTCATAGATTAATTAGTGCATTAGAGGAAAGAGGATTTATTAAAAGATTAGCTCACAAAGCAAGAGCTTTAGAAGTGATTAAATTGCCAGAAACAGCATCTGCAAATGATATTTATAACAGTTTCTCACCAAGTGTAATTAAAGGTGGTTTGGATGAAATTAATATTAAAACTGATGAAATGGAAG
>ENA-ORDR01001244-ORDR01001244.1-marine-metagenome-genome-assembly--contig:-NODE-1244-length-12112-cov-3.109182_pt1 | contig 12112 bp, 10 predicted proteins | sample MGYA00240993_ERZ508538 | MGnify/ENA primary metagenome ERZ508538 (study PRJEB26207, sample SAMN05421999) | marine metagenome | isolation source: Monterey Bay, California, USA | place: USA:Monterey Bay...
GTTTCAACCAATTGCAATGGTCTTCAGCAGCTGGATATTTTACTCCGTGTGTTGCACTTTTATGCAGTGCAAGAATTGTTTCACTATCACCCATGGTCTTCCAAGGATAGGTCTCATTACTCTCTCTAAGGTTCTGATAGTTGTAGATTTCACCATTGACAATGAGAATGCAACCATGATTAGAAGAGATGGGTTGAGGACTTCCCTCTAAATCAACAATTGCGAGTCGTGAATGCCCGAGAGAGATGTGTTCATCATCCCAGAACCCAGTGCCATCTGGCCCTCGATGATGTTGAAGTCGTGTCATACTTTTGACAACAGAAGGTTCTGGCGAACCAAACATGCCAGAAATCCCACACATATCTCACAGGAAACGTCCATGACGTTTATACCATCGCTTTTGCAATGTATAATTTCACCACAATGGGTACTTGAATGCAACAACCGCTAAGAGAATAACAGCGATTCCAAAGAAGGCATAGTAAACCGATTGCGGCGGGTCGGAGGATGAATTGTCATCGTACATAGGTATCAACAACCAGCCGTAAACGACCCGATTCTTCAATATGGCGGCTGTTCAACCTCACATAACTCCCAAAAAGGGTTCGAGAACTAAGACCACAGCCAAAGGAATAAGCAACATTGTAGCGTTATCATCGATGTACCTCAACCGAGGCCATTCAGCAGCAACACAAATTGGTCCCATAAGTGCAACAAGAAGCCAGGGTGTTCCAACCAAGATTCCACAAGCGGCCCATATCAAGCCCACTCCAATCGTTCCAGCCCAAATGACTGCAGATACAGAGAAGTCTTTTCTTCGCATCTCACCGAGTAGAGGATCACCAAGTGACAGACTCAAAATGAGTGGATACGCATACGCCTTTTCAGGAGCGAGAAGTAAAACCATTCCAATAGCAATTGCACCCCATGCCAAAGCAGATACCTGCTTGGCCTCATAGGCACGTTGTCCAATTATCGTAACACCAAATTTGAGACGGAGAGCCTCTCCTACAATGGCAACAAGTATGACGACTGATACAACTTGTGCGAGAGAGAGACTTACTTTGTCTGCAACATCTTCACCGAATTGAAAATATAAAACCGGAATAAAAGACATGCCTAGGTGGATTCCTCTACGAAGTAGGTGCCCGGACATACCACCAACTGATTGGTCAACAGGATTGGTCATCTCAACTTGGTCACTCATTTGCGTCCCTCAATTTTGTGTATGCTTCATCGAAACCAATCAAACCTTCCTCTAGATTGGTAAGAATAGTATTGAATTCTGAATGGTTGAGGATTTGCCGTTCATGATGTGAGAGGATTCGTTCTCTCCATCGTGCTCTTTCGGCTCTGGATGTTTGTCTCAATCCCATGAGGAGAGTTGCAGCTTCATCAATTCCATCCCCCTTTAATGCACTCACGAGTTGAACTTCAGGTGGCGTCCCGTTACCAAGTTGAAGTGATTCTCGTAGTTCATTTGCATGTCGTTCAGCACCAGGAAGGTCTGATTTGTTAACAAGGATAGCATCGGCTAGTTCAAGCAATCCTGCTTTTTCGGCTTGGACACCATCGCCTCTTGCCGGTCCTTCAATCAAAACAATTCGATCAGCAACTGCTGCACAACGAACTTCTGACTGCCCTGCACCGACTGTTTCGATGATGACTCGGTCCCATCCAGTCATCAACAGACACGCTGCCATTTCTTGAACAACAGAGGGGACGGAACCACTGGATTTTCTTGTTGCAACCGAGCGTACATAGACGTAATCTTTCTTTTCGGGATGGTCCACAACGGTCATGCGTACACGGTCACCGAGTAATGCACCACCAGAACGTGGTGATGATGGGTCAACTGCCAAAACTCCAATCCTCATTCCTTTTCCCGTCCAAACATGAAGTAAACGATCGAGAAGACAGGATTTACCGACGCCAGGGGGACCTGTAAGAGCCAATATCTTCCACTCATCTGACGGGTCGATTTTTGTTTCTAAAACAGTCTCACCATTTTCGATGGAAGATAAGAGTCGAGCAAGTGCCCTTCGATCACCTTCACGAGCAAGTGACATCAACTGTTCCAAGAACATCACCTCAGGAAAGACCAGTCCAATGCCAGTCTGTATCGCTGCCTACACCTGCATCGTTTCTTTCGACTGCAGTCTCAATGAATGCGACCATTTCTTCAGTCGAAGTCCCAGGTCCAAAGATTGCTTTGACACCAGCTTCAAACAATGCTTGTCGATCATCTTCTGGAATGATTCCTCCACCGAATACAATCACGTCACCCATGTTGTTTTCTCGAAGGGTTTCGCATATACGTGGGAATAAATGTCCATGTGCTCCAGAAAGAGAGGAGAGACCCAACAAGATTGCGTCTTCATCACGAACGGTCTCAATAATTTGGGCTGGTGTTCGTCGAAGACCAGTGTAAATAACTTCATGACCAGCATCCCGAAGGGCTCGAGCGACAACCTTTGCACCCCTGTCATGACCATCAAGTCCAGGTTTGGCAATAACAATCCTCAAGGGTTTGTCCATGCTTAATCCAGAGGCTGGTGGGTTATCAATGGCTCGTCCAATCCATGGAAAGCAGGCTCTTTTGGTTTATTTGAAACAAAATCGTCGATGAAATGAAATGCGAGTAAGACGGAGGATGAGCATGGCATGGGAGAAAGACCCGGATTCACTCAAGCCCAGCAAGGGCTACACTCGAGTGAGAAGAGTCAACCGTGCACTCATGGACACGTGGTTTAGAGAAATCTCCTTGGTTGATCTTGACACATTACCGCAAGAAGGTGGTATCGTATTCACTGCTTGGCATCCAGGGGGTTTAATCGATCCTATGCTGATGATGGCGGCCTTGCCTGGTGGACTGACTTTTGCGGCCAAAAGTCCGTTATTCAAAACGCCAATTCTAGGAAGCATACTTCGCGCAATCGACGCAAAGCCAGTTCTTCGACCTCAGGATAACGTAGGATCAAGCGAAGACAGGAAAAAAGCCAATTCGAGTCTCATCGACACCCTATCTTCAAGTGTTGCAAATGGACAACGTGTTGCTATATTTCCAGAAGGAATCTCGCACACAAAAGCACATCCAGTGAAGATGCGAACTGGAGCTGCACGAATTCTATTGGATTCTATTCGAAAGGCCGATGAGATAGGGAATCCAAGACCACACCTCGTCCCAATTGGATTGCATTACAGTGATCAACACCAATTTAGAGAACGTGTCAGCTTACAGGTCAATCGTCGCCTTACATATCCACCACTCCCTGGTGAAGAGGGGGCTTTGGAACCAACTGCAGAAGAAGTTGCTGAGCATGGCGACTTGGCTTACGATCGAATTTGGTGTGCAGAGATGACGAACCTACTCCATACTGAAATCCAACGTTGCAATCAAGCACAGGAGACATGGGAAGACAGAGAACTCGTCTGGCGAGCCCGACGTATGATACATACTGCTCGCAGTGGAGATGAAGTAAAACCAATCACGTTCCATGAGGCAGTGCTTGGTTCTCGACGAGTCCGGGCAGCATGGCAATACCTTGGCCAGAACGATCCTGAACGCAATCTGGATATGGAAACCAAATTCAAGAAACATCACGCAGAGATGGAACACATTGGACTTCGCTCTTGGGAATTACGTGACCGTGAAAAGAAAATTTCCAAAACTGCTTTCTTAAAGAACATGCTTTTGTGGATTTGGTCTGCTTCTTGGATGCTTGGTTTAGTCACATGGTCTGCAATGGTTGGGGCAATCGTCCCATACATGTTCATTCGCCTTGTCATCATCATTCAGTCAAAGAACGAAGACAACCATTCCGCCATTGGATCAATGAAACTTCTCTATTCAGTAGCCCTATATCCCATATGGTGGGTCTTCACCTCGATTTCTATAGGGTGGATGTTAGCGTCGAAGAATTCGTTTCTACAGGACGTAGAATTACCAGGTCTCATCCTCCCTGCATTAGCGTTTATCCCATGGCCGTTTGTATCGCTTATACTCCTCGTCTGGTGGCCCATTTCTGCTCGCCTCCATCTCAAATTATTCGAGCGCTTGTGCAAGTCATGGCGAAATCTACGCCTTTGGTTTAAGTTAAGAAGTGGTCAAGTAGAATGGAACGATCTCATCGGAATGCATCATCAATTGGCTCAAGAAATGGCATCAATTGGCGAGGGATTGGTTTTGCCAGGAGACCCTGACTGGAAAGAGCCTCCATACGGAAAAGAAGATTGGGAAGTGGTTCACTTACGAACCTCCTGAACGCACGCATTTACCGTTCTAATCAAGGGCAACCAATAAGGGCGTTATGCCCAAGCAAGGACTGGTGAGCAAGATGTCTTCGACAGAAAAACGTCTCAATGACCTTCGAGCAAGAAAATCTCGAAGTGAATCAGGAGGCGGCCAAGCACGAATCGATGCACAACACAATCGAGGAAAAATGACGGCACGTGAGCGCCTTGAGATGCTCCTTGATGATGGTTCATTCCAAGAGATTGATGCCCTTGTTGAACATCGATGTCGTGATTTTGATATGGATAAGAACGTCATCCCTGGAGACGGTGTTGTTACCGGCCATGGTATGATCAACGGAAGAGAAGTGTTTGCATTCGCCCAAGACTTCACAGTCTATGGTGGCTCTTTGGGAGAGATGCATGGCCTGAAAATCTGCAAAGTTCTTGACATGGCTCTCAAAACAGGACGTCCTGTCATTGGCCTGAATGATTCTGGTGGAGCTCGTATCCAAGAAGGCGTTGCCTCATTAGGCTCCTATGCTGAAATTTTCTTTAGAAATGTACGAGCTTCAGGCGTTGTACCTCAAATCAGCGTCATCATGGGTCCATGTGCAGGCGGTGCTGTTTACAGCCCTGCAATCACTGACTTCGTCATCATGGTTGACAAGACTGCACACATGTTCATCACAGGTCCAGAAGTCATCAAGACAGTCACGAACGAAGTCGTTTCTTTCGAAGATTTGGGAGGAGCGATGACGCATGCATCGAAGTCAGGAGTATCTCACTTCACAGCAGACAGTGATGATTCAGCGATTCAACTTGCTCGAGATCTTTGCGATATGTTCCCTTCAAACAACATGTCCCGAGCACCTGTGAGAAAGACCTCAGATGACCCATACAGAGTCTGTGATGGATTGAGTGAAATCATTCCTGAAGATTCAAACAAGCCTTACGATGTCACCGATGTTATTCGAGAAGTCCTCGATGATGGCGGTTTCCTAGAAGTTCAAGCTGATTATGCAATGAACATCGTCTGTGGATTTGGACATCTCGCAGGACATACTGTTGGCGTTGTTGCAAATCAACCAAAGGTTCTCGCAGGATGCCTCGACATCGATGCAAGCGATAAGGCAGCACGATTTGTACGATTCTGTGATGCGTTCAACATTCCATTGGTAACCCTCGAAGACGTGCCTGGATTCCTGCCTGGAACCAATCAAGAATGGGGTGGAATCATTCGACACGGCGCTAAGTTACTCTATGCATATGCTGAAGCAACTGTCCCTAAATTAACAGTCATTCTTCGAAAGGCATACGGAGGAGCGTATGACGTCATGTCCTCGAAGCACATCCGTGGAGATTACAACGTCGCATGGCCTGGTGCAGAATTAGCAGTCATGGGTGCTGACGGGGCAGTCGAAATCATTCATCGTAGAAGACTCAAGCAAGCACGAAATCAAGAACAAGAGCGAGAGCGACTTGTGTCCGACTTTACTGATACCTTTGCCAATCCGTACAAGGCTGCTGCAATGGGATACATCGATGATGTCATCGAACCAAGTGAAACCCGTTCTAAACTCTCGAGAGCATTATTGATGCTCTTAGATAAAGAAGAAATCCGACCTGCTAAGAAGCACGGTAATATTCCACTTTGAGGTGTTGTCATGACAGACGATCAAACATTACGAATGGCGGCTATCGCAGCAGTCCTAAGCATGGTTGATGCTGGTTCGGATGACCCATCTGAGAGAGGACGGCAATCTGGTGAAGCATGGTCACAAGACCATCGCAGAATCGTCATGGGGAAATCCTCCCTTATGGCTCAACGGAGTAGTCGCAGCCCATGGAGATGAACATATGACTGAAAAAAGAACAGTGAAAGTTGACGGTGTTGAATTCGAAGTTGAACTTACAGCAAAAGAGGATGGTTCATGGGACGCTGTCGTTGAAGGAAAGACCTTCAACATTGAAGTTCCGAATGCACAAGCCGCTCCGCGCGCTCGAAGAAGCGGTGGATCAAAGAAGAAGAAAAGTGGAACTGTTTCCGCAAACATTCCCGGCAAGGTTGTGACTGTAGAAGTATCTCTTGGAGATGTTGTCGAAGAAGGACAAGTTATTCTCATCCTTGAAGCGATGAAAATGCAAAATGAAATTCAAGCACCAATAAGCGGCACTGTTATTTCAGTATCATGTGAAGAGGGACAGGCCATTGAAGCCAATGTCCCCTTGGTGGTCATCGAACCCGATGAAACGGATGAAGAAGCTTAAACGAAAGCAACAGTTCAATAGGAATGAAGGTTAGGTGGAAGTATGACCGAAGGACCTGCTTGTGACTACACAGGATGCAGTGCAATTGGAATAATTGTATCACGACTTTCCCCTGAAGGTTACCTCGTTGCAACAGGGAAAAAAGCATACTCATTCCGAGAAGCATATCGTAGATTCCATTACTGTGGAGACCACCATGATGAGCTCATGAGTGGCGTTTGGTCACGTGTTCGAAAGCCCGATGACAAAAAAGATGGGCACGTTGCTCCGACAGCCATCTAAGTGGCTTGAAGCCGAGATGCTCATAAGCCATGAGTTTCACCTACGTTTATGTCCAACCACCGACAAGAGTCTCCTCGTAGAATCGCAACAGTCCTCATCACGCTAATGTTAGCAACGATGTCGATTTCACTTGCATCGCCATTGATCAGTGCAAGTTCAAGTGCGAAGGCAAGCCCTCCAGGCGTAGGTTCAAACAATTTATCAGTGCTTAACACCGTGTATCTTAACGGAAGCCACTCTTATGATGACGTTTACATCGGCTGTGGAATTGTTTCCCCGTGTGGTTCAATTGTTGCAACTGGAGACTTGATCCTTACAGTCAACACGCTCACAATTGCATCAGGTGGTGCAATCATTGCTTACGACAGTCCAGTCAATACCCAAGGTGTTGGAACATCTGTGAATCTCCCTGCAAACTTCAGAGGCGAAGGAGCAGGTGGCGCCGGTCACTACGGAAGCGGTGGCGATGGTGGCGGTCTATCCACAGGGCAAACAAACGGCGGCTCCTCATACGGGGTTGGCAATGAAACTGGGTCAAACGGCGGAGATGTCTTTGATTCAAACGGAAATCTCGTTTCTTTTGGAGGAAATGGTGGCGGTCGAATTATCGTTTACGCTGATGTCATCAACATTGATGGAACAGTTACTGCAATTGGTGAAGATGGAGAACAAGGTTACCGATACAACAACGGCTCTGGAAACGGAGGACCTGGTGCTGGTGGCGGTTCTGGTGGCAGCATTATTATGAAGTCGAATGAACTTACTCTCAATTCAACAGCAATCGTCGAAGCCGATGGAGGAAACGGAGGCGACGGTGCTGACGGAGACTGCGTTGGTGTTTGTATCGGCATGTATGATGGTGGAAACGGTGGCGGCGGTGGCTCAGGCGGTTCAATCGATCTACGAGCGAACAGTGCTGCAAACCTCTCCATCTCAACTGCTGCAACTGTCTCCGCTGTCGCAGGAAGCGCAGGCCTTGCAGGCGCACCTTGGGGAACTGGAGTGGGCGGATCAGCAGGTAACGCTGGCGATACAGGTAGTTCGAACACAGGCACATGGACTGGATGGTCATCAAATTCAACAGGTGGAGGAGGAAATCCACCACCTCCAACCACCTCTTGTGTAGGAAATGGTACATCAGCAGCGGGGGTAATTCAAGCAGATATCCTTGAATCAAACGATGTTCAAACAAGCGCAACTCAAGCAAGTATGCTTCCACTCGACTGTACTGACCTCTCTCTTCACACGACGACTGATGTCGATTATTTCGAAATTCAAATGATTACTGGTGTCAGATACTTCGTCAATGTTACATTCTCTGATGCAATTGAAGACATCGATGTTGGATGGGATGATATCAATGGGTCATTCCTAGCTTCAGGTACCTCAACAACAGATAACGAGCAATTATCTGTCCTAGCAACTCAAAACATCACGACATACGTTGATGTCTATCTGTTCCAACCATTCGGTGGAACTGCAAACCTAAACACCTACGATATTACTATTGAAACAGATAATCCAGGAGGCGGTCAAAGTTTCGAACTTGCGGATGTAGTCATTATCAATGAAACGAACGCAACGGTTTCCTATTCTGGATTGACTGCTAATACCATGTACAACTACACCACTGTGATGAATCAATACATGATTGGTAATACAACGATTTCAACAACTTTAGCACAAGGCAGTTTCAACACAACTTCATCTACATACGAGTACAATGTCTCCTTCTTACCAGAAATGAACGAGTCTGAGGTCGATATCGAAACGATTCTTTACGATGCATCAGGCAATTTCCTTGATGATGACTTTGACACCTATGAAATTGATATGATTGAAGTTGAAGTCACTTCATCCACAACTGGTTTGATCGAACTGACAAATCTTTCAACGACAACGACGTATGATATGCGTTGGCTTGTCTTCGATCAGGATCTTTTCATCAACGACGTCTTAGTAAGCAATAGTATAGAATCTGGCCTCAATGCTTCAATCATCGATGAGAGTACTGACACCTTCACAAGTCTCACAGAAAACCGCTCATACAACATCACTTGGGCTGGACCGACAACCACAAGCAGTCACGCCTTTGCAGCAATACTAAGCGTCAATGGGACTCAAGTTAATCTTGATACTGATGAAAACCTCACTGGATTAGATGATGAATTATTTGTTCCACAACTTCCATCAATTGTCATCAGTAGTGTTTCTTCGAGTGTCACTTCAACTACTAATGATGTCACAATACGTGGACAAGACCTTGTTGTAGGTGATTCTTATGATTACAAAATTAAGATTCTCGATTCTGGAAATGCGACAATTGCTCAATCACCACTCACATCGTTCACTGCTACCTATCAGGCAATGAGCCTTGGAACATGGAATTACACTACGCCAACTACATCGGGTACGTACTGTGCTCTTGCAGAACTGTATGAATCAGATGGGACACAGCGCATAGGTGATTCAAGCTGTTTCAACCTCGTCTTCGATGACGATGGTGACAGTGTTGCCAATGAGGACGACCTATGCCCAAACACACCAACCGGATCACTTGTCGATCTTGATGGATGTGCATCAAGCCAAGTCGATACTGACAACGATGGCTACAATGACAACGTCGATGCGTTCCCGTCCGATGGTTCGCAATGGGCTGATCAAGATGGCGATGGATATGGAGATAATCCAAATGGAAACATGTCCGATGCATTCCCAAGTGATGGCACGCAATGGGCTGACCAAGATGGGGATGGCTATGGAGACAATCTAAGCGGCACATACGGCGATGCGTTCCCAACAGACTCAACACAATGGAGTGATTCTGATGGAGATGGCTATGGAGACAATCCAAACGGAAATAATCCTGACCTTTGGCCAAGCGATGCCACACAATGGGCTGACACTGATGGTGATGGATACGGAGATAATTCTACTGGTACAAACGGAGACCAGTTCCCTACTGATTCCACACAATGGGCTGACCAAGATGGTGATGGATACGGTGACAACCCAAGTGGCACGAATCCTGACGCATTTCCAACAGATGCAACCCAATGGGCTGACACTGATGGTGATGGATACGGAGACAATCCAACTGGTACAAATGGAGATGCATTCCCTGCCGATTCAACACAATGGGCTGATCAAGACGGTGATGGATTTGGAGATAACCAGGCTGGAACTGATCCAGATGCTTTCCCTGCAGACTCAACACAATGGGACGACCAAGATGGTGATGGATTTGGTGACAATCAAGGTGGGAACGATGCTGATGCATTCCCTGCTGACCCTACGCAATGGGCAGACCAAGATGGTGATGGATACGGAGACAATGCAAACGGCAACTCTCCAGACCTATGCCCAAACACCCCTGCTGGACAGGTTGTAGATTCAACGGGTTGTTCAGATACTGAAATCGATGATGACGGTGACGGTGTACCAAATTCAAACGATGCTTGCCCATCAACACCTGCTGGTGAAACGGTCAATACGAATGGTTGCTCTGATACTGAACTTGATGGTGACTTAGACGCTGTAAAGGATGCATACGATGCATGCCCATCAACACCACTTGGTGCTACTGTTGATTCAGCTGGTTGTGCAGAGTCTCAGATAGACACAGACAATGATGGCCTGAGTAATGATAACGACCAGTGCCCAGCAACGCCTGCAGGAAGTCCTGTAGATGGTTATGTCTGTTCATCCGAACAACGTGACCATGACAATGATGGGGTCTTCGATAATCTCGACCTATGTGGTGCAACCACTGCAGGAACATCAGTCGACGTTGATGGATGTGCGGATTATCAGAAAGATGATGATGGAGATGGTGTCAAGAACGATGTCGACCTTTGCCCTGGTACAGAACCAATCAGTGTCATTGATGTAGATGGCTGTTCAGACAACCAACTCGATGATGACCAAGATCAAATCTTTAACAATATTGACGTTTGCCCAGCAACTCCTATCGGTGAAATGCCAAATTCCGAGGGTTGTTCTGCTTCACAACTCGATGATGACATGGATACTGTGAACAATGCAGATGACCTCTGTCCAATGACCGAAGTCAACCCATCACTCGATGTTGATGGTTGTACTGCAGCTCAACGCGATACTGACCTCGATGGAGTAACTGACAAAGATGATGACTGTCCAAACACAAATTCAACAAGTATCTCTGATGATGATGGATGTGCTCTAGAACAACTTGATTCAGATAATGATGGCGTAAACGACCTCGAAGATGATTTCCCTCTCGATGCTCTCGAATCCAAGGATACCGATGGCGATGGAACACCTGATCGAATAGATGCTTACCCTGGTGATGCAACACGAACCAAGGCTGAAGTTGAAGATGAAGGAACTGGAATGTGGATTTGGACTGCAGTAGCAGTACTTGTCCTCGGTATTCTTGCGGGTCTTGGCATGATGAAGAAAAGTGCAGCGATGGTTGAGAAGGTGAGTCCATTCACGCAACACGTTGCCCAACAAGGACAAGAAGAAACTCAACTCCTCCAAGAAACAACTCAGAATCAAGAATGGGAAGAGAACGGCGTTAAATGGTCAAAAAATTCTGAAGGTACGCTCTACTATTACGATGCCCAGTCTGAACAATGGATTGAGTACCAACAATAGATGTGTCCGCAACCAATTGTGCACAACCATTTAGGTTAGCCTCTCATGTGTTTATACATGGAGGAGAGTCTTTACCTAAATGATAGGGCGGAGTTTGCTCTCAGTGCCATGGTTACAATGATCATGATTCTTCTGTTTTCAGCAATTATAGCAGGGCTCTCATTAATGATGGTCGAGAAAGCGTTTATGGAATCACAAGGTCAAAGTGTCCAACAGTCTGAAACAATCAACTCAGTCCCCGTAGTTCTCGCTTTTGAAATCGAAGAATTTGATTCAACAGGAAATACAAATGATCGCCTCTACTTGATGTTCAAATTCCCTTACGCAAGTAATAGCATACCTGATACAAACGTGAAATGGGCGATGCTGTGCGATATTAACGATACAGCAACCCCACCTCGAACAGGTACTGCACACACCTTGGTTTATTCAAGCGGAGATTTTGATTCTGCCACAGAATTGATTTCAAATGGTGATACGTTAACATCGGATTATTTAAGTGGCAAAAAAGAAATTGTTGCGCCTTTAAAAAGAAGAAGTTTCACAAAAAAAATAAATGTTTTAGGTAAAGATACGAATCAAAAGGGTTTCAACATAGAAATCTACGATGACGGTTCTGTACAAAAGAAGTATTTGATAGAATAAAAAAAGCCATCTAAAATAGACGGCTTTTATAGATGCTCCCCCT
>ENA-ORDR01001246-ORDR01001246.1-marine-metagenome-genome-assembly--contig:-NODE-1246-length-12088-cov-3.400716_pt1 | contig 12088 bp, 10 predicted proteins | sample MGYA00240993_ERZ508538 | MGnify/ENA primary metagenome ERZ508538 (study PRJEB26207, sample SAMN05421999) | marine metagenome | isolation source: Monterey Bay, California, USA | place: USA:Monterey Bay...
CAAACAATCAAACGATTCGCTTTGATTAATAAATTATTATTTTTGTAAAATAAATAAATAAATTATGTTTGGTAGTATTTATAGATTTATTAATTTAATTTCAAATTAAGGGATTATTAAAGAATCATAATAAATTCAATGAAGTATCTTTAAATGTTATAAAATTCTATCAAGGATGCTTTAAACAAAAAAGTAAAACTATTAAATTATTTAACAAATTTTATAAAATAAAAATAATTTAATATGTTGTTTTTTTTAATTTTTTTTAAAAAAATTAAAAATCAATATATATTTTTAATTTATTATTTCCCATTTTATTGCGGATGCTTTTTATAGCTATATTATAATTATTTTATTATCTAATTTTTTGAAGAGATTTGTTTTCAATGACAAAAAATATTTTTAATCATGGCTTGTATAATGAGAACAAAAATGCCCATTTTGAAGATGTAGTCTCTAATCAAGAAACGGAAAAACAAAATTGGGAAATTACAAAGTCACAAATTTCAAAAAATGTAAGAGATATTGTCTGGAAAGCCTGGATAGAACCTATTCAATTCTTAGAATATAAAAATAAAACATTATATCTTTCTGCTAGTTCTGCATTGGTATCAAGCAGAGCAGAGACGCAATACTATGAAACAATTTTGTTTGAGGCAAATAAATATTTTGATAATTTAAAAGAAATTAAAATTGTAAAGATTAATTCAATAAAGGAAAATAAATCACCAGTAGATCAAAACAATATTGATAAGAATATCAGTATCGAGACTAAAACTAATATTCCTTTTATGGACAGTATTTCAATCAAGTTAAATTCAAAACTTTCCTTTGAGAACTTTGTTGTTGGTAATTCAAACCAAATGCCTTTTGCCGCTTCAAAAAGAATGACGCAAAACCAATTTTCTTCTTACAATCCTCTTTACATACATGGAAATGTTGGAATGGGTAAGACACATTTATTGAATGCTATTGCCATAGAATTGAAACAAAAACATCCTAATCTTAAAACTGTTTTTATGTCTGCAGAGCGCTTTATGTATCAATTTATTAGAGCTATAAGATCAAAAGATACAATTAAATTTAAAGATCAGTTCAGATCTCTTGATGTTTTAATTATTGACGACATTCAATTTATTGGTGGGAAAGAATCTACACAGGAAGAGTTTTTTTATACTTTTAATGACCTTATTAATCAGGGTAAACAAATAATAATTTCATCTAATAAGTCGCCATTTGAATTACTTGATCTGGATGAAAAATTAAAATCAAGATTAGGTGGTGGACTTGTTGTTGATTTTCTTCCAACTAACTTTGAATTAAGAATGAATATTTTAAATAAAAAAGTTAATCAACTTAAATTAGATATTCCACATGAGGTTTTAGAATTTTTAGCAACAAAAATTTCTAATAATATTAGAGAGTTGGAAGGAGCTCTTAACAGAATATGCGCAAATTATGAATTAACTGGAAGAGAAATTTGTTTAGAAAACTCAAAAGAATTATTATCAGATTTACTGAATGTTAATGAAAAAAAAATCTCTATTAACTTTATTCAAGAACAAGTTGCGTCATATTTTGACTTGAAACTGTCTGACATGACTTCTTCTAGAAGATCAATTAGCATTGCTAGACCTAGACAAATGGCCATGTATCTTTGTAAAGATATGACTAGCTGTTCTTATCCAGAAATAGGCAAGGCATTTGGAGGTAAAGACCATACTACAGTTATTCATGCAGTTAAAAAAATTGTTGCCTTGTCAACACAAGATCTTATTTTACAAAACAAACTCAAATCTCTTAAAAAATTAATCATTTCTTCTTAAACGCAAGCATAATTTTTGTTTAAAATCCACTTATGTAATTACTTGCTGAAACAACCCTTAACATGCTATATTAATCTATGATTAAGTATTAGGTTTTTTAGAAAATAGCTGAGGTTAAAATATGAATTTTACTATAGAAAGAAACACTCTACTTAAACCACTTGGACATATTTATTCTATTGTAGAAAGAAGAAATACAATACCAATTTTATCTAATGTATTAATAGAAACAAATTCTTCAAAAGTGTCATTTACAGCTACTGATATGGATATGGATATTGTAGAAACAGCAAGATGTATAGTATCTACTCAGGGTAAAGTTACAGTCTCTGCTCATACTTTATACGATATTGTTAGAAAATTAACAGACGGATCAGAAATAAGTATAAAATTGACTGATACAAACTTAGAAGTTTCTGCGGGTAAATCTAAATTCATTCTCCCTACTTTGCCAGTTGATGATTATCCAATAATGTCAGAGATAGAAAATGTGAGTAAGTTTTTTATACAATCAGTTGATCTTGCAAGTTTGATTGATAATACTAAATTTGCTATTTCTCTTGAGGAAACGCGATATTATTTGAATGGTATATTCTTACACGTACCTGACGCAAATAAAGACAAGTTGAGAGCCGTTGCTACTGATGGTCATCGTCTAGCACAAGCCGAGATTCCATTGCCAAATGGTGCTGAAAATATTCCTAGCATAATACTACCTAGAAAAGCCGTTGGTGAAATAAGAAAATTAACAGATCTTACAGATGGTTCCGTTGAAATAATTATTTCTGACACCAAGGCTAAATTTATTTTCCCCAATACAATTTTAACCACGAAATTAATTGATGGTACATTTCCTGATTATCAAAGGGTAATTCCTAAGGAAAACTTAAATAAGTTAATGGTTTCTAAATCTGAATTTTCAAAAGCAATTGATAGGGTTTCAACTGTGTCTATAGAAAAATCAAGAGCTGTTAAGTTGTCTTTAATTAATAATTTATTATCTCTAAATGTGAGCAGTCATGATTTAGGAAACGCTTCAGAAGAACTGGAAATTGATTACAATTATGATAATTTAGAAATAGGTTTCAACGCAAAATATCTTTTAGATATAGCAGCTCAGATACAAGGTAAAGAAATAGAAATATTACTATCAGACTCTGCTTCACCTGCGTTGATTACGGATCCAGATCAAGATGGCGTTATTTTTGTTTTAATGCCAATGAGAGTCTAACTGTAAGTTAGTACCCAATAAAATTCTAGGACAAAAATGAATAATAACATTTTAAGTTTAAAAAAAGATATTAATGATATTGGATATTATAATCATTTTTATCTTAAAAAGTTGAATTTAACTAATTTTAGAAATCACTCTAGTTTATCAATGAAAACTCCTGAATCAGCAATATTAATTTATGGAGAAAATGGTTGTGGTAAGACAAATATATTAGAAGCAATTTCATTGTTAAGCCAAGGTAAAGGAATAAGGAAGTCAAAAATAGAAGACTACTTTACCCAAAGTGTTTTTAATAACAATCCTCAAAAATCTTGGGGAATCAATGCTGATATTATAACTCCTGATGGTAATATGAATATAGGTACGGGTTTAAAAGAAAACTCTCAAAAAAAATCAAGAATTATAAGAGTTAACGCAGAAAATTGTTCTCAGATAGAATTAGGAAAAATTTTAAAAATATCATGGATTACACCACAAATGTGTATTTTGTTTCAATCTGGTATGAGTGAAAGGAGACGTTTTCTTGATAGTCTAACTTCATCATTAGATACTCTTCATATAGGTAGGGTTTATAAGTATCAAAAACTTCTTAGACAAAGAAGTAACGTTATATTACAATTTAACAGTGATCCTACTTGGTTAAACTCTATAGAAAATCAGATTTCAGAATTAGCAATTGCTATTATTGCAAGCAGGCTTGAGTTGGTTCAAGCGTTGAATGATTTATTTAATGAAGAATTTCAAAATAATGATTTAGTTGATACTTTTCCTCCAGCTGAAATAAAATTAAAAGGTCAGATTGAGGATTTGCTTCTTAAAAAATCAGCTTTGGAAGTTGAGGATTATGTTAAGGCTATTTTAAAAAAATCACGTTTTGATAATGATGCCCCCATTTGTGGTCCTCATACTACTAAAATAGAGATAGTAAATAGAATAAATAATAAGTGTGTAGAAATCTCTTCAACAGGTGAGCAAAAGTTAATTTTAATTTCTATTATTTTGTCTCATGCTAGGATGTTAAATATTAAATATAACATGGCTCCTATTTTGTTATTAGATGATATAGTAGAGCATTTAGATGAGAAACATAAGACCGCATTATTTTTAGAGATATCAAGGCATTGTGCTCAATCGTGGTTTACGAGTACCAGTAAAGAAGCTTTTAAGAATTATCCTAAAAAAATTGATAAGATTTATCTTCCTAAAGTAACAGGTGATCTTAAAGGTTGTTATGATTATAAAATGGAGAACATTCAATGTCTGAGAAAGAGTTAGACGTAAATAATGAAGTATCAAATTATGATGCTGACTCAATTAAAGTTCTTAAAGGACTAGATGCTGTTAGAAAAAGACCTGGAATGTATATTGGAGATACAGACGACGGATCTGGTCTACATCACATGGTCTATGAGGTTTTGGATAATTCGATAGACGAGTCGTTGGCAGGTCATTGTGACTTAATTCAGGTGAAATTATTAAAAGATGGCTCTGTTACAATCTCAGACAATGGAAGAGGTATTCCAGTAGATATTCATCCTGAAGAAGGTGTTTCTGCTGCAGAAGTAATTATGACGCAATTACACGCAGGAGGAAAATTTGATAATAATTCTTATAAAGTATCTGGTGGTCTTCATGGTGTAGGTATTTCTGTTGTAAATGCTTTATCTGAAACATTAAGTCTTACAATATATAGAAATAATAAGGTATATAAAATAGCCTTCACAAATGGTGTAGCAAATGATCGTTTAAATATTGTAGGTGAAGACAATAAAAAAACAGGAACAGAAATTAATTTTAAACCTAGTGCGATAACTTTCACAAAATGTATTTTTGATTACTCAATATTAGAGAATCGTATTAGAGAATTAGCTTTTTTAAATAGTGGCGTTCACATAGATTTAATTGATCAGAGAGAAGAAGATGAAAAAAAAGCAACTTTTTTTTATGAAGGTGGATTAAAAGCTTATATTGAATATTTGAATAGATCAAGAAATGCGATACATGACGTCATAGCAACAACGCATGAAAAAGACGGCATTACTGTGGATATTTCAATGGAATGGACTGATGGATACCATGAAACTACTCTTTGTTTTACAAACAACATTCCACAAAGAGATGGCGGCACTCATTTAGCAGGTTTTAGAGCTGCATTAACAAGAGTAATTAATGGTTATTCTGTTAATTCTGGTATAGCTAAGAAAGAAAAATTACAATTATCCGGTGAAGATTGTAGGGAAGGGTTAACAACTGTATTGTCTTTAAAAATTCCTGATCCTAAATTTTCCAGTCAAACCAAGGATAAATTAGTATCTAGTGAAGTGAGGCCCGTAGTTGAACAACTAGTATCAGAGTCTTTAAATCAATGGTTTGATGAGCATCCCACAGAAGCTAAGAAAATAATTGCTAAAGCGTATGAAGCTGCTAGTGCTCGTGAGGCAGCAAAAAGGGCGCGTGAATTAACCAGAAGAAAAGGCGTAATGGACATAGCTAGTCTTCCAGGTAAATTAGCAGACTGCCAAGAGAAAGATCCTTCTAAATCAGAAATATTTTTAGTTGAGGGAGACTCTGCAGGTGGCTCTGCTAAACAAGGTAGAGATAGATCTAATCAAGCCATTCTGCCGCTAAGAGGAAAGATCTTAAATGTAGAGCGCGCACGAATAGATAAAATGCTTTCTTCAGTTGAAATTGGTACATTAATTACAGCTATTGGAGCAGGTGTTGGTAATTCTGAGATTGATTTGGAAAAAGCTAGATATCACAAAATAATTATTATGACAGACGCTGATGTTGATGGTAGCCACATAAGAACTTTGCTATTAACTTTTTTCTTTCGACATATGAGACCTCTAGTAGATGCCGGTTATTTATATATCGCCCAACCACCCCTATTCAGAGCTAAGCATGGTCAATCTGAAGTATATTTGAAAGATCAATCAGCTCTTGACAATTATTTAATCAATTCAGGAATTAAAGACGTTTCGTTATCAATAGGGAATAACCAAACAATTTTAGGCCAAGATTTAAAAAATTCGGTTGAGAAGTCAATACAAGCAAAAAGAATTATTGATAAAATTGGAAAAGCATTAGGCTTCCCAGACATTATTTCGCAAATAGCTATTTTAGGCCTTTTTAATATTGATTTACTTAGTAATGAAAATCATCTCTTAACAATAACAGAAAGATTAAATAGTTTATTAAGTGAAGATTCAAATCTTTGGAATGCGCAATATAATTATGCTATAGGAAATGATAATAAAAAATCAATTGAAATATATAGGGTTAATAGAGGTGTAAAAGATATTCTCATTTTAACCGAGAATGATCTTACTTCAGATGAAGCAAAAGTTTTGAATAACATGAAAGATTTTCTTAATGATCATTTTGCAAATAAATGTGTTTTTACAATTAATGAAAAAAACTATGATTTAAATGGTCCAATTGATTTAGCTCAAAAAGTTACAGACAATGGAAAAAAGGGGTCTCAAGTAAATAGATATAAGGGTTTAGGAGAAATGAATCCAGTTCAATTATGGGAAACTACGCTTGACCCTAATGCAAGGTTTTTACTTCAAGTAAAAGTTGAGAATGAAGGAGATGCAGAAGAAACATTCTCTACATTAATGGGTGAAACTGTTGAGCACAGAAGAAATTTTATACAAGATAATGCATTAAAAGTTAGTAATTTAGATGTTTAATGTTCAAAATTATCCTGTCTCAAAATATGGTCTGAAATTTGCTGAGAAGTAAAAGCACTCAAGGTCCAACCAAGGTGTCCATGTCCAGTGTTATAATAAATACCTGGTAATTTACCACTGCCAACGCGTGGGACCATGCTTGGTGTCATTGGTCTTAATCCTGCCCATGGAATGGCATGTTCAGTAGAGACCTTAGGAAAAAGTTCGTTACACCATTTTATTAAAGGGTTTATTCTGTCGGCTCTGATATCTTTATTATATCCATTAAATTCAGCTGTACCTGCAACTCTAAATCTATTTTTTCCTAATCTACTCGATACTATCTTAGCTTTATCGTCTAATAAAGAGACATATGGTGCATGATCAACGCTGTCTTTATCTTCTAGTAATAATGTAATTGAATATCCTTTAACGGGATAAATATTTACATTATCACCTAAATCATTAGCAAGAAATTTACTATTCACACCTGCACATATTACAATTGCATCATAATTTTGTTTATGTTTGTTATCAGACTGCGTAAAAGATATGATAGGTTGTTTTTTATTGTGATTAATTTTTTTAATTTCTGTTTCATAATAAAATGTAACGCCCTTATTCATACAAGCTTCTGCAAGGAGCATAGTAAATTTATGTATATCACCTGACATATCGCTATCTGTATAAAAGCCACCTACAAAATTTTTTAAATTTAAAGAAGGTTCTATTGATATCATTTCATCAATTGAGACTTCTTTTCGGTTTAATCCAGCTTCATTAAGCCATTTATTAACTTTTCTACCATGATTCAGAGAAATTTCATTATCACATAAATGAAGAATTCCCTTTTCCTCAAGATCAAGCTTAATATTTTCTTTATTTAAAATTCTTTTAAATTCATCTCTACTTTCTATAGCCATTTTGGCAGTTAAAATTGTATTTTTTTTATGATTTGGAATATTACTCATAAAACTCATTAGCCAACGTGCTTTATGAAAGTTCATTTTGGGACTAAATAATAGAGGAGCGTCTTTTTTTAGCATCCACTGGATACCTTTACCTATTGTAGACCAACTATTCCAAACTTCAGCATTGCAAGCAGATAACTGACCTCCATTTGCAAAGCTAGTTTCCATTGCGGCATAGCGATTTTTATCAAATACAGAGACATTATAGCCCCTTTCTAGAAGTTGATATGCTGTTGTTATACCAGTAATTCCAGCTCCGATAATTGCGATATTCTTCATAATTAACTCCGTAACAAATTTGTTGCAAACTGCAAGTAACCCCATCTGTCACGGAACCTGAAAGATTGACCAAATATGGCTTACCCCTTCGGTGGATGTATAAAACATCACTCTCCAGATTATCAACTTTTTATGTTCCATTTGCCTGAGAGTTTCCGGGGTGGTTGCTCCTTCGGCGGTTTTTCAAACACTCTCACATAAAAAGACATTGATAAACAACTCTATCAATTACAAATAAAAAATACAACTTAATTAACTTTTTAAGTCTTAGTTTGATATTTGGTAACTATAAAAACACCAATAGATGAAATAAATAATCCTAAAAAATCTAAGTAAGAAAATTGTTCACCTAGAATAAAATAGGCCATTATGGCTGAAATAGGAGGAATTAAAAAAAACAATGTTGAAGTTTGATTTGCTTTGTTACGTTCTAAAAGCCACATTAAAATTAAAAATGCACCCAATGAAATAGCAAATATTTGCCACGACATTGCTATAAAAAAACTATCAGAAAAGTTAATAAAGTAATTTTCGAAGCATAGGGCTACAAAAAGATGAAAAATTGAAGCACTAAATGCTTGTATAAAGTTATTTGCAGATAAAGGAAGCTCGTCAATAATCCTTTTTTGCCATATTATACCTAGTGAAGAAGAAATTAGCCCAACTAAACCAGCTGTAAATGCTAGTAAAGTTAAGCCTTGAGATAGATCAGATAAAATAATTATAAATGCTCCACAAAACCCCAGAAAAATTCCTAGCCATTGGAATAAGGATAGTTGTTCATTTAAGTAAATTTTTGCAAGTAGGGAAGTTAAAATAGGTTGTAGTGATACAATTAGTGCTATTAGACTGGCAGAAATACCCTTAGATAACGCATAAAAAACACCACCTAGATATAATCCATGAAATAATAAACCACTAATAGACGCTTCAAAAAAAGCCTTGATAGAAATTTTTTTATATTTTGAAAAGCATATGAAAAATATAAAAAATATAAATGCAACTATAATAAACCTTAGGGAAAGGGATATAAAAGGGCTAGCATTATCAACAATAATTTTACTGGTAATAAAAGCAGAGGACCATAATGTAACAAAAGTTAGGGGTATAAAATTAAAAATGAAAATTACTCTCTATTTATAATGGTTGTTTTGTAATATTATTTTGGTTCTTGTATAGGGCCTTTTATTTCTAACCATTTATTATAACCGCCTAAAAGATGAGCTGTATTGAGGAGCCCTATATTATTGGCTGTTTGAGTGGCGAGTGCAGATCGCCAGTCAGATGCACAATAGAAAATAAATCGTAAATCATCATTAAAAAAAGTTTTGTGATAGGGGCTTTTAGGGTCTATCCAAAATTCTAACATGCATCTTGGTACATGTTTGGCTCCTAAAATACGACCAGATTTTTGGATTTCTCTAATATCTCTTATATCAATAAACAAATTAGTTTTATCATCATGTAATTTTAATGCATCATTAGCTTTTATGTTATTAATTTCTTTCTTAGCGTTTTCAACAAGCTCAAGAACTGAGGTTTTAAGATTTATCATATTATTACTCTTCCTTAATGTATAAATTATAATCTAACTAATTAACCAACTCTATTGAATATTAACTCAGCAGCTTTTTCTCCTGAAATAAAAGCTGACTCAACATTGGGCCCTTCCATAAAATCACCTGCAATTGCAATTGGAAATTCTGGGTCAATTTGTTTGCCAACCACAATTTGTTTTATTTTGGCATATTTCCAAACGTGTAAACTAGAAAAATTAATATTTGGCCTATTCATTAAGGCAGATAAAAAATCTTCAATTGAAGATAAAATTTCATTTTTAATTAGTAATTTGTTGGTATTCAAGTTTAGGTTTGAATATGATCCCTTAGTATGAGCGGTCCAATATCTTTTGTTATTACTCGCTGCCATCCAACTTAAAATACTAGGGTTATCATAAAATTCAAAATAATCAGGTATTTTTAAAGGATGTTCATCAAAATAAAACATGAGTGCCATACATGCATCATAAGAGGCTGTTTTTAATGATTGTTTCAAAACAGGAAAGTTATTCATTAGTTCTAAATTTTGAGGAGCTGGTATAGTAGATATAACAGCGTCAAAAACATTCCAAGATTTGCTTTTTTCATCTAGCGCACTTATTTTTTTATTTATTTTTTTTAATCCGGTAATCTTGAGGTTTTGTTGTATATTTATATCTCCAGAGATATTAGATAAAAAATTTCTCATAGTAGGAAATCCTCTAAACCTTGGAGGAGAAAAGTTTCCAAATTTCTTGATATAATGTTCTTTTATACCAAGATTTATTACTTTTTTGAAATTATTACTTTTGGCTGTGAAAAATTGTGCGCCATGAAAAAAATAATATGTATTTTTCCCTACCTTCTCTTCTCTTGTTCCTATTCTGCCCCCTATAAAGTTTCCTTTATCTACTATAGTTGATTCCAAGCCATAAGATTTTAGCTTTAATGATGCTGCAATTCCTGCTATTCCTGATCCAATGATAAGAATTTTTTTTGACATATAATACCTTTCGTAAAATTAACTTTTTTAGGATTAATCATTAATATGGATAACTACTTTGTAAAACCAGAATTTATATTAGAAAAATTTGAATTTAAAGAAAGTTTTAAAATTCCATCTATTAAAGATATAAATGCAGAAAGTGTTGTTGATCTTTATGAGAATATGCGCTCTTTTTTTCCTTATTTTCAAGATAACAGCCAAACAACAATTGTTGCTCCTAAGTTAGAAGATATTTTAGATAATTTTGATGCATTACTACTTGATGCTTTTGGTGTTTTAAATTCAGGTTCTGCTTTGGTTCCTGGAATAATTGCCACATTAGATAAGGCTAGAGAAAAAGGTATTACACTCTTAGTGGTTACCAATGGTGCAAGTAACAACAGTTTTATTAAAAGAGACCAGTTGTCTGCTCTAGGTTTAGAGTTTTCACAAGATGAGATAATTTCGAGTAGAGAAGCAGCGGAGATCTTTTTAACATATAACAAACCTAATGGTCCTTTAGGTGTAATGGGGAATATGGGCAACGATTTTATTATACCTGATTTAGATTGTATTGAATTAGAACAAGATTTTTCTATATTTGAAGAGGTAAATTCATTTGTTTTGTTAGGCACGATTCAATGGGACACTGTATGGCAAGATATATTATGTGATTCTCTGAAAAATAATCCTAGGCCTTTGTTTGTAGCAAATCCAGATATAGTCGCACCTCATAAGAGTAACTTTAGCATTGAACCGGCCTATTTTGTATCACATCTAATTTCTAATGGTGTAAATCTTCCTTTCTGGTTAGGAAAACCTTTTCCAACTATCTATGAACTTGCAATGAATAGAATAACAGAGTTATCTGGAAGGCATATTCCTCTATCAAGGATTGGAATGGTTGGTGACACACTTCATACTGATATATTAGGAGCTAATAGCTTTGGTATTAAATCAGTATTAATGACAAAACATGGCTTATTTAGAGATGAAAACGTTGCTAAAATGATTAAAAAGACTGGAATAATTCCTGACTTTATTATTGAAGGTCCTTAAATAGATGTCAAAGGGTTGCAATAATGATTTATGTTTTGAAAATATTTATTTCTCTTACAGTGATCATCATAATCAAAAAAAAATTTGTCAAAATTTAAACTTAAATATTAAAAATGGTATTTTTACGAGTATAATTGGTCCATCAGGATCTGGAAAAACATCTTTATTAAAAATGATAGCTGGCCTCATTGGTTATCAAAAAGGTCAAATAACATTCGAAAATAAAAAAATAAATAAAATTTTTCGTAAAATTACATTAGTTCAACAAAACGTTGCCCTTATGCCTTGGTTAAATGTTTATCAAAATATTGTTCTGGCGAAAAAAAGCTACAGAACTAACTTTGAAACTGAAGCAATTAGAGTTATAAAAGACGTTGGTTTAGAAAGCTCTACAAATCTTTTTCCTTATCAATTGTCTGGTGGAATGTTACAAAGAGTTGCAATAGCAAGAGCTCTATTATTTAAGCCTAAATTATTGTTATTAGACGAACCATTTGCTGCTTTAGATAACCTAAGTAG
>ENA-ORDR01001247-ORDR01001247.1-marine-metagenome-genome-assembly--contig:-NODE-1247-length-12087-cov-4.934221_pt1 | contig 12087 bp, 12 predicted proteins | sample MGYA00240993_ERZ508538 | MGnify/ENA primary metagenome ERZ508538 (study PRJEB26207, sample SAMN05421999) | marine metagenome | isolation source: Monterey Bay, California, USA | place: USA:Monterey Bay...
ACTAGCATTTTCATCTGCGTCAATTGTTGTGTTAGTGTTTAGCTCTTGTTCATTAACTCGAAAGATGTCACCTGCTCGTGAGCCGACTGTTCCGTTGTCACCCTTGAACATGCCACCACCAGATACATTGGCTACTTCAAATGTGCTGTAGGCTACGACATCAAGTACATCACCTGTAGCTGCACCAGATGTAAGTACTACATCTGATCCGTTAGCTGCTGTATAATCTGCACCATTACTTAGGAACACCCCATTAAGGTACACATCTAAAAACTGAGGTGTGTAACCACCAGTAGCAAATGTTGTCTGCCCAGATGTAGCTGTAAAGCTATCCCTTGTCTGTGTGGCCTGTGGTACTGGCTGTGTGCCTATGTAACCTGACATTTAAGTCTCCTATATTGCTTGTGCATCCATTGCGGTCTGGTATGCAGTCTTCACTGCGTCTGTCCAAACGGCATTGCATATTGCTTGTACTTCTGTTGACTCACTTGAGATGTCAGTGTCACCCCATGTATCGCCTGATTTAGTTGAGCAAGATAAGACGTGACGATGGAATGATCTGCTGATCTCTGTGCCATCTCTAGCTATCACTGTAGCTGTACGAACTTGCACATGTTTGTAATCTCCAACTACTTCAATCTTATCTTCTACTTGTGTTTCTGTTAGTGCCATATTGGCCTCCTTTAGTTTATCGTGGCGTTATTGCCACCTGACTACCCAATCTCTGAGTGGGTTATTATGTGGTTTGGTATACCAGTGTAAATCTTATTGGTCCTGTTGTAGGGGCAGTTGCCGCATGAGAAGTATTTCTAAACTCCACTCTTGTAAGTCCACTATTACAATTTACAGCAAACACGTTTGCTCCGATACAGACAGCCGCTCCATGTATAGATGAAAAAGTAGTTACATGAGATGGTGCAAAAGGTAGGCCATCCATTGCTTGTGAAGTAAAGTTAGTAGTTACATTTGCGATTGCGTGAACAGTTACTTGTCTACCTATTTTTACATATTTACCTGTAGATGCTACAACACCTGTACCATCACCTGCATTGTTTAATGCAAAAGTGCCCTCTTCATAATCGTCCAAAGCGTTAGCGGCGGCGGTGTCTCCATGAAACTTTAGCCCGTCACTGTCAATGCGTAGACGTTCTGTGTTGTTTGTCTGAAACATTAAAGAATGGTTTGTCTGAGTTCCTATCCAACCACCACTAGATGCCGCAAGCATGTCCATATTGACAGAATTTGCTGTATCAGACGCACGTATATAAGCAGTGCCAGCTTTAGAAACATCTAACTGTCTTGTTGGCGAACTCGTCCCAATACCAACATTTTCTGAACTATCAATCGTGATTGCCGTGGCGTTTGACTGATCATCAATGCCTGAGAGTGCTACCTGATAAGATGCCTGTGATATAACAACTACATTGTCACCACTTTGTGCAGCCACAGTAAGAGTAATTGTAGTACCATTCGTAGCTGTATAGTCTGTGCCGTCTACTAAGCGTACACCATTCTGGAATACGTGAACCTTACCTACTGTGTAGTTCAGACCAGTAAGGCTTGTCGTTGCACCAGTGATGGTAAAAGTCTTTTTGTGTTCAACACCACTGCTTACGACAGATGCTTTTGAACCTATATAACCTGCCATGTGTTTATCCTTTGTTATTCATTGTTGTGTATTACCCAAAGCTATGCGGCGGGTTATTGTGTTGTGTAATAAGTTAGACTAAATCTCATGTAAGTTTGGTTTCTTAAGCTACCTACATTTTCCCAGTTCCAATTGCCGTTGTCATTTGCAGTTAAAAATCCAAGATTAGTAGAATTATAGTGTGTAACAGCTAAATAAACATTTCTGTCAGTATCCCAATTGTTAGCAGTAACTGCGCCAGTTGAGTGATTTCCATCTCCAACAGGAGAAGTAAAAGGTAAGCCAGAAACACCTAAGCTGCCACTTCCAGTTGAAAGCCCACTAATAACTTCCATGTAGCCAATAAGATGTACTTGCCTGCCTATTTTTGTGTAATTTCCTTGATGATTAAAATTACCTGTTGGGGAAGAGCCATTTATACCTGTAAAAACGGGGGTCCAAGTACCCTCTTCATAGTCATCCAGCTTATTAGCCGAACCAGTGCCGCCGAGGTAGACACCGCCTGATAGAGTTAAGTCACCATCACGTCCTACTTTGAAGACTTCACTAGAAGCCGCAGAGGCAGAAATTAATGCAGTAGAAGAACTACCCCAAGCATGATTAATAGCCAAAGGAATGTCTGAAATACCAGAGCCGTACAACTCTAATTTACCACCGGGTATGTTAATTAAGTCTGTTTGCTTACTCATTAGGTTTGCTCCAGTACGCTCACTATCACATCACAACTTGATGCTGTGTCACTTGTTACGATTACAGTGTCAGTCGTCTCTAGGATAATCTTACCGTCTAAGACTGAGAGTGCTGAACCAGAAGGAATGGGAGTATCTTTAACTAAGTAAACCCCTGCCGCTTGGACATCTACTTTGATTTGAGATGTTGTTCTATTAGATAAGTTACATCCGATCATCACCGATGTAGTTGAACTGGGTACTGTATATGTAGTTGTAGCACCTGTACCTACCGATGCACTTGTATAATTTTTAAATGTGTTTGCCATTGTTTCTATCCTAACCGAGTGCTATTGCAAATGCCAGTGCTGAACCAGCTTGATCTACGTCTAAATTTGTTCTTGTTGTTGCTGCGTCACTAACCGCTAATGAACCTGTTACGTCAATACCTGTTGATGTTGTGGCTAGTTTGGGTGAGTTACCATGTGCTAATGTAACAGAATTTGCTCCAGTCAAAATTAAATTTTGTCCTGCGGTGTTTTGTATGGCAACTCCAGTATCTTGTCGACCAAGAATTAAATAACCTTGCCCAACATCTTTGATATAACTATTAGACCCATCATGGTAAATCTCTAGGTCAGACCCAGCACCGAATATGGCTTTGTTATTATCGCCAAAAGTTACATTACCAGTAAGTGTACCACCAGCTAAAGGTAACTTAGTAGCCAATGCTGTTGTGAGTGTAGAATTATAGTTAGCATCATCATTAATAGCCGCCGCTAATTCGTTAAGATCATTGAGTGTGCTTGGTGCGCCACCAATAAGTGTTGTGATCTTATCAACTACATAAGCTGTTGTAGCTATCTTAGTGCTATCATCGCTTTCAGCTTGTGTTGTTGCTGTAGATAGACGAGCCGCTGGTATTGTACCTGTAAGATTAGTTGCTGGAACATCAATGCCAAGGCCTTCTATATCAGCTTTGGTTTGATCAGCCGTAGCACTCGCTTCTATACCATTAAGTTTAGTATGGTCTGCATCCGTAAAGACATTACTGTCTGTAGCAGACTCAACTAGTGTTCTAATCTCTGATGCTGTTTGATCAGCAGTAGCAGATGTTTCTATACCATTTAGCTTAGTGTGGTCAGCATTAGTAAAGTTTTGATCTGTTCTTACATAGTTAGCATCTGATACTATATTAGAATCTGCGGCTTGCTTATTGTTTAGTTGTGTCTGTATATTAGATGTAACACCATCTATATAGTTTATCTCTGTAGTTGAAGCTGTTACACCATCTAATTTATTCAGTTCAGTAGTCGATGCGGTTACACCATCTAATTTGTTTAACTCCGATGCTGAAGCAGTTATTGCTGTACCAGCTAAGTTAATTGACTCAACGTAAGCTACATCAAAAGAAGCGGCTGCTTTACCTAAGTCATAAGTAGCATCAGTTTTAGGATACCAAGCTGATCCATCTGCTCTAAACTCCTGCGCTGGGCCAACGATACTAATAGCCCCACCTTCTGCGGCAGTACCATCATGAGTGTGTCCAGAGGTACTAAAGGCTGTTTGGATTGCATCAAACTCACCATCTAAATCAGAAGCATTAATTACGTTTCCGTTTGCTATGTTGTTGGTTGAGTCGTTGCGTGTATAACCTGTACCCATTTCTATTTCCTATCGTTGTTAGAGTATTCAAGTAGAACTGTGTCTACTATAAAAGGTGGATTACCTGCTGTTGTGAACTCGTACTGTAATGAAACTGTAAAGAACGAACCTGTTGCATTAGTTTCAATAACTGTTTCTGGATCACCACCATAGCTAACATTTCCATATATTGCATTACCAAATATAGCAAAGTTACCACCACCTGACAAGGGTTGTATTACCTCTGGTCTTTGAAAGTCATATTTAAAAGTTAAGTTACCGTCTATATCACCCTCTGGATCGTAGTAAGTAGTAGCTTTAAACAATGTCTTTCTTATCTTAGGATCATTAACAGATATAAAAGGTGTAAAAAGACTTGCTGGTATTACAGAACCATCAAAGGTATTACCTGTTTCTAACCTGTAGATATAACCTGTTTCCCCTACAAACAATGTAACTTCAGAACTATCTGAAATAGCGGATGTTGTACGATACGCTTTAATACCTTTAGTCTGTGACCATGAAAAACTAGAAGCATCTTGGTCAGCGAACTGTGTACCTATATAACCTTCAGACGCAGCTTCTAGTTGTCCTGATGCAAACCCCATAATACGATACTGAGATTTACTTCTAACTATTAAAGATACTACATCTGCATAAGAAGTTGAGAACTCTGTTATATTATCTTGTATATTACGAGATGCTAAAGATAAGTTGAAGTCACCAATACGAGCAGTAGCACCTAAAAACCTTAGACCGTCACGTCCCAGAAACATAATATCACCACCTACTTCTTGTATAGTGTCAGGTTCTGAGCAACCTAAGTCTTCTGATATTTCTGCTAATTGAAATGATGCAGAGGTAGTACCTGTAAGTTGATGTATGCTTGAGTTAGTAAATATAATTAGTTTATCACGGAATGTTACCAGACCAGTAATACGTGAAGGTAATCTAACAGAACCTGCTCCATTACCCGAAGTAAAATCGTTTTGTGAAAAAGGTGCAGAGAATATTAAGTTAGAACCTTTACCAAAAAATAGATGATCTTTAAAAGAAGCTACTACTTCAGAACCTAATATATCTGAGGTACTATCTAATACTTTAAGACCTTCACTAGTTCCCCAAGTAATAGGGTAGTTAGTACTGTCAACCATTACTGTACGTTCTGTACCATCATAGTTAAAGTCTACAAACCTAGCTTTAGTACCACCAGACATTGCTCGACCAATGAACGTTACTACTGCTGTGTCAGCAGGAGAAGAAGCCAAGGCAGGGTATATACTAATAGTCCCATGACCAGAGCTTATAGAAGGTGCTGATAAGACTGTGTAAACTTTTTCAATACCTGCTACAGTAAACGTATCCCCTATCCTAGCAACATCTGTGTCGGATGTAAACCCTTGTACTATTAAAGTAGAACCTGATTGACCTGATGTTTTTACATTAGTAGAACCATAGTTGGGCGCACTTTGATTAGTAAATATAGAACCTGTTGAAGAATATAAATTACCATCTCTGTATGCTAAAGTAGTATTAACACTATTAGCTGTATCTACGAAGAAATGTAAGCCTTCTGTTTTGCTTGTCTTATTGCTAAATGTTATAGCTGCTTTATCTGCTGGTGAACTAGCTAAAGATGGTGTAATCGTCAGTGTAGTTTCTTTATTTGTATTACTAAAAGAACTACTTGCTACAGTATATGTACCCGATACCCCTGCTATTTGAAAGGTAGAGCTTGGTGCAACATTTACAAACATGTTAGCTATAACAATAGATGTACCTGATTGAGAACTTCCTTGCACTACAGGAGAGCCATATGCAGGTATATAACTACTAGTATATTTATTAAAGCCGTTGATACGACGATACCCACCCTTAACGGAGGGTTCAAAGTTTATTAATGTTCTAGCAGAACCAGGGGCTTTAAGCCCTTGCTGTAACCTTGACATGTTACTCACTAGACCACCGTTTAACTCAAGTGGAAATGCTTCCCAACCTGTAGCCATTAAAAGTGTACCCTCTTATCATATAAATATTCAAATCTATTTATGTATATAGCCTTCATGTTTTTAACACCTTCATTAAACTTTTGAAGAGACATCTGTGCTGATTGATTATCGTTACGAAATGTCTGAACATAATACATTGCACCATCAACTATTATATGACGATATGCTTCTGGTGCGGAAGGTACGTCTGAGTGTAGTATAAGGTCAACTGGAAGAGAATACATTTCATATATAAGTTCATAGTTCTTATCAGGAGAAGGATATACTATATACTGATTACCTGGCGCTCTTACAATATGTGTAGGTACTGTACGAATACTTGTATCTTCATTGTACTCACTATCTACGTACTTAGAGAGGTACTCTTCGTAATCCATTACTTTTAGTGTAACTGTTGTATTACCTAAGGTAGCATTTCGTTTTATTCTAAATGTATTGTAATCTATTGTCTTAGCATTGTAAGGTATATCATACCTCATGTCACCTGCAGTTAATACATCTTCTTGCTCTAGGTAATTAAAAGGCCACTGGAACTGTTCCTGATTTAGCAACCTAATAGAAGAGTTTATAGCATCTTTAGCTGTATTATAAAAACCTGTTGCATCTGCAAAGTTACTAGAACTAAGTTCAGTTTCATTAACCCTACGATTTAAATCATTAACTAATTCTAAATAGTCATATGCCATGATTATCGTTCCTTGATTGGTAGCTGAATAACACGCTCTGATACTAACGAAGTGTTAAATGTAACTGCACATGTTATCTTATATGTTTTATTAGCTGTACCTGCACCAAATCTAGCTGTAGCTACAGTGGCTGTATTGGTTTGTTGGTATAGGGTAAGCCCGTCTACTGTTTCACCTGCAGATACTGTTGTCTTAGTACCATCAGCATTTTTTATTGACCAAGCTACCGCCTCTATTGAATGAGTGTCTAAGAATCTTGACCAATCTACTGAGTAATCTAGTATTTCGTCGGGGTCTTTGAAAGGCCATTTCATTATGCTGCAATCCTATCCGCTAGTATTAACAAGTTTCTATTCTCATGAAGTACTAATACGTTATTACTATAATCTTGAGAGGCTACTGTCACTACTTTATTTTCTGAAGGTATATGTATTGTAAACCTAGTGTCTTGATCTATAGGCTCTAAGTTTCTAGCTAAAGCTGACGTTACTTCGGGAGTAACAGATATATCTTCAGCACCTAAAACTTGTAACTGAGTTACTATAGGTAAGCTTGTTTCTGTATTACTTATTGTATCATCTGCATCTACAACATGCAACTGTAATATAGTTGCGGATGCAGTTTCAGTATTAGTCTGGGTAGTAGTAGCAGTTAAAACTTGATGTTGGGCTATAGATACTACATTAGTTTCAGTATCTGTTTCTACGCTTACACCGTTTAAGTTATTGTTTCCAGTGGCAGTAGGCGAAGATACTTCTGGTGTTGTAGACTCAACGCTATCAGCTAAGAATATAATTTTAATAACTGCATCAGGTGATGAAGTCTCAGGTACATTAGAAGTTTCTAAATCATTAGCACTTATATTATGTAACTGATTAATAAAGGGTATTACTAAGGCAGTTGAAGAACTTATGTCTTCAGCATCTAGTATATTAAGTTCGTCTACATCAGGGTTATTAACTTGGGATATACCTGATGTAACATTAACAGGTTCTAGTACGTGTAGCTGATTAAAGCCTACTGTAGATGTAGTAGTGTTTACTTCTGTGTCACTTGCATCAAGTACATGTAACTGTGTTATATTAGCCTGATCTGTTTCAGCGTCTGCTTCCGCTAGTACAGAAGTTACAACATGTAACTGAGTTATATTTGTTGCAAGTGTTTCTGAACTTGTTGCAACAGATACAGATATTAACTCATTGTTTTCGCTAATATCAGGTGAACTTACTTCAGCATTAGTACTAAAGCTTGTTGCTAGTAGTGTGTGGCTCTCGTTTAATTCTGGAGAGTTGAACTCAGCGTTAGCCTCTACTGAGACAGGGCTTACGTTGTGTACCTGACCTATACTTGGTATTGTTAGAGTAGTAACAGAAGACACGTCATTAGCGTCTAATATATTAAGCTCATCTAAGTCTGGATTAATTACTTCAGAGTTGGAAGATAAACTTACAGGTAATAAATTATGATCTTGTCTTAGTATACCTGCAGTTGTTTCAGAATTAGAAGAGTTGCTTACAGGTAGTAAACTATGATCTTGTTCTATTGTAGGTGTGGTTACTTGACAGTTAGAAGATACACTTACAGATAATAGATTGTGAACCTGTTCTAATGTAGATGTAGTTACTTCAGAGTTAGTTGTAACACTTACAGATAGTAGACTATGATTCTGTTCTAGTGTAGGTGTAGCTACTTGAGAGTTAGCTGTAGTATTGTCTGCACTTAAAACTTTTACTAGTAGAGGTTGGCTGACCTCAACTTCAGAGCGTACATGACCACCATATTGCTCCTGCCCGTAGACAGAAGTTCCATATATGGCGTAGCCACTTGCCCTTAAATTATGATCAGCCACCTAATTAACTTCTACTAAGCGTCACGTATAGTAATAGATACTGCGTCTAATGAGAAAGTGTTACCTGTAGTAACTCCTTGAGAAGAACTTAAAGAACCAGTAGCATACAAAGTATTTGAGCCATTTGTTAATGCCCAGAATGCTGCAGTTCCTGTACCTGTTACAGTACCAGCAGTAATTGCAGGTATGATTACACGTCTACCATCAGTTGCACCATTTTGCGGAGAACCTGTGTTTACAGTAGCATTACCTAACGTTAGAGAAGAAGTAGCCGCTGAATAAGTTGTAGGCTCACTAGAGCAAATATCTAAACGAGTACCGTTAGTATCTACTACTGTAAGCCCATTATCAAAAACGGTATCGGCGATAAAAGCCATAATATGAATCCTTTTATATGGGTTTATAAGACAAATAGAAAGCCCCAATTAAGGGACTCTCTAATAGTGTTTTATTACGCAGCGTTGTAGTGCGCTGTGACTAATGCTTCTGGGCGAAGAATCTTGCGCCCGTAAAGATGCATACCGCGAACGATGTCAGCGAATGAATCTGGGTCACGATAGTTCTCGACCTTGTTGATCTGCTCAGCAGAAGCAACAGCATCGTCTTGACCAGCTACAATAACACCAAAGTTTACGTCTTGTGCTAATGCACCAGAAGTTCCAGCCCCTGTACCTTTTGCAGGTAGTGAGTTAGATTGGTAAATACGGAAGCCGTGTAGGTTGTTTAAGACCAAGCCGTTTTGTAGACCTGCTCCACCGAAGTCAGCATTCAACATACGTGAATCTTCGTCTTTGAGCATCTCAATAAATACCGGGTCTAATACCAGCCATCTACCTCTTGAGTCAACATTTGCTTGATCCATTTGACGTGCCATACGAGCAACCACTGTCAAAGGTGAAACAGTCGCTGTAGACAACGCTGTTGCGCCTGGAAGACGTGGAGCCAATGGGATTGAATCGCCATTAGCATATGCTGTTGAAGCAGAGTCAGCAGAACCCAATGAACCGAAGTCCGTTGCGTCCAAATGGTTAGCAGTTAAAAACTCACCTGTTAGGTTTCCAGCTGTGTCATGCTGTGCATCACCTGATGTTGCGGTAATGAAAGCACCTGCAGTTGTGTGACCTGACATGTATGATAGAATGTCTGCGTCCATTGAGTCAGCCATTTTAAACGCTGCACGGTCAGCAGCTAGGCTAACGTAGTCAACATTTGAGAATTGGTCCTCGATGTCATCCATCTTGAACGCAAAGTAGTTAGCTTTGTCAATAGTCAAAGAGAAGTCTTCATCATTCAACTTTTCAACAGAGATAGCTGTGTGACGCTCAAGAGCGTTTACAGTCACATCTGGTTCTTTTTGAATGCGAACAACATCGCCTTGGTTTGCAATCTCACCAAAGTAAGAGTTATTAGTGATTGCGTTAGCTACAGCTGCACGACGAAGTGCGATCTGTGCTTGTTTTGAGTAGATAATTGGGGAAAAGTTTCCGTTAAATCCACCACTTGCGGAAGTAATAGCCATTGTGTAATCTCCTTATAGATATGGCGTGACATTATACGCTTCATACCAACTAAAGAGGCTCTTCTTAATAGGGTAGTCAGCTTTGCTTTAGGGATTGCCATCCGTTAAGCGCTGGGCCTTTAGTCTGAGGTAGTTCTTTTTTGTGGATAGAGCTTAGTTATAAGCATGTACAGGCAGTTCAAGTAACCTGTACATGCACCTAGTTGTATCCATCTTTAAACAGATGTCAACTATTTCTTTGATAAATCGTAAATAAATTTACCGTTACGTTGAGCGTCCATAATTTCTTCTTGACGCTTCTCGTATTCTTTAATGCTCATCTTAGCAATTTGTGACTCACGTAAGTAAGATGAACTGTCTTCTGGCTCTGGTGCGGCTGAGCGTTTACTCTTTACAGAACTCGCTGCGCCTTTATCTGATGAAGACGTTTTACTTTTAGTAATACCCATATCAGATTTGTATAAGTCAATAACACGAGATACAGATTTAGCATCATCTACATTTTCATAGAGAGCATCCTGTACCCACTTAGGTTGATTATCTGCCCATGTGTGGAAAGCATCATCCTCTCTAATAGATATAAAGTCAGAGTGCATACCTAGTAACTCTGCCTCAGCCTTCTCTCGCTTTGCAGTAGAGCGTAACTCTTCTATCTCAGCAAGCCTAGCATCTAAAGTAGATGACTTCTTATCAGCTTCTTTTGCCGCAATAGCTTCTACAATACCTGCAATGTCTGGGTATTTTCTAGCCCATGCATCAATCTCTTCTTCTGACTTAGGGAGTACAAGCTCATTCTTTGCTGCAAGATCAAGTTGTTTTTCTAGCTTCTCAAGCTTAGCACTAAAGTCTTTCTCTTTATCCTGCATGTGTCGGCGTATATCAGAGTAGCGTTGCTTGAAGGTTTTTTCTTCAGCACTTAGCTCAGCATCATCTTCTTGTGCTTCACCTTCGGGTTCTTCTTCTTGTTTGGTACTACTCTCTGTCTGAACTTTGGGTTCGACAGGATCTTCGCTACTGGGTTTCGCCTCAACAACTTCTTCTGTTTCATCTGTCTCGCCACGTGCTTGCTTTAGCAGTGCCTCTAGTTCTTCTTGATCACGCTTAACACGTGCATCATTTCTTTGATGTGAAGCCGATGAAGTTTTAATCGGCGTAGTTTCTTGTGGTTCTTGTATCATGTTGTATTCCTTATGATGGGGCCAGCCGAAGCTGGGTAGCCTTATTGTTATTTTGATACCTTATAGATATTTATTTTTTCTTTGGTTTCTTTACTAATCCACCTTTTTTAAACCCACCGCTAAAACTCTTTCCGGGTTTGTAACTTGCAACTTTACTAGCTGTAAAAGCACTAGCTGACTTTTGTGCTTGTTGTTGTTTATTTTTACGTTCTCTCAGAGCACTTGTATAACCTGTTTGCCCTGCTGACTTACCACTACTATCTGTACGATTTTTTATAGTGACATCACTTACAGACGCGGCTTGAGATGGTGTAACTACAGTACGTTCACTATCACGTTTTTGTTCAGCCGCTATTGCAGCAGCCTGAGCTTGTCTAGCAGCCTCAGCCTGTTCTTCTGCTCTTTTCTTTTCATTAGCCTCAATCTCTGCTATACGCTTACGATTAACTTCCATCTGTTCTTGGAATGATATAGCTGCACTATCAACGGCATCACTCATCTCATTCTTTAACTCAGGGCTTATAGGTATATAAGTAGACGAAGGTCCTGTATCTACTGTCTCTGGTACATAAGGTTTTGTATCTTTGACTTTCGCTAAAGCATCTCCATATGTAAGCGTTGGAGTAAAGTCTTTACCCTCTTGATCTGCATAAGATTCACTAGCGCCAAAGCTTCCTGTCTTTAAGAACTCTAAGAAATCTCCATCATTTGCTGAGCCAGGTTTAGATGCAAACTCACTACCTTCTTTCAGAGATATATCAGCTATCTTTACAAATACTTCTCTGTCTTCTGGTTGTCCATAACCAAGTTCAGTTGCTATAATAGTGTCTTGACCTAAGTTATTGTCTTCACCTTCACCTGTGTATCGTCTACCTAAGACAGGTGC
>ENA-ORDR01001249-ORDR01001249.1-marine-metagenome-genome-assembly--contig:-NODE-1249-length-12080-cov-4.120220_pt1 | contig 12080 bp, 11 predicted proteins | sample MGYA00240993_ERZ508538 | MGnify/ENA primary metagenome ERZ508538 (study PRJEB26207, sample SAMN05421999) | marine metagenome | isolation source: Monterey Bay, California, USA | place: USA:Monterey Bay...
GTTGGAAAGTTGGTAATCAGTAAGTTACTCCAAAAATCGTCGATTTTGGTGGAGAAAAGTGTCGGGGTAGCAGGATTAGAACCCTTACAAGTCAATCTCCTTTGGTAAAAACTGGCTTACATCCCCACCATTTTTAATAATATCCCGCATAATAGTAGAGGATATATGAGACATCTCAGGAGGTGTAATAATAAAAATAGTTTCTAATTTAGGGTTTAGATTTTTATTGGTTTGTGCAATATTCTTTTCGTACTTAAAATCATGAGAATCTCTAAGTCCTCTCAATATATATTTTGCTTCTGCTTTTTCACAAAAATCAACCGTAAGCCCCTCATAGAATTGAACTTCTATTTTAGGATTATCTTTATAAATATCCTTTATCCATTTTTCTCTTTCTTCAATAGAAAAATATTCGTTTTTCTCTGAGTTTATTCCAATAGCAATAATTATTTTATCAAATAGAGGAAGAGATCTATCTACCACCGATTTATGCCCTAAAGTAAAAGGAGAGAAGGAACCCGGAAAAACTGCTGTTTTACTCATCTGTTTTGTTTTTTGTAAAAATAAGTAATTAAAATGAAAAAATACTAAAATGTACCGTTCCGTATTTTCTTACTTCTATATTTTCTTCTTCAAATGAAGTAGAATTATCGTGTTCAATAATTAGGCATCCATCTTCTTTAACCAAATTTCTCTCAAAAATTATTTCTTTTATTTTATGATGATCTTCAAAGTTGTAAGGAGGGTCTGCAAAAATAATATTAAATTGTTTCTCGCAACTTCCCAAATACTTTATACAATCAGATTTTATAGTAGAGATATTTAAATTTAATTCAGAACTAGTTTTGTCAATAAATTGGATGCAATTTGTATTGTTATCTACACTAGTAATGTGTTCAATTCCTCTAGATGAAAATTCGAAAGCAATATTTCCTGTTCCAGAAAATAAATCCAATACATTTTTCCCGTCAAAATAATATCGGCTATCTAATATACTAAACAGTGCTTCTTTAGCTCTATCGGTTGTTGGACGAACAGGAAGTTTCTCGGGAGCAGTAATTCTTCTTCCTTTGTGTTTCCCAGAAATTATACGCATAAAATCTGAGAAAATAAAGTGAAATATTGATGTTTTATTATTTGATGAAGTTCTTTTGAAAAAGAGAGATTTCCACTAATTTTTGCAAAATTAATGTTTCTAATATAGTCATACAATAAGGAGTATGTTTCATCTCCTTTTTCAATATTTCCTATTAAATAAAGTTCATTTTTATTTGGATCCATTTTTAGTTGCTCAAAACAAAACAAAGTGAAGTACAAAACATCAGTAGGAGAGTTTACCTCAAAATAGTTTTGAAGAATTAGTTGGTCGTCCTGAATTACAATAATCTCAATTTTATTATTTTCTTTTATTAAAAAACAACTTCTTTCTTTAAGTCCAGAATACTGATTTAGGATACTGCTAATTGCAACAGTACTACTATTTTTTTCCTTTATTTCGATTTGTATTTGGTTTAAGGTGTTTGTAATGTTTTCTTCTACAGAATACAAAATAGTGGAATCATCATGATGGATAATGTCGGTCTTTATTTTTTGAGTTTCTCCTATTACAAAATCAGCATAAACTTCTTTTTTTGTTGCGTCATATAATTGGTTTGGAATAATTGTACTCGGAAAATTTTTGTAAGAAACGGATGAAGAAAAGAAATTGTTTTTTAAAATTTCTTCATTATTTATTAGTTGTACCATTTCCTCAGGATTATTTGCTTTTATAGATTTCAGGAGAATATATTCTAGTTTTGTCGTATCTAACAAACAAAAACTAAGTTGTTCTTTTTGTATTTCTACAGATAGGTGGTAGTTCTCAGAGTTCTGAAAGTCTAAATCTTCAGATGAGAAGGAGATGTTATTACTCTCCCCAATTTCCATTTGTTGCAACTTCTTCTAATGAACCAATTTGAATTTTCTTGTTTTTTCTTTCTTCCCCATTTCTTAAGATTTTTTCCTCTTCATCTAATCCTAAAAATACATTGTCATATGAAGAGTAAATAACAAAATAATATTTGTCTAGCTCTCCTTTTTGTTCCTCTATAATATTCGGATGCGTTTCTTTTGCATCAAAAGTATACAGATTATCTGTGTGTGGGATGTAGGTAATACTATCTAAATTTAAAGGTATATCTTTATTTCTGGTTTCCATATAGATATTATCAAAAATAACATTCTCTACATTTTGTGTAACAGTAGTTATTAATCCTCTAGCGTAACCTTCTTCAGTTGTCAGGTCTCTATATTCTCCTCCAGATATGATGTATTCTTTTGTAATCTGAGCAATCATTTCTTCATCAATACTTTGTTCTACTAAAAAGTCTGCTTCTAATTGAGCTTGTTTCCATTTGTTAGGTTTGGTAGGAACCGTGTATCTACCTTTTCTTAAAGTGGTTACAATCTTTATTTCTTCATTAAGGGTGTAAAAAGCTAAGTCATCAAAGTTTGTATTTACTACAGATCTTTCATTGATATATTGATTCTGCATTGCATTTACATCATGAATAGACTGAATATTTTTCCCTAAACTCTTTACGATTTTTTTTCTGGCTTCAATTTCGTTCTCAAGTTTTAAGATGATATTTTTACAATCTTCCACGATTACCTTATTTACTTGCTCTGTTGAATCTTGGCTGTTAAGTATAGACCAAATCTTCCCTTTTCTCCCTTTTAGAACCTTTCCTTTTTCAGCCTTTTTTGCAGCTTTCTCTCTTACTTTTACTACCATTTTGTCACCAATAGTTTCGGTGTATGTGTTTCTTTGTTTCTTTGCTGATCTTATTATGTTTTTAGCATTCTCTTTAGTATCTTCTTTATCTGATATTTGAGACTTTAATGTTTCAAGTTCTTTTTTATTATCAGATACTTTAGATTTCAGATTTTCTGTGGAAATATTTGTATTTGTATCTAAGTCAAGAATTGCATTGAAATTAGCATGGATATCTTCATAAATATTATTAATCTCTAGTTTTATTATTACTTCATCAGAGTATGCATTGTATTCAGATTTGAAACTAGTGTAAGATTTCTGATTATTATAAGATTTCTCTATGTTAGCTAAGTTCTGTGTATCAATTTTAAAACTATTATTTCTTGTTTCTTGGTAGTCAGTTGTAAAAGCAAGTTCGTGAGCTGTGTAATAATTAACTTCTATATATCCTTTATCAATTTTTTCTTTCTCAGTTAGAGTTTTCCAATTACCACCCATCTCAGCATAAATTCTTTTTGCCTCTACAGATGGATTTATTTTTCCTCTTGATATTTCATTCTGAATACTATTCCATTTATTCATGTCTGCAGGAATAGAATCTTCATCTGCTTTCTCTGTATTTATATATGTAACTTCAGTATTAAATAAAAAGTAAATTAAGGAGTCTGCATTATCGGCATAATGTCCTTTTTGTCGTTTATATTCTAATTGAATTTCTCTTAAATCTTTTAATTTTTGAATGTTTTCAGCTTTTCTTTCATCCATTTTTTCTCTTACATAAATTTCATTTGTGATATTGTCGTATAGCCCAAAATATGCAAGGCATATAACAATACTCAAAAGTACAATTTTAATAATAGTAGATTTCATTCAGTTTTGTTTTGTTTTGGCAAATCTACAATTTTTAATAAAAATATGAGAATTTGTTCTTTACTTTGTAAAAATTAAAATTTATGAGAAGATTATCTGAGTTTATCTATTGGGTTAGTGGTTGGAAAGCAGTAGGGGAGAGAGAATTTCCAGATAAATGTTTAGTAGTTTCTGCTCCACATACCTCCAATTGGGATTTTGTAGTTGGAAGATGTTTTACATATATTATTGGTATTGTTCCAAAATATCTTATAAAAGGTGAATTATTTTTGCCAGTCTTAGGAACTATTATAAAGTGGAATGGTGGAATCCCAGTTTACAGAAACTCAAAAAATAATGTTGTAGATCAGATTAGCGAATTATTTAATTCAAAAGAGAAATGTATTATAGGTATCTCTCCTGAAGGAACAAGAAAAAAGGTAGATAGTTGGAAAACAGGATTTTATCATATTGCCGTAAAAGCAAATGTTCCTATTGTACTTGTAAAAATGGATTATAAGAATAAGGAAGTTGGTATTATATATACATTAAAACCTACTGGAAACATGGAGGAGGATTTTAAGATTATTCAGGATCAGTTTAAAGATATTTTAGGTAAGATTCCAGAAAACTACAATCCGAAAATATACTAATATGCAATATTGGAACCAGATACCATTGTTCCGATTAATCTTACCTTTTATTCTAGGAATTTTACTTTCAATATTTGTAAGATTACCAAATTTTAATGTTATTACATTATTAATTTTCTGTTTATTAATACTTTCTATTTTGGTAAAGCATTATTCAAAAAGATGGATGTTTGGTATGTTTTCTTACATCCTTTTCTTTTTATTTGGTATTCTAATTATTCAATCAAAACATTACATAAGTAAGGATAATTATTTTACCAATTTTGAATCAGAGTATTTTGAAGTGAAATTATTAGAAGATGTTGTAAGAAAACCAAATTCTTATAAGTCTGAAGTACAGGTATTAAGTTGTTATAATTCAGAAGGAGAGGAGATAGAAACAGAAGGGAAAGCTATTATTTATTTTAAAGTAGATAGTTTTTCTAAGAGTCTGGAATATGGAGATCACATTCTAATAAAATCCGCTTGGGAACCTGTTATTGGTCCGACAAATCCTGCACAATTTAATTATAAAGAATTCTTAAAAAATAAAGGTATTTTTCATCAAACGTATCTTACAAAAAAGAAATGGAAAAGTGAGAATAAGAATTCAGGATTTTCTATCAAAAGATATTCATTAAACTTAAGAGAAAGATCCTTGAATATGCTAAAGAAATTTGGTTTTAAAGATGAAGTGTTATCTGTTTCTTCAGCGCTTCTGTTGGGTGATAAAGATTTATTGGCAAGAGAAACAGTTCTAATGTACTCTAGTTCCGGAGCAATGCATGTATTGGCAGTTTCAGGTTTGCATGTTGGAATTATATTTTTAGCTTTTTCCTATTTGTTCTTCTTTCTAGAAAAGATGAAATATGGGAGATATATTAAAGCTTTTTTATTAATCCTGATCTTATGGGGATATGCACTTTTTACAGGTATGTCGGCATCTGTTTTACGAGCTGCTACAATGTTTTCCTTTGTGATAATTGGAGGAATCTTAAATAGAAGAACTAATATTTATAATACACTGGCTGCTTCTGCATTTTTGTTATTGATAATCGATCCATTAATCATCATGCAAGTAGGATTTCAGCTTTCTTATATTGCGGTAATTGGTATTGTGTATTTGCAACCAAAAATTTATAAGTTATTTTATTTCAGTAATTGGTTTATTGATAAAATTTGGATAATTTCTTCTGTTTCTATTGCTGCTCAAATTGCAACTTTTCCATTGGGAATGTATTATTTTCATCAGTATCCGAATTATTTTTTACTTTCAAATTTATTTGTAATCCCCCTAGCTACTTTAATTTTGAATTTGTCTCTAATGATGTTTTTCACTTCTTTTTTCCCTTTAATATCAGAATCTATTGGTAGCGTTGTCAGATTATTAGTGGAGTTATTAAACAGTTCAATTGGATGGGTTAATCAATTACCCTATTCTCTGAACTTAGGAATTGATATTAGTTTTTTTGAGACCCTTTTAATTTACATTTTTATTACAATTTTTCTAATTTCAGTAATAAACAAACGATTCAAACATATTAAACTTTCAATTTTGTTAATGATTGTTTTCATGAGTTTTCAAATCAGAGAGATGAATAGTACATACAAACAAAAGAAAATTATCTTTTATGATATTCCAAAAGGCACTGCAATCGATTTTGTTGATGGAGTAGATTGCTATTTTTATGCAACTAATTGGATAGTAAATGATAAAAGCAAAATTAGATTTAATATCTTGCATAATCGATGGGAAATAAACATTGAAAATGTAGTGAGAATAATTGATGAATTTGATTCGGATAATTTAAAACTAGCTGATAATTATATTCAGTTTTTTGAAAATGACATTTGTTTTTTAGAAAATAAAAACTATGAATTCAAATCTAGTAATCAAAAGATAAATATTTTACTTATTGAGAAAGGAATTTCAGAAAATCTAATAAGCTTTTTAGACAATTTCAAGGTAGATAAAGTGATTTTCACTACTTTAACAACCAATAAAGAAAGATACAAAATGAAGAAAATTTGCTTAGAGAAAAACATCTCTTTCCATGATATAAAAGTAGATGGTTCATTTGAATTTTTTATTACTTAAATAATTGTATTTTTGTTCTTAATATGTCGATAAAAAATATTAGTGAGATAAGAGAAGATTTTAAGGAATCAAAGATTGATTTTAGTAATATCTCTGATCATCCTATAAAGATGTTTAATGATTGGTTTGAAATGGCCTTAGAATCAGATAAAGACAATGCAATTTCATTTGTTCTTTCAACCGTTTCATCTGAAAAAATTCCTTCCTCAAGGGTTGTATTGCTCAGAGGCGTAGATGAAAATGGATTCACTTTTTTTACTAATTATGAAAGTGAAAAATCAAAAGATATAGAAGTAAACAATATAGTTTCAGCTAATTTTTTCTGGGAAAAACTAGAAAAACAAGTTCGAATAACAGGAAAAGCAATAAAAATATCCGAATCAGATTCTGATAAATATTTTAGTTCCAGACCTAGAGATAGTCAATTAGGTGCTTGGTCTTCTAATCAGAGTTCTATAATAGATGTTTATTACAAACTTATGAGTAAAATGGATGAGTTTAAGGAGATATTTAAAGGAAAGGAAGTTGAAAGACCTTTGCATTGGGGAGGTTATTGCATTGAACCAGAGAAAGTAGAATTCTGGCAAGGACGACCATCTCGATTACACGATAGATTGCTTTTTACAAAAGAGAAAACTATCTGGAAAAAAGAAAGGTTAGCTCCGTAAGAACTAACCTTGATTATAATTTACAAAAGAAACTACTTGTCTTTTTTAGTTGCTTTCTTTTTTGTTGTAGTTTTCTTTTTAGGAGCAGCTTTCTTTTCAACTATCACTTCTTCCTTTTTAGCTTTTGGTTTTACAAAATTTTGTTCAGTCTTTTCTTTTCTAACTCTTGTCTTCCCGTAAGAACCCGCAAATCTTTTTCCTTTTTTTGTTTTTTTATCTCCTCTACCCATTGATGTGTTTTTTTAAATTAAAAAATATAATATGCAAATATAGTAATTTATAACTTACTATTTTCAAAGAATCTTTGTTCTATTTCTTCAGAAGATTTAATTGTGTTTCGGAGCCAATTTAACATTATTTCATCAGCTTCATTTTCTTTTATCTTCCAATTTACATCAGATTTTCTCATTTTATTGCTTAAATTCTGGCAACAAATTGCTGCAGAAACAGAAATATTAAGACTCTCTGTAAAACCATGCATTTCTATCTTCATTTTCTTATCCGCTAAACTGAGAGCTTCATTGGAAAGTCCTGTAAGTTCGGTTCCAAGTAAGATGGCAATTTTATTGTTTTCAATATCTACTTCATTTAAAGTAATATCTGAGTTATGAGGAGTGGTTGCAATAATTTGGTATCCTTGTTTTTTTAGATTCTCAATACATAGTTGTGTATTTTGTTTTGTTTTGTTATGCTGAATAATATTTAACCATTCTCCAGCTCCTAGTGAGACAGTTTTGTCAGAGATAAATTTGTTTTTATTCTCAATAATATGAACATCTTGTAATCCAAAACAATCTGCAGAACGCATTGCAGCACTTATGTTTCTAGATTGGAAAACATCTTCTAAAACAACTGTTAAATGTCTGCTTCTCTCTTTTATTTTTGTTTGAAAAAGTTCTATTCTTTCTTCTGTAACAAAGGAACTGAGATATGATATCAGTTCTTTTTTTAAGAGATTTTCCATTTATTATCTACTTTATTTCCTAATAGAAATTGAGAAATAGTTACTGCGTTTTTTCCTGCAATTTGTAGTTTTTCAATGTAAATACTACCATCAGATAGATTTATTTTTAGATAACTTTTGTTGTCAGTTTCTATTGTCCCATGTTTATTGTTTGTTTTTGAGGAGTATTTACTGAGTAGAAGTTTTGTTCTGATGTCTTTACCTTCAGAAGTGTGAAATAAAAACCAAGCTGAAGGACAAATGGATACATCTTTTAATAATTTATTCTCTGATAATACTGGAGAAAGACCTCTAATTAAATTATGAATCTCTCTTGCAGATTTATTCCAATCAATTTTTGTTAATTCCTTAGTAAGTTTTGGAGCTTCCATTGTGGAAAGTGAATCATCCTGTAAAACAGGAGAGAGGTTTTTTTCTTGAATTCCATTGATAGTTTTAAGTAGTAATATAGATCCTTTATTCATAAGAATGTTATGAAGTTCGGCAGCTGTTGTATTTTGTGTTAATTTAATCTCTTCTTGAAGAAGAATCTTACCACAATCAATTTTTTCGTCAATATTAAAAGTTGTAATTCCCGTTTTATCTTCTCCATTTATCAGAACTCTGTTTATAGGAGCTGCACCTCTGTAATTTGGCAATAATGAAGTATGAAGATTTATTGTTCCCATTTTTGGCATGCTCCAAATTTCTTTTGGTAACATCCTAAAAGCAACTACCACAAATAAATCTGCATTGTATGATTTCAGTTTTTCTAAAAACACCTCATCTTTCAAAGATTCTGGAGAGAGCACATCAATTCCTAACTCTAATCCTTTTAGTTTTACATCTGTAGGAATTATCTTTTTACCTCTTCCTTTTTCTTTGTCAGGAGCGCTTACAATAGAAACAATTTCTATATTATTTTCATATAGAAACTCTAAATTAGTAGCAGCAAAAAATGGTGTTCCGAAAAATACGATCTTCATTTCAAATTAAATTTTTACAAATATACTATTCAATAACTTTTTATGTTTGTTTCCTGATTTTATTTCCTTCAGAAATTAGTTCAGAATTTTCAATCATAAAATTTATAACTTTAATTATCTTTTCTTCTCTAAAATTTCTTATCAAATTACAAATTTCAGTTAATGTTTTACTTTCTTCTGATAAAATGATTAATACTTGATCCTTTATTTTATCAAATTTTAAATCAGAGATTTCAAGTTTATTTCTTTGTCTACAAATATCGCATTTCCCACATCTGAAGTTTTGATGTTCTCCAAAATAGGAAAGTAATATTTCTGTTCTGCAAGCAGAATTCTGATTACAGTAATTCAATATAAAATTTATTCTTTTTGTTTCAGAATCTTTGTTCTCTTTTTGTTTATCCTCAGATAAATTTAAATATCTTTCATCAACTCTTTTTTGTAGATAAATGATTTGAGTTCCTTGTTTTTTTGGAAGGTAATCTAGAATCTCTAATTCCTGTAATTTTTCTAATATGTCAATTATTTTATTCTCATTTGTTTTTGATCTACCAGCAAGTAGTGTTTCATTAATGTTTACAAAATCCTCAAACAAACCACTGTATGATCGTAGTAGAAGTTTAATATAAGGATCAAAATATTTATTTGAGATCTGGAATTTATAAAGTTCAGAATGTTCTATCTTCAGATGTATTTTTGAGGAATTATTATAAATATTTTCTAATTTGAGGTAATTTTCTTTTTCGAGATATCTTAAGATATTATAAGTTTTTAATGAATTTGTTTTGTATTTCTCACTATAATCACTTAAATCAAAATCAAAATTTTCTTCTTCTCCATTGTTTACAGCTATCTGAAAATGATTTGCCAAGTTCTGATAACATTCTTTTATTTCTTTAACAGAAGGAAAATGTAGTTCTACAAAATCTCTCAGATATTTCTCATCTGTACTATTATAAAGTAAAACAGCAAACGATTCTTTTTCATCTCTACCAGCTCTTCCAGTCTCCTGAAAATAGGATTCAATTGTAGATGGAATATGAAAATGAATAACTAAACGAACATCAGATTTATCAATTCCCATTCCAAAAGCATTGGTTGCTACCATTACCCTGCTTTTTGATTTTTTCCAATTTTCTTGTCTCTTGTTTCTCTGGTCAATATTTAATCCTGCATGATAATAATTTGCACTTATATTATTATCCACTATCATTTTAGAAATTTTTTCGCAATCTTTTCTACTCTTTACATAAACAATAGCGCTACCATTTATCTTGTTGAGGATATTAATTAGTTTTCTGTTTTTATCTTGTTCTTTTATTACAATATATGACAGATTTTCTCTATAGAAAGAAGATTGAACAAGATTGAGTTTTTTAAAATATAGGTTCTCTTGTATGTCAGATACAACATCTTTTGTGGCTGTAGCTGTTAGCGCTATAACTGGCGAGTTAGGATGAATCTCTCTTATTAAGGAAATGTTTCTGTATGATGGACGAAAATCATGTCCCCATTCTGATATACAATGAGCTTCATCTACTGCAATCAAATTTATATTCATCTCTGATATCTTAGATTGGACTAATTCATTCTGTAATTTTTCAGGAGAAATATATAAAAATTTATATCCACCAAAAATACAATTTGTTAGTGCAATATCTACTTCCTTAAAATTCAAATCAGAGGTAAGGGCAATCGCTTTAATTCCCTTTGATTTCATATCTTCTACCTGATCTTTCATTAAAGAAATAAGAGGAGAAACAACAATGCAGATTCCATCCATTATTAGTGATGGTATTTGATAACAGATTGATTTCCCCCCTCCTGTTGGAAGTAAAGCAAGAGTATCTTTATTGCTTATAATCATTTTTATAATCTCCTCTTGATTTTCTCTGAAAGAAGAATATCCCCAATATTTTAATAGTATTTCCTTAGGAGTTTGCATTACATACGAAAATAAAAAAAAGCCCTCAGAAAAGAGGGCTTTTTATATTTAAATTGGATATTAAATTATTCAACAATTAATTTTCTTCTAATTGAAGTTTTATTTGATTGAATTTCTAAGATATAAATTCCTTTGTTCAAATCAGAAACATTAAGATTCGTTCTCATAGAATTTACATCCTCTGATTTTACTAATTGACCAGCAATATTATAAAGTTCAACTGTATTTATTTCAAAGTTTGAGTTTTCAATAGTTATATTGTTTTTAGCTGGGTTAGGGAAAATATTTGTAGAATGGTCTACCACATTATTTACAGATAATACTCCTCCTAAACCAAGAACAACATAAATTCTAGGATTCAGATAACCTTGAATTGTATCAATATATGCTCTACCTTTAGTTGCTGACATATCAGGGTTTCCTAATAATGACAAGCAAGTACCAGTACCTGCAGGTACTCCGTTGACAGCAGCAAACATAGTGTCGTATGCCGCCATGTTCCACCAATCCCAAGGAGAACTTTGTTCTTCTTGCATTCCACAAGGAGTTGCTGTTGTTGATGGTGCCGGAGTAATCAATACATTTAATCCTTCATAACCACTATTATTAACATTAGCAGCTACTGTAAAAGGATCACTGTTAAAACTAAACCCTGCATTTGTAAATTCATCATTATTTCCATATTGATTAGAGTAATGTTGTACAGTTCTACTACCCATAACTTCTACCACAAAATCTCCTGTTGTAGGTACAATTACATCTCCAGTATCAATTGGAGCGTAAGGGTCGTTTGCACAATGGAATGAGACAATAGGCACATCACCATCTGCTAACCATGAAATATCTGCAAGAGCTCCTCCGACATTAAATGCCATATTGATGTCATTACTATATGTAGGATTATTTGGGATATTTAATGGAGCAGAAGTGTTAACTTCATATCCGGTCACATTTCCAGCAGTATCTAAAATAGGAATAAGATTACCCAGTGTATCATATAGTGGAGCAAACGTCATATCTGTACCGTCAATATTTCCAAAAAAGTATGGAACTACATATGGAGATGGAGCTGAAGGATTAGAAAAGTCTATAAATTTTGGCAAATTTAGTTCGACAGCAGCGTCATCTAGCGTAGCGTATCCTAATGAAATATACGCTCCTGTACCTTGACCTCCTAATACAATTTTAGTTGGGTCAATGCCGA
>ENA-ORDR01001259-ORDR01001259.1-marine-metagenome-genome-assembly--contig:-NODE-1259-length-11999-cov-5.334592_pt1 | contig 11999 bp, 13 predicted proteins | sample MGYA00240993_ERZ508538 | MGnify/ENA primary metagenome ERZ508538 (study PRJEB26207, sample SAMN05421999) | marine metagenome | isolation source: Monterey Bay, California, USA | place: USA:Monterey Bay...
ATATAAACACAGGTAATTGGAATAATGAATAGAACAGAACAACAAAACAAATATTACTTTAAATGTATTGTATTACCTTTAGGAAAATACTTAGGTTATCATAAGTTCGAAATGCACGAAATACTAAAAGATATGTTTATACCAGACACAAGTAAAGAATTAGATACAAACGAATTTAAAGACTATTGCGAACAAATAAGGGTGTGGTCTATGTCAGAGTTTAACTTTGTCTTAGAAGAACCCGAAACAAACAAATAAGACTTATTTATATTATATAATATGGAAAACGAACAGAAACGAACACAAGAGAATAAAAAGAAACTTGTAGAAGCTTTAGAAAAGTCTTTAGGAATAGTAACCGAAGCTTGTGATAAATCACAACTAAGTAGAACACAATTTTACAAATGGTATAAAGAAGACGAACACTTTAAAAAAGAAGTAGATAATATAGAAGGTAAGTTTGTAGACTTTGCAGAAACACACTTAAAAGAACAGATACAAAACAACAATACACAAGCTACAATATTCTATTTAAAGACACGAGGACGTAAAAGGGGGTATGGTGATAGCTTAGACTTAACAAGTAATAACGAACCTATTACAATTAACGTAAAGATTAACGGGGTTGAATATTGATGCTACATTTACTAAAACACAAGGTCAAGCTTTAGAATACCTATTTGATAATAAGACTACAGAAGTTTTATACGGAGGTGCAGCAGGTGGTGGTAAAAGTTTTATAGGTTGTGCTTGGATAATATTACTTTGTATTAAATACCCTAAGACACGATACTTAATAGGACGTAGTAAATTAGACACACTAAAGAAAACAACATTAAATACTTTATTTGAAGTATGTAGTATATACGGTATTAAGTCAGGCGAACACTATTCTTTTAATGGTTCTACCAATATAATAACTTTCTTTAATGGTAGTGAAGTAATACTTAAAGACTTATTCTTATACCCTTCAGATCGTAACTTTGATAGTTTAGGTTCATTAGAAATAACAGGTGCGTTTATAGACGAATGTAATCAGATAACAGAAAAGGCAAAGAATATAGTAGCAAGTAGAATACGTTATAAGTTAGACGAATACGGACTAATACCTAAAATGTTTTTAAGTTGTAACCCTGCTAAGAATTGGGTATATACAGAGTTTTATAGATTAGCTAAAACAAATACACTACCAACATACAAGAAATTTATACAAGCTTTAGTAGATGATAACGAATTTGTAAGTAAACACTATAAAGGACAATTAGAGAAACTAGACAGATTAAGTAAAGAACGTCTACTGTTTGGGAATTGGGAATACGACGCTTCAGACGATAACCTAATAGAATACAACAGTATATTAAACCTATTTAGTCAGACAGGTTTAGAAGGGAATAAATACATAACTTGTGACGTAGCAAGATTTGGAACAGACAAATCAGTTGTTATGTTATGGAGTGGTTTAACAGTAACTAATATTAAGACCTTCGACACTAACACAATTACAGAACTAGCAGACTACATAAAGACATTACAACAAAAAGAAGGGGTTAAAACGAATAACATACTTGCAGATGAAGACGGGTTAGGAGGTGGTTTAATTGATATACTAAGAATAAAAGGGTTTCAAAATAACAGTAGACCATTAAAGAACGAAAACTACCAGAACCTTAAAACACAATGTTACTATAAGTTAGCAGACTTAGTAAACAAAGGTCAAGTAGGAATAGTAAACGACAACATAACTACAAGGCAACATATTATAGAAGAACTAGAACAAGTACGTTCTAAAGACCAAGACAAAGACAACAAGAATAAGATAGTAGACAAAGACACAGTTAAAGCTATTATAGGAAGGTCACCAGACTACGCAGACTGTTTAGCTATGCGTATGTATTACGAAATAGATAGTAATTTCGGCAAGTACTTTGTACAATAAACTAAAAACAACAAATTTATATTATATATTATGAAAGTAAAACTATTGAGCGGTAAGAAGAAGTTAAGTTTTAATATACCAGAAAGTTTTGACGAATTAAACTTAGGAAGGTATCAAAGACTTATGTCAGTTCTTAGAAAAGATGAAGACGTACACGAAATAGAAAAGGTAATAAGAATACTTAATTGTATTACAGATATTCCTAAAAGACAACTGTACGGTTTAGATATGAAGTCAATAGGTAAGTTGGGTAAACACTTAACTACGTTTTTAGAAACAGTACCTACAGACGAACTAAAACACTTTATAGAAGTAGAAGGTGTTGAATATGGGTTTCACCCGAAGTTAGTAGATATGACTTTAGGAGAATTTGTCGATTTAGAAACATATACAGAAAACTTAGAAGAAAATCTACATAATATTCTAAGTATCTTATACAGACCTGTTACAGCAAAGAGAGATGACAAGTACAGAATAGAAGACTACGAACCTAACGAAGAACGGGCAAACCTATTTAAGAAACATCTAAAGGTTGAAGACTTTAACGGGGCTTCGGTTTTTTTTTACGATTTAGGAACGACACTTTTAATCAGTTCGAAGAAGTGTTTAATACAGGAACTGAAGGAGGAACGGGCTTCGAAGACGGACTAACTAAAAAGTGGGGTTGGTATAATGCTATCTATATGTTAGCAAACGAAAACTTTTTAAACGTAGAACAAGTAGTAAAGAAACCAGCGTACGAATGTTTAACATTTATGTCTTATAAACAAGACGTAAACCAAAAATTAGAAAATGAGTATAGACAGCATAAGGTTTAAAAGTTACAATAACGTAATAGACACCTTAAAGTGTGTAGGTGAACAACACTTAAATATACATAGTGTTACAAGTGGAGATCTTTGGGAAATCGATTTATCGAAGATGACTATTTTTCCTTTGTTTCATATAAATACCGTAAACGTATCGGTAGGAATGAACACAAGAACATTTAACTTTCAGTTATTTGTTATGGACTTAGTAGAACCAGACGAAAGTAACGAACAAGAAGTACTATCGGATTGTTTAGAAATAATGAACGATATAATAGCAGTATATAAACACGGTGAAATACTTTACAGTTATGACGCAGCAGCAGGTGAAGAACAAAGATACTTTATAGACAACGACTTTACAATAGAACCTTTTACGGAAAGATTTGATAACGCAGTAACAGGTTGGGTAATGTCTTTTGCAATAACAGTAGAAAACGAATTAAACAGTTGTAACATACCAATAGATAATACGACTATATGCGTAAAATAATAGAAGAACTAAAACTAATTTGGATAGAAGCGACACACCCCAGAAAATACGAAGCAGGAACATATATAATAACAGTTAAACCTTTTTCAATAACAATAACAAAAAAATAATGGCAGACTTAACAACAACGATTACAGAAACTGTAATAATTAACGGAACTAATAGAGGTTCTACAAACACAGTAACAACAACAGGAATAGTAGATACTTTAGAACGTACAATTTCTTGTACTCACTCACAAACTACAACTATTGCAGAATTTGGTGCAACACCACACGCAGCAGCTAGTAATATAGATAGAGACAACGTGAAGTATTTAAGACTTACTAATTTAGACGATACTAACGAATGTATGTTAGGAGTGGTAACAGACGCTTCTAATTATCAAGTAAGACTAAGGGCAGGAGCTTCTCACGTTTTGTATAACGGTGACGACATAGCAATAGGTGAAGAAGACACTACACCAGCTTTTGCAGCTATAACAGGTAACTTAGCTTCTTTACAGATAAAACCAAGTTCATCAAATGACATTCAAGTAGAATTATTTATTGCTAGTGTTTAGTGGCGTTTGGTTTAAAATACGATAGTTTAGAAAACTACTTAAAGTCTTATGGTAAATATATTGTAAGACAAGCTAAACAGATATTAAGTCAAAAAGGTAAGAACGTAACAGGTAAACTATCTAAGTCTTTAAAGTATAAGATCGTAGAAAGTAAAGACGGTTACGATATACAATTTTTAGCTTCTAAATATGCAGCTTTTGTAAATAAAGGTGTTTCAGGTACTAAAGGTCGAAGAACTTATATAGACAAAGACGGTAAAAGAAAAGTAAGTCCGTTTAAATTTAAGAAACAACCACCTAGTTCTGCTATTGAAGGTTGGATAGGTAGTAAAGGTATTAAAGGACGTGACCGTAAAGGTAGGTTTATAACAAGAAAGTCTTTAGCTTTTCTAATAGCTAGAAGTATTAAACATAAAGGAATACCAGCAGCAAGTTTTTACACACAACCATTAAGCTATAGTTTTAACAAATTTAAAAAGGATATGATGCAACATTTTAAAACAGATATATTAAACGAAATAAAAACATTTAAGAAATGAGTTTAGTAATAGAACAAAAACCAAGATACAGACTTATTCCAGCAGGGAGTAATATAATTTACACACTATATGACGCAGTAACTATAAACCCTATAAATAGTAAGTTTAAAATAAAATACAAAGCAAATGTATATGTAAGTAATAAGACTTCTGGTATAATTTCAAGTGCTAATAGAGTTGGAGTATTTAAAGTAAGTCCTAACGGTGAAGGGTACGGTATATTTGATTTGTCACCTATTTTACAGAATTATGTATCACCAGAATATACAGGTGGTACAGTACACAACACAAACAATGTATATAATTCACAATACAACGGAGTGGACTACACCGAAAACACACCACACACAATACATCAAGTAGACGACTTCAGTACAAACAGAAATAGTGTTAGATTTGTTGCAGTAAGGTTTAATATAGAAGCTTCAGATAGTGCTACAGGTAACGTAACAGAACAATACGGTAGTAATACTATTGCAGATACTGTTTTAATATATAACGGTGTTCTTTACGATACGGATATTTTAAACTTAAATAGTTCAGGTAATTTTGGTTACAACTTAGACGAAGCAGGTTTTGTAATGAATAGTAATACAGACAAGTTTTTAACTAACGCACCGACTACACAATACATAAGAGAAAACGATTATCAAACTTTAGGGTTCTTTAGTCAGTACGATTGGGAATTTGAAGTCGGATCAACAGCAACAGGTTACCCGTCAGTATCATATTTTAAAATACAATTTTATTATAATGGAAGTACTACAGGATCTTTAATTACTAAAACAGTACAAGCATCTACAGGTGGTCACGCAGGATATATGTCAGATAGTAATGTTAAACTACAATTTGCAGGAATAGGTACAGGAAACTTAGTAGGAGCAAGTGAAACAATACCATCTAGTTGGGATTACTACACAGTTATAGCTTACGATAGTGGTAACAATCAAATAAGCGACACTTATAATTTTTACAAACAAGACGAAGACTGTAAAGAATACGAAACGATACGTTTAACGTGGCTAAATAAGTTCGGTGTATGGGATTACTACAACTTTACGAAAAAGTCCGTTAGAACCTTTAATACACAACGTAAGTCTTACACACAAATAACAGGAACTTGGAATACAAGCAGGTTTAGACCAGACGGACACACAGGCGGTAAAAAATACTTTGGAAATAATACAAAAGAAAGTGTAGTATTAAATACAGACTACATAACAGAATCAGTAGCAATTTGGTTAGAAGAATTATTTATAAGTAATGACGTTTATATATTAGAACAAAGAAGTACAGACAGTACTAACGAAGGATATATGAGAAAATATATAAAACCAACTACAATAACTGATAGTTCGCATACAAGAAAAACTAAAGCAAACGATAAACTAATACAATATACATTTAATATAGAAGTAGATAAAACTAAGAAAAGTCAAGTAATGTAATGAGTGTACAACTAATTTTATATCCACAAAACTACGAAGGTCAATACAGTTCAATAAGCACACCTTTTTTTACAGAACACGTTAGCGACTATTCTTTTAACATAGGTGCTTTAGGTTCTGGTTTTAGTGGATCAGCAAATAGCCAAAACGATATGTATTCTAATTTATCACCTTTAAATATTTGGCAACAATTCAATGCAACAGGTGGTGTTTATACCACTGCTAACGCAGCTACTGTTTCAAGTGGTAAAATAACTTTAGACAGTGCAAGTAGTGGTTATAGTTTTACAGGAATATATCAACTTATAAGTAATTTACAAATAGGTTCGACTTATGTTTTAAAAGTACAACGATTAGCAGGTACAACAGGGTTTGTTACAATAGGACACAATACTTCTTTTACAAATAATAATGTACAATACCACCCTATAACATTTACAACTTTACCGAACACTGTAGGAACACACACCTTTACATTTACAGCTACACACACCGAACAAGTATTTTCTATAAACTATATAAACAACGACAATAGTAATTTAGAAATAGGAGAAGTATCAATACAAGAAAACGTATCAAGTGCACCAACAGTAGATGTGTTTAGAGATGGTCAGGTTATTTGCGACCTTTACGAAGAAAGTAATATACCTTTAAGTTTGTCAGTAGATGACTTTAAAAATGTAGCAGAAAAGAAACAAAGTTTCAGTAAACCTTTTAAATTACCAGCAACAAAAAGAAACAACAAAATATTTACAAGTTTATTTGATGTAACAAAGTCTGTTAAAGATGACATATTTAGTTTTAACCCTTATAAGAAAACAAAGGCTATTTTAAAAGAAGACGGTTACACGATCTTTGACGGATATTTAACACTTATAGATGTAGTAGATAAAGAAAAAGAAATAAGTTATAATGTAAACTTATACGGTGAAACAATAACACTAAAAGACAAACTAAAAGACAAAAAACTTAAAAACTTTAATAATGGTTTTGAAGAGCTTACGCACCTATATAATAAAACAAATATAAAGAATACTTTTACTTCTACTGGTGTTACATATACTTCAAGTGCTACAAGTGGTTTTAGAGCAGCAGATACTGTTAAGTACCCTCTTTGTGACTGGAACGGAAATATAACTTTAGACACTAACGAAAACCCTGTGTTAAATCTTTTAGAAGACGGATATAGACCTTGGCTAAATTGTAAATATTTAGTAGACAGGATAATAACAGAAGCAGGTTTTACTTACAATTCAGACTTCTTAGAAAGTACAGACTTTACTAAATTGTATATGGACTTTAACTGGGGTTCAGGTAACGAAATAATAGAAGGTAACGGTTCGCAGCCTTGTAGTTCTAGTTCAAGTTCTGCAGGACTTGCAGCAACCGCAACTTCTTCTTCATACCAGCCTTTTCAATTAGACCAATCATATCCTTTAGATATAAATTTTTCTGACGAAATAGGTTACGATAATACAAACCATAAATTTGTTTGCCCCGCTGACAATATAGGATATAAAATAGAATACTGGATAAATACAAGAATATATAATTCTACTACATATTCAGGGAGATGGAAACATACATCAGACGCAACAGGAGCTATAACTTATTACGATCAGTGGAGCGCTAGTCAAAGTGCAAATGTTACAATTCAAGGTAGCGGTACGGTTTATATACAATGCAATACAGATGACGAAATAGTTTTTGAGCATAAAACAACTGGTTCAGGCGACGCAAGACAAAGTAATTTTACTGGTTTTATATTCGGTGTTAAATATGTAGTAACGATAGGGCAAACTATAGCTACTTCGAATAACCTGTTACAGTCTATGCGTGGCGAAATAAAACAATGGGATCTACTAAAAGGTTTTACAAGTATGTTTGATTTAGTTATACTAAAAGATAAAAACAACCCTTCTAATTTAATTATAGAACCTTATAAGTCAGTATTTTTAGATACAACACCATTAAGTCACTCTGACCACCTAAGTCAATATATAGAACATAAGACGTTAGATTGGACTTCTAAAGTAGATATATCAGAAATTAAACTAAAACCTTTAAAACTAAAGAAAAAGGTGTCTTTTAAGTATCAAGTAGACAAAGACGACCACGCCAAAAACATATACGAAAATACTACTACTAATAAATACGGTGATTATGAAATAGACGCTTCTACATTTACTTTATTAGAAGGTGAAACTAAAATAGAAGCTAAACCTTTTGGATCTACATATATAAAACCTCTTTTCGATACTACTTCTGAAATTATTTGTCCAGCTATATTTAAGGGTAACGAAGATGGTACTTTTGAAGGTTACGAGAACAACCCTAGAATATGTTATGACAACGGCGAAGTAACTATGGTTAGCCATACTATATATTTACCAGTTCAAAACGGCGTAACAAGTGAAAATAGCACAAAGTATTTACAATTTTCGCATCTATCAGAAATACCTACAACAGCAAGTACGAAAGACTATAATTTCGGTGCAGCACAATTCATATTAGGAATAGGTAATACACCTATAGACAACTTATACAATACATATTGGTCACCATATTATGATGAATTATACAACCCAGACACAAGACAAGTTAATATAAAGATATATTTAACACCAGCAGACATAGCTAATTTTGAGTTCTATTTTACAATAAGAATAAAGAATAAATTGTATAGAGTTAATAAAATAGAATACAAACCGTACGAATTAAGTAGTGTAGAACTTATACTAATAGCATAATGGAATTTAAAAAAGACTTTAAAATAAAACCAAAAGAAGTAAATATAGACGGAACAGTTACATTTACAGACGGTACAAATGACGTAATACCAAGTCAGTTAGCTTGTGAAGCTTACGGATATAAATATAACGCAGAACTCGGTATATGTAAAGCTTATGATTATACTTCTAAATTATCTATAAAAAGTAAACAAACTAAAATAGATATAAAAGGAACTAATAATACTGCAGAAAGTGGAGTAAGTGATACTTTAATAAGAGGTAAGGATAATATAGCAAAAGGTTTTAACAAAAACTGTTTAATAAGTGGTCAAGGTAATACTATAAACAACGGTATAAATAACGCTACTGTAATAGGATCTTACGGTAAAGCTTTACGACAAGGTGAGTTTGTACAAGGTGGTGGCGGTTCAAGTAAAGTAAATGAACCTCAAAGGTCAGTAATACAACTAACTTGTAACACTACAGACAATACAACTACTAATATGAAGGTATTAGACTTAGACGATGAATATATTAACCTACAAAACAATAGTATTTTAGGACTAGAGATATTTTTAACAAGATTAGAAATAGGGGGTTCTAGTGGTACTGCAGGAAAATTTAGTTACAGACATATACAGGAAGTTATTAGAGTAGAAGACGATTATACAACTACAATAATAAATAAAAAAAATATATCAATAGGAAAAGATGGAGTAAACGGTACAAGTAATGTAGTAGACGTAGCAACAGGAACAATAACAATAGCGGTTTCAGATCGTAATAACGTAAATAATATTTGGAATGCTACAGTATATTTACACGAAACGAAAACAAACATAACATTTTAGAAAATGAGTGAACAAGTAGAATTAGAATTAAAACTAAAAGGAGGCGACAAAGCAGTAAAGACTTTAGGACAATTAGAAAGAGAATTAGATAAAGCAAGAGAAGCTATAAAAGGTGTTGAAGTAGGTAGTGACGCTTTTAACAAACTAGCAACACAAATACAAAACGCAAGTTCTGAAGTTAAGACCTTAGAAAAACAGATGGAGGGACTCGAGCCACAACAAAAAGCTGAGGCGTTTCTTAAGATGGGAGAGGGTATTGCAGGAGGCTTCGCAATAGGGCAGGCTTCGATGGCATTATTAGGGGTTGAAAGTGAAAACTTAGAAAAGATACAAGTTAAAGTACAGTCTGCAATTGCAATAGCACAAGGTGTTAGAATGATGTCCGAAGCAGCTTTAATGTTTACAACAGCTAAGAGGGTAGCAGTTGAAAAGTTAGGACTTATAACGTCTAAGGTAGGTACAGCAGTAGCTTACGCACAAGCAACAGCTTTAGGAGCTTGGGCAACAGTACAAGGAGTTTTAACAGGTGCTATTAGTGCTTCTTCAGTAGCTTTAAAGATATTAAAGTTAGCTATTATAGCAACAGGTATTGGGGCTTTAGTTTTAGCAATTATTGCTATAGGTGTAGCAGTTTTTAATTGGGTTACAGCTACAAATGAAGCAGCTATAGCACAAGCAAATCTAAACAAAGAGATAGTAAAAAATAACAACGAGTTCTTAAAAAATAGAGAATTACAAAAACAGTTATCAGAAGCAAACACAGACTCAGAAAGAGCTTTAGTAAATTTACAAAACGCTTTAAATGAACAGACACAAAAATTAAAAGACAATAGCGAAAGTTTAAATAAGAATGCAGAACGATTAAGTAATTTAGGGGATTATTCAGAAGAAGTACAGAAAAAAATAAAAAACGGTTCTGAAATATTAGCACAAAACTCTACAACAATACAAGGAAATATAGACAAAATAGATGCTTTAATTAAAAAGAAAAAGGAAGAAATTGAAGCAGAAGAACAAAAAGTAGAAGAAGAAAAACAACAAGAGTCTGACAGAAAACAAAGAAGTAGCGACAGACGAAGTAGAAGAAAAGCAGAAGCAGCAGAATTACTAGCTTTAGAACAAGAACTTAGTTTAATGTTAATAGAAGATGAGGACGAAAGAGAAAAAGCAGCGTTAGAACTTCAAAAACAAAATGACATAAAAAAAGCGTCACAAGCAAAAAATTCGGAAGAACAAATATTTTTAATTAAAAAGAAATATGCTATATTAGAAGAAGAGTTGTTTCAAAAACAAGCAGACAGAAGAGTTGAAATACAAGAAGAAACTCAGATTAAACTTGCAACTGAATTTAAAGATTTTTGGGAGAAAAAACAAGTGGAATTTGATAAACAAAAAGAAATAGAAAAACAGAAAGACCTAGCGGCTATTGATGCAGCAAACGAATTTATAGCTACAGCACACCACCAAGTAATAGAACAACTACAAGCACATATGGGAGCTAGATTATCTGAATTAGATAAACAGAAGAATAAAGAAATAGCACTAGCAGAAAGTCAAGGTAAATCTACAGAAGGTATTGAAAAGAAGTTTCAAGCGAAAAGAGAACAAATAGAAAAACGACAAAAAAAGATAGCTGTTGCACAAGCTTTAATTCAAACATATGAAAGTGCTACAGCAAGTTATAACTCTATGGCTAGAATACCTTATGTTGGACCTGCATTAGGAGCAGCAGCCGCAGGATTAGCAATTTCTGCAGGTTTAGCTAATGTTAGACAGATACTTGCACAAGATGTAGGAGGCGGTGTAGGAGGATCTGGTGGTGGTGGTGGTAATACACCTCCTTCTTTACAACCACCAAGTTCAGGTGAATTTACATTAGGTGGTGCACAAGAACAACAATCGGTTAAGGCGTTTGTAGTAGAAAGTGAAATTACGGATAGTCAAGCACAAATGGCAGACATAAACAGAAGAAGTACAATTTAAAAATCAAATAATAACGAATAACTTATATTATATAGTATATGAAAAAGAAAACAACTAAAATTACAGAATTAGTTATAGACGAAGAAAACGAAGCTTTAGCTATTGACGCAATTAGTTTAGTAACGTCACCAGCTATAGAAGTAGACTTTGTATTTTTCGGAAAAGAAAAGAACAACTTAACCTTTGCTAAAGTAGACGAAGAAAAAAGAGAACTTATAGCACCCGCCCTTATCCCTTTAAAACAGATATACAGATACGACGCTAATACAGACAGTGACTATTATGTATATTTTTCAAAAGATACTGTAAAGAAAGCAGCTTATAGTTACTTAAAACACAACAACCACCACAAAGCAACATACCAACACGAACAAAGAGTAGCAGGAGTACTAACTGTAGAAAGTTGGATAAAAGAAGGTGATAGTGACAAGTCTAAATTATACGGTTTTGATTTGCCAAATGGCAGTTGGTTCGTAAAAATGAAAATCGAAAATTCAGATCTTTGGAATAAGATAAAAGAAGGGGAACTTAAAGGACTTTCAATAGAAGGTTACTTTGTAGATAAATTAGAAAAAATGGGAAAACAATACACAGACGAAGAAATACAAACTGCATACAAAGAACTACAAGCAGAAGGTAAAATAAA
>ENA-ORDR01001260-ORDR01001260.1-marine-metagenome-genome-assembly--contig:-NODE-1260-length-11993-cov-7.374790_pt1 | contig 11993 bp, 10 predicted proteins | sample MGYA00240993_ERZ508538 | MGnify/ENA primary metagenome ERZ508538 (study PRJEB26207, sample SAMN05421999) | marine metagenome | isolation source: Monterey Bay, California, USA | place: USA:Monterey Bay...
AGATAAAGCCCTACCAATTGGTAGGGTTTTTATTTAAAAAGGTATTTTTGCTAAATGAATTTACAAGCAAGAATACAAGCGTTTACTAAATTAGGTGAATACCTAAAAACTGATATATACCAAGAGGCTGAAGAACAATTGCATTTGGCAAAAGTGCTTAACCCTTGGTTTACCAAGGAAAACATTGAAAAAGCCTTAGGCGCTTGGCATGAGCAGTTAAAAGTAGATATGCTTACTGCTTGGTTAAATCCTTATAAACTACAAGAAGTATCCATCCCAAAAAAGGTGCTTATCATTATGGCAGGGAATATTCCTTTAGTTGGTTTTCATGATTTTCTTACTGTGCTTATTTCAGGACATAAAGTAGTTGTGAAAATGTCGAGTACTGATAATGTGCTCGTAAAAGTACTTATTGAAAAATTAATAAGTATCGCTCCTGAATTTAAGGAGAGTATCGATTTTATTGATGATGTGAAAAATAGGAAGTTTGATGGGGTAATTGCTACAGGAAGTGATAATTCAGCCCAGTACTTTGAATATTACTTTAAGAGGGCTAAGAAGATAATTCGTAAAAACAGAAGGTCTGTAACTGTACTAGATGGTGGTGAGTCCGATATGGATCTAAAAGGCCTTGCTGATGATGTGTTTTCTTATTTTGGGCTAGGGTGCCGTAATGTTTCTAAACTCTTTTTACCAAAAGGATATGATTTAAATAAATTGTTTGAAGCGTTTTTTCCATATTCACATGTAGTAGATCATAAAAAATACGGTAATAATTACGATTATAATAAAGCTATATTCCTAATGGGAAGTAATAAATTAGTTGAAAACGGATTCCTACTTATGAAAGAAGATAAATCATTGCTTTCACCAGTTGCTATGTTGTATTATGAATACTATGATGATATCGAAACTGTAGAGCAATTTATTGAAGAAAATGCTGAACAGCTGCAATGTGTAGTTTCAAAAAAGGATATTGCCTTTGGAAACACTCAAAAACCTAACCTTTGGGATTATGCGGATGGGGTGGATACAGTAGAATTCTTAAGGGATTTATAATTACTCAAACTCATAAGCTCCTAAATCAGGATTATTTAAATCTCTATCAAGACCATCTAAATCAGTTTTGAGAATGTTATTGAAATCATTATCAAAAACATCAGAACTTCCAGCATCAATAGCAGGAGAGTCTTCTGTTAAGTGAAAATCACTTTCAGTATTGTCCTTGAATTTTGGCGATTGATTAATGATTACATTTTCATAATGCTCATTATCTGTATCAATTGTAGGGTCTAGTTTGATAAGGCAATGATCAAAAGTGTAATTAAATTCTCCTGCTTGTTCCTGAAAACTTACTTCAGTAGATAGTGAACCATCAATAATGCAGTTGGTGAAATTGGCTGCAAGTAAATCTCTATCATAAATATTTCCATCAGCACCTTCATAGTAGTTGTTCAGTAGGATAGAGGGTGCATTTCTGTGGTTGTAATCCCAGTAATTAGCGAAAGTACAATGGGTGAAGTTATAAGTGCCGCCAATATTACAGGCTACCGTATACTGTCCGCATTTACTTATTATAGTATTGTTTGCTTCAATATTAGCACCTTGTCCTAAAATCCCAATAGAGGACATATTTTTTATAATCGTATTATTGATTGTTACAGTTTGATTTTCTACAAATGAATCGACACGAATAGCAGTTGTTCCATTACTAATAATGGCGTAATCAATTTCATTTTCAACACTACCTTGTACAAAGTGTATTCCGTTCCATTGTCCAGGTGTGTTTTCATACCAAGAGTCTAATCTATCACCTCTAATAATCACCTCATTTCCTAAACTCCCATCAATTATTAGGGTTCCGTTATTTGTTGGTGGCACTCCATTTTCACCTATTAAAAGAGGATTTCCAACAAACATTCCTGAATTATTATGAAAATAGATTTGGGTACCCTCTTTAATCGTTAGGGTAGCGTTAGGTTCAATTACTACATATCCGTAAACTACATGAGGTAAATCATTTGTCCATATTTCATCATCCTTTATTGAGTAGTATCCATAGTTTACCTCTCCATCATCTGTTGGAAATATATTATCATGTGGTAAATGAAAGTTTGCATTCCTCCCTGGAGATACTAGTTTTACATCTTGTTTTTTTGTTCCTGTAGTAAACTCAATATTACTGGTGAGTAAAAAATTATTACTACTATTTTGATTAGGGGTAACTTCTAGAAAAATAAAGATACTATCCTTAGATGGAATGTCAATTCCCTCATGATTATTTCCTGATGCACCATCTACATTCATTCTGAAGCTACCCCCATTAATTAGGTTTAATGAGATGTTTGTTTGTACATCAAAATTATTACGATTATATATAGTCAGTGTTTGAGTAGGAGTTCCTATGGAATGAAAAGCAGTATCAAAAATGATGGTGTCATTTGAAAAATGCAAAGTAGCACTTTGGTTGCTTTCTAATACATCTTTTTTACAAGCAAAAAGAATTGTTATAAGTAGTAGAGGAAGGAATAGTTTTTTCATTATCTCATATTTCTTATTCTATCCATATCTCTTTTTTGGTCTTTTTCTTTTATACTTTCTCTTTTATCGTACACCTTTTTTCCTTTGGCTAAAGCTATTTCTAGTTTTGCTTTTCCTTTTTCGTTAATAAAGAGGCGAATAGGAATAATAGAATTTCCTTTTTCAGTTACTTTACCTAACATTTTGTTTAGTTCTTGTCTGTTAAGTAATAGTTTTCTTTCCCTTTTAGGCTCGTGATTAATGTAGCCACCATTAGGATATTCAGAGATATGCAAGTTTTTCACAAATAATTCATCACCATTGAAAACGCAATGTGCATCAGAAATATTGGCTTTATTGTTACGAATAGACTTTATTTCTGTTCCTACTAGAGATATTCCTGCAACAAATTTAGCAATAAACTCATATTCAAAGCTTGCTTTACGGTTTTTAATGTTGATTTTACCTGACATAGTTGCAAAGATAGTATTTAGATGTTAGATATTAGAAGTTAGACAAAAATGTCTCATGTCTAAATACTTAATGCTAAAATCTATCCTAATGCTACATCAAGAACCATCATTACAATAAATCCTGCAATTAGTCCCATAGTTGCTAAATCCGTATTTCCACCCCTTTGGCTTTCAGGGATTACTTCTTCTACTACAATAAAAATCATTGCTCCTGCTGCAAAAGCCAGGGCATAAGGTAAAATAGGAAGAACTGTCATTACAATTGCAGCTCCAATTACTGCAAAAATTGGCTCAACTATTGCTGATAATTGCCCCCATTTCCATGACTTCCATCTGCTAACTCCTTGTCTTCTAAGTGGCATTGAAACTGCAAATCCTTCAGGGAAATTTTGTATACCTATACCAATTGCTAGTGCAATTGCTGACCCTATTGTAAATACTGAATGTCCTTCCATTCCTAATATTTCAGGATTAGCCAATGCTCCAAATGCAACTCCAACTGCTAATCCTTCAGGAATATTATGTAAAGCAATTGCTAGTACTAAAAGAATAGTTTTACGCCAGTTTGTTTCAACTCCCTCTGCTTCTTCTCTTTTTGCAAATATGTGTAAGTGAGGTATAATTTTATCTAACCCAAACAAGAAAGCAGCTCCTAAAAAGAAACCAATAGCAGGAGCAAGCCATACGGGTGAATCTGATATTCCCATTTCATTTTGCATTTCAACATAAGCAATTGATGGTGCTAAAAGCGACCAAAAACTAGCAGCAATCATAACTCCTCCAGTAAATCCTAATGATATGTCAAGTGCCTTTCTGTTTGATGTTTTGAATAGGAATACTAAAGATGCCCCTAATGCAGTTAGCGCCCAAGTAAAAAGTCCTGCATAAAGGGCTTGCATTACAGGTCCTTGTTGAACAAACCATTTGTATAATTCGTAATTTTCCATGTTTAATTTGTTTTAATTAAAAGGTGTTTTGCTACATCATTACTGATGTGTTTTTTGGTATTTCCTATTTTGATGCTGATTGATTGATCAAAAGATATCTTTTCTAAAAGCTTAATTTCTGTCCCTATGCTGATATTTAACTTTGTTAAGTAATCTAAAAATGGCTTTTCATCTAATGTTACTCCCATAACCTTTCCATTTGTTCCTTCTGATAATTTATTTAAAGGTATAGTATTTGTTGTTGGGATTTTTCCATCTTTTGTAGGGATAGGCTCTCCATGAGGGTCAAATTTTGGGCAATCTAAAAAGGCATCTAATCTGTCTACAAGTTCTTCAGATTTTATGTGCTCTAATTGTTCGGCTACATCATGTACTTCTCCCCAGTCAAAGTTTAAGTTATTCACTAAAAAAGTTTCCCATAATCTATGTTTTCTTATTACTGATGTTGCAAATGAGTTTCCTTTTTTTGTTAATGATACACCTTTGTATTTCTTGTATTTTACAAGTTTTTTGTCTTGCAATTTCTTTAGCATATCTGATACTGATGCTGCAGATGTTCCAATTTCTCCTGCAATAGCATTGGTAGAAACTTTCCCATCAGAATTTAAACTAATGGATAAAATAGCTTTTAAATAATTTTCTTCTGCTAAAGTAATCATGTGGCAAAAGTAATAATTAAATTAATATAAAAAAAAGTTTAGACATGTCTAAAGATTTAGATATTTGCCCAGCTTAACTGAAATCAAAAAAAACCAAAAAATGAATAGAATAATTAACCTAGTAATAATTGCATTTGTCATGCTTTCTTTAACAGCAAATTCGCAAACAATAAAAGGAAAAATAACATCAAAAAATGAAGTTGTACCTTTTGCAAACATCATTATTGAGGGAACAAAATTGGGTGTTTCGGCTGATGAAAATGGAAATTATGTTATTGAAAATGCACCATTAGGTCATCATCATATTATTGCATCAGCAGTTGGAATGATAACTAAGAAGTCTCATAATGATGTTAATAAAGGAATAAATACTATTAATATTGAGTTAGTAGCATCTGTATATAATTTGGATCAAGTGGTAGTTACAGGAACTAAAACATTTAAGAGAAGAACGCAATCTCCAGTAATTGTAAATGTGATGGATAGCAGACAATTAGAGAGTGTTCAAGCATGTAATTTGGCAGAAGGTCTTAATTTTCAGCCAGGATTAAGGGTAGAGACTGATTGTCAAACTTGTAATTATACCCAATTGAGAATGAATGGATTGGCTGGTGGTTATTCTCAAATCCTTATAAACGGAAGGCCAATTTTTAGTCCTTTAACAGGGCTATATGGGATGGAGCAAATCCCTACTAATATGATTGATAGGATTGAAATTGTAAGAGGAGGAGGTAGTTCGCTTTACGGCTCATCAGCAATTGGAGGGATAGTAAATGTAATAACTAAATTACCTACTACTAATAATTTTAGTTTTGGATATGATTATAGTAGAATTAATAGCTCGGCTGATGATAAGGTTTTTCATGGAAATGCAACTGTTGTATCTGATAATAAAAATTCAGGAGCTACATTTTTTGTAAATAATCGTGATAGAATGTGGTACGATCATAATGGAGATAATTACTCAGAATTACCTGTTTTAAAAGACAATACTTTTGGGGCTAATTTCTTTTTCTTACCATCTAAAAATCAAAAAATAGAAGTAAATATGGGTAGTTTGCATGAGTATCGTTTTGGTGGAGAAATGATTACAGGTGCGCCACATTTTGCAATGCAATCAGAAGAAAGAGTGCATGATGTTTTGCTAGGGAATTTAGATTATCAGCTTAATTTTAATGATGGCAACTCATCTCTTATTACTTATTTAGCGGCACAACAAACTAAGCGTGAGCATTATACTGGTATCAGACCAGAGGTTGGGACTGATGAAGAACATTTGGCTAATCCTCCTTATGGAACTTCATTAAATACAACTAAGCAAGGTGGTTTTCAGTTGAATCATAAGATAAATAAGTTGTTTGGTCCAAATGTATTTACAATCGGTTCTGAGTATGTTTCTGATGATGTAATGGATGAAATCTCAGCTTATAATTATTTAATTGACCAAAAAGTAATAACTCTTGGTACTTTTGTTCAGTCCGACTGGGATTTGACAGAAAACTTCAATCTACTAAGTGGGGCAAGATTTGATAAGCATTCGTTATTAGACAATATGGTGGTTAGTCCTAGGTTGTCATTGCTTTATAAATTAAGGCAAGAAACTCAATTTAGAATCTCATACAGTACAGGGTTCAGGGCACCACAAGCTTTTGATACTGATTTGCATATGGCATTTGCTGGGGGTGGAATTTCTCGTATTGTTTTGGCTGATGATTTGAAAGAAGAGCGTTCAAAAAGTTTAAGCGCATCTGTTAATTATGATAAAGCAACTGAGCATTATGTTTATGGTTTTACTTTTGAGGGTTTTTACACGCATTTGAATGATGCATTTTATCAAGATCCATCTGGAGAAGATGAATTTGGAGAGGTTTTTACAAAAAGAAATGGAGCTGGAGCTACTGTAAAAGGTCTTACTATGGAGTTTAGAGCAAATTTTGAGCAAAAACTGCAGATAGAATCTGGTTTAACTTTGCAAAAATCATTGTATGATGAGGCGGTAAGTTATTCTGATGAGCTTGAGAGTAGAAAAGAATTTTTAAGAACTCCAAATAAGTACGGTTATGCTACTTTAACTTACTCTCCTTCTAGTAAATTAAGTTTTTCTGCTAATTTAGTTCATACAGGCGTTATGGATATATTGCATTTAGCTGGCGCTCCTGAGCAAACTGAGGATGAATTCATAAAATCACCTACATTTAATGTAATTGGACTAAAAGCAACTTACATACAGCAATTGAGTAGAGTAGGAGCTAAATTAGCATACAGTGTTGGGGTTAAGAATTTAACTAATGATTATCAGCAAAATCTTGATACTTTAAAAGACAGAGATAGTAACTTTGTTTACGGTCCTAATTTACCAATAACAGTCTACTTTGGATTAGTGCTAAAATCTCTTTAATTAGTTACTTAAATATAAATTTAAAATCCACTTAATAAGTGGAATTCTTATTTTTAAATTAACTTTTGTAAACAAAATTAGGGTCAATTTAAGCTGAGTGTTTTGTGATTTACAGATTTTTTAGTAAATGTAATGTATTTTATTTGTTTTCAGTTATTTGCATTCTTTACATGTAGTGTTTATTATGCTATTTAATAAAGAAATAAGAATAATAATTTTAAAATATAAAAACTAATTTGTAGTTTTGCTGTTAACAATTGTAAACTACAAAATAATTGCACGAAAGACTCAAAAATTGGATGGGAATAGAAGGCTTAAAATCCTCAGCTTTGGCGGATAGTATTGGCGTGAATCGTGCAACAATTTCCCATATCCTTTCTGGCCGAAATAAACCAAGTATTGACTTTTTTCAAAAGTTATTAAGTACATACCCAGATTTAAATTCAAATTGGCTAATAACAGGAATTGGTTATATGAGCACTCAAAATGAAACTCAAGATGTAAAAGTTTCTAAGAAAATAGGCAAAGTAGTTGTGTTTTATGATGATAATTCCTTTGAAGAAGTAGGTGAGTAGTTGTTAGTTTCCTGTTTGTAATCTAATATCTATTATCTCATATCTTGTATCTATATTTTTTACATTTGCGAAAAATATATCTATGTACAGAATCGTCCGTTTTTTCTTATTCCTTTTTAACCCTGAAGCGATACACCATATCACCTTTAAGTTGATAAAATTAGCGGCTTTAATTCCTGGGAAATTATGGGCTTGGAGAATGATTTTTAAAGTTACAGATACTAGATTGGAACGGGAGGTGTTCGGACTAAAATTTGACAATCCTGTAGGGCTGGCAGCTGGCTTTGATAAAGATGCAAAGCTCTTTGATGAATTAGCATCCTTTGGTTTTGGTTTTGTAGAAATTGGGACGGTTACTCCATTGCCGCAAGAGGGAAATCCTAAGCCTAGATTATTCCGATTGAAAGAAGATAATGCAATTATAAACAGAATGGGCTTTAATAATCAAGGGATAGAACCTGCAGTTGCTAGGTTGAGAAGAAGGAAAACTAACATCATTATTGGTGGGAATATTGGAAAAAATAAAGTTACACCAAACGAAAAAGCAGTAGATGATTATGAGATCTGTTTTGAGAAATTATTTCCTTATGTTGATTATTTTGCAGTGAATGTAAGTTCTCCAAATACCCCAGGTTTGCGTGATTTGCAGGAGAAAGCACCCCTTACTGCTTTGCTTAACAGATTGCAGGAGTTAAACAATGCTAAGGAGAAAAGAAAACCAATCCTGTTGAAAATAGCACCAGATTTGACTAATGAGCAATTGGATGATATTATAGAAATTGTAGCAGACACTAAAATTGATGGAGTGGTAGCAACTAACACAACAATTGATAGAAGTGGGCTTAAAACGGATAAAACTAAGGTTGAGGCTATCGGTAATGGTGGCTTGAGTGGTAAGCCTGTTAGAGTAAGATCCACAGAGGTGATTAAGTACTTGGCGGATAAATCCAACAGAGCATTCCCAATTATTGGAGTGGGAGGTATACACAGTGCTGAAGATGCATTGGAAAAAATAGAAGCAGGAGCAACATTATTGCAAGTTTATACGGGCTTCATTTATGAGGGTCCATCACTAGTGAAAAGAATTAATAAAGCGATTCTTAAAAGATGAAAATAATAGAATGTCCAAGAGATGCAATGCAGGGTATTAGTGAGTTTATTCCTACTGATATTAAGGCTGCATATATCAATCAATTGCTTAAGGTAGGATTTGATACGATTGATTTTGGTTCATTCGTTTCGCCTAAGGCTATTCCTCAATTAAAGGATACGGCACAGGTTTTGGCTCAGTTGTATTTAGAAAACACAAACAGTAAATTACTTTCTATTATAGCAAATACTAGAGGTGCAACTGATGCTTGTAAATTTCAGGAAATAAATTATTTAGGTTTCCCGCTTTCAGTGTCGGAACAATTTCAGCAAAGGAATACCAAAAAAAGCATTGCACAAGCATTAAGTACGGTTGAAGAAATCCAGAATTTAGCTATTAAGAATAACAAGGAATTGGTCGTGTATTTGTCAATGGCATTTGGGAATCCTTATGGAGAAAATTATCATCCTGATATAGTAGCGGAACTTACTGAAAAACTACATCAACTAGAAGTTGGTATTGTTGCTTTATCTGATACGATTGGGGTTTCTAGTCCTATAAATATTGCACCACTTTTTAGTACATTAATACAAGAATATCCAACTATTGAATTTGGAGCACATTCCCATACTACTCCAGATAAATGGGAGGAAAAAGTAGAGTCGGCCTACCAGAATGGTTGCAGGAGATTTGATGCTGCCCTTAAAGGTTATGGCGGTTGCCCAATGGCAAAGGATAATTTGGTTGGGAATATGCCAACCGAAAAACTAATTACTTATTTTGCAGAAGATTTAGGACTTAATAACCAAGAGTTAGAAAAAAGTTTAATGCTTTCTAGTTCTGTTTTTAAACGATAGTTATATTTTTGACACTACAAATTATATTTAATGAAACGCATTCCTTTTCATATCCTTTTCTTATCAGTTCAGCTTTTATCAGCTCAACAGCTGATACAAACGGATATATTTGATGTTTGCTATTCCACCAACAAACAACAACCCCTTTGGTTAAGCTATGAAGTGGAGTGTCATTCAGGAGGGTTCAGCCGTAATGGCCTAAATTTCACAAAAGACACTCAATTTTCTGGGATTACTTCTGATAATGCGGATTATTACAAAAATGTATGGGACAAAGGCCACCTAGCACCAGCTGCTGATTTTAATTGTGATTATGAAAAGCTAAGGGCAACTTTCACTTATCTGAATTGTGCCTTACAGCACGAGAAACTCAATAGAGTTCCTTGGAAAAACTTGGAGAAATACGCAAGAAAACTTTCTGAATAATATAAAGTACAGGTAAAGGTAGTGTTGCAGTTTGACGCCAACAGTTTGCTATTAGAAACTGGGGCTTTGGTGCCTTCCTATTTTGTAAAAATACTTAGCTATAACAATAGGGTTGAGGTCTATCGTTTTCCAAATGATATAAGCGTCTGGCATACTCACTTTAAGGATTATTTAATACAGGATGACTACCCAATAATTGAGGGCTGCACAGAAGTATACAATCGCTAATAAGTAATCTTTTCGGCTAGTATTTATTTTAAATCAAAAACTAGTAATTATAAACCTATTTTCATTTTTTTTTATATTTTTACCCCAAGTTTAGTACACTATTTTAGTGTAAAAGGGAATGAGGTGTGAATCCTCAACTTTACCAGAAGCTGTAAAGTCCGTAAATTTTTGGAAACTACATTGCCACTGTTTTAATTAATGGGAAGGCCATTCCAAAAGGACCAAGTCAGAAGACCTGCTAAATGAAACAAAACTGAATCGTTTCTGGATAAAACGGTAGGGGAATGAAACAGACTTTAGCATACATATTATTCTTTTTGGGCTTTGTGCATATTGCACTAGGGCAAACCGTTATGGATACTGTTAATCTGCCAGAAGTGAAGTTGCAACATAGCCGCTTGCAAACCCACTCCATAGGTACGGATATTGAAGTGCTTAGTCCTGAGTTAATAGGAGAGTCCTCCAGCCAGCAACTATCCGATTGCATTGCCAATCATTCCTCAGTTTATATAAAGCAGTATGGGGCGCTTGCTACTCCAACTTTTAGGGGTACATCCAGCTCACACACTTTAGTACTTTGGAATGGGATTCCCTTGAACTCAATTGCTAATGGTTTGCTTGATTTTTCCATTACTCCCGTACAGGGTTTCGAAAAGATAGCTATCGTACATGGTGGAGATGCTTCCGTGTTTGGTTCGGGTGCTATGGGTGGGAGTATTCACCTTAACTCTATTCCTGATTTTAAGAATCAAAAGGAAATAAAATTAACGAGCGAACAAGGAAGTTATGGGCTGTTAAGCCAAGGGATAAGCCTAAAGCACAGTACGGATAAACTGGCCTTTAACCTGTCGCTTACAACCCTAGCGGATGACAATACTTTTGAATACATAAATACCACTCAGATGGGGCACCCTACAGTGGTGAATAACTATGGAAAGATAGAGTCAAAATCAGGGAAAGTAAACCTTGCCTACAAATACGATAGTACAACAAAATTTGCAGTCGCCTACTGGAGTTCAGCTAATGATAGGGAAGTACCACAAAACATGACAACTCCTTTTTCGGATGCAAAACAGTACGACAAAACAAACAACTTATTCCTTAGTGCTACTCATTTTTTTACAGATGGAGTAATCACTTTGAAAAGGGCTTTCCTTGAAGAAGATTTCCGGTATACCGAGCACCTAAAAAATATTGATAGCCAGTACCTAACCAATAGTAATATCACGGATGTGGATGTTAAAATTAACAAGGGCGGTTTCCTCTATAACTTAGGAGGGAACTTTACAAAGCAGTCCGTAATCAACAATAATTACATGGATACTAGGCAGCTGGAAAAGCAAAGTGCTATCTTTTCATCCGTGCAGTACAATTATGATTTCCTGAGTATGAATACAGTATTGCGTAAGCAGTGGCAAACTACTTTTGAAGTGCCGCTTATTCCCAGTCTGGGATTCTCTGCTGACATTACTAAACAGCTTAGTATTCGTTTTAAATACAATAGGAATTTCCGTTCTCCTACCTTTAATGATAGGTTTTGGGCAGGAGCAGGGGCAAATGGAAATCCTGATTTAACTCCTGAAGATGCATGGAACAAAGAGTTTGGTTTTGATATTAACGCTCCCTATTTCAAGTTTAAAGCTACTGCCTATAATTTGGATATTTCGGATATGATACTTTGGCAACAAGTGGATAATGGCAGTTGGATGCCTAACAACATTAAGCAAGTATGGAGCAGAGGGCTAGAGACAAGTGTGAAAGTCCACACTAAAAACTTAAGCATTATTGGGAATTATGCATTTACCAAATCCACCAATGAA
>ENA-ORDR01001264-ORDR01001264.1-marine-metagenome-genome-assembly--contig:-NODE-1264-length-11961-cov-4.230057_pt1 | contig 11961 bp, 9 predicted proteins | sample MGYA00240993_ERZ508538 | MGnify/ENA primary metagenome ERZ508538 (study PRJEB26207, sample SAMN05421999) | marine metagenome | isolation source: Monterey Bay, California, USA | place: USA:Monterey Bay...
AAATACTATGCTGTTCCTGCAGCAGGTTCTAGTACACGATTTAAAAAACGACACAAAGCTGTTATAGACAGTGTTTTCTCAAAATAAACTTTAGATTTCCGCCCATTATTATTAATTGCAGTAAACAATTAATTTTTATATATTGTCTTAAATTAATGTATAACAATGAAAAATTTAAAACAATGAAAAAATTAACGTTTATTTTAGTTGCACTCATCACATTTTCTATGAGTGCTCAAAAAAAGAAAAATGGAGTTGTTTATGACAAACATCCGGGTATTCTTTTAATAGAGGCATTTAATAAAGCCTATGTAGATGCAGATGTTGAAAAATTATCTTCTATGATGGATGATGATTTTAAAGCATACAATGCACTTTCTTCAAATAAAGATCAAAAAGGAACTCCAAAAAATAATTTTATTGGGCAATCTAAGTGGTGGAATACAAATGTTGACTATTTTAAAATTACTCAAGATAAGCCAGCATATCCAGACGCTATTGAATACAAAGGAGATCAAACATGGGTTCAAACTTGGGAAAGAATTTACGGTGTACATAAGCAAACAGGTGTTGAATTTGATATGCCTGTACATAGGCTGTACAGATTAAACAAAGATGTTACTAAAATTATATCTGTAATGGACTATTCTGATAGCAGTAACTATATGAGAGCATGGGATGCATGGCCAGGGAACGATAGAAAAAATGGGGAGATTTATATAAATCATGAAAATATTAATACAGTAAGAAAATTAATGTATGCATTTTTAAATAATGATGGAGAAAAAGCCTACAGCTATTTTGATGAAAACGCAGTGATAGAAGATATAAATGAACCTGAAACTTTAACATTAGAGCAAGGAAAGGAAAGAGATAAAGTGATTTTTTCAGATTGGACTCTAGATGCTCTTGATGAATCTGGATACCCAGATTATTTAGAATACGACTGGAGAGAATCTAAAGTAGTTCAATCTTGGTGGAATATGAGAATGACTAATAACAAAACAGCAAAGAAAATTGTTTTAAAAGTACTTTTCATGGATGATTTTAATGACGATGGAAAAATTACAAAAAGATACATGTATTACAATGGCTCATTATTGAAATAAATGTTGATTTTTAAAAAAAAACCCGCTTTTGAGCGGGTTTTTTTTGTGATTAATATAAAAATTTGTCAAAAACAAGATTGATTAGAATGAAACTAAAAATATCTACAAAAAGGTTGGGTAGGTTTTTATTATAATATTAAATTTGAGGTGTAATTCATTTATATTATTTAAGTTACAAAATAGATCATATTATGTTAGATTCATGGGGTTCAAATAAGTGGACTAAATCAATGTTAAAGAAATATTGGTGGCTCGTGTGTTTAATTATTGTCGGGTATGTATTGATTGCAATTACGGCAAATAGTTCTATATAAAAGATAAGATGTTATGGTTTTAGAAATGAAAGTTCCTTCGCCGGGAGAATCTATTACAGAAGTAGAAATTGCAACTTGGTTAGTTGAGGATGGAGACTATGTAGAAAAAGACCAACCTATTGCTGAAGTAGATTCTGATAAGGCTACGTTAGAGTTGCCAGCTGAAGAAAGCGGAATTATTACTCTACAAGCGGAAGAAGGAGATGCTGTTGCTGTTGGAGCTGTAGTTTGTTTAATAGACACTGCCGCAGAAAAACCAGAGGGTTCATCTGCCACACCACCTTCAACTTCAGTTAATGAAGCACCCAAAGCTACTCCAGTAAAAGAAGAAGTTACTTCAACCTATGCAACAGGAACAGCATCGCCAGCAGCCAAGAAAATTTTAGTAGAAAAAAACATAGAGGTATCTTCAATTAAAGGAACTGGAAAAGCTGGAAGAATCACAAAGGAAGATGCTGTAAAAGCAGTTCCATCAATGGGTACAATGCCAGAAGATGGTGCAAGAGGAACAATCCGAAAGAAAATGTCTATGCTACGAAGAAAAGTAGCGGAGCGCTTGGTAGCTGTAAAAAGTGAAACAGCGATGCTTACTACCTTTAATGAGGTAAACATGCAGCCAATCTTTGATTTAAGAGCCCAGTACAAAGAAGATTTTAAAGCTAAGCACGGAGTAGGTCTAGGATTTATGTCTTTCTTTACATTAGCCGTAGTAAGAGCTTTAAAAATGTATCCAGACGTGAACTCAATGATTGATGGAGACTTTAAGATAGAACATGACTTTCAAGACATATCTATAGCAGTTTCAGGACCAAAAGGTCTGATGGTGCCAGTGATTAGAAATGCAGAAAAATTGACCTTTAGAGGTGTAGAAAGTGAAGTAAAACGTTTAGCAATAAGAGCAAGGGATGGACAAATTACAATAGATGAAATGACAGGGGGTACCTTTACCATTACCAATGGTGGTGTTTTTGGCTCCATGTTGTCTACGCCAATTATTAATCCACCACAAAGTGGTATTTTAGGGATGCACAATATAGTAAATAGACCTATGGCTGTAAATGGGGAGGTAGTGATACAACCTATTATGTATGTAGCTTTGTCTTATGATCATAGAATTATAGACGGTAGAGAGTCTGTAGGATTTTTAGTAGCGGTAAAAGAAGCATTAGAAAATCCAGTAGAGTTATTAATGGATAACAACCCAACCAAAGCATTAGAAATGTAAGTTAGGTGTTTAAATTATATAAAAAATCCCAGGCAGTATTGCTTGGGATTTTTATTTAAAAAGCCTTTTATATTAAGTATCTTGCTTTTAAAAAGCTACCATGCCTAAAAATGTTGAGTTAGAACTTGCTCTCCAATTTATTGAGAACACCGATAGAAACTTGTTTATAACGGGTAAAGCAGGCACAGGTAAAACTACTTTTTTACATAGCGTAAAGGAAAAATCTCTTAAAAGAATGGTAGTAGTAGCCCCAACAGGTGTTGCAGCTATTAACGCTAAAGGAGTTACAATTCACTCTTTTTTTCAGATGCCTTTTGGACCTATTTTACCTAACCAAATTGCACATACCTCTAACCAACAACGCAGATTTTCTAAGACTAAAATAGACATTATTAAATCATTAGATTTAGTGATTATTGATGAAATAAGTATGGTGCGTGCAGATGTATTAGATGGGATAGATCAGGTGTTAAGAAGGTATAAAAATAAGCATAAGGTTTTTGGAGGTGTACAAATTTTAATGATTGGAGATTTGCAACAATTGGCACCTGTTGTAAAACCTAATGAATGGAGTTTGTTAAAAGAGCATTACAATACCATATATTTTTTTAGTGCAAAAGCCTATCAAGCAGCAGCAGTTATTTCTATTGAATTGCAACATATTTATAGACAAAAAAATGCCGATTTTATCAAGATTTTAAATGAGATTAGAAATGATCAGTTGTCAGAAACTTCTGCCAAGGTTTTAAATAATCGATACCAACCTGCATTTTCTCCCCATAAAGACGAGGAGTATATTACGCTTACTACTCACAATAATAGAGCGAGTTTAATTAATGATTCTGAGCTAAATAAGCTTACAACAAAAAATTATTTCTTTAAAGCAGAGGTGTCTGGGAAGTTCAACGAAAATGCATATCCTAATGATGAGAAATTAGCACTCAAAGTAGGAGCACAGGTGATGTTTATTAAAAATGATTCTTCACCAGAAAAAAGATATTACAACGGTAAAATTGGAATTATTACAGCTATTTCAAGGGAAAATGTAACCGTTCAATGTGCCAATGAAATTGACGAAATTGTTACGGAAAAAGAACAATGGGATACCGTTAATTATTCTATTGATGAAAAAACTAAAGAGTTAAAGGAAGATATTGTAGGATCTTTTTCTCAAATTCCTTTACGTTTGGCTTGGGCTATTACTATTCATAAAAGCCAGGGGTTAACTTTTAACAAAGCTATTATAGATGCAGAGGCTTCTTTTGCACATGGGCAAACTTATGTAGCTTTGAGTAGATGTACATCTCTTGAAGGCTTGGTGTTAAAAACACCTATTTCTAGTAGTGCTATTATTAATGATCATACAGTGCAAATTTTTAGTAAAGAAGTTGAAGAAAATCACCCAGATGAATCTATTTTAACCGCTTCCGAAATACAGTTTCAACTCAATCTAATTTCAGAGTTATTTGATTACCAACCCTTTTTATACCCTGTTACCAGGTTAATAGATATTTATTATAAGAATAGAACCAGTATTAAAGGAGATGTCATAGAACACTTACAACTTATTAAAGATGATGGAATTGTAGCTTTAATGAAAGTTTCTAATGGTTTTAAAAATCAGTTACACACTCTTTCTAAAGAGGGGATTTTACCCGAAAACAGTTCTCAAATTCAAGAACGTTTTAAAAAAGCAGTAGATTATTTTTTGACTGAAAGCATTAAAAACATAGTGCAACCCATAGCGAACCTCTCTTTTTCTTCAGACAATAAAGCTGTAAAAAAAGACTTTATAACACAGTTTGATAAGTTACAGGAAGTATTAAACGAAAAAGTTTTTGCATTAAAAAAAATGACTGAAGGCTTTAAAGTACAGTTTTACTTAAAGGTAAGAGCAGCCTCTGTTCTTCAAAAAACAGCTCTATCTAAAAAGAAAAAATTATCTTCAAAAAGAGATCCCATTTTAGCTCTTGGCTTACGAGAACTTAGAGATGATATTTCTAAAGCAGAAAATATTCCACATTTTCAAATTTTCACACAAGACACCTTATACGCTATATGCGATAGTTTACCTAGAACAGAAAAAGAGTTATTAAAAGTAAATGGTATGGGTAAAATACGAGTTAAAAAGTATGGAGATGAAATTCTTGAATTAATAATATTGTATTGCAAAGAGAATGGGATTAATACTTTTAATGAACAAAAAAAAGAGGATAAAAAATCTACCAAACAAATTTCTTTTGAGTTATTTAAAAAAGGCTTGTCTGTAAAGGAAATTGCGACAGAAAGAAGTTTAACAACTGGGACTATAGAAAGTCATCTGGCAAGTTATATACCGTCTGGTGAGATAGATGTTTTGGAATTAATACCTTTAAAAAGGTATCAAAAAATGATGAAAGAAATAGAGGCAGTGGAGTATAAAAACTTAACTCATTTAAAAGAGAATGTAGATAAATCATATTCTTTCATGGAGTTAAGGATGGTGCTGCTATCTCTTAATCAAGAAATATAAAACCCAGGCCTTGTTTTTGACCTGGGTTTATACTTATGAAGAGATTTAGTACTTAATTTAATTCTCTAGTGGTAATATGAAATTCTTCATAGGTTTGTAACAAGCTCATTAAAGCAGTAATTAGATCTTGTGTTTCTAGTAAAATACTAAAATATAAAGTAGTATTTTTTGGACTAGATTCTTCTTGTCTTATTCTGGTGACTTGTTTTTCAATAGAGTTAGAAACATCTTTTAATAAGGCTTGCTTCTCTATTAATATATCCTCTAAATCATCAAAAGCTCTTAACTCGAATATCGTACTAACTTGTCCAAGCAATTCGGTTAGCTGATTGTCTATTCCTTTTAAGTCTTTTAACTGACCTTTCTTCAAGTTTTTATGATTGTTGTTTACATGTTTAAAACTAGCCCTAGAAATATAACTAATAGATTGTGCAACATCTTGCAAATAACCAAGAACTAAAATATAAAATCTACTTGCTTGAACCGAGGTGTCATCTAAAGATTTTATAAAATAGAATACGCCATCTTTTAAATTATCTATTTCTTCGTTTAATTTTCCAACGTGTTTATCTGTTTTACGTAATTTATTTAAATCATGATTAGATAAATCATTAACTACATTGGTGTATAATTTATTTACACGGTTAGCAACACCAGATATATGATCTGCACTTTCTTCAATAACTCCATTAATAGTTATTAAATCTGCTCTTTCTATATATTCTTGTTCTTTTACTTCTTTAGATTTCTTTCTATGAATGATAGTATTTCTTCCTATTAAGAAGGCTACAAGAACTAGTAGTACAGGTATCATAACCATATCCCAACTAATAAGATATGCTACTAGTGCAGCAGCTAAAAATGCAGTAATGGCTGTTAAAAACCAACCTCCTACTACATTAATAACACCAGCAACTCTATAAACAGCACTTTCTCTTCCCCATGCTCTGTCTGCCAGAGAGGTACCCATAGCAACCATAAATGTTACATAAGTAGTAGATAACGGAAGTTTTAAAGAAGTAGCAATAGAAATTAAAATACCAGCAACAATTAGATTTACAGATGCTCTAACCATATCAAATGCAGGTAACTCATAGGTTTTGTCTTTTGGTAATTCAATTACTGGTTTTTGAAACTTAGAATCTACAAATGCAATTGTTTTAGCTGGCAATACATAGGTTAATCCTGCATTAATTCCCATAGATGCTCTTACTACTAACCTTGATAACGGATTTGGCTGAAATTTTTCATGACCTTCTCCTTGACGAGATAAATCTATTCCTGTTTTGATTACATTTCGTGCTTTGCTAGAGGTCCATAAGGTTACTACCATTATACCTCCTGCTATTAAAAGTAACCATACATTAGAAGGCACTTTTTTAGCTAATATTTCCATAGAAAACGCATTAGCTTCTACACCAGATATACTCCAAGCTTCATATGAATTCCATGCAGCAATTGGAACACCAATAAAATTTTCTAAGTCATTACCAGAAAAAGCCATAGCCAATGAAAAAGTACCAATTCCAATAATTAGTTTCAATACATTTAAATTAAAAAACTTAATAAATACTTGAGAAATTATTGTCCACAACAAAAAACTTCCTGCTATAATAGACAGGGTATTGTCTTCAATTAAATACTTTACATCTTTATAGTAAGGAGTTCCTTTCATTCCTTTTATGATAATGAAATAGGTAATTGCAGTAATAGCAAATCCTCCAAATAGTGCATTAATATAACTAGGTCTTTTTTCAAAGTTAAAAGAGTAGATAAGTCTAGAAGCAAATTGTACAAGTGCGCCTACAGAAAATGCGACGACTACAGATAATAGAATTCCAAAAATAATTAAAGATGCTTTTTCATAGTTAATATAATTCCAAATGGCACTAATTGATTCTGCATCGTTTTGTGAAATTTTTATTAATGAAATGGCTACAGCAGCTCCTAATAACTCAAACACAATAGAAACTGTTGTAGAGGTAGGCATCCCCAGAGTATTAAATACATCTAACAACAAAATATCAGTAATCATTACTGCCATAAAAATGAACATAATGTCTTGAAACATGAACATTCCTGGATTAAAAATTCCTTTACGTGCTACTTCCATCATTCCACTTGAGGTGATGGCACCAAAGAATACCCCAATACTTGCAATAATCATGATGTTTCTTATTGCTATTGCTTTAGAACCTATAGCTGAGTTTAAAAAATTTACAGCATCGTTACTAACTCCTACTACTAAGTCTACCGTAGCTAAGATAGCTAAGGCAATTAACATTAAAATATATGGATCTCCCATGTTCTTGTTTTTATTTTTATTACGAATTTACAGTGACTTTCGTTTATGAATGTTACCGTTATGTTATTTTATTAAAAATGAATATCAACCTGAAGTCTATACATGAATTGATTTGTTTTTGTGGCCAAGTCTAAATAGCTTACATCTGTTTGAACTTTTAATTTATGACCAACAATATATTTAGACAAACCAAGAGTGTATTGGTTTTCTGCTCCTTTACCAGTTATGTCACTATCCCAATCTATATTGGTGTACCTTCCAGAAATCTCCAAAGTTTTAGAAAGTAAATAACCTGTTTGTAAGTTTAACGCGTTACCAACCTGAACTAAATCACCTGTTAAAGTTCCATCAGAATTTTTAGCAAAAGCGTCTTCTGCATCTCTGTACGCATATTCAGCCATTACAGAAAAACCTTTGTGCTTATACATAGCATCTACAAAAACTGTTGAAATATTTGTTGAATAAAATCCAGTATCGTTTGTCATATAAGAACCCTGATTACTTCTGTTTTTTACAGCATCATTATTAAAATCATACGTAAAACCCAAAGCTAACTTAGGAGCTGGCTCAAACTTTAAATCGCTTCCCCTATAGTCTCCTTTACTAGTAAATTTCCCAAAAGGTAACAATTCAACCCTAGAAGTGTATTGATGACCTCCTAAATTTCCAGTAGTTATATTTCTACCTTCACCCTGAGATACTGCAAACATTTCTTTTACAATAAACGTATCTGTAAGATTAAAGTGATGTCTTAATTGGAATCCCATATCACGGTCTATGTTAAATCTACTATTTAACAAAGAACGATCTACTTGTTGTAAGTCTCCCGAAGAAATAACACGTTCTCTATTTCCAGGTAATTTCGTCTGGCCAAACCAAAGCACAAAATTTCCAGAAAAATTCCATTTTACTACAGCATCCAAAATATATTTAGGAGCTTCATTAGTAAATGAGGAAGCTTTTCCAATATCTCTATTAGAAAGCCCTAATTCTAATTTATATTTTAATTTTGGAGAATAAGCAAAACCACTAAATTTTAAACGAGCTCTTCTAACTAATAGATTAGAAGTTGGATTGTATAAACCATTATTAACATCCCAATTTGATGTTCCCAACATTTGCATTCTAGCACTTACGTTCATGGAGAATGAACTGTCTTTACCAATTAAATTAAAAAGACCTTTACCAAATTTTGGAGCACTTGTTTCCTGAGAACTTAGATTTGAGCAAATAAATAAAGTTGCGCAAATAACCAGATAATTAAATTTCATAGTATGTATTAGTTTTTGTCGCTGCAAATAACCAACACTAATGTTAATTTAATGTTTCGTAATTATTAAAAAAACTGCCTTGGCCAAAGGCAGTTAATTAATCAATAATATTAATTGACAAAAACTAAATATTATGATTCTAATTAATCTTTAAGATTACTCAAATATCAAGAAAGTATTTGAACAAATAGTTTTTAAAAAATGAAGGAATAGTTAAGAAATTTAGATGAGTATCTCTATTACCATCATTTATTAAAATTACATTAAAAATTGTGTAACAATTTAATAACAAAGAGAATATGTATTTTAAATTTTCTTTTTTTCTTGAGTAGCTATAAAGTCTTTCAAATAAAAAGGTTCAAAGTACGCAACGTCTTCAGTAGTCTTATTTTTAAATTTATGGAAAGAAATAGTAGTCATTTCTTTAGCTGAAGGAAATGCATTTTCTATAAAAACGGCATTTTCATGAAGAATAATTTCTTCACATTTTTTTGCTCCATCACCTAAAAAATAAACTGTATGGTTTTGTAATTCATCTAAAAAAGATTGTGAATCAATTATTTCTGCCTTTGTTTCTCTTATAGAGTTGTAGGTTTTGTCATAAATGGCAGCATAAACTTCCATTCTTCTTGCGTCTATCATAGGGATAATAAGACCACTGTCAATATTCATGGTTTGTGCTAAAATTTCCAAAGAATTAATTGAAATTAAAGGAATATCATTAGCAAAACACAATCCTTTTGCGGCAGAAACACCAATACGTAAACCAGTGTAAGATCCGGGACCTTTGCCTACAGCAATAGCCTCAATATCTTTAATGGTTAGTTTACTCTCTTGTAAAGCTTTATTAATTAGTGGGTGGAGCATTTCTGCATGAGAATAATCTCCAGTATTGATTTCCTTTAAACTAATTAACTCTCCACAATTTGCAATGCTAACAGAGCAATTTTTTGTAGAAGTTTCTATGTGTAATATGGTACTCAAAAACTTTTTTTGTAAAGATAAAGTATAAAAAAACGGCAACCAAAAGTTGCCGTTTTATCTACTATATAGTTGTCTAGTCTAGATTAAAATCTCCGTAATAAAACTGAAGTACCTTGGTTTTAAATACAAAATCATATTTGGCTCTAATTAATGCAGATTCAGCGCTTACCAATCTAGTTCTTACCAAATCAAAGTCAAATAAAGTGCTAGCTCCTAAATTATAACTCTCTTGTGCATTTTTAAAGGCCTCTCTTTGTGATTTCAATGAAATGGTTGCTGCTTCAAAAGTTTTTGAGGCTGCTTTAGCGTCTGCAAATGCTTGCTCAATAGTTTGTTGTAGTTGTAGTTTTTGATTGTCTAGGTTTAACAGAGATAATTCTCTATTTATGTAAGATTTTGCTACATTATTTTTTGTTTGAAATCTATTAAAAATCGGGATATTTAGTGACAATGATACTCCGTAGGTAACCCTATCTTTTAGTACTTGTTTGAAAAAGTATTCATTTTTTTGACCAGGAAATAAATTATTCATCTGGTTAAAGTATGAGGTTCCCCCGCTAATACTATAATTTACACTTGGTAAAAATGCTCCTTTAGATAATTCTATATTTAAATCTGCATTTTGAATACCTAATTCAGCATTTTTAATTTGAGGTTGAGTGGTTAATGCTTTCTCATAAACAACGTCAGATGATTCATACAGTAAAAGGCCTGAGGGTGAATTTACAGTCATGTCTTCTATGTCAAATCCTACTGAAGATATTTGTAATAATTGAGCTAAATTTAGTAATGCTAGGGTTAGTGTATTTTCACGAGCAATTACGTTTTGTTGATCATTCGCTGCAGTAGACTGAGTATTTAAAAGATCTCCTTTAGGTATAATACCAGCTTCAAATCTTTGGCTAGCTGCTTCAACTTGTTTTTTGCTAATTTCTGACTGAACCTTGGCTACAGATAAATTCTCTTTTGCAAAAAGGATATTTAAATACCCATTAACAACAAATAGAGAAACATCATTTTGTGCTTTTTCTAGATCTAGTTTACTAGATTCTATACCTAATTGAGCTTGTTTGTAGGAATTTAAATTTCTAAACCCATTAAATATAGTACCGTTTACTCCAAGATTAAACCGCCCGTTAAAATTGGTGGTGTTTTTTAATACTCCTGTTTGGTCTGGTGATAGCCCAGAGTTAATCCCTCCACTAGAACTTGCTCCAATGGTTGGCAGAAAATTACCTTGAGTAATTTCAACATCTCTCTCTGAAAGTGAAATACTAAGCGCACTTTGTTTGATTGAAATATTATTTTCTAGTGCGTAATCTACACACTTTTTTAATGACCATTTTTCTTGTGAATAAACACTAGAGGTCATAAAAATAGACGCAATTAGTAAAAATTTTATTTTCATTTGAGGTATTTTATATTTTGTGTTACTAGAACATTCTTTGTGTTTTTAGGTATCTAGACCTTAATCGCTTCCCATAAGACGACCAAAACTAGAATATGTTACACGTAACGACTCTTATTGAAATGTTAATTTTTAGCGCTTTTTTTATATCGATAGATAAAGTAGAACAATACACCAATTAGTAGGTAAGGAAACACCATTAAATAAGTAATACCGTTATTAATACCTTCTGCCATTGTAACGTCTCCTGTTTCAACAACAGCTTTACACATTGCACACTGAGAGAATGAATTTGATGTACTTAAAAATATAAAAATAAATACAAGTAGATATTTAAAATGATTAAGCATAGTATGGAGATATCATTAAGTAAACAATGACTCCTGTTACTGCTACATACAGCCAAAGTGGAAAGGTAATTTTGGCAATTTTTTTATGCTCAGTAAATTTTCCAAATTTTGCTCTCATTAATGTAACTAACACAAAAGGAATTACTACGATTGATAAAACAATGTGGGTGATTAAAATGAAGTAATAAAAATATTTGATGATTCCTTCACCACCAAAAGTAGTAGAATCTGAAGTCATATGGTAAGCTACGTACATCACAAGAAATAAAACAGAACATAGTATGGCAAGTGTGTTTAATTTTTCATGTAGATTTTTTTGGCCTTTTTTAATAGCTATTACAGCAGAAACTAGCAAAATGGCAGTAATACCATTTATTGTTGCATAAATAGGTGGTAAAAAACTAAGAGGCTCAACGTCAAATCCCAATTCTCTCAAATTTATACCAAATAAAGCTGCTACAGCTACCGGAATAACAATTGAAA
>ENA-ORDR01001268-ORDR01001268.1-marine-metagenome-genome-assembly--contig:-NODE-1268-length-11926-cov-17.529243_pt1 | contig 11926 bp, 6 predicted proteins | sample MGYA00240993_ERZ508538 | MGnify/ENA primary metagenome ERZ508538 (study PRJEB26207, sample SAMN05421999) | marine metagenome | isolation source: Monterey Bay, California, USA | place: USA:Monterey Bay...
ATTTCTCTATTACATAAAATATCAGGGTTTGGTGTATTTCCTTTAGAATATTCATCAAACATATAATCAATAATTTTGTCCTTGTATTCTTTACTTAAATCTACAGTTTGAAAGGGAATATTCAGTTTTTCGGCAACTAACATTGCATCATTGCTATCATCTAACCATGGGCATTCATCTGAAATAGTTACATTTTCATCATGCCAATTTTTCATGAACAAACCAATTATTTCAAATCCTTGTTCTTTAAGAAGAAATGCTGCAACACTTGAATCAACACCACCAGACAAGGCAACAACAACTTTATTATTTTTCATGAAAATTACTTGCCTCTACTTTTCTTTTGTTTTTCTGCTTCTTCTAAAGCTTTTTGAAGTTTAGCTCTAAACCCACCCACTTTTACAGGTTTCTTTTTATTTTCCTCAATTTCAGTCAAAATTTTATTGTCATCTATTATAAAGTTCTTGATAATTAGCATTAAAATAATTGTAAGAACATTGGAAATAAAATAATACAAACTTAATCCACTAGCATAATTATTGAAGAAAAACAACATCATTAATGGCATCATGTACATTATCAATTTCATGTTAACACCTCCAGTTTGGGAAGCTGGCATCATCTGATCACCCGTAGTCATTTTAGTGTAGAAAAATATTGCTATAGATGCTAAAATTGGAAAAAGACTTACATGATCTCCGTATAGAGGTATGTAAAATCCTAGTTCTAATATAGAGTCATAAGAGGAAAGGTCATCTGCCCATAAAAAACTTTTTTGCCTAAGAGAAAATGCAACTGGGAAAAAAGTAAACAATGCAAAAAACAATGGCATCTGTAAAAGTGCAGGTAAACAACCTGACATAGGGTTAGCTCCAGACTTAGTGTATAAACTCATAGTCTCCTGTTGTTTTTTCATTGGATCATCCTTAAATTTTTCATTAATAACTTGAAGCTCAGGTTTTAAGATTTTCATTTTTATCTGAGACAAGTAAGACTTATAGGTAAGAGGTGAAATTGCTATTTTTACAATTATTGTCATTATAATAATTGCTATACCATATGAAAAGTAATTTGTCAAAAATGAAAATAGTGGAAAAAACACAAATCTATTTAACCAACCAAAAATTCCCCAGCCTATAGGAACTGAATTTTCAAGATTAAGATTATAATCTTTTAAAAGTTCATAATCAGTAGGTCCAAAGTACATACTGTAACTAAGTGTGTTATTTGAAGTAAGCTTAAGAGGCACATTCGCAGAAAATCTCTTGGTAAAAATATTATTTAAAGTTTCATTACTTGCTAAATCTTCTGAACTAATTTCTACATCATTTGATTGATTATCTAAAATAAGAATTGAACTAAAAAAATGTTCTCTAAATGAAATCCAATTAACATTGTTTATATTTTTATTTTTTGTTCCAGCTACAGATAGATATGAATCTTTTTCATCTTCAAATCCATAAGAAAGCGCAGTATATCTATTTTCATAATCTATACTTTTAGAATTTCTAAAAGAATCTCTTTTCCAAATTAATTCAACTCCATCTGAATTTAAACTATTATTAAAATCATTTAATTTTAAATCAAAATCGATTATACTTGAATCCTCTTCAAGAGAGTAAGTTAATTCAAGTGATCTTTTATCATCAATTTCTGCTTTTAATTTAATTTTTGATTTATCTCTAATTATTTCAGCAGTATAAATTAAATCTCCTGTATTAATTATTGAGTTTCTACCATTTGGAATATTATAACTAAAAACTGATTTATTATTATTTACTAAGAATAATGGCTCATCATTGTAATTAATAAAATTTTTAAGTAATAGTTTATTAATATCAGCACCATCTGTACTTATTTCAAATAAAATATTATCATTCTCTAAAGTAATTACTTCCTCAACAAAGTTTTCATCTGAGTTTAACTCATTAGAGTTTTCCTCATAATTATTGAAATTGACAGAATTATCATTTACTTGATCTAGAACATCTTCAACAGCAATATCTTGTTGGTTTTCAATAATATTTGATTGGTTATCGTAAAACCAAAACATTAGTATTACTGAAATAAGTAAAAAACCAATAAACTGAAGAGGATCAAACTTATTTTGCTCCATAATTATTTATTTAAATATTTTTTTAGACTAGCTTTTACAAAGTTTACAAAAATTGGATGAGGATTATATACTGAACTCTTATATTCTGGATGAAATTGAACTCCAACAAACCATGGATGATCAATATTTTCTATAATTTCAACAAGCTTTGTGTCAGGATTAAACCCAGCTACAATAAATTTATCATCAAATATTTTTTTAGAATATTCATTATTAAATTCATATCTGTGTCTGTGTCTTTCTGAAATTAATTTTTTCTTGTAAACTTTATGTGATATTGTATTTTTCAATATTTCACAGTCCCATGCTCCAAGTCTCATTGTTCCACCCATATCTACAATTTCTTTCTGAGAAGTCATCAAGTCTATAACAGGATCTTTACATTTCTCAGATATCTCAGTAGAATTAGCATACCTTATCTTCTTTACATTTCTTGCATATTCTATTACGGCCATTTGCATTCCAAGGCAAATTCCTAAAAATGGAATCTTATTAACTCTCGCATATTCAACTGCTAGTATTTTTCCATCTAAACCCCTCTGACCAAATCCAGGAGCAACAATTATTCCATCGAGATCATTAAGATTTTTACTAATATTTTCTTTATCAATATATTCGGAATGAATTGATTTGACATTAACTTTTACCTCATTTTCTGTTCCTGCATGAATAAGTGATTCTAAGATAGACTTATAGGAATCATTAAGCTCAACATATTTTCCAATCAAACCAATATTAATCTGATGATTAGGGTTCTTAAGTTTATGAAGAAAGTTTTTCCATTTATCAAGGTTAGGCTCAGTTTCCTTAATTTTAAATTTCTCTAAGGTTACTTTATCTAAGCCTTCATCCATCATTTTTATAGGAACATCATAAATAGTCTCTACGTCAATTGATTGAATAACACAATTAAACTTAACATTACAAAAAAGTGCAAGTTTATTTTTTATTTCATCCGATAATTCTCTTTCTGTTCTACAAACTAAAACATCTGCTTTTAATCCAAGTTCCATTAGAGTTTTAACAGAGTGTTGAGTTGGTTTTGTCTTAAGCTCACCAGTAGCAGATAAAAAAGGTATTAATGTTAAATGGATTACCATTGAATTCTCTGGCCCTTCTTCATATATTACTTGCCTTACTGCTTCTAGAAAAGGCAGAGATTCAATATCTCCAACAGTTCCTCCAATCTCAGTAATGATTATATCTAAATTTTTTTTATGATTTAGATTTCTAATATTTTCCTTTATTTCATTAGTAATGTGAGGAATAACCTGTACGGTTTTACCAAGAAATTCTCCTTTTCTTTCTTTCTCTATTACGTTCTGGTATATTTTACCAGTTGTCACATTATTTCTTTGAGAAGTATTTACGCTTAAAAATCTTTCATAATGACCCAAATCTAAATCAGTTTCAGCTCCATCATCAGTAACATAACACTCACCGTGTTCATAAGGGTTCAATGTTCCAGGGTCAACATTAATATATGGGTCTAATTTTTGAATACCAACATTTAAGCCTTGAGCCTGAAGTAATCTTGCTAAAGAAGCAGAAATAATGCCTTTACCTAATGATGATGTAACACCACCTGTAACAAAAATATATTTTGGTTTATTCATCCGGATAGAATATTATTTCCGGACTCAAATTTACAAAATATTAAAGTATAATGTAATTTATTAATCAATAATCTCCTCAAGCCCATAATCTTTATGCTTTAGAATAAACATAGAAGAGTTATATAAACCTCCTAAGGTATCTTTTTTATATAAAAATTTAGATTCAGTGTAAATTTGTTCATCATACTTAACAGTTTTATTTAGATTATTATCAATTAAAACTCTTAGTAAAATATCTTTAGTTACATCATAACCTCTAATAATATCCTTATTTGGAAAGCTTCCAAACGAACTAATGTAATTACTTTCAAAATTTGAAATTGAGTCATTATTATTTTTTTTGGAAATAGAACTATAAGTAAATCCTAAGTTTCCAAGATCTTTAATATTTATACTTGGATCATCAAATTGATTTCCTCTGTATGTTGTATATAATCTTACATCACGTTCAGAAGTTATTTGAGAATTAAGTTGAGAAACAACACTTGAAATCAAAGTGAATATTTCAGATTCAATAATTACTTTGTTTGGAATTGAATCCACTAAAAGTGAATCCAGAAGCTCAGGAAGAACATAACCCTCAAATTCTGGTTTTATTTTTATAGAATTAGGAAAAATATTAATTAATCTACTTTCAATTTCTTGATTTAGAGAATCAGCTATAATTACAATATTTTCTTCTTTATTAATATTTTCATCTAAATATGTGAGCATTCTCTCTCTTAAAAGTTTTCGTGGAGTTACTGTTTGAACGACACCTTTAAGAATATTAATAGGAATTGTGGATAATGGAAAAACTTTAGGAATAGCATTTAAAAATTCAATGTTAGAAAAAGTTTCAAAATTTCTTGGAATTATTGGACCAATTATAACATCTGAATTGGTAATATTTTCATTATTAGATATCTGTAATATTTTATTTCTAGAATTTTCAGTATCAAAAACATTAACATTAACTGAAATGTTTAATTTTTTTAAATCTTCTATTGCAAATAAAAAACCAGAATAAAAATCTAACGCTATAGTATAAAGATTCCTGTCCTCAAATAATGATTCCACTTCTTTAATTGAATCATAATTTATTAATGCTGATCTGAAAGGAAGTAAAACAGAAACATTTAATTGATCATTTTTTTTTCTTTTTTTTAAATAAATTGAATCTAGTGTCAAAATTGAATTAGATAATCTTAATGAATCCAACTTAATTGGCTGAATCTCTTGAATAGATGTAAAAACTGGAATTAAAATAATTGACCTCCTTCTTAATCTAGAATCTCTAAGCTCTGGATTTAATTCTAATATGTCATTAATATCTATATCATATTTTTGTGAAATTGAAAAAAGTGTCTCTTTTCTCTCAACAGAATGAGAAATTGTATCAGAAACAATATTTTGAGAAAATATTACCTGATTGATCAATATAAATAATATCCATAAATTGAACTTCTTCATTTACTTCTGTTTTTCAAGTTTCCATCTCTCATAATCCTCATTATTAACAATATAGGACCAATGTAATAAAGACTGCTGAATTCTAGGTGAAATACTTTTTGAATTTTCAATTTCTAATCCCGATTTAAATATTTTATTGTATATAGAATTTCGAAACCTCCCTCTAGGTCCACAAAATGCAAGCCATCTTTTAATTTGTCTTTCATCATCTTCATGACTTCTGCCATTAAAATATTTACAATACCACTCAAACCAACCTCTTGGATCATCCTTGTGAATCCATCCTTTTGCCTCCCACTCCTCCTGAGACTGACCAGATTTAATATTAAAGTAATTTATCTTTTTATTGTAGTTTTTTGATAAAAAATAACTTTGATCTAAGTCTAAAAACCAATCTTTAGGAAATACCCTATAATCAACTAATTTATTAAAATATGTTCCTCCAAAAATTCCTTTTTGAAGCATTTCTTTTGGAGAAAGCATAGGTTTAAAAGAATTATTGATATCAGTCATTATTATTCCCACTCAATGGTTGCTGGTGGTTTTGAACTAATATCGTAAACCACTCTGTTTATACCTGAAACCTTATTAATTATTCTATTTGAAACTTCTTTCAAAAAATCATTAGGAAATTCATACCAGTCTGCTGTCATACCATCTGTTGAAACAACTGCTCTTAACGCTACACATCTCTCATATGTCCTTTCATCACCCATAACTCCTACACTTTTTACAGGAAGTAATATAGAGCCTGCTTGCCAAATTTTATCATATAAATCCCATTCTTTTAGTCCGTCAATATAAATTTTATCAGCCTCTTGAATTAGTCTGACACTTTCAGAATCAACTTCCCCAAGAATTCTTATACCAAGTCCAGGGCCAGGGAAAGGATGTCTATTTAAAATATCTGGATACATTTTTAGTGACTTACCTATCCTCCTTACTTCATCTTTGAATAGCATTTTCAATGGTTCAACTACTTTAAGATTCATTTTTTCAGGAAGCCCCCCAACATTATGATGGGATTTAATTGTTGCAGAAGGTCCCTTGACTGATACCGACTCAATTACATCTGGATAAATTGTTCCTTGAGCTAACCACTTTGCGTTTTCAATTTTCTTAGATTCTTCCTCAAAAACTTTTACAAATGTATTACCTATTATTTTTCTCTTTTTTTCTGGATCTATTACTCCATCTAGAGATTCAATAAATAATTTTGAGGAATCTACTCCTTTAACATTTAGACCCATTCCTGTGTATTGTTCTAAAACTTCTTCATATTCGTTTTTTCTTAAAAGACCATTGTTTACAAATACACAAAATAAGTTATCTCCAATTGCTTTATCTAAAAGTACAGCTGCTACGCTAGAGTCTACTCCGCCTGATAAACCTAATATGACTTTGTCATCTTTAAGCTGATCCTTAAGATCAGCAACAGTTCTATCTATAAAAGATTCTGGATTCCATTCTTTTACAAATTTAAATTCATTAATAAAAAAGTTTTCAAAAATTTTCAATCCATTTTCTGAATGGAAAACTTCTGGATGAAACTGAAGAGCATACAAATTAAGAGACTCAATACAATAAGCCGCATTCTTAACAGAGTCTGTACTTGCAATAAGCTTTGCTCCATCTGGAAGAGAAGTTATAGTGTCTCCATGGCTCATCCAAACTTGATTATTAGTCTTAATATTTTCGAATAACTTACATTCACTGTCAATGAAAGATAGTTTTGCTCTTCCATATTCCCTTGAATTTGAATTTTCTACATTTCCATTTAAACTCTTTGCAATTAATTGAGCTCCATAACAAATTGCAATAACAGGTTTTTGTCCTAAAAAACTTTCAAGATTTATTCGGGGTGAGTCTTTTTGATTTACAGAGAAAGGTGAGCCTGATAAAACGACTGCCTTAAACTGATCTATATTTTCTGGAATATTATTAAATGGTGAGATTTCACAATAGATAAATAGCTCTCGTATTCTTCTTGCTATTAGTTGAGTGTATTGAGATCCAAAATCAATTATTAAGACTTTATTCTGCATGGGCAAAAATACAATTATAAATTAATCTTCAAGATTTATAACTAATATTTTATCATCTGAAATGGGTACGTTATCTATTATGTAATCAATTAATTCTTGACCCTTAAATGAATAAAAATTACCAAAATTTAAATATCTCTCTTGATCAATACCTTTAGGATGAAGAGATTCATAGATACTTTTAATATTATTTAATTCAGTTTCATGATTTTTCTGTTCAGCTTTTTTTAATTTTTTTTCAAGATCAGTCAAACCTTTAATTTGCTTTTTTTCTTGAGCATCTAATGCACCAATAAATGATTCATTTGTCTTAATTGAAACTCTTCTCAATTCATCAAATTGATTTGACAATGTGTTCTTTAAAGAATCAAAATTTAGATTTAAGTTAGATAAGCTATTAATTTTTAAATTAATTAAATCATCTAACTTCCCTATAAAATATTTGATTTCTAAACCACTCTTAGTTATTTTTTTTGATAATTTTTTATTTAAAATATATGCAGAATTTCTAAGCTTTAAGATTGGAAATTGAATATTATTGTTTTCAAAATAAGTCTTTAACTGCATCCAATATTTTAATTCGTTTGGACCTCCTACATAACAAATATTTGGTAGAATTTTCTCTTGATATAATGGTCTCATTAAAACATTTGGAGAGAAAAACTCTGGATTAGATTCAATTTGATTAATTATTTGATCTGAAGTATATTCTTTTTCATCATCAATAATAAATAGGTTTTCTTTCTTTCTAATTCTTTTTCTTCCATTTACAGTAATCTTAAAAAAATTTATATCTGAAGGATTAACCTGTGGTTTAAATGACTTAAAGTTATTTTGAATTTTTTTAATTTGATCTTCTGATTCAACTTTGCATGTTGAATTTAAAATCTCATTTTTAAATTGTTCTAAAAATAATTCCTTAAATGCCTTTTTATTAGAGTCTATAATTATAAGCCCATGTTTACTGAATAATGAATCTATAAATTTTATAGTAGCAGTTGATAAACTCTCCGAATCAGTATATGACGAGTCAATTAAACTCTCCAACATATCCTTAAATTCAAAATCAATAATACTATCTTTATATGATTGTATCACTTCTTCAAAATCATTTAATTCAATTTTACCTACAGGGGAATTTTTAGAATCAAGATTCCAAATGACACTATTGTTTTCAAGATTTACCTCTGATATTTCATCAAAATCATGATCCTCACTAGCTATCCAAAAGACAGGAACATAATTAAAGTCATTAATCTTAGAGTTTAAGTAATTAGCTGTTGAAATTACCTGAGCTATTTTGTATAAAACCATTAATGGTCCAGAGAAAATATTAAGCTGGTGACCTGTTGTTACTGATAAAGTGTTAGAATCAGATAATGATTGAATGTTGTTTAAGGTTTTGTCTGAAATTTTTAAATCTGAATATTGTTTATTTAATTCTTCTATTAAGACTTTTCTTTGATCTGCTGTGAATAGATTCTTTTTATTTTTAGAATGATTTAAAATATTTTCTTCACTAAAAAATGAATTAACATATTTAGAAGCTTTAACATCTTGTAATATAAATTTCTCTAAAAGTTCATCTCCTAACAGACTCAGGTCTCTTTTGATGTTTTGACTTCTCATTATTTAATTTTTGTAAATATATCTGAATTTTTGAAAATTGAATGTAACTTAGTGTAAACTAACATATTTATCATGAAAAATTTAAGCATACTTTTTGTTTTTTTAACTATAATTCCATTCTCTTATTCACAAGATATAGAAGATAAACTTGAAGAAGTTAAATATAGAAATCTAGGTCCTTTTAGAGGTGGTCGATCAGTTTCATCCTCAGGAGTTATAAATGATCCTTTAACCTATTATATGGGAACAGCAGGAGGTGGATTATGGAAAACAACTAATGCTGGTAGTGAGTGGTATAATATTTCAGATGATTATTTCAAAACTTCATCTGTAGGAGCAGTTGCTGTAGCAGAAAGTGATAGTAGAATAATTTATGTTGGTATGGGTGAGCATTCTCCAAGAGGAGTTACTACATCATATGGTGATGGGGTTTATAAATCAACTGATGAAGGTAAAACATGGGAACATATTGGATTAGAAAATACTCAACAGATTTCAAGGATTATAATTCATCCTGACAATCCTGATTTAGTATATGTAGCTGCTCAAGGAGCAATTAATGGACCCACTAAAGAAAGAGGGATATATAAAACTCAAGATGGAGGTAAAACATGGAAAAATGTTCTTTTTGTAAACGAATTAAGTGGAGCATCAGAACTTTCTATTGATTTTAATAATCCGAAGGTTCTCTATGCAACTCTTTGGGAACATCAAAGGTTTCCTTGGAAAGTTGTCAGTGGTGGTGAAGGAAGTGGAGTTTATAAGTCAATCGATGCTGGAGAAAATTGGTTTAAAATAGAAAATGGGCTACCAGATGAATTAGGTAAAATGGCAATATCAGTTTCTAGAGCTAACTCAAATAAGGTATACCTCTTAGCAGAAAGTGATTCAAATAAAAGATTAGGAGGGTTATTTGTATCAAATAATGCCGGTGAAAGCTGGTCAAGAATTAGCAAGTATGCTGAATTGACATCAAGAGCTTGGTATTATATTGAAGTTTTTACAGATCCTAATGATGAAAACACAGTATATGTTCTAAGTGCTAGAGCTTTTAGATCAATTGATGGAGGAAAAACATGGGAAAGAATATATAGTGGTCATGGTGATTACCATGACTTGTGGATAAATCCGAATAACTCTAAAAATATGATTATATCTGATGATGGAGGTGGAGAAATTACATTTGATAATGGAGAATCTTGGTCAAGTATCAATAACATGCCAACAGCTCAGTTTTATAGAGTTAATGTGGACAATCTCTTTCCTTATAATTTGTATGGTGGTCAACAAGATAATTCTACGGTCAGAATAGCCAGCATTGGATCTGGAGGAGGTATTTCTGAAAGTGACTGGTCTTCAACTGCTGGAGGAGAAAGTGCCTTCTTAGCATTTGACCCTAATAACCCAAGATTAGTGATGGGGGGAAGCTACCTTGGAAGTGTAAATATATATGATACAAAAGCAAAGGCTAGAAAAAAGGTAATGATAGAGCCAATAAATTATATTGGTAAAGCATCAAGAGATATGAAATATAGGTTTAACTGGAATGCACCAATAATATGGTCTAAACACGAACCAAATACATTCTATCATGCTGCTCAGCATCTATTTAAAACAAATGACCTAGGTAAGTCGTGGGAAGTTATATCACCAGATTTAACAATGGATGAAGATGAAAAGCAGGGAAATGGTGGAGGTCCATTAACTAATGAGGCAGTAGGTGCAGAAAACTATGGAACAATAAGTTATGTAATAGAATCTCCTCATGAGCCTAATACTATCTATACTGGTTCTGATGATGGATTAGTATATATAACTCAAGACGGAGGTAAATCATGGAAGAACATAACACCAAAAGGTCTTCCAGAAACAATAATTAATGCAATTGATATATCTCCTCATGATAAGGAAACAGTATATATTGCAACTACTAGATATAAATTTAATGATAAATCACCTGGTCTCTATAAGTCTACAAATTATGGAGAATCTTGGAAAGAGATAACAGGAAATATTCCATATGGAGCATATACTAGAGTAGTAAGAGAAGATGAGAAAAGAAAAGGACTATTAGTTGCGGGTACAGAATTAGGAGTATATATTTCTTTTAATGATGGTGAAAACTGGGAAAGATTTAATCTTAATATGCCTGTTTTAGCTATAACAGATTTAATGATAAAACATGATGATTTAATCATTGCAACCCAAGGAAGATCATTCTGGATACTTGATGATATGGGACTAGTGAGACAACTAGATAATACAAAAGAAACTAAACTTTATCAACCTGAAAATTCAACAATTGGTAATTGGTACAGTCAGCTTAACTCTAATTATTCAGACGGTACATCAACATTCACAGGTGTTAATCCAGCTAATGGTGTTGTTGTTTATTATAATCTAAATGAAGATGATGCTGATAAAGAAATAACAATTAAATTTTTTGACCAAGACAATAATCTTGTTAGAGAAGTTAGTAATCAAATTGATGAAAACTTTATTTCATACAATGGAGGCCCTTCAAGAGAACCTGTACTGTCTAATAAAATTGGTATTAATAGGTTTGTTTGGAATACAAGGCATAAATCTTTAACTGGAGTGCCGTATGCATACATAGAAGGAAGATTTAGTGGACATAAAGCGATACCTGGCAAATATAATATGTCACTAGAAGTTGGAGATAAAAAATTAAGTTCAGATTTTGAGATTCTAAAAAATCCAAATTTTAGCGTATCAGATGAAGACTATGCTGAATTTCACAAGTATACCAGTCATATGGAAAATAAGTTTAATATAATGGCAGATTATATTAATAGTAATAAACAATTGATTGATAAGCTTAAAACTATACTCAGTGATATTGAAGACCAAGCAATTAAAAATAATGGTGAGATGTTACTTAGTAAAATGGATAGCTGGGATAAAAAGATGATGCAAAGAAAATCATTAGCTTACGATGATGTGGAAAACTTCCCAAATAAATTTCTAGCTGATTATTTATTTATACTAGATGAAATTAAGGGTGATATTCCAAATGTTAGTGAAGGTATTTTAAAATCTTTAGAGTC
>ENA-ORDR01001273-ORDR01001273.1-marine-metagenome-genome-assembly--contig:-NODE-1273-length-11900-cov-3.098875_pt1 | contig 11900 bp, 14 predicted proteins | sample MGYA00240993_ERZ508538 | MGnify/ENA primary metagenome ERZ508538 (study PRJEB26207, sample SAMN05421999) | marine metagenome | isolation source: Monterey Bay, California, USA | place: USA:Monterey Bay...
CAAACAGAAAAATGCCAACAGGTTTTCCGATTATTAAACCAGCCAAAACTAACCAAGTTGCATCACCTATGGACGAAAACTCTACACCGGCATTCAGCAAACCAAAGAAAAACAAAACTATTTCGACGGGATGCTTGAGAGCATGCTCTATCATGTTTAGAAGGTCATGCGCATGTTCCTCAGCCGCGTCAAAAAACCCAAAGGCTCGATCAGCATGCGGAATGACAGGTACGATAGGTAATAAACCCAATGCTGGATGCAAACCGGCTTTCATAAAGCCATACCAACTTATGCAGCCACCCAACAAATAAGGCCAAAAAGTTAAATATTTTCGAACCAAAGTTGTATATGGCCGTTCATGCTTGCCGTCATCCATTCGGTGGGGAAGCCAGTTGAAAGCAATATATGTTAGAAAAGCTGCCGCAAATGAGACTAAAAGCCATTCTGGTGCTAGTTCACCAGAAGGATAAAAAATTGCCAGAATAATTAGACCAGCGGCGTCATCAGCAATAGCTAAAAGAAGCAAAAATCTTACAGCAGGATGTCCAGCGCCAAAGACTATACGTCCGACTAAATAACTGAATGCTATATCAGTAGCTGTGGGTATAGCCCAACCATTTTGAACAGCATTGTAAGTATCAGAACCCAGAAAAGCCGCCAGACCTAAATAGACTGCAATTGGACCAAACATACCACCGGCGGTTGCAACTAATGGAGTGGCAGCTTTCTTCCCACGAAGGCTACCATCTTTTAAAATAATCGCTTCCCAAACCTCTTTTGCTGCTATGGCAAAAAAGAAAGCCATGCCAATATCATTTACTAAATAATGAAAACTTAGGACGTTTGTCGCTCCACCTGATGCAAAAGTGTCGTACCCGTCTCCGTAGGCCTTAGCCCAGTACTTATAGTTAGGTCCAAGCCAATCATTGAACCATAACGGGTACTCCACCAGATGGTGATAACTATGAGGATTTGTATTTGCCCATATTAAAGCAATTACAGCACCAAAAATCAGAAGAAGAGAGTAGTTAGTTAAAAAATTCCAAACGCGATACATAAAGTCCCCAAACAAAGCTTTGCTATTAAAAAACCAAATAATAGAAAAAATATAGAACAGCAATTAAAACAAGCAAAATAAAAAGTTACTGCTCCAATTTTACTCTCAGTCCTCGCAAAATTGGTAATGTTTGCTTCAGGTGATCTTTTCCTAAGTCAGACACAACTTCATTTAAAACAGGCGCAACTGCAGAGATAGCATTATTGCGCGCCATTCTACCCGATTGGCTAATAGCTACCTTTTTCTTTCGGGCATCATCCCAATCTGGACGAATGTGTACATACCCAGAAACTTCGAGGCGTCTTAGGGTATTGGTCATAGCACCCCTTGTGACATGAAAGCTTTTTGCAAGTTGGGCTGGTGTTCTTTCAACATTAATGTAAGCCAAATGATTTAGCACAGAGAAGTGTGATAGCTCCATTCCTTTGGGTAATACTTTAGCAAGTTGTAATCTTAATAATTGATCAACAGTCAGAATTTCACTGAACAAAGAAATGGCAAGTGTGCTGTTATCATCATTCATTTATTCGAGCCTGTAAGGATAATTGATATGATTTAATATTCATTTTTTACTCAGTATTTCGTCTAGCTTTCCATTTTGGTCTAATCCAAATAATTGCTCACACCCACCAATATGCTGCTTATTGATAAAAATTTGAGGTACTGTTGTGGATCCGTTTGCTCGATCAATCATAATAGGCTTAAGAGATGGGTTTTTCAGCACATCGTACTCGTTAAAGTCTACACCCTTTTTGATCAACAAATTTTTTGCAATCGTACAAAAGCCACAGAGGGGTGAAGTATAGATATCAATTTGCATCGCACAATAATTTTTCTAATCTTATTAATTTATATGACCAATAAATAAGCCATAAATTTATATAAAACAATTATGGTCATGCTTATTCTAAAAAAGAAAATTATACTTTGAATATTTTAAAGAATCTCTTTATCCCGAGTATATGAAAAATAGTGAAGAAATTATTGATAGATCAGCCTTAGAAAAAAGAAGGGTGAGATCAGATAAAGAAGATAATTTCCTCCAAAAAGTAGCTGTCCAGGAGATAAACGATAGGTTAAAATTCATTAAAAAGAAATTTGAAAAAATTTTAATCGTTTGTGGTAATCCTTATTATTGGCAGGAAGCTTTCCATGGTGCTGATTTTATTGATGATGATGAAATATTAAAGTTTCCACGAAAGGGGTATGATTTAGTAATCCACGGTATGTCATTGCACCATTCTAATGATCCTATTGGTCAATTAATCCAGTGCAGATCAGCTATGGAAAAAGGTGGCTTACTTCTTGGTATTTTCTTAGGTGGTCAAACACTGAATGAACTAAGAGAATCTATTGTTTCAGCAGAAATTGAGTTAACTGGCGGTATTTCACCTAGAATCCTCCCAATGATAGATATTCGTGATGCTGGTTCTTTTCTAATGCGTGCAGGTTTTGCATTACCTGTCGCAGACATTATAATTAATGAAATCAATTATAAGAAACCTTTAGATCTTCTATATGACCTTCGCAAAATGGGTGAAACAAATGTCCAAATACATCGGTCAAAAAAATTTTCACATCGGAGACTCTTTTCTTTAGCATCTGATAAATATATCAAAAACCAGAATTCACAAAACAATAGTGTAAAAGCAACTTTTGAGTTTATTACCATAACTGGCTGGATACCATCACAAGACACACCAAAGCCCTTGAAACGTGGCTCAGCAACAACAAGACTTGCTGATGCACTAAAAGTAAAAGAAGAAAAACTGAAAGATTGACCATTCAGCACAATGACTTACCTCAACAGCATACTGATAAGATAAGAGAAAATAAATAATGTTTGATGAAACAGCATCATTAACAATCCCCAAACATGCTAGAAGGGATCATCCAAAAATTCCAAAAAAGCGAATAGGTATTCTACTGGCTAATTTGGGCACTCCCGATCACTATGACTATTGGTCAATGAGACGATATTTATCAGAGTTTTTGTCAGACAGACGTGTTATCGATTATTCCCCGTGGTTATGGCAGCCATTGTTGCAATTGGTAATATTATCAATTCGCCCCTCTAGATCTGGCGCAGCCTATAAATCTATTTGGAACACCGAGGAAAATGAAAGTCCGTTGTTGACTATAACAAGAAATCAGACCTTGAAAATAAAAAAAATAATGGAAAAAAAATATGGGGAGAAAATCAAAGTTGATTTTTGTATGCGTTACGGGAATCCTTCAACACAATCCAAAGTAAGAGAAATGGTTCAAGAGGGGTGTACAAAAATTTTATTTTTCCCTCTTTATCCTCATTATGCTGGAGCTACATCGGCATCAGCAAATGACCAATTTTTTAGAGCGTTAATGCAGGAGAGATGGCAACCAGTTGTTCGCGTTGTAGAGCCTTATTTTGAACAACCTCAGTATATTGAAGCCTTAGCACGGTCTGTAGAAGAAGCTTATGCTGCAAAAAAAACTAGACCGGAAATTCTTGTTTGTAGCTATCATGGCGTGCCAAAAAGATACCTAATGCAAGGTGACCCGTATCATTGCCAGTGCCAGAAAACTACTAGGTTATTAAAGGAACGTCTGGGATGGGAAGAAACAGATATTATTACCACCTTTCAATCTAAATTTGGACCAGCGGAATGGTTGAAACCTTACACAGTTGAAGAAGTTGCAAGACTTGTTGAAGAAGAAAAGAAAAAGTCTATAGCCGTTATGGCGCCAGCTTTTTCTTCTGACTGTATTGAGACTTTGGAAGAAATAAATGAAGAAATCAAAGAAAGTTTTGAGGAAGCTGGGGGAGAAGAATTTACATATATACCCTGTCTAAATGACAGCACTGCTCACATCGATGCTCTTTCTTCTTTGATTGATAAAAATTTAAATGGTTGGATAGACTAACCCAAATGCCATTATTTCTTTTGTAAAACAGCAATCCCTTTTTCAGAAAATAATTTGACTAATTTTCCAAGTTTCATGGCTTTTTCTGGATTAGATGCATTACCTTCAAGCCCTCTTTTCTTAACTCCTTGAAGAATAGCTGCCATTCGGAAAAAAGCGAATGCCATATAAAATTCAAAATTATAAATACCGTCTAAACCCGCTCTTTTACAGTAAGAATCAATAAATTCTTTGTCTTCCATAAGACCAAATTCTTTTCTGTCTACGTTTTGCAAACCGCGCCCCTCTAAGCCAGTTGGCATTGACCACTGCATAAGTACGCTAGCTAGATCTGCAAAAGGATGCCCAATTGTTGAAAGCTCCCAATCTAATACCGCCACACACTTATTTTTTTTGGGGTCAAAAAATAAATTATCTAATCGGAAATCTCCATGAACTAAACATCGTTTTCCATCATCGACCGGAGTATTTTCTTTCAACCATAGGATAAGTTGATTCATACTTTTAATTTGACCTGTTTCAGAAGATCGATATTGTTTCGTCCAACGAGTAATTTGTCTAGTGAAATAGTCACCACCTGGACCGTAGTCGGAAAGACCAACTTTTAATAAATCAACTTTGTGTATCTCCGCTAAGATATTGCTCATTTCTTCAAAGATTGAATAACGGCGATGCTCAGCGATGACATCTAAACGTGGATCCTCAAAACAAATACCCTGTATGTACTCCATAATATAGAAATCTGTGCCTAAAACACTAGCATCAGCACAGAAAGCAAGCATTCTTGGAACTGGAATCTGGCTATTTTGCAAGGCTAACTGAACTCTATACTCCCTATCCACCGCATGTGCCGACTTTAATAAAATTCCCTCTGGTTTTTTTCGAAGAACATATTTTTTCTTGGGGGTTTCGATTAAATAAGTTGGGTTGGACTGACCAGAATTAAACTTTGTATACTTTGCGGGTCTATAAAAATTTTTAATATTAGTTTCAGCCCATGCTGATGCAGCTTTGAAATCTAACTTTTTTTTAGCCATCTTGACTAAGACCTTTTGACAAATATTGCCTCCCAATCCAGTGGGCAACCAAAGCTGGCTTCTCAAAGCCCTCTATCTCAACTTCAACACGCCATGTCGTCGAAATTTCAAAAGGCCTACCTTCTCGAATATCAGCAAGCTCAAAGTGCCCTCGAACCTTTGATCCAACTTTTACTGGTGATAAAAACCTTAGCTTATCAAAGCCATAATTTACTCCTAATTCAGATCCTTCTATCACAGGGATTGCGTCGTAATACATAGCAGAAAGAAGTGAAACTGTTAAAAACCCATGTGCTATAGTTCCATTAAAAGATGTATTTTTAGCAGCAATTGGATCTGTATGTATGTATTGCCAATCTTCTGTTAAATCAGCAAATTTATCTATTCTTTCTTGGTCAATGGTAAACCATCTTGAAACACCTACTTCTAAACCCAATTGTTTTTTAAGATCTTCAAAGCTCAGCACATCAGTCCTCACCAAATATACTTGGTCCAGTTGAAACATTTATCCCACCAGATATTGGTAATATAGCACCAGTGACATACGACCCGCCTTTTCCACATAAAAATTGGATAGCTGCAGCAATGTCGTCAGTTTGCCCTATACGATTTAGTGGAACTCTTTTTGAAACACGAGTTGTGCCTTTTGAGTCTCCTATCGCAAAATCAGTCATGTTGGACTGAAATGGACCAGGAGACAGAGCGTTCACCGTTATATTTCTTTCAGCCAGCTCTTTGGCTAAAATTCTAGTGATATGGTGAACAGCAGACTTCGAGGCTGCATATGAATAAGCACCATCACCCATTGGAACTTCTCCCATAACACTACCTATATTCACAACGCGCGATGGGAAAGCTGACTTTGACGAGGCTGTTAACAGGGGGACTAGTTTCTGAGTTAAATAAAAAATAGCAGATACATTAAGGTTGAGAACTTTTGCCCAAGCATCATAAGGAAAACTACTAAGATTTGAACCCCATGTTCTACCAGCGTTATTAATTAATATATGTAATTCTGAATTTTTAGAGTAAATTTGATCAGATATGGTATTAATCCCATTCTCACTACTCAAATCACCACTAAAAGGTATAACCTCTCCCTCAAAGTTATAATTATTTAATTTTTTTGCTGCGTTTTGACAATTTTCCAATTTTCGAGAAACAATAAAAACTTTTGCGCCTGCTGAAGCTAAACCCGCAGTTGCCATGAGGCCTATACCTGTAGATCCTCCAGTAACTAGTGCCGTCTTTCCTTTGAGAGAAAACAAATTCTTAGAAATCATAGCTTTTCAAAATAGTTCTGGTAAATATATTACTTATTAATTTTAATGTTCGATTTTGAGTTTATTCTTAATTTCACTATAATTAAATATAAATTTTCTGTAGTTGCTTGATCGTAAGCCAACAGTTATTTGAATATTGTGGGATTGTGAAAAAGGAAAACCAGTGACAAATTTCACCTACAGTAAAGATTTACCTGATAGCCTTGACCTGGGCAAAATAGTGGCAGTTGATTGCGAATCAATGGGATTGAACCCCGTTCGTGATAGACTTTGTGTAGTGCAGCTTTCATCCGGTGACGGGCACACCCATATTGTCCAAATAGAAAAAGGTCAAAAGAAGGCACAGAACCTGACACGATTGCTAAAGAATAGAAATGTTCTGAAGTTATTTCATTTTGGACGTTTCGATATTGCCATTTTATATTCTACTTTTGGGCTTCTTGCTTCACCCGTTTATTGTACAAAAATAGCTAGTAAAATCGCGCGAACTTACACTGATCGTCATGGACTAAAAAATCTTCTTACAGAGCTTTTAGAAATTGATATTTCAAAACAGCAGCAATCAAGTGACTGGGGTGCCAAAACTCTAACTAAAGCTCAAATCGAATACGCTGCAACTGACGTTTTGCATTTGCACGCATTGCGAGAAAAACTAAACGAAATGCTAGAACGTGAAAATAGAGCTAATTTAGCTAAAGAGTGTTTTAAATTTCTACCATTTCGCGCAGCTTTAGACATTAAGGGTTGGAATGATATTGATGTTTTTGAGCATTAAAACGGTTTTATAAATGCCCAGGTTGCAAATCAGCTATTCAAATACGGTTTTTTACCTTAAGCTCACCTTGGTTTTTTTAGGTTTATTTGCTCTCATACTAATTTTTTTGTCAGCAAAGAAATTAGACCCAAGTACAGAAATTCCTTTCGCCAAGGATGTAAATTTTGCAACGCTGGATGATGGCCTCACTAAACCAATATACTCATCAATGACACACTCCGGAGATGAACTTCGCATATCAGCAGATCAAATTATCTCAACTGAAAAAAAAGACACAGCACTTATAAAATCTGCTATCTTGAGAGTTTTTTTTGGAAATGGTTCTAAATTATTTTTGTCATCGGATACAGCTATGCTCAACAAAGGAAAAAACAATTTAGTTTTTTCAAAAAATGTAATCTTAAAAACAGACGACCGAATGGAAATTACTGCCCCAGAAATATTTTCAGCGCTTGACAAAACTTTGATAAAGGCTGGTGGTCCCGTAAAAGGCTTATTTGGGATTAGCACCATAGAGGCAGGACAACTTGATATATTTAGAGAGGATACATCATCTAATCTAGTTATAAGTTTTACTCAAGGCGTTAAGATGGTATACGATGTTCGTAAATCTTTTTAAGAGTAGAAACTTGCCAAAAATTGTAAAAATATTTTTATTTGCTATTTTACTATCTGATATGTCGTTCGCACAAAACACCGGTTTTGGTTCGCTAGCATCAGATCGAACCGAACCCATTGAATTCAACTCAGACCGCTTAACCTTTAACCAAGAGAGCAATTTGGCTGAATTATTTGATGGAGTACAAATTATTCAAGGAAAAACTGTGCTGAGTGCAGAGTACGTTAAAGCTATTTATTCCAAGACTAACAAATTGGAAAAAGTTTTTGCGGAGCGCAATATTGAATTAAAAAGTGACCAAGACATTGCTAGAGCAGATAAAGCTATCTATTCCTTAACAGATAATTCCATTTCTTTAACTGGAAATGCTCAGTTAGTTCAGGGAGCCAGTAATATAATGGCTGACCAAATATTAATAAATACAAAAACAGGAATGACTCAATTATTGGGGAGCGTTAAAACAGTTATATCCCCAAGCACTAATTAAATGCCTTCTTTTAAGATATTAGAGTCTGAAATAGGGTTGCAGGTAGCCGGCCTCAGGAAAAGTTTTAAGAAAAGGATAGTTATCCATGATGTTTCCTTGGAACTACGAAGAGGTGAGGTAGTTGCGCTGCTAGGGCCAAATGGGTCTGGAAAAACAACTACATTTTATTCGATAGCCGGCTTAACTTCAGCAGATGGGGGGCAAGTAAAAATAGATGGTTTAGACGTAACAACTATGCCTATGTATCGCCGAGCTAGAATGGGCTTGGCCTATTTGCCACAAGAAACGTCCATATTCAGAGGTTTGAACGTTGAAGAAAACATAAAGTCGATACTTGATATTTCAACACCTATAAAATCAGAGCGGCAAGCAAAATTAGAAAAGTTATTGTCAGATTTTCGCATAGGGCATTTAAGAAGAACTCCTGCGCTCGCTTTATCAGGCGGGGAGCGTCGTCGAGTGGAAATTGCGAGGGCCTTAGCTACAGATCCAAAATATATACTTCTAGATGAACCTTTTGCCGGAGTTGACCCAATTTCCATAAATGACGTTCGTACTCTTGTTGCAGAATTGAAAAGTCAAGATATAGGCGTGCTCATAACTGATCATAATGTGCGAGATACCCTAAAGATTGTAGATAGAGCATATATTTTACATGATGGCCGAGTTATCGTTTCTGGGTTGCCTGAAGATGTTGTAAATAATGATAATGTACGTCGCGTTTATTTAGGAAAAGACTTTAATATTTAATAGAAAATATAAACTTTTCATTTCATTTTTATTGACATAATTGCTGCAAAGTTCTTCAATAAAACTATAGGGCGATTAAGGTGGAAAATTTTTTGCAAAAGTAAAAAATTAAAAACACAAACCTCAAACGCTGAGAAGTGTATGCCTTCAATTGCTACTTATTTTAACTTTGCCTCAAATGGCTGATGTAAGGATAGTTATATGCAATACCAAATTTCAGGAATACAAATCGATGTTGGCAACGCTCTCCAAACACATGTTAAGGAGGAACTACGTAATGCTATCAGTAAATACGCCGAGCGCCCAACAGACGCTCAAATTATTTTTTCAAAAAGTGGACATGAGTTTGTTTGCGATACAATTATTCACTTATCAACCGGATTGACTGCAAAAGCAAAAGCTTCCAAAGCAGAAATTTATGCCGCTTTTGATGCATGTACGGAAAAAGTGGAAAAGCAACTACGCCGATATAAAAGAAAAATCAAAGGGCATCACAAAGATCGAAATCAATCAGTTGAATTTATTGATTCCACATCGTATACCCCCGTCACGAAAGAGGGTGATAAGGATTCGGCCATCACTTCAGGGCCCATGATTGTTGCCGAAACAGAGAGAACGTTTCCTGTTTTTTCTGTTAAGGCCGCTTCTGAAGAATTGGAAAAATCTAACTTGCCATTTCTTTTATTTAAAACTAAAGAAAAACAAGGCGTACATATATTATTTCAGCGTGACGATGGAAATATAGGTTGGGTGCAACCCAATTGAATTAATCGCTTTTAAGGGTGTCTAGAAGAGCTATTTTAAATGGAATTTTCAAATCTGTTAAAACCGGAAGCAATCCGTATTTTCTCCTCTGTTTCGAGTAAAAAGAGGTTATTGCACGATCTGGCTGGAATTGCTGAGATGTGTTACCATACTGATTACGCAAATACTGTTGAAGCATTGATTGACAGAGAAGCACTTGGACCGACCGGGGTTGGTGGTGGAATTGCTTTGCCTCATGCCCGTTTGGAAAATTTAAATCACGTAGTGGGAGCTTTGATACTTCTAGAAAACCCTGTTGAGTTTGACGCTATTGATAAGCAGCCAGTAGATGTTATTTTTAGTCTCTTTGCACCTAAAACTGCCGGTGTAGAGCATCTGAAAGCTTTAGCTCTGGTATCACGTACTCTTCGCGAACAATCCGTCGTTGCCAAGTTACGCTCCAACCCTGACCCCACTACTCTTTATACTATTTTAACAGAGCCAGTTAACGTTAAAGCTGCGTAAAAAGTAATATTCCTAAAAATTTAAATTAGTTTGTTGAAAATGACTATCTCAGTATCACACTTTTAGAAGCAGCTATGAAAAATGGGTTTTTATAACCCTGTTTTCCATACTCCAAATGTTGCTTATTTTCCGCTTGCACCACAATACCACCAGCCGCTGATAAAATAGCATGCCCTGCAGCAGTATCCCATTCCATGGTTGGACCAAAGCGTGGGTAAAGATCTGCTTCACCGGTAGCCAATAAGCAGAACTTAAGAGATGAGCCCGCATTAACTATTTCTTCATAATTATATTTTGATATATATTGATCAGTTTGTGCGTCACGATGAGACTTAGAGGCAATAACTTTTAGTGCCGTGTTATCGGAAAACGCAGTTTGAATATTTTTTATTAAGCCCATTTTCAAGACACTAAAATGTCCCTTTTCTTCAACTGCTTTACCGTTTGAATTTGTATAAAATAATCTGTTTCGTGCTGGCGCATAGACAATGCCTCTTATTGGCTTTCCGTCACACACTAGGGCTATGTTAACAGTAAAATCGCCTCTGCGTTTGATAAATTCTTTCGTGCCATCAAGTGGATCTACAATGAAAAAAACTTGGGCATTTAAGCTATGAGATCCAACCTGTTCTTCGGTAATGACTGGTATTTCTGGAAAATATTTTTTTAGGCCCTTCGATATAATTTTATCTGCTTGTTTATCAGCGATAGTGACTGGACTATCATCAGATTTCAACAAAACCTCAAACTTGTTATGATTATATATCTCCATGATTGCCTCACCACTTGTGAGCGCTAGCGATCTAAAGACTTCGCAAATTTTTTTGTAATTCATACCATAGAGCCAGTTATTTTCGTCTGTGTGATACTTTAATTATTCATAATAATTTTTTAAATAAATACCTAATAAAATTTAAACTTTTTTGAACTTGGGCAGTTTTTATAACATTTTATAAAAAATTTCACTATGGACGCTTGCAGGTCGCTTTAAGCGTCCCTATATACCGCCTGTTAGAGTTTATTGTTTGATCCCACTTTCTAAATCACTCTAGACAGTATTTGGGACCCAACTGTATTATTATGAGCACGTAAGAAAAAGGAATAAAGAAATGGGTAAAGTTATTGGTATCGATCTAGGCACCACAAATAGCTGCGTTGCTATAATGGACGGATCCCAACCAAGAGTTATTGAGAACGCTGAGGGTGCTCGAACGACTCCATCGATTGTTGGTTTCACCGATGATGAGCGTCTCGTTGGTCAGCCTGCAAAAAGGCAAGCCGTAACAAACCCTAGCAACACAGTTTTTGGTGCAAAGCGCCTTATTGGACGTAGAATTGATGATCCTGACCTAGCAAAAGACAAAAAAAATCTACCGTTCTCTGTTGTAGATGGTGGAAATGGTGATGCCTGGGTCGAAGCTAAAGATGAAAAGTATAGTCCTTCTCAGATCTCAGCTTTTACTTTGCAAAAAATGAAAGAAACAGCTGAGGGGTATCTTGGTGAAGATGTGACTGAAGCAGTTATAACTGTACCCGCTTATTTCAATGATGCTCAAAGGCAAGCAACAAAAGACGCTGGAAAAATTGCTGGGTTGGAAGTTCTGAGAATTATAAATGAACCAACAGCAGCGGCATTGGCATATGGTTTAGATAAAAAAGAAACTAAAACTATCGCTGTGTACGACCTAGGTGGTGGTACGTTTGATGTGACCGTATTAG
>ENA-ORDR01001282-ORDR01001282.1-marine-metagenome-genome-assembly--contig:-NODE-1282-length-11844-cov-2.602787_pt1 | contig 11844 bp, 12 predicted proteins | sample MGYA00240993_ERZ508538 | MGnify/ENA primary metagenome ERZ508538 (study PRJEB26207, sample SAMN05421999) | marine metagenome | isolation source: Monterey Bay, California, USA | place: USA:Monterey Bay...
AGTAGGTTGATTTAAATTTTCAACTAGTAAGTTTAAACTTTCTGACCGTAGCATACCATGGTTTTGACCTTCGACTAACGTATCTAGGCCAATAATTAAAGTATCACTCGTCTCGTAAGCCCAATCAAAAAACTTTGAGTTCTGAATATCTGTGTCTTTAGCGAAATAATCCATCATTGGCTTACGAAGGTCGTGATTTCCTGGGATAGCTAATAAAGGTAAATTTAGTTCTTTTAAGATATCGTACGCGTCTGAGTAACTCGCTGTACTTCCATCATCACTGATATCGCCAGTAATAATTACGCCATCAAGATTACCAAAGTCTTCTTTTTTATCTACAATTTTATCGACTGTCTTTTCTAGAATATACTTTGCATTAAATGCCCTCGATAAGGCCGTTTCATCTTCAACTAGATGGAAGTCTGATAAGTGTAGAAACCCTGACATTAATTAACTTTTTAGCATCAAACTTCTTAGCCTAGCAATAATGTAAATTGATAAAAAACAGATTAATTTTAAAAATCATGCTTTAAAATGAAAAAGATGGAATTATAAAATTTGGTATGTCAGATAAGTTTAGAGATTTCATTAACTCTTCTTTTTTCTTTGTTGCGGCTATACCAGTTTTAACAAGAGCGCTTGAGCAATTAGCATTAAAACTTCCCCTTATATCGTGCTCTAAACTGTCACCAATACATAATACTTTTTTAGTTTCTATTTTGTGGATTTTATTTAGAGCAAACTTGTAAATTAATGGATGGGGTTTTCCAAACCACGTGACAAATCCTCCCATTTTCTCATATTCTTTCGCAATTAGGCCTGCTCCAAAAGAAGTTCCATTTGGGGTCAACATTATCAAATCTGGGTTTGTGCAAAATGCAGGTACGCCTTTATTGGCCATTGGCTCAAGTAAAGATATGTAGTGATTAAGAGGTCTCCTGTCAGATTCAGACCCAGCAATTAATAAATAATCAGCTTCGTTTGTATATTTGGCTATTTCACAAGAAAGGCCATTAACCGGTGATGTATCTGCGTCCCTTGAAATTAAATATATTTTTGGATTTGTAACGCTTTCATCTGCGAATTTATTTTTAATTGTCCAATAAGCAACCTCTCCAGAAGTAATAACTGCGGTAAACAAATTTAAATCAAAACCAAGTTTTTCAAGCCGTTCACAATTTTGCTCAGCCCTTTTTCCCGAATTCGAAAGCAAAATTATTGGTTTGTTATATTTAGAAAGCTGTTTAATCGCATTTATTGCAAATGGATAAGGCCCGGAAGCGTCCATAAGTACGCCAAATTGATCAACAAAAAATGCATCAAATTGGGAAGCTAAATCTTCCAAAGTTGTATGCTTCATTTTGAGCTCTACTAACAATTAAAAAATATTAAAACCAGAAAACGAGCTACTATTTATCTCGGTACTGATCTTTAAATAATAGCGCCACGAACTTTAGCAGAAACCCATTCTGAGATGAAAACAGTTGCCAAAATAACCAGCAAGATTAAAGATACTTGGGTCCAGGCAAGTGTATTTAATGAGCCATTTAACTGTAATCCAATACCGCCTGCACCAACCAACCCTAAGATTGTAGATTCTCGAATATTAATATCCCATCGGTAGATGCCAACTCCAGCTATTGTAGGAAGAACCTGAGGTAGTATTCCATATATCATTTTTTGTGGACCACTAGCACCGGTTGCTTCGATAGCTTCCACCTGTGTATGATCTATTTCTTCGATTGATTCATAAATTAGCTTTGCACAAAACCCAACTGATCTTAGCCCTATAGCTATTGTTCCAGCTAAAACACCTGGACCTAAAATAAAAACCAATATCAGAGCCCATATAAGAGAATTCACTGATCTGGATGATACGATAATAAAAAGACCAATGGTTCGGACAACAATGTTTGGCGTAGTATTTCTAGCCGTGGCGAATGCGACTGGGACAGCTATAATCATTGCTATAACTGTACCAATCGTCGCGATGTTTATGGTATCCCAAACAGGCTGCCACAATTTATCCATATAGGACCACTTAGGTGGAACCATTCTTGCTGCTATATCAGCAGCTTGGTTAGGTGCGTCTTGAACGAAAAACCATATCGTTTTTTCCGAAATTGTATTCCAAGCAAAGAAAATAATTGAAAGACCTATTAACCAAAAAATCCATCTTATCCACTGCTCTTTGGAAGTGCGCCGCCGCCAAATTTCAATACTATTATTTTGAATTGTCGGCATTACTGCACCCACTTTCGCGTAAAGCTAGATGTATATTCCATGAACATCACTATTAAGATTATTATTAAAAGAATAGCTGCCGTTGTATCAAATTCGTAACGAGAAAAAGAAGTGTTTAAAGTTGCCCCAATTCCACCACCGCCTACGATGCCTACAACTGCTGACTCTCTAAAATTGATATCCAGCCTATATATAGACAGACCTATCATCCTTGGCATAACCTGAGGCTGAATGGAATAATTCACCCATTGAAACCAATTTGCACCTGTTGCCTTTACAGCTTCTGCTTGCGATGCACTTGTATTTTCAATGTCTTCGGCGAGCAATTTTGCATAAAATCCAATAGTTCCAAGAGATAAAGCTACAAATCCGGCAAACGGTCCGAAACCAAACAATTTTACAGCAAAAATAGCGAGTATTATTTCAGGAAAAGTCCGTGATGCTGCAATTACACTTCGGCAAAACAAGTAAACCCAAGCTGGAGCTAAATTTCGAGCAGCCCCAAGTCCAATTGGAATGGAAAGAGCTATACCCGCCACAGTGGAAATAATGGCCATCCAGATACTCTCAGCAATACCGTCCCAAAGAACGCCTCGATTATCTGCAAAATTTGGTGGAAAGAATGCATCTAAGAACCTTTGCGCTCTTGGCAGTCCTTCTTTCACTCTGTCTAAGTCTATGTTCATTGTTCCTAGTGCAGCAGACAAGTAGATTGCGCCGCCAACAATGATCAGCCACCTTACAAATCTATTTTTGATGAACGGAGCTTTCTTCCAACTAGAGGCATAGTTCGGGGCTTCCAAAGAATCCGTCATGATTGCAACTCTTCCTCATTATCGTCATCCTCGTCTGTAGATTTTATTGTGGCAGACCAATCTTCTTCACCATAAATTCGAGTTAGAACTTCTGGTGTCAAACCTTCTGGCTTTCCATCATAGACTACTGACCCTAATTCCAAGCCAACAACGCGTTGAGAAAACATTTGGGCAAGAAATACATCGTGAATATTAATAATAGCCGTAAGGCCTCTTTCAGAACATAGCTCTTGAATTAATCTCATTATTTGACGGGATGTTTTTGGATCGAGACTCGCAGTTGGCTCATCTACTAGTAACAGATCTGGATTTTGTATTAGTGCACGACAAATACCGACCCGCTGTCTTTGCCCACCAGATAGTTCGTCTGCACGCTTGTCCGCCATTTCCTTGAGACCAACTCGGTCTAGCAGTCGGTAAGCCTCTTGAACATCTGCACGTGGAAATTTTCGAAAATAGCTGCGCCAAAATCCTACATAGCCAAGACGGCCTGACAAAACATTTTCCATAACTGTCAATCGCTCAACTAAAGCGTACTCCTGGAAAATCATACCCATTTTTCTTCGTGCCCGTCGCAAAGCAGAGGAAGACAACTTTGTTAACTCTTTTCCTTTCAGTGCAACACTTCCAGAAGTAGGCTGAACGAGCCGGTTCACGCACCTAATCAGAGTAGATTTTCCTGCACCTGATGGTCCGATAAGTGCCAAAACTTGGCCTTTGGGAATTTCTAAAGTGACCCCTTTCAGAGCCAGCTCTCCAGTCTTATATCTTTTAGTTAATTCATTCAGTTGCAGCATCTGATACCCGTATATTTTTTGATTTTAGTGAGTTTAGTCAGACCCTTTGCAAGGCCTGACCAAATTTTGTTATGACTTTATAATAATTATTTACAGTCGTAGCTTACACCGTTTGCGGTATCAATGCCTCTAATGACAGCCCAGTCATTCTTATGACGAATACCAATGAAACGGTCAGCCTTTGCAAATTCTTTTTTGAAAGTCGCGTCTGATTCAAAGTCAAAGCTATAGAAAGCATTTTTGATCTTTGCAACAAGCTCAGGATGTAAGTTGTGTGCGTGACCATACCCAGTTGTTGGAAAGGTTGGTGATGTGTAAATTATCTCCAGTACGTCTTTTTCTATAACGCCGCGACGCTCCATTCGTTGCCGAACTGAGTTTGCTATAGCAGCAACTTCGTAGTCACCGTTATAAACACCCAATATAGAGTTATCGTGCTTTCCAGAAAATGTTGGTGTGAAATCTTTGTCTGCTAATAAGCTAAACTCACCTTTAAGGATCGCAGAAGGTGCTTTGAAGCCAGAGTTAGATGTTGGCGACGTAAAAGCCATTGTTCTACCCGCAATATCTGCAGGAGATGCTATATCGCTGCCTTTTTTTACGATAATCTCCATTTCATATCCGTATCTTCCATCGTCGTATGCCATCATTCCAAAAGGTACAAAGCCCGCGCAGCTAACCGCTATTGGATTCGACCCGGTGTTAAAACCAGCGACATGCAATCTGCCTGAGCGCATTGCTTCAAGCTGAGCAGCGTTTGACTCAACAGGGAAAAACACCACTTTTCGGTCAGTAATTTTTTCCATATGATCTGTGAACGGCTTCCAAACATTTGCATACACCGCAGGGTCTTCCACGGGAGTGTATGTGAATATTATTGTTTTTGGGTCAATCCAGTCTTTTGGATCTAATGGTAGATCCGCTACTTGGTCTAAGTTTCTGTCGCAATAGCCTACATCTAACGTACCCCTGTGACAGTCTTCAGCAACTAATTGTGTAGTAAAACTTGCACAAAACAGAAGGGCGGCAGAAATAGCAGCACCTAATTTTATTTTATTGATCATTTGTACTCTCCCTTATTAATCGATTCTCTAGAGCACGGTAATGTGCAACTAATCTTCAAACAACATATTAAAAAGAAAATTGGATATTACATGCAATTTTTAGACTTTTCAGCAATTTAAATTTTACACGGTAGTAAAAAATCCTTAGTGGAAACAAATAGTAATTAAAGTTAGCGGATAGTTTGGAGTGTGATTTGGGAAAAGTAGATCCCTGTAGGGCAAGCATAATTTTCGACTTAGATGGTACTTTGATAGATAGTGCTAAAGACATTCAATGGGTCGCCAATAAGGCTTTATCTGAAATAGGAGTTACGCCCATCAGCTATCAGGAAGCTGTCAGCTTTATTGGTGAAGGTGCACCGCTATTTGTTAAGAAAATGATTAAAGCTCGATCAATTGATAGTTCTAAACATGATTTTCTATTAGAGCAATTTTTAAAATTTTATGAGGGGGCTACACAATTTAGTAAGCCCTATGACGACGTTGTCACAGTTTTGGAAATATTGAGTTCAAGCCATGATCTAGGAATATGCACAAATAAACCGTTAAAACCAGCACTGAAAATTTTGAAGCATCTGAAATTAGAACATTTTTTTAAATGTGTGACAGGAGGGGATAACGAATTTGGAAGAAAACCAGACCCAAGGCCGCTCTTAAGTACATCTTCAAGCGTAGGGGATGGTATTTGCATTTATGTTGGCGACAGTGAAGTTGATGCTGAAACGGCCAAGAGGGCTGATGTTCCATTTTTACTTTTTTCTGAGGGATACCGTAAAACACCTGTTGATCAGATCCCGCATACTTATCAATTTTCGTCGTTTGATAAACTGCCTGAATTAATTGATAAAGTCTTAGAGTCTTCCATTTAGTAAAAATTAACTCGCAAAGCGACTTGATAATATCAATTTTAATGTGAGTTTGTTTTTTGGGTTCTTTGCACCAATTGTTATTAACGTTTAAACATAAGTGTGTTTCAATATTGGATTAAATTAGTATCGAACTGCTTTTTTGAAAAGGCAAAAGGGAGAAACTTTACATGAGTATTTTGCACGGTATGCGAGTTTTTGAAAGCTCAGCATTTGTCGCTTTACCTTTAGCAGGCATGCAGTTAGCCCAAATGGGAGCCGAAGTTATACGGTTTGATAATTTAGGTGGAGGTCTTGATCAATATCGAAGACCTCTAGCCCCTAATGGCGAAAGTTTATTTTGGCATGGGCTCAATAAGGGTAAAAAATCTTTTGCTGTAAATTTAAAATCCGAAAGAGGGCGCGAGTTGGTCAGTGATCTAATAACCTCCGATGGTGATGACTCAGGTTTATTTATAACAAACTTGAGAGTACCTGGTTGGACAGATTATGAAAGCCTTAAAAAGAAAAGAAAAGATTTAGTAATGGTGACTTTGAAAGGTGATCGGCATGGTGGGCCGGAGGTTGACTACACCGTAAACCCATCGATTGGCATACCTAACATTACCGGTGCTGAGGGCAGTTTAGAACCTGTTGCAAATGCTCTTCCTGCCTGGGACTGTATTGCTGGCAATATGGTTGTTTCTTCACTGCTCGCCGCGGAGCGAGACCGTTTACGAACTGGTAAAGGTCAAAATGTTGAGTTTGCGCTAAAGGATGCTGCGGCTGCAATCGTTGGGCATCTTGGAATGATTGGTGAAGCAACAATATCTGATGAACAAAGAGGAAAATCTGGTAATTCACTTTATGGTGCTTATGGCCAGGATTTTGAATGTTCTTGTGGTGGTCGAGTGATAGTGATCGGATTAACATTAAGGCAATGGCGTGGCTTACTCAAAGCCATGGATAAGACAGATGAAATTAAAAAACTTGAAGAAGAATTAAATGTTTCATTGGACGATGAGGGGCGCCGTTGGGTTCATAGGCACGAAATAAATGATATATTTCGACCTTGGTTTGCCAAAAGAAAAATAATTGAATTCGAGAAAGGTTTTAACGATTTGGGTCTAACTTGGTCGCAGTTTAGGACGATGAAAGAAGCTATCGATGAAGACGGCGACACATTCGCTGATAATCCTATGTTCGAGACCCAAGATTTTGATGGAATTGGTAAATATATGGTTCCAAGATCACCGGTTGAGTTTTCTAATCATCTTGCAATATCTCCAGAAAAACCTCCAAAGCTTGGTCAACACACTGAGGAAATTCTAGCAGACATAATGGGGTTGGGATCTGGCGAGATTGGAGTGCTTTTTGATAGTGGCATCGTTAGTTTTGCCAAGTAAAAGTGACAAAGAATGTGAGAATAAAGTAAATGACCAAAAAGAATAGGAAAAAGCCAAAATCAGAAGCTAGAGTAGCTGGAGAAGTGGCAACTTATGTTTTGCTTGGTTTAGGTATCTTTGTTTTTATTATCGTGGCATCGTCTTAGAAGTTTTGACTCATTAGCTTTCTATGCTGAGGTAGATAAATACTGACAAGTAAAATTCCAGCTATTCCCAATATTGCAGCTGGGATTAATGTTATGGAAGTTTGTAAAGTGTTAAGTGCAGCATCGGACTGCTTGGTTATACCCTCAGTTGTTTCTTTCCATCCATACATGCTTAGGATGAACCCTAAAACTAGCGGCGAAATAGCATTGGCTACCTTCTGACCAAAGAGCCAAACTGCAGAAAAAGCCCCTTCAATAGATTCCCCAGTTTCTTCTCGAGTTACATCCATCAGATCCGGATAAAGAGCCCAGGGAATTTGTTGATAGGAACCATTTGTCATGCCAGCCAAAATAAAAAGACCAGCAATTAATGTTACATTATAGTTAGGTAAACTGAAAAATATAAAAATTAATAATGCGATATAACAAACGATACCAATGATTTGCGCTGCAACTTTACCATATAAATTTGACAGTCTAACCCACATGGCCTGACTTATAATTGAGCCAAGCACGAATGCTGCAAACATTAGAGACAGGGTTCCGAGGCCTTTTGCAACACCAGAAAGTAACGAATTCCCATCATCCAATATCAAATACATTGCTGCGAAAGGTAACCCTGCAGTGATCAACGCAATGGCGAGCGTCATAATACCATATAAAATTACCAGGGTGATAAAGGCACGATTAGATAAAACTAGTCGTAAAATATATGAAAAATTTTGTTGAGATGGAACCAAAGTGCGAGGAGTCTTTCGTGTAAAAAATACTGAAAACCATATAGATAATATAATCAGTGGCGCGATGCAGATAGTTGCGAAAGTGTAGCCGGATCTTGTGTCCCCTGCTAAGATTGGTATCAAGGCGCCTCCAATCAAAATACCTAATGAAGCAAATGCCATACGCCATGCGGTCATTGAGGACCTTTCCTTTTTATCTAACGTCATTTCGCCTGCCATAGCACCATAAGGTATTGAAACCATTGTAAAACCTAAAGTTGAGATTAAGAAAAAAATTATTACCCAAATAAGGCTTGCATTAATGTTGAAACTTTCAGGCACTGCGAATAAACCAATCATTGCAAGTGCCAAAACGACTGAACCTATTAGCATCCAAGGAGCTCTTCTGCCAAAGCGAGAAACTGTCTTATCACTAAAATAACCAATTATTGGATCTGAGATAATATCGAATACCAAAACGGCGGTTGTTACTGCACCTGCTATAGCAATTGGAATGCCCAGGAAACTATTCATAAAAGCCAAAATCAGTAATTGTTTTACAATGACAAAAACCACAATTCCCATGTCTGCTAAACCCCAGCCTGCTTTTTGACCTATTGAAAGTGACATAAAGTATCTCCGTTCTTGGTTCCTAAACTTTTAGCATCTGTTAAAGAGGTTTATAGAGAAAAATAATATATTGATACAAACGTCGCGTTTTTCACTTTTGGAATTGGGGCTACCTAAGCCAATTGGGAATTATGTCTCTATCTATAATTTCTTCATAGCTTGGGCGGTTTCGGATGATGGCAAATTCATCTTTATTGACCATCACTTCTGGGATTAACGGCCTAGTGTTATATTCACTAGACATCACTGCTCCATATGCTCCTGCAGACCTAAATGCTACTAAATCATTTTCAATGAGCTCGCACATTTTCCGTTTCTTTGCAAAAGTGTCTCCAGTTTCGCATACTGGCCCGACCACATCATAAGTAGTTTCAGCTAGATTTGAGCCTTGTTTTTTTACGGGTATAATATCGTGATACGCATCATACATTGCAGGGCGAATTAAATCGTTCATAGCCGCGTCTAGTATTAAAAAATTCCGATTATCCCCATTTTTGACGCAAAGAACTGATGAAACTAAAATACCTGCATTACCAACAATTAATCGGCCAGGCTCAATTTCAATTTCACAATTCAAATGGCCGAGAACTTTTTTAACCATTTTTCCGTATTCTTCTGGCAGAGGTGGAGCAGATTTATCCTTCTCATAGGGAATTCCTAGTCCTCCACCAAGATCTAATCGCTTGATTGTATGTCCGTCGCTTCTTAAAACTTGTGTTAAATCAGCAACCTTTTGGTAGGCTTTTTCGAATGGTTCGAGGTCAGTTAGTTGACTGCCAATGTGCAGGTCTATCCCAATAATACGTATACCTGGCATTTGTGAGGCTCTAGCGTAAATTTCTCTTGCCTTAGATATAGGAATTCCAAATTTATTTTCAGCTTTGCCAGTTGCAATTTTTTCATGGGTTTGAGCATCCACATCAGGGTTTATCCTAATGGCTATAGGAGCCATTTTATTCATGGAAGAGGCGACTGAAGATATATGATCGAGTTCTGACTCACTTTCCACGTTAAACTGACGAATGCCATTTTGAAGGACTAAAGTTATTTCCTCTAAGGTCTTGCCAACTCCAGAAAATACAACTTTTTCAGGGGGTATACCCGCAGCTATTGCTCGTCTGTATTCACCTCCCGATACTACGTCCATTCCAGCTCCCAGGTTTCCGAGGGTTTTAAGTATCGCTTGATTAGAAGCGGCTTTCATAGCGTAACAAATAAAGTGATCCATACCATCGAGAGCGTCATCGAAAAGCTGAAAATGTCTTACTAAAGTGGCTGTGGAATAAACGTAAAAAGGGGTTCCAACAGATGATGCTATATCACCCACAGAAACATCTTCAGCGTAAAGTTGCCCATTTCTATAATTGAAATGATCCATTTGTTTATTTGTCCCTCTTAATAACGATAGCGCGTCTTAGTTAAGAATTTTGTCTATTCGCTCAATAGCACGTATTATATTTTCTGTGCTGTTTGCATATGAAAACCGTAAATATCCTTCTCCGAATTGGCCAAAACTGGTCCCAGCAATAGTAGCAACTCCAGCTTCATCCAGAAATAGATCTTGAGCTTGCGATGAAGTGAGCCCGGTATTTGATATATTTGGAAAAGCATAAAATGCACCAGCTGAATCTATGCATGAAACTCCTTTTAGTCCATTAAGCGCAGAGACAATAACTTTACGTCTCGTATCAAATTCAGTAACCATTCTGAGAATTGGCTCTTCTGGCCCTGTAAGTGCTGCCAGACCAGCGTATTGCGCAGCAGCGTTCACACAAGAGTGGTCGTTGATACATAAACGGGTGACTTGGTCAACCATTTGATCAGGCCAAACAGCGTATCCCATACGCCAACCTGTCATGGCATAAGTTTTTGACCAACCATCTAAAACAATCAACCTGTCACGAATTTCTGGATACTGTAATAGGCTAACATGCTTACGTCCATTGTATAACATTTGACTATAAATTTCATCTGATAATATAGCTACATTTGGATGATCTTTTAGCCCTTTAACTAGTTTATCAACTTCTGATTTGGGAGTAACGCCACCGGTTGGATTAGCTGGGCTATTAATAATTATGAGCCTGGTTTTATCGGTAATCTGAGAAAGAACAGTCTGCGCATCGAATGCAAAACCGTTCTCCTCTTTCAAAGCAATTGGAACAGGGGTGGCACCCGTATAATTAATTACAGACTCATAAATTGGAAATCCCGGATTAGGGTACATTATCTCGGCATCTTTTTCCCCAAATAAAAGTACTGCGAAGAACATTGTTGGTTTTCCACCTGGAACAACTATTATATTATCCGGATTTACCTCAGTTTGGTGGCGTTTTTTTAAGTCATTTGCAACGGCCTCACGTAATTCAAGAATTCCATTAGCTGGAGTATATCCGTGGTGTCCATTTTCTAGCGCCTTTATCCCAGCTTTGACTATGTGTTCGGGCGTTCTGAAATCTGGTTGGCCAATTCCAAGATTAATAATGTCTTTCCCGTTGGCGGCTAATTCGTTTGCTTTAGCTAATACCGTGAAGGCAGATTCTGTTCCCAACCTGGAAATGCTGTCAGCGAATTTAAGTTGCGTCATGTAATTTTCCAAAAGCCTATTTTGATTTATTTAAAAACGTTTTGACTCGGTGCTTTAGGTGGGCCATCAACGCCACAGCCTGACATCGCAAAACACAAAAGAAGAATTAAAGCAAAATTCCTCATCCTAACACCTTTTTCCATCTATCTATCTGAAATTGCACCTCTTCGGGCGATGTGCCTCCGTAGGAAGATCGTGACTTAACAGAATTTTGGATAGATAAGACGGAAAATACATCCTCTGTAATATTTGAATGAATTTTTTGCATATCTTTAAGGTTTATATCAGATAAGTCGCATCCTAATTGTTCAGCAAGGCTTACTAACTCACCTGTGATTTGATGTGCTTCTCGAAAGGGTAAGTTTAAAACTCTTACCAACCAATCCGCTAAATCAGTTGCTGTAGAAAAACCAGAGATGATTCCGCCTGAGGTTGAAAAAACTAAAGGCACTTTAACAGTTGCATTTGGGAGATTTAATCCTCCAACAACAGGACATGAGAAACTTTTAGATACTGTTGCATCATCTTCTGATGAAGGTGACTATATTATTATTCCTTCACGTAGTCAGGACAGGAAGAAGAATCCCCTTG
>ENA-ORDR01001283-ORDR01001283.1-marine-metagenome-genome-assembly--contig:-NODE-1283-length-11843-cov-2.513683_pt1 | contig 11843 bp, 8 predicted proteins | sample MGYA00240993_ERZ508538 | MGnify/ENA primary metagenome ERZ508538 (study PRJEB26207, sample SAMN05421999) | marine metagenome | isolation source: Monterey Bay, California, USA | place: USA:Monterey Bay...
AAATGATGGCAATCAGTATTGTGTTGCAAAAAGGTTCGATTTGCCTGTTTAAATAAATTTATTTTGGGCTTCGCTTCGCCAATATGCGTTGCAGTGTCCTTCTATGCATATTTAAACGTCGAGCAGTTTCGCTGACATTTCGGTCACAGAGCTCATAGACTCTTTGAATGTGCTCCCACCTTACACGGTCCGCACTCATGGGGTTTTCAGGCGGTGGCGGAAGCTCATCATCTTTTGCCAATAAAGCATTTATTACATCATTAGCATCTGCTGGCTTTGATAGATAATCAGTCGCACCAATTTTTACCGCCGCAACGGCGGTGGCTATAGCTCCATACCCAGTTAATACGACTATGCGACAATCAGGACGTTTCGAACGCAAAATTTCGACTACATCAAGTCCGTTGCCATCTGAAAGCCTTAGGTCAATCACTGCGTAAGCAGGTGTACGAGCTGTGGCTATTGCACCACCCGCTGCAACTGACCCTGCTGTTTCAACAGAAAAACCACGCTTCTCCATGGCCTTTGCTAGACGACGCAGAAATGGTTCATCGTCATCCAAAATAAGTAGTGAGTTGTCTTCACCAATTGTTCTTTTTTCAACCTCTTTCACGGGTTGTCTCCTGCCTTTGATCCCATCATTTGCTAATAGATAATACTTTGTGGTCAAATGTCTTGTAAAATTAGCTGTTTTCAACAAAACATGCAGTAGTTTCGGCCATAATCTCAGGTGAAGTGTCAGCCCTAAAAAACTCTACGAAACCATACTTTGGCAACACTAAATAAGTTATAGTTGAATGATCTACGAGATAGTATTCATCATTACTTTCTTGTTTTTTATAGTAGGTTCGATAAGCCTTACTTGCGGACCTTACTTGTTCCTCGCTTCCAGTATATGTAACCATTCGTGGATGGATCATTTCGGCAAATTCTTGCAAAACCTCTGGAGTATCACGACTTGGATCTACGGATATGAAAACTGGTGTTGTTTGAATGCCCCTTTTTTCAAGCAAATCAACGGCATCGGCGTTTCTAGAAACATGTAATGGGCAAACGTCAGGACAAAATGTGTAACCAAAGTAAACAAGCGAGGGTTGTAAAAAGATTTCAATATCTGAAACAGTACTACCGTCAGCAGCAACTAACTCGAGAGTTCCTCCAATACTTGCAGTACCGCCAGTAACTTTTGAATTTCGGCACTGAGCAAACATATCTTCTTTATTAAATGGCCAGATTGGGGTTGTGGCCAAATATGTCAGACTGATAAGTATGAATAAAGAAGCGGCTGATAGGTAAACAATGTTTTTCATGTTTGTCATATTCTTGAACTGCCTCAATACCTTGTTATACATGACTATTAAGAATATCCTTTAAAATAAAGAGGGTGCGACAATGATACCCGAAAGTGCAGTAACAGTATCTAGAGATAATCAGCGTAGCCGATGGATTAAACTACGTACAACGATTTTATTGCGTTGGGTCGCAATACTTGGTCAAAGTGCAGCAGTTCTTGTTGCTGTTCAATTCTATAACTTACGCTTAGAGCTTGATCTAATCATTTTTGCAATTGGAATATCAGTGGCAGGTAATCTTGTGGCTATGTTCGTTTTTCCAAAAAATGAACGGCTATCGGAAAAACAAAATACGGCTATGATATTATTTGATCTACTTCAATTACTGTTGCTGCTTTTTTTTACTGGTGGGCTCAACAATCCATTTGCAGTTTTAGTAATCGCCCCTGTTGCTATTTCAGCGACTTCACTGCCCGTTAGGTATACACTTTCCCTTGGCGTGATAGCAATAGTCGCAGTGACCTTACTGGCCAATTACAACTACCCACTACTGACAGAGCAAGGTTTTATTTTAAGAGTTCCCAATATTTTTATTTTTGGAAACTGGACTGCCATTGTTATTTCAATGATATTTTTAGGATTCTATTCGCGTAAAGTAACCGTTGAAGTAAATGATATGTCTGATGCATTGTTTGCGACTCAGATGGCCCTTTCTAGAGAACAAAAGCTTACCGACTTAGGCGGCGTTGTGGCAGCTGCTGCGCATGAGCTTGGAACACCGCTGGCAACCATTAAGTTGGCGAGTAGTGAGCTGATGGATGAATTAAAGGATAAGAAAGAGCTATTGGAGGATGCGGTTTTGATTAGAGATCAAGCCGATCGTTGTCGTGATATTCTTCAGTCTATGGGTCAGGCCGGTAAAGACGACCAGCATATGCGCAATGCACCAGCTTCTGAAGTAATTCGAGAAGCAGCTGAACCACATTTGGATCGGGGTGTAGAGATAATTTTCGAAATCAAGCTTAAATCAAAAGAAGATATATCCCATCCAGTTATCCAGCGGCGACCTGAGATAATTCACGGTTTGAGAAATATGATCCAGAATGCGATTGATTTTGCTGATAGCAAAGTTTGGATTGTACTTAGTTGGAGTGAGGTAGACATAAAAATCACCATAAATGATGATGGGCCAGGATTTCCTGTACAAATGATTTCACGTATAGGAGATCCATTTGTAAGTTATCGGAAACCTTCTTCTGCTCGAGGCAAGCAGCCAGAATATGAGGGTATGGGCCTTGGTCTATTTATTGCAAAAACTTTATTAGAGCGTACAAATGCAAAGCTTAATTTTTCAAATGGTGCCACAAACCCTAATGTGGGGGCAGAAACGGCGGATCGCATGGGTGCCATCGTAGAAATTTTCTGGTCACGTGCTGACATTGAGAGGAAAAGTAATTTTTCTGGAGAAAATGAAAACTTACAGGTATTTTAGTTGATTAAAAATTATGCCGTAATTGGCAAAAACTATATTCAGTCATTTTAATAAGTTGTTTTTGTTAACTTTAGTTTTTTGAAAACACCTTAACCAAATGATTTTAATTTTGTGAAAGAATTTATTTTGCTAAATCAGAGATTTGAAATTAATAGTGTAAATGAAAATCAAATGGCTGAGTTAGCCGTACTAATCGGTCAGATTTTGAACGGTAATGATACCTTATTGCTAAAGGGAGAAATCGGGGCTGGAAAAAGCTATTTTTCTCGTAAACTCATCCAATCGCAACAAATCCTTCCAGAAGAAGTACCATCGCCAACCTTCACTTTAGTTCAAACATATGAGACCTCGATAGGTGAAATTTGGCATGTCGACTTATACCGTCTTACCAATGCAGATAGCTTGATCGAACTGGGTCTTTCAGACGCTTTTGAGGACAAAATTTGTTTGATTGAATGGCCAGACTTAGCAGTTGATGTGGTTCCAGAAAATGCTCTTAGTGTAGAGATTTTGATTACTGGTGAGCTGGAGAGACAGATCAATTTCAGCTGGACATGCACTGATTACTGGCATGAGCGCATTGAAAATATCCTGGAAAATTATGTTGCCAAATAAAAAAGTATATGTTGATAAACTAGGATAATTTGATAGCTTGATAACGGCTAGAAACATCCCTACTTTTTAAAATTCATGGAAATAAATCAAAAAATATTTGGAATGCCTTGTGGAGCAGATTTTCCAAGATCTTTAGCATATGGAATTTTTAAATTCTTTTCAGATAATCCGCCGGAAGTTTTGGCGCGTGTAAATATAATTGTAAATACTAAACGTATGCGACTTAGGTTGCTAGAAGAGTTTGCATCACTGCATACAATCTTAATTCCCAAGGTACATGTTTTATCTGACCTATCAGAGTTGATTGGTACTTTTAAAGATTCCAAGCCCAGCTCGCATTTGCAATATAGATTTGAGTTAATGGCTCTTGTTCAGAAGTTAATTGAACAAGAACCTAATTTAGCACCAAAATCAGCCCTTTATGATCTCACCGATAATTTAGCAAAGTTAATTGATGAACTCCAGGGTGAGAACGTCAAACCAATAATAATAAAAAATTTAAATGTAGAGGATCATTCCGGTCATTGGCAGCGTATTCTGCATTTTATGGATGTCGTTACAACCTATCTTGAAAAAAGAAATTTGGAGCCAGACTCTGAAGGTTTTCAACGAAAGCAAGTTCTGACATTACTGCGGGCCTGGGAAGAATATCCGCCAGAAAGTCATATTTTTATAGCAGGCTCAACTGGCTCTCGAGGGACGACCTTAGAATTAATAAAAGGAGTTTATAAGCTTCGTAAGGGCGTAATTGTGTTGCCCGGATTTGATTTTCATATGACTGAAGCAGTTTTTGGGAGTATTTCTGATCCGCTTATTGGTGAAGACCATCCGCAGTATCGATTTGTAAAAATGCTTGAAGATTTAAATATTAAATATTCTGATGTTGATATTTGGCCTGTCGCCTCCTCCGAAAGTGTTCCTCGTAACAAATTAATTTCTCTTGCGCTGCGCCCTGCGCCCTTTACGGATAGCTGGATGTTAGAAGGCCCTAGGCTAGAAAATTTGGACTGTGCATGTGAAGGGTTAAGCTTATTTGAAGCTGAGAACCAAAGACAAGAAGCTTTGGCTATTGCAATGGTGTTCAGACAGGCCGCTCATCAAAACAAAAGAGTTGCTTTGGTAACCCCGGATCGAAGGCTTACTCGACAGGTAACGGCAGAGCTTTTGCGATGGGGAATTATACCCGATGATAGCGCAGGCATTTCGTTTAATCTTACCTTGCCAGGCCGGTTTTTAAGGAAAGTAGCGGCCCTTTTAAATACACCGCCAAGTTCGTCTGAATTAATTGCTTTATTAAAAAGCCCAATATGTCACGACGACCAGGTAAACCGTGGAAGACATTTGCTTTTAGTTTCAAAATTAGAAACTTTCCTCCGAAAAAATACCGTAGTTGATCCAAATTCTGAACATTTAAGTAATTTTTTAAAAGAAAATAATTACGAATTTTCTCAAAAATGGGTAAAGTGGCTATCGAGTTTCTTATTGAAAGCTCGGAAAGAAGGAACCCAAAACTTTAGTTATTGGTTCAATGAACACGTATTTAATTCGAATTATCTAGCATTGGGTTGTGATCCTAAAAAAGAAGAGATGTCTAGTTCTTTGTGGCGACATAATGCTGGCGAGATGGCAAAAAAGATAATTGCAAAAATCTCTGCGGTTGCTAGTTCAGCGCCGTTGATGTCTTCGTTCGATTATAACAGGACGGTCAATGCAATTTTTTCTGACCATGAGGTTAGAAACTCACATATTTCGCACAATAATGTTTTTATTTGGGGAACACTTGAAGCGCGTGGGAATGGAGCAGATTTACTAATATTAGGTAGTCTAAACGAGGGTATTTGGCCCGCCCAGCCAGACCCAGACCAATGGATGAATAGGAAAATGCGGAAAGACGCAGGGCTACTTTTGCCAGAAAGGAGGATAGGTCTGGCAGCTCACGATTTCCAACAGGCTGTGGGGGCAAAGGAAGTTTGGATAACAAGGTCTAAAAGAAACTCCGAGTCAGAAACTACGCCCTCGCGCTGGCTAAGTAGATTAATTAATCTGCTTGAGGGATTAAATTCTAACGGAGGAAAACTTGCTCTTGATAATATGCGCATTCGGGGAGCTCAACATCTTTCACTGATAAATGAATTAGAAAAAACAAGGCAAATAACAAAGCCATGCAGGCCTGAGCCAGTACCTCCTGTAAAAGTAAGACCAAAAAAATTATCGGTAACAGAAATCAAAACATTAATCCGTGACCCATACTCTATCTACGTTCGTCATATCTTAAAGATTGAGCCTTTAGAGCGTCTCGATAAGTTTTCTGCTTACGCTTTGCGTGGGATAGTTTACCACTCGATCTTTGAGAAGTTTATGATGAGTTGGCATCGTGATGCCGATTTAGATCAGCATATAGAAAAATTAGAGAAAACAGCATCTGAGGTCATAAAAGTAAGTACTTCAAACAAAATATTACAAAAATTTTGGATGAAGGGAATAAACGATATTTCATTATCATTTATTAATGATGAGCTTAAGCGCCATGAGGAAGCCACGCCGATAGCCTTTGAGCAAAGTGGTAAATTAATCATTAAAGACATAAATTTCGAAATATCGGGTAAAGTCGATAGAGTCGATTTGATGAAGAATGGTGCTGCAATTATTTATGATTATAAGTCGGGCACTTTACCCTCATTAAAACAGCAAGTTTCTTTTGATAAACAACTTTATCTACTCTCTTTGATATTGCAAAAAGGTGGCTTTAAAGGAATTACTAACTTTAAAATAGATACTGCCTATTTTGTTCCAATTAAGCCAAATGCAAAAGAAGTACAAATACCTACTCATTTAGAAAGTTTAGAGGAATTTGAGCTTAAGTTAGGTAAGTTGCTCTCCGCTTATCTAAAGCCCGTCATAGGTTTTAAGGCTCGACGCGCTCTTTTTTTGAAAGAGGATTATTCTCCGTACGATCAAATCTCACGCTATGGTGAATGGGATACTTCTGATAAATTTGAAGTTGAAATTTTATGAAAATAAATTCTGCAACAAGCGCTCAGATCGCAGCATCAGATGCCAGTCTATCGACTTGGCTTACCGCAAATGCTGGATCAGGCAAAACTAAAGTTTTAATAGACAGGGTCGCACGTTTGCTACTTGATGGAGTGCAGCCAGAGCAAATCTTATGTTTAACTTACACAAAATCTGCTGCGGTGGAAATGAAAAATAGATTGTTTGATCGGCTTGGCAAATGGGCGATGTTAGCAGATCAGGATTTAAATTTAAGCCTTTTTGAAACTGGTATTCAACGACAACTAAGTATTGCTGAGCTTAAAAAGGCTCGCACCTTGTTTGCCCGAGCCATAGAGGCTCCAGGAGGTTTAAAAATTCAAACAATACATGCATTTTGTGCATCTTTGTTGAGAAAATTTCCTTTAGAGGCAGGTATATCTCCACAGTTTGGAGAATTAAACGAGAGAAGTCAGCGCGATCTATATTTAAGGGTCCTTGAAATCATTTCAAAAGATAAGTCAGCAAAAGAGAGTTTTGAGCATTTTTTAACGATAGCCAACGCAAGCAATTGGGAAGATATTATTTCAAAAATCATTTCAAAAAGAGGTGTTTTCTCTAAAAGTAAAAGTAAGTCAGAAATATACGAAGCGTTCGCAGTAAATGGTGAAGTTTCGATAGATGATGATATTAGCTCTCATTTTAAAGACGGTACACTGAATTTTCTGAAAATTATATCTGAGTGCTTGCAGAAATCCACGAGTCAAAATGATCAAAAAATATCCCAGGAACTTAGTAAAATTTCTTCCATTGATTTGACTAGCCTCAAACTTCTTGAAAACATTTTTCTTTATGGCAAAACTGCGAAAGCTCCCTTTACTGCAAAGTTAGGAAAATTCTCAACGAAAGAAATGAGAACTGGTACTTTAGCATCTTTGATAGATGAAATTGACGATTTTATGATTTGTCTAGAGGCTTTTAGGAATAAAAGACTTTCTTACCAGGCGGCTAAAACTTCATTATCTATTCATAAATTTGCTGAGACGTTTCTAAAATTTTATGCAGAACAAAAGCAAGCTAAAGGCCTTCTAGATTTTGATGATTTGATAACTATCGCAGTCAATCTTCTTACTACCTCGGAAGTTGCTGACTGGGTTTTATATAGGTTAGATGGTGGAATAGATCATATTTTAGTTGATGAGGCTCAAGATACTAGCCCCTCTCAATGGAAAGTTATTGAAACACTTGCTAGAGAACTAACAAGTGGCCAAGGTGTAAAAGCGGATAGGTCTAGAACAATCTTTGTTGTGGGTGATCAAAAGCAATCGATCTATTCATTTCAAGGCGCTGACCCAGGTCAATTTGATAGGGTTCGTAATAGTTTCTCTGCAAAGTTAGCGGGTTCTGATAAAGCTTTACAGGTAGCTTCTCTTGACCACTCATTTAGGTCATCGCGTGCAATTTTAGATCTTGTTGATAAGGTTTATGAAAATGGCCAGGACCAAAGCTTTGGTTCGCGACGAAAACATATTGCATTTAAATCAGAATTGCCGGGCCGAATTGATTTATGGCCAATTATTCCTAAAAAAATTAATCCCAACTTGGAAAAATGGGAAGAAACTCTTGAGCTAATCAGCGACGCTGATCATTTTGTAAGTTTAGCTCGTTTAATTGCATTAGAAATAAAGGGAATGATAGATGAGGGGATTCAAATCCCAGAGCAAAAAAATATTAATAATAAGCCTACTTTTCGTCCAGTTAAGGCTGGTGATTTTTTAATTCTTGTCCAACGAAGATCAGAAATTTTTCATGAAATCATAAAGGCTTGTAAGGATGTTGATTTGCCTATTGCAGGCGCAGATAGGTTAAGGTTAGCTGGGGAAGTTGCAATAAAAGATATATGCAATTTTCTCGCATTTATTGATAATGCGGACGATGATTTTTCGTTAGCAGCAGTTTTAAAGTCACCACTATTTGGATGGACTGAGAAGCAGTTATTCAATTTAGCACATTCACGCGAAGAAATGACTTTGTGGCAAGCACTGAAAAAAGACCCAAATAAATTTTTGTATGAATTAAAAGTTTTTGAGGATCTCAGGTCTGTTTCTGAGTTTGTACGGCCATACGAACTGATTGAAAGAATATTAATTCTTCACAATGGGCGATCCTTATTGATTGGGAGGCTTGGAAAAGAAGCAGAAGAAGGTATAGATACCTTGCTGACCCAAGCAATGGATTATGAAATTTCTGAGATACCAAGTTTAACTGGGTTTCTTTCATGGATTTCTGACGAAAACATCCAAATTAAAAGGCAATTTGATAGCTCTGCAAATCAAATCAGAGTAATGACCGTTCATGGTGCTAAGGGACTGGAGGCGCCAATAGTTATTTTACCTGAGACTAATGACTTTAAGAATGAGCTATCGGATGAAATACTTTTCACTGAAAATTATGCATTCAAAAAATTCTCCAGTACCGAGCGCAGTAATAAAACAGCTAATATTTACGATGACCAAAAGCGCCGAAATTCTGCGGAGCGAGATCGCTTATTGTACGTTGCACTGACTCGAGCTGAGGTCTGGTTGATAGTAACAGCGGCAGGTAATGTATCCGATACTGGGGAGAGTTGGTATAAAAAAATTGAAAAGGGGTTGGTTGATTTAGCTGCAAAGGCAACACCATTTCCTAATGGTGGCGGTCTTTGTTATAGGCATGGTGAGTGGTTATTTAGCCAGTCTTCAGGGGAGCTGGCAAAAAAAGAAAAACCAGTAAAATTGCCGCCTATTTTTACAGAGAAAGTAAATACACCGTTAAAATGTGAGAAATTTATCAATCCTTCAAGGTTAACCGGAGCTAAGAGTGTTCAAAGTTTTGATGTGGAAACCTATAATGATGCGAATGATGATGCAAAAATTTTTGGGACAATAGTGCATCTACTTTTGGAAAAATTGCCCAAAACCAACCCGGACAATTGGCAGAATATGCTGCCTAACCTTTTAGCATGGGCAGAAATTACTGTCGCTGAAGAAACGCAGATTAAAGCATATAAACAGGCAGAAAAAATATTAAAAAAGCGGAGCTTTGATTTTATATTTGCTCCAGATACTTTAGCAGAGGTCCAGTTTTCAACAATTGTGAAATCTATTGGAGTGTTACCAATTGTTGGCGTAATTGATAGGCTTGTAATATCAGAGGATTCAGCCCTCGTAATTGATTTCAAATCCAATCAAGAGGTTCCCACGAGCGTTGACGAAATACCCCTTGGAATACTTAAACAATTGGGTGCTTATGCTGTCTCAATGCAAAAAGTATTTCCAAAAAAAATTATAGAGTTAGGAATTATTTGGACCCACTCAGCCGAACTGATGAAAATCGATGTGAATAAAGCTCTAAGTTCACTAGACGCGACCTGAATGACTTGACCTTTCCACGACGCGACCATAGGTTTCGGATAGGAAAAGTTTAGGAGAACTCCATGACAACAGTAGCAGTAACAGATGCAACATTTGATACAGAAGTTAAAAATTCGGATATACCTGTAGTGGTAGACTTTTGGGCAGAATGGTGTGGTCCTTGCAAACAGATTGGACCTGCATTGGAAGAGTTGGCGGTGGAGCTTCAAGGAAAAGTCAAAATAGCAAAGGTTGACGTTGATACTAACCCAAGCGCAGCTGCTTCAATGGGTGTTCGCGGAATTCCGGCATTGTTTATTTTTAAAGATGGTGAGGTCGTGTCTAATCGTGCCGGTGCTGCTCCAAAAGCAGCGTTGCAAAGTTGGATAGAAGAGAGCATCTAGCCTCTGGCCTCAAATTCGGTTTTATTCTGTAGCTTATTTCGCTCTTCTCAAATTAGAGCACATTTTGTTGGAGTAGTGATCTGATGGCACAAGAAGAATTTAGTACATGGCACGGCACCACTATTATTGGCGTTAAGAAGGATGGAAAAGTAGTAATTGCTGGTGATGGCCAAGTAAGCTTAGGTCAGACGGTCATCAAAGGAACGGCTAAGAAGGTTCGCAAATTGTCCCCAGGTGGGCATGATGTGATTGCTGGTTTTGCTGGCTCCACGGCGGACGCATTTACACTTTTGGAACGTTTGGAGTCTAAACTTGACGCCATGCCCGGCCAACTGGCAAGAGCATCTGTAGAACTGGCCAAAGATTGGCGGACAGATAAGTATCTTCAGAAACTTGAAGCTATGCTAATTGTAACAGATGGGCAGCAATTGCTTGTTATTACCGGCGCTGGAGATGTCTTAGAGCCAGAACATGATGTTGCAGCAATTGGTTCAGGAGGAAATTATGCGCTGGCAGCTGCTAGGGGCATGATGAGTAGTGAAAAGAATGCTGAAGACATAGCCCGCCAAGCGATGGCAATAGCGGCAGATATTTGTGTTTACACCAATGGGAAACTAACGGTTGAAACACTTTAGATTTTTACTGGAGAATTAAAATGACTGATCTTACTCCTAGAGAGATTGTATCAGAACTTGACCGTTATATTATCGGGCAGCGAGATGCTAAACGAGCAGTAGCTGTTGCATTAAGGTCTAGGTGGCGTCGCAAACAACTTGGTGATGATTTAAGGGATGAGGTTTATCCAAAAAATATTTTGATGATAGGTCCAACTGGAGTTGGTAAGACAGAAATTAGTCGGCGTTTAGCAAAGCTTGCTAAAGCTCCGTTCATAAAAGTTGAAGCTACTAAATTTACTGAAGTAGGTTATGTTGGGCGAGATGTTGAGCAAATCGTTAGAGACCTAGTAGAAGCATCTATAAATCAGACCCGAGAGTGGATGAGAGATGAAGTTCGTGCGAATGCAGAGCATGCAGCTGAAGAACGAGTTCTAGATGTTATTGCAGGCGCAGATGCTAGAGAAGCTACAAGGGAAATGTTTCGAAAGAAATTACGATCTGGAGAATTGGACGCAACAGAGATTGAGATGGATGTGAGTGACACATCTAGCCCCCTTCCAATGTTTGATATACCTGGCCAGTCAGGGTCACAAATGGGGATGATGAATTTATCTGATTTGTTTGGCAAGGCAATGGGTGGAAGAACCGTCAAAAGAAAAATGACCGTCGGAGAGAGTCACGAAGTATTGATGAGTGAGGAGGCAGATAAGCTGTTAGATGATGAGGCAGTTACCCGAGCTGCAATAGATTCAGTAGAACAGAACGGAATCGTATTTCTTGATGAGATTGACAAAGTCTGTGCAAGATCTGATGCACGAGGTGGGGATGTGAGTCGAGAGGGTGTTCAAAGGGATTTGCTGCCCTTGATCGAGGGTACAACGGTATCCACAAAGCATGGTACAGTAAAAACTGATCACATTCTATTTATAGCTTCAGGTGCTTTTCATGTAGCAAAACCATCAGACTTGTTGCCAGAGCTTCAGGGCCGACTTCCCATTCGAGTTGAATTACGCGCCTTGACAGAAGAAGATTTTGTCAGA
>ENA-ORDR01001287-ORDR01001287.1-marine-metagenome-genome-assembly--contig:-NODE-1287-length-11820-cov-3.659031_pt1 | contig 11820 bp, 9 predicted proteins | sample MGYA00240993_ERZ508538 | MGnify/ENA primary metagenome ERZ508538 (study PRJEB26207, sample SAMN05421999) | marine metagenome | isolation source: Monterey Bay, California, USA | place: USA:Monterey Bay...
TTCGCGCCCTCTTTTATTTTTTTTAATTATTTATCTAGGATTTCTTTATGCTCCTGTCGTTCTTTTACCTCTCTTTGCTTTTAATGACAGTGCAATTATAGCTTTTCCGCTTAGTGGGTTCACAACAGATTGGTTCTCATGGTTAATGGAGGATGAAAGTCTTTTTGGGGCATTAAAAAACTCTGTTCTAATTGCAGTAACGGCTTCGTTTATAAGTACAATTTTTGGCGTGTTGACTGCTAGAGCAATGGCTCGACATCGTTTTATGGGTAAACAATCCATGTTTGGCTTGATTATGGCACCACTCTTTTTACCGGAAATCATTGTTGGTGTCTCAATCTTGATTGTTTTAATGCAACTAGGCTTAGCATTAAGTCTTTGGACAGTTATTGCTGGACATGTTTTGCTGGCAACACCATTTTCAGTTTCTATTCTGACTACAGCTTTTAATAATTTAGACAGAAGTCTTGAAGAAGCCTCTCTGGATCTTGGTGAAAATAGAATAGGAACTTTTTTCCGGGTTATACTACCGCTTGTTACCCCAGGCTTAATTTCTAGCCTTTTAATTGGTTTTACCATATCTCTAGATGAGTTCGTAATCGCATTTTTTCTTACAGGTACTGATCCAACTCTACCTGTGTACATCTGGTCGTTATTAAGGTTCCCGTCCAAGCTTCCGGTTGTTATGGCGTTGGGGTTTATACTACTTGTTGTCTCTCTAGTTCTTTTGGGCATATTTGAATTTTACAGGCGAAGATCTGAAGCGTTAACAAGCGGAAAAGAAAATTCTGGTATTTAATAGTTAAAATTTTAGGAAAAGGTTCACAATGGCTAGTTCATCCACCGCCAAAATTATTGACAGAAACATACCAATGGTAAAACTTGAAAATATTCGAAAAAGTTTTGACGACCTTGAAGTTGTAAAGGGCTTAGACCTTGAGATTGGGTCAGGTGAATTTTTTTCCCTACTTGGCCCATCAGGTTGTGGTAAAACCACTCTGCTGCGAATGATAGCTGGTTTTGAAACACCAAATTCAGGTATTGTTTCAATAGCTGGCGAAGAAATGACAAATTTTGATGCAAATGAAAGGCCTACAAATATGGTCTTTCAGTCCTATGCTATTTTCCCGCATCTTAATGTTGGGGAAAATGTCGCTTATGGTCTTAAGAAGCTGCGACTACCTAAGAATGAAATGAAAGCTCGTGTTCTTGATATGCTTAAGTTAGTTGATTTAGATGGACTTTATGATCGACCATCTTATGCACTATCTGGTGGTCAAAAGCAGCGGGTCGCTTTGGCCAGAGCCCTTATTATGCAACCAAAAGTTTTATTGCTGGATGAGCCACTATCTGCTTTAGACAAAAAATTGCGCGAGCAGATGCAACATGAATTACGACGTCTTCAGCGAACTCTTGGGATAACTTTTGTTTTGGTAACCCATGATCAAGAAGAAGCTTTGATTATGAGTGATAGGATTGCCGTGATGTTTGACGGAAAAATCGCTCAGCTTGGTCATCCTCAAGAAATTTACGAGCGCCCTATCACCAAAAAAGTTGCGTCATTTATTGGCGTTATGAACTTTGTAAGTGGTGAATATTTGGGAAAAAAAGGTGGAAAGCTTCATGTTCGCACAAGTTCCCTAGGTGAAGTTTTTCTAAAACCTGGTCAAATGGCTTCTGATTTGCAGCCAGGAAATGTTACTTTAGGATTGCGGCCAGAAATGTTGACTGTGTTGTATAGTACTAATGATAATAGTGAAAACGAATTTAAAGCAAAGATTACAAACGTTAGTTACTATGGGGATATGACATATTATTCTGTGGAAATGCCTGGTCCAGATGACGACATTTCAATATCAATGCGCAATACGGTTGGACGTCATGTATATAGCGTTGGTGACGTAGTGCGTATTGGGTGGGGAGCCGAGTCTATAGTGGCCCTGTGATAATCAAATCAAAATAGTAAAATGGATGGCCAAAGTGGCCACCCAAAAAGTAATCAGAATCCAGCTTTAATGAGTTCAAATTCTGAAATCATTTTTTCTCGTAATGCCGGCGCTGCTGGTGCTTGCCAAAGTGTATTTTTTGAATAGCTCTCAAGCGATCCAAATCCAGCATCAGGACCATACTTTTCCATAACTGGTGCTAAAGAGTGTCCATAGCCCCATTCATTGACGATGTAGGCGCCAGACTCTTCGGTTAGCCAGGCGTTGAGAAAATCATAGGCTTCATCAGTGTTTCCAGCATTGTCTTTAACATGAACATAAGCACACAGCCATGTGGATTTGCCTTCTTTTGTTTCCTCTTTACTTCGAACTGGTAGACCTTCAGACTCAAGAATTGCTGCAACTTCATTCCATGACCATGATATTTCAACTTCTCCAGATTGCATTAACCCACGAATTTCAGCGCCGTCAGCCCAATAAGTTCGCATATTTTTGTGCACTTTGCGCAAAAAATCTGAAGCTTGCTTGAATTCAGCATCACTAGCTGCATTCCAGTCAGTAACACCTATAGCTAAAAAACCTAAAGCATATGCATCATCAACATTATCAGGTATTGAAACTTTCCCAGCAAATTTAGGGTCAGCAAAAGACTGCAATGTTGAGGCATCAGCTTCGCTCACAAGATCTGTTCTATAGGTCATAGTTGTTGAGCCCCAGTCGATTGGAACAGCCCATTGGTTCCCATTAGTATTGAATCCGTCTAAGTTTTTCATTTCTGGTATTACCATATCCCAGTTTTTGAGCCGCGATGTATCAATAGGCTCAAGCATTCCGGCATCTCTCAATTTAACTACACTTGGCGAGCAAGGGTGGTGTAAATCAGCTTTGTATCCGGCGCGCATTTTTTGAAATGCTTCTTCTTCATCGGAAAAGAAATTATAGGAGGGTGCTTTTCCATATTTTGCCATATAGTCTGGAAAGAAGTTTTCATCTTCATACCCACCCCACTCAAAAATGATTAATTCAGCGTTTGCCGTACTTACGAGCCCAAAAGTAGCCAAACCAACCATCACTAAAAACTGTTGTATTTTTTTCATTTATAGCCTCCCTAAGAAATATCGTTAGTATGATGCCATTTTTTTTTGAAAAGCAATCAAACAAATTCCTAACTATAGTTTTTTTGGACCTCCACTATCGCGTCCTCAAGAATATCAAACATTTGATCTATCTCACTTTGCGTAATAATAAGCGGTGGTGAAAATACACACATATTAATTATTGGCCTAACTAGTAAGCCACGCTTTTCACAAGCTTCATCCATCATTTGACCAAATTCAGTATCAATCTTCAGTCGAACTTCTTCAGATGAACTTTTAGAGCTTACACCTTCCAAGCAACCAAGAAGTCCTACTCCGCGAGCATCTCCAATTATGTCATACTTTTTGCCGAGATTGCGCAATCTATTTTGAAAATGAGGTGATATATCGCGCACATGCTCTAAAATTTTATCTCTTGAGATTATATCGATATTAGTAAGAGCTGCTTTGGCTGCAACAGGGTGACATGAATATGTATAACCATTTGTAAACGGTTGAGAGCCTGCTGTACTTTTTATGTCGTCAATAAGACTGTCAGAAATTATAGCTGCGCCCATAGGCAGATAGCCTGACGTCAATCCTTTTGCGCAAGTGATAATATCTGGTTGGATATCAAAAACTTCTTTAGATGAAAACCAATGACCTAATCTACCAAATCCTGTTACTGTTTCATCAGAAATGTAAATAATGTCGTGTTTTTTACATAACTGAAGTGATCGTTGGTGATAGCCGGGTGGTGGGACAATCACACCTCCTGAAGCAAGGATCGGTTCGGCGATAAAGCAGCCAATTTGATCAGCTCCAATTGATAAAATTGTTTCCTCCATTTCAGATATTTTTGTATCACACCATTCCTCTGGTGATGTTCCAATTGGACGTATATATGGATTAATATCGGGAAGCATAATTGCAAGATCATGTTGTGTATCCATAAAACGCCGATCATGTTCACGGCCGGTTCCAGACACGGTTGCCGCTAGATAAGATGACCCATGGTAGCCCTTTTCTCTGCATAGTATTTTCTTTTTACCAGGCCGACCCAAGACGTTATTTCTATATTGAATAAATCTTAAAGCGGTATCGACAGCGTCAGAGCCGCCATTTGAAAAAAACACACGGTTCAGGTCTCCAGGCGTTTTTTCAGTTATAATTTTGGCCAACATCGCAGCTGGTTCATTGGTGGTAAACCATGGGCTTGAATATGTCATATTCATTATTTGCTGAGAGATAGCATCTGCCATCTCTTTTCGGCCATATCCTATATTTACACACCACATACCGCCGGGACCATCAATTAACTTATTTCCATAGGCATCATATAGATATATTCCGTTAGCTTTTGAGACCTGCGTCATGTCAAAGCTATCTTCTGAGAATTCACTCCAAGGATGAATCAAATGTCTCTTATCCCAGTATTGTACTTGTTCTGGAGTAATGGTGTCATTTTTACCATCAAAAGTTTGTGAGGTCATATACCACTTCTTTATTGTCTTATGGATTTTTATAATTACAGTCAGTAGGAATCCTGTCAATGCTAGCTAAAAGAAGTTTCTTAACGAAATGCAGAATAAAAGCTTATGAGGCATCCTTATGAATTTATTATCAAATAAGTTTCCAACTAAAGAACTTCAAATGCGTGATGCCGCGCATCACATGCACCCGTTCACCTCGCAGGCAGAATTGGGAGAAAAGGGCGCTCGCGTAATAACACACGCAAATGGTGTTTTTGTATACGACTCAGAAGGGGAAGAAATACTGGACGCCATGGCTGGTTTATGGTGTGTAAATATAGGGTATGGGCGACCCGAACTTGCGGAAGTGGCTGCCCGTCAGATGAAAGAGCTGTCGTATTACAATACATTTTTTCAAACTACACACGTACCAGCGATAGAGTTAGCTGAGAAGTTGGCTGAATTGGCTCCATTTGATTTAAACCACGTCTTTTTTGCTGGTTCGGGATCTGAGGCAAATGATACAAATATACGGTTGGTTCGGCATTACTGGGCTTTGAAAGGTAAGCCTAATAAATCAGTTATTATTAGTCGAAAAAATGCCTATCACGGTTCAAGTATTGGGTCTGGGTCATTGGGTGGTATGTCAGCAATGCATGACCAAGGCGGCATGCCAATACCAGACATATATCATATCAATCAACCTAATTGGTGGTCTGAAGGTGGAGAAATGTCACCAGAAGACTTTGGTTTGGCTTGCGCTCAAGAACTAGAAGAAAAAATTAAATTTTTGGGCGTAGATCGTGTTGCAGCCTTTATAGCTGAACCTGTTCAAGGAGCAGGAGGCGTTATTGTAGCTCCAGACACGTATTGGCCTGAAGTCCAACGAATTTGTGATAATTACGGGATACTTTTGATTGCAGATGAAGTAATTTGTGGGTTTGGGAGAACTGGTAATTGGTTTGGAAGCCAAACCTTGAATATAAAACCGGATATTATGACCATAGCAAAGGGTTTAAGCAGTGGGTATCAACCAATTGGTGGTTCAATAGTATCGGATGAAATTGAAAGTGTTATAGCCCAGGACGAATTTAATCATGGTTATACTTACTCAAGCCATCCTGTAGCAGCAGCTGTGGCTCTTGAAAATCTACGCATTATTGAGGATGAAAATATCATCGGTCATGTTTCAAATAATGTCGCACCATATTTAAAAGAATCATGGCAAGGTCTGTGTGAACATCCGCTCGTTGGAGAAGCTAAAATAGTAGGTATGATGGGTTCCATAGCATTAACGCCAAACAAGGAAATTCGTGCGCCATTTAAATCGGATGCTGGGACAGTCGGATATATTTGTCGAGAAAGATGCTTTGCAAATAAACTTATAATGCGGCATGTTGGTGATCGCATGATTATTTCGCCTCCACTAGTCATTACAGAATCTGAAATTGATTTACTCATTCGGCGAGCAAATAAAGCTTTGGATGAGACAATGGAGAAATTAGTTAATCAAGGTTTAATGTCTTTATGATTCAATCATAAAGAGAAAATTATTTTATTGGTAATATGCGATGATGCGATCAGCACTTGTAACTCATGAAGAATGTTTGAAACATTTAACGCCGCCAGGCCATCCAGAACAAGTAGCTAGGCTTGAATATATTTTACAAGCATTGGAAGAAATAAATTTATTAAGGGTTAGTGCCCCTATGGCTGCAGAAGATGATATACTTAGAATTCATCCTCGCGAGTATATTGGTTATTTGCGAGACGCTGTACCTGAAACTGGTTATAAATCGTTAGACGGTGATACCCATATTTCTCCTGGCTCTCTGACTGCTGCATATCGTGCGGCAGGTGGCGTATTGCGTGCGGTGGATTTAGTTATGGCAGGTGAAGCTAAAAATGCTTTTGTAGCCGTTAGGCCTCCAGGCCACCATGCTGAAACACAAACGGCTATGGGTTTTTGTCTGTTTGGAAATATCGCTCTTGGAGTGAAACATGCGCTTGATTTCCATAATTTAAAAAGAGTTGCAGTTATTGATTTTGATGTTCACCACGGAAATGGAACACAGGAATTATTATGGGACGAAGCCCGCTGCTTAACTTTCACCTCTCAGCAAATGCCCCTATGGCCAGGTACTGGAGCCGAGGAGGAACAAGGAAAATTCAATAATATTGTTAATATCCCTTTACCACCCGGAAGTTCCGGTGCGCTTATGCGTCAAAAATATGAAGCATCGGTTTTTCCAGCATTACAAAAATTCGAGCCTGAACTAATATTAATATCGGCAGGTTTTGATGCGCATGAAGCTGACCCACTTGGAGAATTAAATTGGTCAACGAAAGATTTTTCTTGGCTAACCGAAAGGCTTTGTGCAGTTGCATCAAATTGCTGTGAAGGACGGCTGGTATCTATATTAGAGGGTGGTTATAATTTAGATGCTTTGGCAGATTCCGTCAAAGCCCATGTTATAAAACTATGTGAGGCCTGATATGAATGACACACCTATTTCTGAAATGACTTTTGAACAGGCGATGAGTGAGCTTGAAAGAATTGTAACTCAGCTAGAAAGAGGTGATGTTCCCCTTGAGGACAGTATTTCTTTATATGAAAAAGGGGCAGAATTAAAAAAAAGATGTGAGACTAAGTTAAAAGAGGCTGAGCAAAAGGTTGCAGCTATAACTTTGGATGAAGATGGATCAGTAACTGGAACGAAACCGCTAGAAGGCCTTTGATGTTTAAAGATTGCCTAGATTTTTCTGCAGAAATTGTGGAAAAAACAATAGCAAATTATCTGAAAGATTTTGAAAATATCGATGTAGTTGAGGCTATGCGATATTCTTTGAAAGGTGGAAAGAAACTTAGAGCATTTTTTGTACTAGAAAGTGCTAAACTTTTCGACATAGGGCCAGATTTAGCAAAATGGCCAGCAGCGGGTATTGAGGCAATGCATACCTATTCTTTAGTACATGACGATCTACCAGCTATGGACAATGATGATTTACGGCGGGGTCGCCTGACTGTTCATAAGAAATGGGACGACGCAACTGCGATTTTAGTTGGAGATGCCTTACAAGCATTGGCGTTTGAGTTAACGCTCAACAGAGCTGTACCAAATTGCGATATGCTTGGTTGTAATTTGGCCAAAGCTGCGGGCGCTAAAGGTATGGTCATGGGGCAAGCGTTAGATATCTATGCTGAAAAATCTACCGCTGCTTTGAGTTTAGATGACATCATAAATTTACAACAAGGGAAAACAGGTGCACTTATACAATGGGCTGTGACCGCAGGTGCATTTATGGCGAACGAAAATGTAAAGCCTCTAGAAAATTACGCAAATTTTGTAGGTCTGGCCTTTCAAATAGCTGATGACTTATTGGATGCAACAGGAGATCAAATCAAAGCCGGTAAAAAACTGATGAAAGACGCATCAGCAAACAAAGCGACTTTTGTTTCGCTGATGGGTGTTGATAGTGCCAAGAAAAAGGCTCAGGATTTGATAGATGAAGCATGCGAATCTATTGCGGTTTATGGGCAACGATCAGATACCTTGAAACAGGCAGCTAAATTCGTTATCTCGCGCGATTATTAGCTTGAAAGAAAGATATGCCCATTAATTCTGCTACACCGCTTCTAGATAATATCGAGTCTCCAAATGATTTAAAGTTGTTGTCTGATGAACAACTTTTTCAAGTTGCAAGTGAGCTGCGACAGGAAACTATTTCTGCAGTTTCAGAAACGGGAGGGCATTTAGGTGCTGGGCTTGGTGTGGTTGAACTGACTGTTGCTTTGCATGCTATATTTGACGCGCCAAAAGACAAAATAATTTGGGATGTCTCACATCAAAGCTATCCCCATAAAATTTTAACAGGAAGGCGAAGTCGAATTCGAACACTTCGCGAAAAAAATGGCCTTAGTGGTTTCACAAAAAGATCTGAAAGTGAATATGATCCATTTGGCGCTGCACACTCATCTACTTCAATTTCCGCCGCTTTGGGTTTTGCGACAGCAAGAGATTTAGGTGGTTCATGCGAAACTGGTTTAGGCGAAACAATAGCAGTGATTGGCGATGGATCGATGAGTGCAGGAATGGCTTATGAAGCTATGAACAACGCTGGTCATTTAAAAAAGCGTCTTATTGTAATTTTGAATGATAATGAAATGTCTATTGCTCCTCCAGTTGGAGCTTTGTCGTCCTACTTGTCTCAGCTTTATGCAGAAGAGCCTTTTCAAGATTTTCGGCAAATAGCGAAAGGCGCTATTGGTTTCTTACCAGAACCTTTTAAGGAAGGAGCAAAGCGAGCAAAACGGTTGTTAAAGTCTATGGCTGTAGGAAGTACAATTTTCGAAGCCTTGGGTTTCTCATATCTTGGACCAATTGATGGGCACGACCTAAACCAGTTGTTACCGATTTTCCGCACTGTTCAAAAAAGATTAGACGGGCCTATTTTATTGCATGTTGTCACTAAAAAGGGAAAAGGTTACCGGCCAGCAGAAATGGCAAGAGATAAAGGTCATGCAATCGGCAAGTTTGATATCCTAACTGGCAAACAAAAATCAAGCAAATCTAATGCCCCTAGTTACACTAAAGTATTTGCAGATAGTTTATTAAAACATGCGGCCCAAGACTCTAAAATATGCGCTGTAACTGCTGCAATGCCTGACGGAACGGGGTTAAATTTATTTGCGGAGAGATATCCAAGTAGATGTTTTGATGTTGGAATAGCTGAACAGCATGGTGTTACATTTTCAGCAGCGCTGGCAGCCGGTGGTATGAAACCGTTTTGTGCAATTTATTCTACTTTCCTGCAAAGGGGCTATGATCAGGTTGTTCATGACGTAGCTTTGCAAAACTTACCAGTAAGGTTTGCAATAGATCGTGCAGGATTGGTTGGTGCAGATGGGCCTACCCATGCGGGTAGTTTTGATATAGCCTTTATGGCTAATCTACCCAATATGGTTGTTATGGCGGCGGCCGATGAGGAAGAGTTGGTGCATATGGTAGCGACTGCTGTTGATTACAGCGATGGACCGATTGCCTTTAGATATCCTCGTGGAAATGGTGTGGGATGTGATTTACCATTAATTGGGAAATCACTTGAGATTGGTAAAAGTAGGCTTATTGCTTCGGGAAATACCGTAGCTTTACTCTCTTTTGGCACAAGGCTCTCCGAAGTTTTGAAAGCATCAGAGACTTTAAAGTTAAAAGGTATTGAGCCAACAATAGTGGATGCTAGGTTTGCAAAACCTTTAGATGAGCAAATGATTATCAGTTTAGTGGAAAACCATGAAGCGATTATTACGATTGAAGAAGGTGCTATAGGCGGTTTTGGGAGCCATGTTCAACAGTTTTTGTCAGAAAAAGGTGTTTTTGATAAAGGTTTTAAATTTAGATCTATGGTTTTACCTGATTTTTTTATCGATCAGTCCAGTCCTGAGGATATGTATAAACAAGCAGGTCTGAATGCGAATAACATAGAAGATTCAGTTCTTGCATTGCTTGGTCTTGAAACTTTTAAGCGGGCAAATTTGTAGGAATTTTAATAACCGTCTTCCAAAAGATTTTCTAAGCCTACTTTGTAATCTGGGTAAGTTAATTCGACACCAAGTTCAGACTTAATTAATTGGTTAGATACGCGTTTATTCTCAGAATAAAAACTCCTAGCCATTTCTGAAAGATCAGCGTCCTCGAAACGAACTATTGGTGGTTGATCAAGACTTAAAAGTTTTGCTGCATATGAAAGTACGTCTTGTGGTGGCGCTGGCTTATCATCGCAAAGATTATAAATTGAATGTGGTTTTGGTCGCGAAATTGAGGCGAGAAGTGTTTGTACAATATCGTGAATATGCATTCTGCTGAAGACCTGTCCTGGCTTGATGATTTTAACAGCCCTGCCCTGCAAGACTTTTTGGAATGGACCTCGATTCGGTCCATAAATACCCCCAAGTCTAAATATGTGAGTAGGCAAAAAATTATCTTCAAGCCATTTTTTTTCGGCGGTGACTCTTGCAATTCCTCTGTCTGTTGAGGGTTTAAGAGGTGAGCTTTCGTCGACCCATTCTCCTTTAGTATCGCCATAAACACCGATTGTGGATAGATAGCCGGCCCAAAAAATTTGACTGGAATTCCTTTTTAGATCTTCTCCATACATTTGAATAACAGGATCAATTCCATTTTTGGGTGATACAGAACTAAGTACCAATGCTGTCTCTTTTATCAGGGATTTTAATTCATCACTTCCCCACAAAATTGGAATAGCTCCTGACCTCTCAATATCAGGAAAATTGTTTTTTGATCGTGATGTTCCAAATACTCTCCAACCTTTATCAATAAGATATGGTGTTAGAGCTTGGGCTGTATATCCGTGACCAAAAGATAAAAACGTAGGGTCCACTTCTAATTTCTTTCTCAATTAATGATGGTGACTCATTGAATGCTTTATTAATACAATATAAAAATAAAAGAATAGCTATGATTTAAAACGAAAGTTGGTCAGTGGCTTCAATAATTTTAACAATTACTTACGCAACTTTTCAATATGTAATGAAATAAGCTAATAAACTAACTTTAGCAAAGGGATCAAAGATGCGAGATATTCTCATTTTAGATGGAGCCAGAACGCCAATTGGAACATTTGGAGGATCCTTGGCTAATACTACGCCAATAGATTTAGCTTCTTCGGTAACAAAAGCTGCTTTGGAGCGTTCAGGTGTGGAAGGGCCACAGATTGGGCATGTAGCGTTTGGTCACGTTATAAATACAGAGCCGCGAGATATGTATCTCAGCAGAGTGGCTGCATTGGATGCAGGGATATCTGAAGAAACACCAGCAATGAATGTCAATCGTTTATGTGGCTCAGGAGTTCAAGCTATTGTTTCTATCATACAGTCTATCGGACTGGGTGATGCAGATTTTGGAGTCGCTGGGGGCTCTGAGAATATGAGTCGATCTCCTTATTCTGTGCAAGGTCAGAGATGGGGAGCAAAAATGGGAGATGTTAAGACATTAGACATGATGCTTGGGGCATTGAACTGTCCCTTCGGTACTGGTCACATGGGTGTAACGGCCGAGAATGTTGCGCGCGAACAAAATGTTACTCGTGATGATCAGGATGAATTTGCTTTAGAAAGTCAAAAAAGAGCAGCGTTGGCGGCATCAAAAAACATTTTTGATAGCCAAATTAATTCAATAGAAATTAAAGTAAAAAGGGACCTAGTTCCTTTCGAAAGGGATGAGCATCCTAAGACTACGACTTTGGAAGATTTAGCTTCATTGCGCCCAGTTTTTCAGAATGATGGTACAGTAACGGCTGGGAATTCAT
>ENA-ORDR01001288-ORDR01001288.1-marine-metagenome-genome-assembly--contig:-NODE-1288-length-11813-cov-5.466854_pt1 | contig 11813 bp, 14 predicted proteins | sample MGYA00240993_ERZ508538 | MGnify/ENA primary metagenome ERZ508538 (study PRJEB26207, sample SAMN05421999) | marine metagenome | isolation source: Monterey Bay, California, USA | place: USA:Monterey Bay...
ACTAGGGGTCAAGTGATTAGGGGTTCAAATCCTCTCATCCCGTCCAATATTTACCCATTAAAGGTGCAGTGACCTATTTCATTTAAGTTAAATCTTTAAAGATTTGTTTCGCTAAATGATTGGCCAAGTTAACCGGAACAGCATTACCAACCATCTTATATCCATCTAGTACACTCTTATAATAAAAAATATGTTCATCAGGAAAAGATTGAATTCTGGCACATTCTCTTACACTAAGTCTTCTATAAAGATGCTCTTTACCAGTTACAAACCTCTTCTTATCTTTGTCAATATGCTCCATCACCGGAGCCTGTGGGTGAATCGGAGCATGCCTTCCTCCAGCCTGAATAGTAAAAGAAGGCTCTTCCCACATTCTTACCCGGTTTCTTGATAAATACATAGTTGAGTAACTTCCGTGAATATATTCATGATTAGGCAAAACACAATCGTCATAATTAGAATGATTCTTGGCTTTAGCTTCTAAAGCAGAACCGTTAATATCAGAAATGACATCTTTCAAAGTTAATTTGGAAGCTGCTGAAGTAGGAAATTTAAATTCTTTTTTTAAATCTTCCCTATAGCCAATGAAGAAAACGCGCTTTCTATCTTGCGCAACTCCAAAATCAACAGCATTAAGGAGTTTAAAAGACAATTTATATCCGCAATCTTCAAATAGTTTGTGAATATTTTTTAAGGCTTCAGAATGACGTTTTGCTAGCATTCCCGATACATTTTCTGCAAGAAAGAATTTTGGCTGCTTATCTTTTAGAATACGAATAAATTCATAGAACAATTGACCTCTATGGTCTTTAATGCCTCTTAGTCTTCCTGCTTCACTCCAGCTCTGACAAGGAGGACCACCTATTATTCCATCACAATCTGGAACTTCATCCGACAGAACATCAACAATTGACCTTTTATCTAAGGTTGTAATAGGAAAATTAGCTTCTATTGTTTTCCAAATATTTTTGTCGTATTCGTTTGCCCAAACGACATTAAAGCCTGCTCTCTTGAAGCCTAAATCCAAGCCACCTGCACCTGTAAAAAACGAACATATTTTCATAAGATAGAGAGTCTAGAATATTTTTAAGATTGGGAACTAACCCAAAATTTTAACCTTACTGCGCTTTATTTTGCATGATATAGATTATTATTCTAGTGATCAGTCATTGAAGCAATCTTATCCATCACCGCAAAAAGAACCCCAGAAATAACAAATGACATGTGCAGGGCAAGCTTCCAAAATATTGTATCTATCTCACTAGGGCTTATAGTGTCAGAAAGATTCATAAATGTTTTGAGTAAGTCGATAGCGGAAATTGCCACAATTGCACCAATAACTTTTAGTTTTAATCCTGAGAAATTGACCTTGCCCATCCAATCTGGCCTATCCTTATGGTTCGCAACATCAATCTTTGAAACAAAGATCTCATAACCACTAAAGATGATCATTAATAATAGACTACCTACAAGTGCAATATCAACAAGTGCAAGAATTGAAACAATTACATCATTTTCTGAGAATAGAAAGATATGTGTTGACAGATGAAAAAGTTCCTCAAGAAATTTTATTAAAAGCAACAAAATACTAAAAACTAGTCCGATAAAAAAGGGTGCTAGTAGCCACCTACTTCTAAAAATTACTGCTTCTAAAAAGTTCTCTATCATATTCAATGCTTCCTTTTTTATAAATTTTTTTCTCTATGTTTAATATGAATATTGCAATTCATTTGAATGTCTTTGAAAATATACACTACTAATGAAAAGCAAATTTTTTTAATATATCCTTTTCTGCGCTAATCAACTACTTTGATCTCTCATCATCATCTGCAAGAACAATAATCTTATCGTCAGGTTTGAAATTGACTAAATTAGATTTGGTCGGGTTAATGACAATATCATAATGCTCCTTGCCTTTGAATGCAGGGATATCAGCTAATTTATATCGGTAACCGAGTGCAGTCTCATTTTGAAGAAGAGCCGCTTCAACAATTGTAAAAAAGCTAACAGGCTCACCAATATTTATATAATTTGTAATGGGCTTTAAATAAATCTCATTATCAGCAGGATCGAATATGCTGTTAAAGATAGGACTTAGCGATTTATTTTCAGCTATTTGAGCTATTGCTAAACTGATTAAATGGTCACTAACAACGAAGTCATCATTATCCTTTGTTTCAATCAGTGAACGATTCTCAATATCCATCAGCTCACTCGTTATAGTTAGTTGATAACTATTATTGTCTCTAATTTCACGAACATTTAATAGGGTTACTAACGTGTTGGCATCTAACTGATTCATAGATTGAGTTGTTTCATTCAGCTCATTTTCATAAGAAGGTAGAATTACGACATGATCAATAGAATCAAAAGGTAAGTTTTCCAAATGAGCCCGCTCTGAAGGGTCAGCTTCAATATGCTCAAGTGTCAAGTTGTCACTTGAGATATATTTTTCAACTTGTATTTTCGAGTGATCACAACTTGCTGCAATAAGGACATGTGAGTTTTTAGGTGTATTTTCATAGATGTGATTTATGAGTTTGATCGTATGAAGATTCCAACCCAGTATTAATATATTTTTAGCTTTTGGTGGTATGAAGTTGTGCAGGTTGATAGCATTTCTATCAACTAAAGATTTGGATTGCTCTGAAATCTTAATGGTATCGTCATCGTTTGAAATAGCAATAATTTCATCACCCGCCTCTAGTACAGTATCTAATGGTGGATTTAAAAGAATCTCGTTATTTGACTTATGGAAGCCAATTACTGTTGATGTGTTGTAAGAGTGGCTGGCCTCCTTGTAAGACTTGCCCACCAATTTAGTCTCATTCTTGAAGTATATCTCATCACCTTTAAAATCTAAAAGGTCAGTAATTACTAGGGAGAGCCCAGCTTGAAGAAGGGTTTGGGCTTCTATTTTTGTGACAAATTCACCCTTATGGATAATCTCAATTTCGTCTTTTGAAATCATTTTTATACTATCCAAAACTTTTGGGCTATTAATGGCTGTAACAATATGATAAGGCTCCTCACGGCGATTTGGATTATTAATAATGGCGAGCACTGTCTTTAGTATTGATAAGTCAGCCTTGTCATTAATAGACCCTAAAAGCATAATCGATTTAGCCGTATTAATACTAACTAGCTCTAAATCTGATACAGATGAGGGGTTTCCGTTTCTACAAACAATTCGAGTTTGTTTGTGAGGGCCAATATAATCACGGATTCTGCCCTCCATTAACGTTTTATCTTCTTTAGCTAGAATAGTGATGCAGGAGTTAGGGCGGTTTTCATTTGCAGTAACGAGCTCCTTAATAAGAATAAGGGTTTCTTCACCCCAGCCAAGAATCAGACTATGATCAGATTCAATAACACGTGATCGACCCTTTTTTAGCTGCTCAACTTTTAAACTAAAGGCTGATGTTAGAATACTGATCAAAGTGCCAATGACAAATATTGCTGTAAAAACAACAACTAGTGATGATAGACGAAACAACCAAGTGCCACCTTCTGCATTCCAAAATGCGCCCAAACTTGTGAGAGTGTAGAACCAGGCTTGCTCGAGAATTGATTCTTTTGGTGAGGCGCCAATTATCCAAACAAAACTGGCAACTAAAATAATAACTGTGATTGAAAATAACCCAAGCCAAACCAGTAAGCCCAGAGGACCGGATGATAGGGTACTATCAAAAAAATAGCGTGAGCGCTCTTTGAGAGAGTATTTTGACATTAGATATACATTATTGGTTTAAGAGTAACTTCTATAAATAATTGCAGGATGAGATTTTATATCTCTATATATACAATTATTAATCTCTTCAATTAAAGTATATTATTTTTCTACCATTTATCGTTCTCATCACGCCATCTATCACAAAGGCTGTTTAATGCAGTCTGACAATAACCTTCAACCCAGCCATCTGAGTTTGTAAATTCTTCTATCTCTTTAATATGATCTTCAGTCAAGACTTCAGTGATATCATTTTCATATCCAAACTCATTTTCACCTGGACTTAGATTAAAGTGTGCTTTGATAGACTCCACGCACCATTCGTATGCTTCACTTTCTAGTCTGTCTGCCAACTTGCCCATTTTAGTTACTTCAAAGGCCATTATTCTGCTCCTATAAAATTATCTTAAAAAAAATTAATTATATCAATTAGTGTCTAATATGACCCATTAATTTTTTAAAATTTTTAATATTAATATTCATCTAGAAAGTGTATTTTTTAAAGCAAACTATTCAATGATATTCTCATGAGAATATAGTCCAGACTGCGAAGTCTATAGCCTTCTTCAGGAAATCTTTTTTGTAGTTCAGAAAGTAGCTCCATGCACGCAAGATTTATTATGATGCTTTGTTCAAGATTAGGGTTTTCAACACTTGTTGGAATTTCAGGACACATTCCGAGATGGTGAATAGTTCTGCAGACATGAAGATCAGGTTTAACTGCACAACCTAAATCGGCCATAGTGTGTAATTTGGTAATAGCTCCCCATCCATATCCAAATGATATTTGTTTCATATATTTTTTAAAGGGGTAGTTCTGATTCATTGGTTCATCCATAAGAAAAGCTAGTGGGTAGGGGTTGTTATTCATCATTTCTCTAAGAGATATTACGGCACACTGAATTGTGTATAACCTGCTATAAGCAATATTGAGATCTTTAATTTTTGATGATAATTTTCCTATAATTTGAAAGTCAATATTTTTACCAGTCTTACCTATCTTTCTAATTAATAATTCCTCTTCATAGCCCCAAGTATTAAGGCTATCGGTCATATGTGTTTCCAGTTTTTTAATCCATTTATTACCATGCTCAACTTTAGTATTTGCATAAAGGGGCTTTTCCCAAATACTTCGCCATACTTTATCTATAGAAGTTTCTGATGGTTCAATTACATTATCAGCAAGCACTTCTGCCATATCAAATTCACTAGGGAAATTTAATTTGAGTTTTGATTCTAAACTTTTGTATTCATCAATAACTTGATCAATATTTGGGATGTTATTTTTAGACATCAGAGTATTCCTTAAGCTAGAAAAAAATGTATCATTATGCTATATATAATTTTACATAAATGTTCTTCATGGCAAAAGCAATAATGATTGAATATAAGGGCAAGTCAGCTTCCTTTCAGCACTCAAAGGTGGATCGCTCAAAACTATATGGTTCAAGAAAACGAATTTCTCTTGATCCTTCAGGAGATGCTTGTCAGCGCTGCGAATTGAGTGATGATGGCTCAACGCTTATATTGTCAGGTATGACATCTCAAGGGTATTTTGATGACGATACTAATTGGATTCCTAACAAAGAATTGGTAGGAATGGATTTTAAGGGCAATGTCCTTGAGAAAGCACCAGCGACCCTTGGGGTTGCTCAAGTTGCTAAAGTGTCAGAGCTAGAGTCACTCCTTGACTTGTCAGTAGACTCAATTTATCAGTTGGAACCTGAAGAAGTTTCAGATTCAATACAATCAGTTCTAGAGTCTGGGAAAGCTTTTAATTTTCCCTTTAATTATCGAGCAGATTATCATGCTGAGTCGGCCTACCTTCTCCTTAATAAAGAGGGCTATTTTCTATTAATTGGAAACCCTGTTCAGCCTCAGTGGATGGACCTTGAGCAAATTGCTGTGGAGTCCTTTGAAGAGGATTCTGAGGACGATGATGATCTTGATTTTGAGATGTTTTAAGGGCAGGTTATGAGAAGAATTCACTTAATGAATAAAGATAGTAGGGATGCAACGATTGCAATAGATTCACTGAAGTATGACAAACCCTTTGAGATGGGTATTCCCGGAAAAGCTTTAAACTTTAGACGCTACTTATCAGCAACTGAGGCCAATTTAAATCATAATCTTGCTGAGCAGTTTGGCGACAATTATGCCTCTCATCTCATCGAGGGTGACCCTGAGATTGATCTAGAAAAGATTGGACAATTTATTTCAGGTACAGATGTTGTTTACCTTGGGAGCCAAGGTGAAATTTTATATGCACCCCCAAAAACTGTTGAGGTAATCATTGCGCCTACTGGTGAAGAAAAAGAAAGGAGAGACCCTGAAAATATTCCTGCAAATGTTGATGATGAGCTTCCAGTTCGCTGGACCGGAAAGAAGATGCCTAAGGCTTCAGTAGCTGTTAACTTCGCCTTTAAAAGAACGATTCAAGTAAGACACGTTGACGGTCTCACCTATGACTATCTTTATGAAATGGCAAAAGAACTGCACGATGAGTCTGTAATGGTTTTGATTGGCGCCGGTCAAACAGGTAAAGACCCATTAATCTTTCAAGCCAATGGCATGCCTTACAGAGGCTTTCTTGAGGGCAGGATAGATGGAAAGAAATATCAACTCCTACTCCATCTCAGCAATATGGAGCTTAAAAAAGTTAAAGCACAGGCTAAAAAATGAGTATTTTTAATTTAAAAAAACCAAAGGCACTTGGCACGGGTCAAATGATTCAAAATGGTGGAATTTCAGATAAGGAAGTTCTCTCCAAACTGTTAGGTTATCGGAAGTCTGTAGTAGCAGGTTATAGGTCTTTACTGGTCGATGATATTAGTTCCAATATCGCTTTTGGAGAGATGTATGTTTCTCCTAAAATTGATGGTGAGCTCTGGTTCTTAATTATTGACAATGGTGAGGCGGCTTTATCTAACACCTCAGGTAAGGTGATTTTTGGAGATATACCGCTTCTTGATGAAGTGAAAGCACAAATGAGCCAGTTTCAGGGGCAGTCCATATTTGCTGGTGAGCTATATGTTGCTACTAAAGATACTAGGCCGAGAGTTAGCGATCTAGCGAGCGCACTTGGCGGCGGTCCAAAGGCTGAGGTTAATAAGCTCGGTTTTGCAGTCTTCGATGTACTTCATGGAGGCGATTCAAAGTCTGTTATGCCTTTAGTTGAGTATGCAGAGAGACTGGAGATGATGCAACGAATATTTGAAAAGGGGAAAAGAGTTAAATGCGTCAAAACAGAGGTCGCTAATACACCGGAAGATGCAAAAGACTTTTACGATAGCTGGGTCGAAGAGGGCAATGCTGAAGGGCTCATTATTCGCCAGAACAATGGTCGAATTTATAAAGTAAAGCCTTCTTTTACAGTCGATGCTGTCATTATTGGTTATACAGAGAAGAATGATGATGAGACTCAAGTTAGATCAGTTATATTGGCTCTCATGCGAAATGATAATACATTCCAACTCCTTGGTTCATGCGGCAACCTTGGCGATACGAAATCTAGAAAGGAAATGTTGGAAAAAATTGAACCCTTGCAAGCCTCATCAAGTTGGCGATTTACAAGTGGTGATGGCGCTATGTACAGATTTGTAAAGCCAAAGGTGATCGTTGAAGTGAAGATGTCTGACGTTCAAAGTGAAGATTCATCTGGAGACCTTATTCGAAAGATGGTCCTTGATTTTAAAAGTGAGTGGACTGCACTTCAAAAACTTCCCTTAGCCAGTATTATCCACCCAGTGTTTGTTAGATACCGAGAAGATAAAAGCATCAATCCTACAGACCTTCGACTTGAACAGATTTCTGATAGATGTTTAGTTAGTGATGCTAAAGTAAGTGCTGAGGCTATTGAGCTTCCAGAGAGTGAAATTATAAGAAGAGAGGTATACACTAAGGAGTCAAAAGGTCTCCTTGCAGTAAGAAAGTTAGTCTTATGGAAAACTAATAAAGATCAATTGGACTCCAATTATGCACCCTATGTTGTTCATTGGACCGACTACAGCCCTAGCAGAAAAGACCCTCTAAAAAAAGAGGTGCGTTTGGCATCTAATCAAAAGTCAGCTGAAGAAATAGCAGATCAGATGATTGAAAGCAACATAAAAAAAGGCTGGGAAAAGAACTAGTACTTAAATAAAATATAAAAATAAGGAGAAAAAATGACAGCAAAAGCTACAGAAGTTTTTAACGAATATATGGAATTTTTAGAGATTAAGTCTGAGGAGTTAGAAGATTTTTCAGTACATGATGAGGGTGGTCAAGCACTCTATTATTTGCTAGTTAAATTGATGGGAGATAATAGAATATTGGGTAGTGATTCTTGCGAGTATTTATATGAATTTAATTTCCCACCTATTGATGAAATTGCGGATGCAGGAAAAAAAGGTGATTATAGTAAAGTAATTGAATTATTAATTGATGATTGTGAGCTTAAAGATAATGGAGCAAAACCAGAAATCAATTCCGAGATTATTGAAAAATTAGAAAGTTTAGTTCCTTCACTAATTGACTTCATTACATGGGATTGGGACAAATATCGTAGAGTAGATCCCAGTTATTTAAATTCCTTGCTGTAAACTAAATAAATAGAATCTGTACAAAACTAAAAAATAGTATTCACAATTCAAAAAGAACCATATAAAATTAATAATTTTTTTTCATTACCTTTTTATGTCAAATTTAGAAATCTTTCAAAAACCCTTTGGAGTTAAAAACTATTTAAATACCTGCGTAGAATTTTTTAATCCTCCTCTGCCAATGAAATCATCAGAAACTGATGAGGAGTTCTATGATGCTTTTGATCTTTTTCAACAAAGCTCTAGAGAGGGTAATTTTGAACCTGTTTTTATTCCTCCTGAAGGCGACATAACAATATGCGATCTTGATACAGATAGCTTTGAACTGATACCAGATACTGACCAAATTGTAAGCGGAACAGATTTTTTAAAATTTCAACTTCAAACAATCAATATAGAAACTTTAATTCAGATACCAACAAGAGTCGACTTTAGTTTGTCTGAAGAAACGATTAAAGAATTAGTAAAAGAAACATTAGACCCTTCTATTGAGTTAGACGATTGGGGCTATCCCACAGATGAAGCTTTATGGCCTGAATGGTTAAAGTGCACTGATTACATGTTTAATATTCACAAACCTGAAGAAGAAGAGTACCTTGAAGAATGGGAAACAAATGTCAAAACAGGTATGGAATTTTTAGAAAAATTCAGACAAACTCATCCTGATTTATTGTTAGATCCATTAGTGGAGGCTATCCTGGATAGTGATTGGGGGATTTATAATAATTGGGAAACTAAAATTGAAAGCTTATCAGAAGTTAGTCATGCCTATTCGCATTGGAACTGCCCTCTAATGGTTATGTATTCTGGGAAACTTTGGCCACAATATAGTTCAGCTGGATTTCCTAGCTTTCACTCTCCCGATTGTCAAATTTATGACACTTACATTAGAAATAATGATGAGGGTGAGCCGACTTAATGTTGTTTTTTATATAACTAAATAAATTAAATAAACATAAACAACTCCTCTAGCAACTTTTGTTGAGCTATTGCCTAAGACGGCGAAAGTGAATGTGAGAATTATCTTAATAGATATTTAGTTATGACGTTATGTCATTAATGTGATGATTGTGACATTGAAGTCAACTATTCGTTCTCTTCATCCCATTTTATAGCTTTTACAAGAGCGTTCTCTAACACTTCATATTGCCACCAGTCAGTACGGTTTTCTTTTTCAAAGTGTGAGAGTGCTGCTTTCACGAGCTCGACTGTCCCAAATTCTTCAGATGAGACAATAGCGTCCATCGATATAGACTCAGCTAGATTTTCTTTGAATTGTTCAAACTCATAGTCATCTAATCCAGTTTCAAATTCTTCATCATCTTCGTCCAGATCCATTTCCATATATTTAGCATTGATGGTGTTATCAATAGCTTCACTCATTTCATGAATGAGCCAATCTGCCAACTCTTCCAGTTCTTTGTTTTTTTCAGTTTTTGACATTCAAAGTTCTACGTGGTTTATTTAAAATTAATGATTATATATTTTTATGATGATTGAAAGCAACATAAAAAAAGGCTGGGAAAAGAACTAGTACTTAAAAAAAATTGGGATTGGTTATATTGCTAATAAACTAAATAAGCGAGTACCTGAAAATTTGAAATGATCTGCTGCTTCATTTATTATCATAATATCCTTTAGGGCTCTGCTCGAGTAAGGTTATTTTAATTCCTGCTTGTTTATACCTTTCTGAAGCACTCAAATAACCATCTTTATTTTTTTTCTTAGCATCAGCCCCTAATTTTCTTAATTTATCATCTTCTTGCTTTGTAACAGTCGTTACTGGCTCTTCAAGAATATATTCCACAATTTGTTTAGGGCTTAGTATTTCTCTTTTATCTACAATCCATTGCCAGATACTTGCAACAGTCCTAGGGTGTTCATTGATTGTTTTTTGATGAAAATCTTTGAAAGATTTTGCTTTTTTCATTTGATCTAACGCTTTCATTGATATGCGTTTATTGTATTTCTTTAAGTATTCTGAATTACATCTACCAGAAGGGTTTTGACAAACCACATGGTTTCCAATCTGTCTAATCAAAGGATTTACAATATCTCCTGTCATATTTTCCTTTTTCTTCATCCTAATTTTTGCTTCACTGAGTAAAAAATCAGCAAGTCGCAAATTTCTCTGTTTAATTTCTATTGAGTCTAGAACTTTTCTTGCCATTATATTTTTTTTTTAAGTACACGAATGAAAGTTCTTTCCAATAAAGGTTGAGAAAGAACAAAAATTTATTAATATTATTTAATTAGAAAAAATCATCATCTCCATCTATACCGATCGACTCTCTCACTAAAAAGAAACCATTATCATCTTGAAACTCATCATTCTCAAGTTGAGCCTTGATCTCTTTTGCAAATGAGGAATTATTATCTTTAATTGTCCAGCCACAAACTAAGCGGTCAGTCCAATTATCACTTTCAGCAAGTTTTTTTAATTGTATTTCATCAATGCCAATCTCATTGTAATAACTTCCCATAAACTCAGCACATCGTATTTTTAACTCATACGGCACTCCGCCGCCTTGAATAACCTCTAATCCTAGCCATTTCGTAGATATAGAATCAAATAAATTCTTAAATTCAGATACTTTATCTGTAGCATGTTCTATAGCGGCCTCAACGATGTAGTCTGGCTCTAACCCTTTGTGCCAGCATATATCCTCTATATCTGGAACAGCGGCCATTATTAAGGTGTTGACTTCATCCACACCAAAAGAGTCATCATTTATATTTTGGATTGCATTTTCTAATTTAGACATATTAAAATTTCCATATTAAAGGATTGTTTTGACTAGCTTTCAAAAAGTTTATTTGATTCACTTTAGTTGACATTCCAAACCGGGTTGAACTCCCTAATAAGTTCCTGCTCTTCATATCTATTTAAATTGATGTCAAGTTTTGTTATTTTACCCAGAAGCTTAACTTCTTGTTGCACCAGCACATCACTAGTTCGAGCATATATAGCCACCATTTGATTGTTGTTTAAGCTATCACGAAGGAGTTTTGCTTTATTCACGCCGGTCTTGCTACCTCCACGCCAACCACCACGGTGTTCTTTATGGCGCTTATCAACGCCTTTACCAGCCATACCAATGTATACGACTTCATCTCTGATAACCCAAGCGTACACCTGACCTTTGGGGCTTTTAAACTCTGGTAAGTCAATAAGATAATTAACTTCATTATTTTCATCAATGTAAATCTTGCCAACCTCACTAAATTCATATTCATTAATAAGTTTTAATTTAATATTCATTCCCTATAGTGGTTAGATTAGCCTTGAGCAAGTTTTTTTAGTTCTGGGTCATTCTGTAGTTCTTCGGAGGCACATCTGAGAACCCAAGCATTTTTCTTAACAGCCTCAAGCACCACTTCCCGGTCAGCTTTTAGAGTGTTTGAGACATGTTGAAGCACACCACCCCAAATTTTAACAGCCTCAAGCACCACTTCTCGGTCATCCTTGATGGATTCAGAGGCATATTCAAAAGCCAAGTGCG
>ENA-ORDR01001290-ORDR01001290.1-marine-metagenome-genome-assembly--contig:-NODE-1290-length-11810-cov-2.881872_pt1 | contig 11810 bp, 10 predicted proteins | sample MGYA00240993_ERZ508538 | MGnify/ENA primary metagenome ERZ508538 (study PRJEB26207, sample SAMN05421999) | marine metagenome | isolation source: Monterey Bay, California, USA | place: USA:Monterey Bay...
CTCCTGCATGCAGACGCTCTGCGCCTATGGTATCGAGGAGATATATTTCAGAGAAATCTACAAGGAGTCAGATGCTCCCGCGATAGCGAAGGTTTACGGAATTAAACTTGAGCAGATTCCAGCTCCTTAGGCGGGTGAAGCTTACTTTCCTTCGCTGCCAGTTGAGATCCCACTCTCGACCTCAAGATCTCCCCCATAAAAGCTTTTGATGTAGCCAAATTCGATCAGGGTGTCTTGCCAAGGTGCGAGAAGGGCTCCATTGGAGGATCTGAAAATTCGAGTGGCTCGTGCCAGCCATTGCTCTGCCCCTACTCCGTCTTCTTTTGCATATTGGAGGGCGGCCTTACCAAAGTAGAAGAGAGGCGAGTCATCGAGGAAATCGGTCTCGGCTACGATCGCTTCGGCTCCAGCTAGATCGCCTGTTTTGATTTTGCAGAGGGCAATCTTGAACTTAATCAAGGGCGTCATCGTCTCTGTTGCTTTGTTTTTACTAGCCTCAAGAAGAAGTGGCTCTAAAATCCCCAGTGACTTTGCGTAGTTTTTCGTCACGAATTCAATTTCAGCAACGTTAAAACGGACGTTAAAGTTCCCTGGGCTAATTTCTAGGGATTTGGCGAAGACCATGCGGGCTTTATCGAAGGCACGAAATTCAACGTAGCACGCTCCACGAAGAGTCAGTGAGGCTGGATTCTTCGCATAAATTGCATCCACTTCTTCGAGCGCTTCAAGCGCTTCAAAAATTCGTTTTTGCTGAAAAAGTGAGTTGGCCCGTCGAAAAGCATTTGAGTAAGCAACTGTGTCCTCTTTGGACAAGGCTTCGAGATCGATCACAAACTGTGGTTTTTCTCCCTTTTTTGGACTCTTTGTATCAGCAGCAGGCTCATCCTGGGCAGAGACCAGTAGGGCAGTTGCGAGGAGTGAAGTGATAAATATTCTCATGAGTTAAGGTTGCTGGGGTTATTAATAGGAAATGAAATCGGTTAGGGCAAGTCAGCTAACCGGGGAATAGAGATCTTTTTCACTGATATATTCGGCAACCTTGTCAGGGAGCCATTGATTTGTGAGGCCTTTCCGTATTCTTTTTCGGATCTCGCTGGCAGATGCAGGATGGTTTCCTTCAATAAAGTGCGCCTTGAAACCTTTACGAGGATTTGGTTGATGGGATCGTCCAACTACAATAAATTGAAGATCGCGTGCTAGCATTTCGATATTTTTCCAACTTGAGAGTCTTTCCCATTGATCAAAGCCAATGATGAGGAACAGCGCTGCAGATTTGTCGATTTTCCGCTTAAAATACTCAATTGTATCCCAAGTGAAGGACGGTGGGTCCCTCTGTAGTTCGCAGTCACTCACTTCCGCCCACGGGGAATTCTCGATGGCCAGCTTAAGCATTTCAAAGCGATCGATATCTTTCGCTTGAGGAGCATCTGGCTTGTGGGGTGAGCGCCGGCATGGAAAGAAGATGACGCGTTCCAGGCCAAGTTTTTCGACTGCCTTTTGGGCGATTTCTAGATGGCCTTGGTGAATAGGATCAAAAGTCCCTCCGAAAAAAGCGATTTTCGGGACTAGGGTCATTTTACGAATTGAGACATCATTCAGGGGTAGTCCGCTCAATGTTAATCTGTCCGAGAAGCCCGGACTGCCTTGCACAAAACTGATTCATTTTCATGAGTTCAAGGAGGGCGAGAAAAGTTACAATGACTTCGACTTTCGATGTCGCTTTTTCAAAGAGGCTTTGTAGGGAAAGAGATTCGCCCGGCTCGATCTTATTGATGAGGAATTCAATCTTGTCGCTGACCGTGAAACGGTCGTCGACGATATCTCCAAACGCCCTAGCCTCGTCAAAGCGCTTAAGGACGTTTTGGAAAGCGCGGATCAGATCGAAAATTGAGGCTTCGGCGAGGGGCACTGGTTCGTCATCATCTGGCCTGGGGTCCTTTAGTGGAGTATGTGCAAAAATCTGTTCTTGTTCAATTTCGCGTCGATGAAGAAAGCCTGCGGCATCTTTAAATTTTTTATATTCGATCAACTGACGGATCAATTCCCAGCGTGGATCGTCTTCTTCGGCATCCTCTTCCGGAGGTTGTTCTCGTTTTGGAAGAAGAGTCCGACTTTTAATGTACATCAGATTCGCCGCCATTGAGATGAATTCAGAAGCGAGGTCGATATTGAGAAGCTTAAAGGTCTCGATGTAATCGAGGTATTGCGTGGTGACTCGCTCGAGTGAGATATCGTAGATGTCTACCTCATCTTTTTTGATGAGATAAAGAAGGAGATCAAGAGGGCCCTCAAAGATTTCCAGACTGACCTTGTAATCTGTCGATTCCACGGGGATGGTGAATATCGTTAAAAGAAGGATTCTGCGAGGGAAATACCACGCCAGTGGGTGATTATTTGCAGTGGCAAATTACAGCAACTGGATGTAGCTTTCGTCAGTGGAAGATCCTGTCGACCAACAGCGGCTCAATGAATATCAAAGCAAGGTCACCGATTGGATTGGCCGCCAAGGTGTTTTGTTTCAGTTTCGCTATGCCCGGACGGTTGGGGCCGTGACCCTTGGGAGGCATTTAAGTGGCCTTACTCTTAAATTGGTTCTTTTCTTAGTTGTTGCGGGAGTCTGCGGTTTTTTCGTCTTGAATCGGCATTTTGATAGTCCTGGTTATGGAGAAAAGGTAGCGGGCCAAGTTGCGAATGCCTTGGGAGCTGGAGAGATCGAAGTTACGGGTTTTTCTCGGAATTTCGGAAAAGGTGATTTTCAGTTTTTAGAGCTAAAAGGACGGGAAGAGAGTTTTTTCTATGAGGCTAAATTCGAGAAGCTTAGGGGTGATTTTTCTCTTCTGACCGGAGTAACTGACTCTTGGCGCCCTTCTGCGATCAGCATAAAGAAAGCTGATCTGAGGCTTAAGGCAGGGGGAAGCGAGGACGAGATGAAGCTCGGATTTTCTTCGATAATAGAGAGTCTGAAGGGTCAAGGGATCTCCCAGATTAAGATTGAGGATTGTTCTTTTAGTTGGGGCTACTCCAAGTTGACTTTTGGTATGGTTCGAAATTCGAATTTTCGGGCTGTTTTACATAAGGGTATCTGGGAGGTAGAGTTGTCTGGTGGGACTTTCCAGCAGAATTGGTTGGGTCCCTTGGCGATTAAGTCGGCCGACTTGAAGATTGGTATGGGTGGGATTAAGATTGAATCCTTGAACTTGGAGTCGAACGGTGGAGAGGCGGATCTTAAGGGTTCAATTTCTGGGCCTGTCAACATGCCAACTTTTGATTTAGCGGGTGGCTTCAACTCCCTTCCGATTGAGAAGCTAATTAAGATTAACGGTGTAAGCACACGCGAGTATATAGAGGGTCGAATCTCTGGTGATTTGAAGATTGGTGGGTCAAGTAATCGGCAGGTCGAGTTGTCAGGCCAAGTTAAGTTGGATGAAAAAGACAGTGTGACGATTCGGGAGCGCTGGTCACTTCTCCGGGCTCTTTCGATCTTGGATAATGAACGCACTTATTTGCGGATTGATTTTAATCAAGGTGGCTTTGCTTTTTCCACCGGGGGTGGAGGGATGGAGGTCAGTGAAATCAATCTAAATGCTGGGAATAAGGCCCGTTTATTGGGCGGATTTCAGACCCGTCTACCCACTCAGGCGGAAGCAGCGGAAACTCTTGGCATCAAATTAACAAATAATTTTTCGCTTGATTACACTGATTCGTCGGCTGCCCAAGAACTTGAAAATGACCGAATGAGAATTGACTCGCGTGATGACGAGCTTGGCTTCGGTGTTGATATTGAGCGATCGATAGATGATGGGGAGCTCGAGGTGCCCAAGGCTCAGTTGAGTGTTAAGGAACTCGAGGCCCTTAGAATGAGGCAAGAAATGGAAGTCCATCGGATTTTGGGAGACCTTAAATTGGCGGTTCCAGCTTCCAGTTTCAATAGCAGTAAAGCCTTACTTGAAATCTATCCCAAAGATGAACTGGGTTGGCGGTGGATCCCTATCGAGCTTAATGATGCCAATTTTATGAACCTTAGCGATAAGGCTAATGAGCTCTTATTGAAACAGGCCCGACTGCGGGTGAGTGGGCCAGTGAAAGAGGATTAGAAAGTCAGAGCATTTGCGATTTCAAAAGTCGCGCTGCTTTTGTTCAGTGTGTAGAGGTGCAATCCTGAAACATTTTGTTCGATGAGTTCCTGACATTGCTCAATCGCATGGTCAATACCGGCCTGCCGGATCGCTACTGCATCACCTTCTGCATCAGAAAGCCGTTTTAAGAGTCTTGCAGGGAAACGACTGCCTGCTGCTAAGTCAGCCATCCGCTTCATGCTAGAAATGGTCGTGATGGGCATGATTCCCGCTACGATTGGGAGGTCAATCCCTGCCAATTGACACCTCTCTCGGTAGTCAAAGAAATCGTGATTATCAAAAAATAGTTGGGTGCAAATGTAGTCGGCACCTTGATCTACCTTGGATTTAAAATAATCCATTTCGGTGAGCCGGTTTTGCGTTCCGGGATGCCCCTCTGGGAAGCCGGCGACCCCTATTTCAAATTCACTAGAATATTCTTTGATAAAAGCGACCAAATCACCGGCAAATTTAAAATCGTCTGTCTGCCGGTCATAATCTGGTTGATCGCGGGGGGGGTCACCTCGAAGTGCCAGGATTGTTCCGACTTGATCTGCGCTATATTGGGAAAGAATTTCTGACATTTCACTCTTAGTGTGCCCAATACAGGTAAGGTGAGGGATCGTTGGGACATTTGTATCTTGGATAATTCGCTGGACCACCTCCCGAGTCCTTTCGCGAGTGGTTCCACCTGCTCCGTATGTCACGCTCACAAAAGCTGGATCTAATTTACCCAACTCGGTGACGGTCTTCAACAAGTCCTCGGATCCGCTGTCATTTTTCGGTGGGAAAAATTCAAAGGAAAGGGTAGGGCGGGACGCACGCAGAGACGAGAGAATTGCCATCGATAAAATCCTAGATTTTTAATGAATCAGGTCGACGTAAAACCGACAATTTTTCTGCAACTTTATTTCGTTTTTGTGGTTTATGTTAATTGAAGACAACCTCTGATGATTCAAACGACCATTATCTTGCTCATTTCCCTATTTTCCGTCGCGATTGCGGAAGAGAAGATCGAAGGTGGGCCCAAGCAGAAGAAAAAGCGACCAGAGCAGGGTCGTGCTGCTGATTTCTTCAAACAACTTGATTTGGATTCCGATGCAAAGGTCTCTCGCGAGGAGTTTGACAAAGGAAAGCGTGCTTCGCAGCTTTCGACAGAAGCTCGCATTAAGATTTTTGACCGCCTAGATAAAAATAATGATGGTTTTATTACCGCTCGGGAATTTAAGGGTGCCTCAGGTGACTGGCCTAAACGGTACTTAACTAGAGCAGATAAAGACAAGAATGGTAGAGTCAGTTATGATGAGTTCTTGGCAACTCCCCCTTCTTCACAGGCTGATCCGGAGAGGTTAAAGAAGATGTTTGATCGAATGGATCAGAACTCAGATGGTTTTTTGGACCGGAAAGACCAGGGGCCAAGTGGAGGGCGGAAGCGGGCCCCGGGCGAGAAGTGGTCTCCAAGAATGGATTTTTCAAAATTAGATCTCAATCAGGATGGTGCCGTGAGTAGGGAAGAGTTTCAAAAGCACCCTGGACACCAGCCTCTTCCTGAGCAAGAGCGTCGTCAGCGTTTTGAAAGAATTGATGGCGATGGGAATGGAAAGCTTTCGGCTAGTGAGCTGAGAAAGCATTTCGAGAAGTGGTCGGAAAGAAAACCGCGGCGTCCGACCCCTAAAAAATAACTTCGAACCAAAGCCCTCCGTATAAAAGATCGTCGTTGTCCTTGTCTTCGATTTGGATGCTCGATCCGATAAAAGGGGTGAAGGAAACTTGGTCAGAGATTGCGTAGGTGTAGGTTAGCCTCGTGTGAAAATCATTGAGCCCGTCCCGTTCAAGGTATTCGGAGACCCAGCTGAGCCCCGCCTTTATAGTAACGAATGATTTTTCGGAAATGATTTGGCTCCATTCTAGTTCGCTGTTGAGGTAAATCCCATCTACTCCTCTATCGAAGTTTAATTCGTTTCGCCAACGCCAGACGTCGCTTATCGAATAAGACGTAAAAAGGCCCAAATCGAAACCGCCTTGGAGGATGCTCTCATCTCGGTCGCGATAAGTGAATGATGCTCCGCCAGTAAAATTTTTGTTAAACGAATGTGCTAATTCGAGATAACTCCATGTTTCATTGAAGTCTCCATCACTTTCGGAAAGGTGGGCAAACCCGAGGGACAGCGAATTATTATCCGAGAGTGTGATTCCCGCTTCCAATTGAAAGTCGAGTGCCGACTCGGCAAGTTGGAAACCGCGGTGAACGTAATCGGTCCGCAGGCCTGTTACTGCCTCGATTCCGAGTGGAATCTCAGAATCGACTTCGGCAAAGGCCATGGAACTGCAGGCACAAAAAATCCCGCCAAGACGTCCCAAGTGTTTCATGGTCCGAATGTGCTGGATTGCCTGGACGAGGTCAAACTTTACTCTTCCTTTGGTTTTTCAACATAGGTCGTTTTGATTCGGAGGTCACGCAGAGCGACCGGTGTTGCGGTGCCCGGGCTCGAGGTCATGATTTCAGCTCCCTTATTGTTTTTTGGGAAAGCAATGACCTCCCGAATTGAGTCTTCCTGACATGCGAGCATTACGACCCGGTCGAGTCCTAAGGCGATGCCTCCGTGTGGGGGAGCCCCAAACTTAAAGGCCTCAAGGATATGAGCGAATTCCGTATTCGCCTCTTCTTCGGTGATGCCCAGAGCTTTGAACATCGAGCTTTGGAGATCTGACTCGTGAATCCGGATCGATCCGCCACCCAGTTCGTATCCATTCAGAACGACATCATAAGCCTGGGCTCTCAGGTTATCGAGTTCTCCGTTGCGAAGCTTTTCCTCGTCCTCTTTGAGGGGGCGGGTAAAGGGGTGGTGAACTGCAACGTAGCGACCCTCTTCTTCATCGAAAGCAAGGAGAGGGAATTCGGTAACCCAAAGGAAATCGAGTGCGGTATTTCCTTCGAGAAGGTTTTGATACTCGGCGACTTCAAGCCGGATTCTACCGAGGACATCACAAGCAGGTTCCCACTTATCGGCAGCGAAAAGAATTAAATCACCCGGCTCGATATTAAGCTTCTTACGGAGAGCCTCGACTTCGTCGTCGGTCATACGCTTCACGAAGGGTGATCGCCAGGTCGAGCGATCGGTGTCACGCGCCTGGATATAAGCTAGTCCCTTCGCTCCCGCTTCTTGGGCAAGCTTGGTAAGCTTGTCAACTTGGCCCACCGAAATGTTAGCGAAGCCTTTTGCGTTGATTGCTTTTACCACGCCGCCGTTCGCAACGGTGCCTGAGAAGACTCGGAACTCGCAATCTTTGAGCTCATCTGTGAGGTCAACCATCTCCATTCCGATCCTTCGCTCGGGCTTGTCCGATCCATAGCGGTTCATTGCATCGTGCCAGGTCAGGCGTTCGAAAGGAGTCGGCACTTCGACACCACGCGCTTGCTCGAACATCGAGGAAAGCATCCCCTCGATCAGCCCAATGATGTCGTCTTGGTTCACAAATGATGCTTCGATATCGATCTGCGAAAACTCTGGTTGACGATCTGCGCGAAGATCTTCATCTCGAAAGCACCGAGCAATCTGGAAATATTTTTCGACACCGGCCACCATGAGCATTTGCTTGTATTGCTGGGGGGCTTGAGGAAGCGCATAAAATTTGCCGGGATTAATGCGGCTTGGGACAAGAAAATCTCTCGCGCCCTCAGGAGTTGCCTTGGAAAGAATAGGTGTCTCAACCTCGATGAAACCATCGTCAGAAAGGTAATCGCGAGCCGCCTTGGTAATGATGTGACGCTGACGAAGATTACGTGTGAGACGAGGACGACGGAGGTCGAGGTAGCGATGCTTGAGGCGGAGATCTTCGTTGGATAATTCCTTGTCGAGCTGGAAGGGTAGCACCTCGGCCTTATTTACAATGGTCAACTGGGCCGCCGCAATTTCCACTTCACCCGTTTCAAGGTTGTCGTTCTTGGTGTCGACTTCATCAGTCTTGAGACGCTCCTCAACATTTCCTGTGACTTGGACTACGTCTTCCGAACGGAGTTTGTGTGAAAGCTCAGCTGCTTCTGGTGAGACTTCGGAGCGAAAGACGCACTGGGTAATGCCTTCACGATCACGTAGGTCGATAAAGATCACGCCACCTTGGTCTCGGACGGTATTAACCCACCCGATGAGGGTGACGGTTTCTCCGATATGGCCCGGACGGATTTCGTTGCAGTGGTGTGTTCTCATTGATTCAGATATTGGGAAATAGTTTCGACGATTGAATCGTCAGCGCTTAGCTTGACTTCCTCGCGAGTGGCCAAGACTTTGAGCGAAATTTCAGGGAATTCATTCCCGATGACGATCGCTAAAGGTGCTTTGGATTGCTGGGCAGCCTTGAATTGTTTGTTGAATTTCGCGGAGGTTAAGGAATAGGAAACAGCGATTCCGTTGGAGCGAAGTTTGGTCGCTAGACTGAGGGCCGCTCGTTGTTGCTCGGGATCAGCGACCACGATGAAAACGTCGCAAGTGGTTTCGGAATCTAGGGCGGCCTGCATTTTCGCCAGTGCACTTGGTGTATCTTCGATCAAGTTACGGATCACAACATCACCAATGGCGAAACCGACCGCAGGAAGATCCACCTTGCCGTCGGAAAGCGCGGCCACGAGTGTGTCGTAGCGACCGCCACCAGCGACTGCGCGTTTCTTCTTCTGAGCATCAAAAATCTCGAAAACTATTCCAGTGTAGTAGGCCAATCCACGCACGATGGAAAGGTCTACCGCTACATCGTCCCGCATACCTCGAGCCTCAAGGTTATCGAGCACCACTTGGAGATCCTGGCTGAGCGCCGAGGGAGAATCAATGGCCTCTCGGACTTCCTCGAGTGAAAGTCCAAGCTTTTCTAGCTTGGGGCCACATGCCCCATCTTTATCTCGCTCTAGTTTATCAATAATACTCAGAAGCGCTTCCGCTTGGTTATCGTCTAGGCCTTTCGAATTTGCAAAATTCTGCCAGTAGCCACGATCAGAGAGACGGATGATAAAGTCACCTTGCTTGAAGCCAAATTCACGCATCAGCTCGATGGTGAGAGCAATCAACTCGGCATCGGCAGTTGGCTCAGCTTCTCCAATCAGGTCGACGTTAAATTGGTAAAATTCCCTGGTGCGACCTGCTTGAGGCGCTTCATAGCGGAAACATTGTCCGATCTCAAACCAGCGCATCGGCTTCTGGTAGGCCCGCTGGCTTTCAATAAGAACTCGGCCAAGAGATGCGGTGACTTCTGGGCGAAGTGTGACATCGCGACCACCTTGGTCTTCGAATCGGAAAAGCTGCGTCCCAAGTTCTCCACCGGTCTTTTTTAGGTAGAGTTCAGTGGCTTCGACGATGGGGGTTTCATACTCCAAAAAGCCATAGCGCCTTGCCACTTCACGAAAGGTCCTGAAGAGGTAATTTCGCACTGCACAGTCTTCGGGACGGAAGTCTCGAAAGCCGGGAAGGGTCTGAAATGCGCCTTTAGCCATGGGAATACCGCGGGCTTTTCCGCGGGCGCGCGAGATTAAGTATCGTTCTCTCGATGTCGAGGCGGGATTCCTTGAATTACCAAAGATCTCAAGGGGCTAAATGGCCCTTCGAAAATGTCAGGAATTGTTCAATTAATTCTTGATGATATTCTGATCTCTGGACAAATTCCGCCCGCACCGAAAGGAGCATCCGGCGTAGCTCAGCGGTAGAGCGGGTGGCTGTTAACCACTAGGTCCTTGGTTCGAACCCAAGCGCCGGAGCCATTGAAGGCCCTGATCCATAACGGATTAGGGCCTTCACCTTTTCTAGGAAAAGGCAGACTGAACACCCAAACTGAACACAATTTCAGGCTGTTTTAGGCCCTTATAAGGGTGGTTTAAGGCCCCTCTGAAGGGTCCTATTTCTGCTTTTTTGACACTTTTTTTGCATAATCAGAGACCCGAAAATGGTTTTTTCCGGCAAATTAGTTAGGAAAGGTTAACTTGTTTTCGGCTTTTTTGGGCCAAAATGAGTATCTGTGTCGGGCAAAAATTGCCCTTTTGAGGTGAAAAAAAATCGGGTTTCGACCCTCTTGGGATGCTCCAGATGCAATTTTGGACCTCTTTTAAGTGCAATTTCTTCGTCCTCAGCCGCCGAAGTGAGACCTGATCGGAGCAATTTTCGGGTCCATTTGCGTCATGTCCGCACTCTTTTGGGGAACCGGTCTTCGATGGATCTCTGAAAAGGGAGTGTTGGAAAGGGGAGACACGCCACCGGTGGGGGTGCGGTTTTTTTGGTGGGTCAGTCTGTATATAATAGGGTGCTGAGGAAAAAATTGATCGGCCTCTTCTGCGGGAACTGCGAGGGGACGCAGACCAGACCGATCAATTGACCATGAACCATCCAAGGCCTGAACCTAACATTCAAAGTGGTCCAGAAATGGTGACATGATCATTCTCATCAATGACTTCATCGTAATTATTGATTCACGGAAATGAGGGAGGCTAGGGTAGGATGATCCTATGACAATAGGATCTATCAATCGCCTTGGCCTCACCATTTGCACAGTAGCTCCGATGCTGGCTATATCTTCCTGCTCTACGGTGTCCACTGGGGCTTCCATGCTTTTGGGGGCACCGGTTATCCTGCCAATCGCTGGTATTCACGCGCTCAGTCAGGCCGAAGTGCGTGCCGACGAGCGACGAAGAGAGAGATCTATAAAAGCTATAAAAGCCAAACGGACAGACGGCCCCTTCACCGAGTTATGGCCTAATGGGAAGAAACGTGTTGAAGGTACATATAAGAACAAAGAGTTGAGCGGCCCCTACAAGGAGTGGCACGAAAACGGCCAGAAGAGGCGTGAGGCAACCTACAAAGACGGCAAAATAGATGGCCTCGAGACGACGTGGTACGAGAACGGCCAGAAGTGGGCTGAACAAGCCTACAAAGACGGCATATTAAATGGCCTCGGGAAGACGTGGCACGAGAATGGCCAGAAGCGGAAGGAAGTAACCTACAAAAACGGAGGAATTATTTCTAAAAACTTCTGGAATAACAAAGGCGAAGAGCTTGAGACTCCGGTGGGTTTCGATCCAAGATTTTAAGGGGCGGTAGTAGTAGTTCTCCGGCGGAGGTGCTTTTTCTCCGAGTTGAGGGTTATAACCTTAATAACTAAAAAATATTCTATTCTAAAAACTACTACTACTACCGACTACCACATACTCAATCTTCCTCCTCTCGCAGTCCCCGCAGAAGAGGCCGATCAATTTTTTTCTCAGCACCCTATTATATACAGACCAACCCACCCAAAAAACCGCACCCCCACCGGTGGCGTGTCTCCCCTTTCAAACACTCCCTTTTCCTAGATCCAGCGAAGGGGATTCACCCCTCCCCTTTCTCCCCCATGTATTCCGCCCAAATTCGTTCTTCACGGACTTTCCTCCAAAAGCAAATTCCTAGCAGTGATTGAAAACTACTGCGCTTTGAAATGGGCTCTATGGTCCCGTCCCGTAGCCGGATCCAACACGACTTTTCCCTCTTCGCAAATCTTCAGAAATCCGTCCACGTAAACAGCCCCTTCCTCAGTTTGTACTTTTTCCTCTTCGCCAATGTGTTTTGCCATTGCGCTCAAATGACCAAAATTGCATTGGATCCCGTTTTTCAAATGTACCCACGCATTGTCTGGGTCGGATAGATCAACCTTGTCCACGAAACCCTTGATCGTAATTTTTTTGCC
>ENA-ORDR01001295-ORDR01001295.1-marine-metagenome-genome-assembly--contig:-NODE-1295-length-11790-cov-3.052420_pt1 | contig 11790 bp, 13 predicted proteins | sample MGYA00240993_ERZ508538 | MGnify/ENA primary metagenome ERZ508538 (study PRJEB26207, sample SAMN05421999) | marine metagenome | isolation source: Monterey Bay, California, USA | place: USA:Monterey Bay...
GGGCGCGGGAAAACTTATTTTCGTCTGTTTTTAATACAATTATGACAATTGCTTCTGTGTGGGTAATTTATTCTATTGCAGTGGGTGCTGCTCCTTGGTTCTTTAATGGTGTTTGGAATGCGAAGACTACACGAGAGTGCTATGAAATTTTGGATGGGGTAAATGGTGCCTGCTTTGCAGTACTACAAGAACGGTTTCCTCAGCTGATTTATGGTTTTAAATATCCGTCTACAGAATATTGGCGGCCAAACTTGGCGACGATTTTACTATTGGTCGCTTTAGCCCCAGTACTATTTCGACGTTTGCCTAAGGGACTTTTAGTTTTCTCAGTTATTTACCCTTTTTTGGCATATTGGTTGATTTGGGGGGGAACTATACTCATTCCAACAGTTGCTTTCGTCGGTTGTTGTATTGGTGTGGCTTGTTATAGGAAGTTCTCTTCTGGTGCATTCGTAACTGCAATAATACTAGGTCTCTTTTCAGCTTATCTTTGTTGGTTTCTGGGTGGCTACCTTATCTCATGGAATAATGATTTTCTGTCTTTAAAAGAAGTTCCGTCGAGAGATATGGGTGGTTTTATGCTCAACCTTTTATTGGGGACTATTGCAGTGAGTTTGTCTATTCCTCTTGGAATTACATTGGCATTGGGGCGTCAATCAAATATGCCAATAATAAAGTGGATCTGTGTTGTTTTTATTGAATTCATTCGTGGCGTTCCTCTAATAACATTACTATTTGTGGCTAACGTCATCCTAGCCTTTTTCTTTCCGCCTGAAACAAGTATCGATTTGATTTTGCGCGTGATTATTATGATGACTTTTTTTAACTCAGCTTATATTGCCGAAGTTGTGCGTGGAGGTTTAGCCGCACTACCATCTGGGCAATATGAAGCTGCTAACAGCCTTGGTTTGGACTACAGCCAATCAATGCGTTTTATTATTTTACCGCAAGCATTAAAAATCTCAATTCCTGGGATAGTTAATGTTTCTGTCGGTATGTTAAAAGATACAACTTTAGTTTCAATTATTTCTATGTTTGATTTAGTTGGAATGATACGAGGCCCAATTTTATCATCTACCGATTGGAATGGTGTCTATTGGGAACTATTTGGTGCAGCTGCTGCGATCTTTTTTGTGGTATGTTTCACAGTGTCAAAGTATTCGCAGTGGCTAGAACGTCAACTCGAAACCGGTAAACATTAGGAAGAGGCCAGTTTAATGACTGATAAGTTAAAACTTGAAGTTTCTGATGAAATTGCAATTCAAATCCAGAGCATGAATAAGTGGTTTGGATCTTTCCATGTTTTGCGTGATATTGATCTAACGGTAAATAGAGGTGAACGCATTGTAGTGTGCGGACCATCAGGCTCTGGAAAATCAACGCTTATTCGCTGCGTTAATGCGCTTGAGGAGCATCAGACTGGTCAAATCATTGTCGATGGTACTGAATTAACATCTGATATTAAGAATATTGATAGAATTAGATCTGAAGTTGGAATGTGTTTCCAACATTTTAATCTATTTCCGCACTTAAGTATTCTAGAGAACTGTACTTTAGCACCTATTTGGGTGAGAAAAATTCCAAAAAAAGAAGCTGAGGAAACAGCGATGCACTTTTTAGAGAAAGTGAAGATTCCTGAGCAGGCAGATAAGTATCCAGGTCAGTTGTCTGGCGGCCAACAGCAGCGCGTTGCAATTGCGCGATCATTGTGTATGCGACCCAGGATTATGCTTTTTGATGAGCCTACTTCTGCGCTTGATCCTGAGATGATCAAAGAGGTGCTTGATACCATGATTGAGCTAGCTGAAGACGGCATGACAATGATTTGTGTTACTCACGAGATGGGATTTGCCCGGCAGGTAGCTAACCGAGTTATTTTTATGGATGAAGGACAAATCGTGGAGCAAAATGAGCCTGAGCAATTTTTCAATAATCCACAGTCAGATCGTACCAAATTATTTTTAAGTCAGATATTAGGGCACTAGTATTCTGGATTTGTAGTTAGTCTTTTAAAAGTTATTAGAAAACCCCCAAGTCTCTTGGAGTTATAAACTTTTTAATTTTTCCGGTTCCAAACTGCAGACTAGACCAATCATTTACATCAAAATCGATAATGCATGTCGAACAAGTTGGAAAGCTTTCAAATAGCGAACCTATTGGCCATTCTGATAGAATTTCTTGAGAAAACTCTGAAATACCGGGATTGTGGCAAATTAGAAGTAATATGTTTGCATCCACTTGCCTGATTTGATGGAATATTTCTTCCAAAGGAGCTAAATAAAGTTTTTTCTTTTTTTCGAATGGGCAATTTATTTTTAATTCGTCAAATGTTTCTACAGTGCGTTTGGCCGCAGAAACTAAGGCAAAATCTGGAAACAAATCATTTTCCCTCAGCCACCTTCCTAGCGCTCTCGCCGACTTGACGCCACGTTCGCTAAGTGGACGATCAAAATCAGATAAGTCTCCAGACCAATTTGACTTGGCATGCCGCATTAACACTAAGGTTTTCATAGTAAAAACTTCTCCATATGGAATGAGGACTGCTCAAAACTGCGTAAATTGGCACCAACTGGGCAAGCGCGACGAGTGTTACAACCTAAACTCTTGCAGTTACTGCTGTCTAAACTACTTATATGATCCTTACATGTTACTACATCATATCCCACTTCAGTAAACGCATCTACTGGACAGGCGCTTAAGCACGGTGCGGGACACTTTGTGCATGGATTTTCAAAACTCTGGTTAATTTTTTTTGATTGATTAATAGCAAGAGCGCCCCGAAACGAAACAAAAAGGCCTTTATCTTTGTGAACGGCTAGGTGCACTGGTGATGACCAGACTGAACCAGATCTAAGTGCCCAAGAAAAAAATGGCTTATATGGTTCCCCGCCAAACGGATAAAGCGCGGTGCACTTATTTTGCCCCGCAATACTGTCAATTACTCGTTTTGACCAGCGGTCCAAAGGATTAGCTTCCAGGTCATTAAACTCTTCGCTTTCTTTAAAAATTTCCCAGAAGTTTGGCTCATCAGGACCAAGTAGCAAAATAGACTGTGCTTCTATCGGTACTGGGTCAGTATCGGTAACTTCTAGTTCACCTAAAATAATCAACCCAGCAGAGTGAATATCTTTTTCTAAAGTAAATTTATCCATTTTTCTTGAAAGGAAGACTAAGGCTCCAGCCTAATTTCTCTGGCTTTTCGTCTTGCCAGTTTAGCCCAACCTCCATTTCTTTATGGTTTCTTTCAGGATGCAATTTATAGGTTCGAAACATATGATCCCAAATGGAGAGAGCAAAACCAAAATTAGTATCATGCTCAATACGGTCACTAGAGTGATGTATTCTATGCATATCAGGCGTCACTATTAAAAATCTCAAAATTTTATCAAATCTATTTGGGATATTGATATTCGCATGATTAAAGATCGAACTTCCATTAAGTAATATTTCAAAAATTAAGACGGAAAGTGGATCTGCGCCTAGAGCATAAACTAAGCCAATTTTTAAGGCCATCGATAAAGCTATTTCGATAGGATGAAATCGAATAGCAGTTGAAATATCCATTTCGGTATCAGAGTGGTGAACTCTATGAATACGCCATAAAAACTCAATCTTGTGAGTGAGTAAATGCTGTAGCCATATACAGAAATCCAATATAAGGATAACCATTATAATTTCAATCCAGACAGAAAAACCAATTTGGTTAAATAAGCCAATACCCAAATTTTGAGCGTCAAATGCTGCGCCAATTGCCAGTAAAGGCAAAGCAAGTGAAAATAATCGTAAAGTCAGAACATTAAACACGCTTACTGACCAATTTGTAAGCCACCTTCGAGCCTTACTTTTAGCGACTACCCTCCTTGGAAAAAAATATTCTATCGCCGCAAAAACGATAAACAGCCCAAAAAATATCGATAAACGTATTATTCCTTCTTGCTCCATTTCGTCTCCCTTACAAAACAGTTAGCTAAGAATTTTCAATTGGCAATGAAGTTTATTAATTTCTAATTAAAGAGCCTGCACCGTGTTCTGTAAATAGCTCTAAAAGGCATGCATTCTGCACTCGGCCATCCAAAATAACTACTGCTCGTACTCCTCCATCTAAAGCATAAAGAGCTGTTTCGGTTTTTGGTATCATGCCGTCAGAAATAATTCCTTCTTTTATCATATTTTTAATTTTTTGGGCTGATAGTTCAGTTATCACTTCACCATCGCTATTTTTTACCCCAGAAACGTCCGTTAATAGCAGTAATCGATCAGCTTTTAATGCTGCTGCAATGGCTCCAGCGGCAGTATCAGCATTTATATTAAATGTTTCACCATTTGGACCAGATCCTAAGGGTGCGATTACTGGAATAGTATCATTTTCCGTCAGCGTATTTATAACAGAGGGGTTGATCTTAGAGGGTGAGCCGACCATTCCCAAATCTTTATCTGCTTGTTCGCATTCAATTAGTTTGGCGTCTTTTCCTGATAATCCGACAGCGCGTCCACCTTGATCGTTAATGGCTTGAACTATTTTTTTATTAACGCTGCCGCTAAGTACCATTTCAACAACTTCCATAGTTGCCTGGTCTGTAACTCTTTTGCCATTTATGAATTTAGACTCTATATTTAGCTTTTCCAGCATGGCGTTGATCATTGGGCCACCACCATGAACAATAATTGGGTTAATCCCAACTTGTCGCATAAGTGCTACATCCCTAGCGAAAGTTTCCATACCCTGATCACTAGTCATAGCATGTCCACCAAGCTTAATTACTACGATGGCTTCTGTATATCTCTGTAAATAAGGAAGTGCTTCAGAAAGAGTACGCGCAGTAGCAATCCAGTCGCGGTTCATATCTTGTTTTTTCATTTTCACTTCCCAAAACTTGGTACTTTTTCACCCATACTATAAAAGGGCGCAAGCTAAAATTAAACTAATGTGGCAATAACAGATCTAAGGGTTTGAATTCCCAAACCTTTCTCTGAAGACGTCAAAATGATTTCTGGAAAAGCGGCTGGGTGCTTTTGTAGGCTGGTTCTAACCTGTTCCAAAATATTTTCGCGATCTTTTTCTTTAACTTTATCCAATTTGGTTAAAACTACTTGAAACGTGACGGCTGAGTTATCGAGCATTGACATTATCTCTGTATCAACTTTTTTGACACCATGCCTTCCATCAACTAACACAAACGCTCTGCGAAGAGATTGCCTACCGGCAAGATATCGTTTCAGCAAGTTTTGCCATTTTTCAACAACCTTAATTGGTGCGTTCGCATATCCATACCCTGGGAGGTCAACTAGATAATGATTGTCTGGAATAGAAAAAAAATTTATTTCCTGTGTGCGTCCAGGGGTGTTTGAGGCCCTTGCTAGGCCTTTTCTTCCAGTTAAAGCATTAATTAGACTAGATTTTCCAACATTAGAGCGACCCGAAAAGCAAACCTCAATTTTATCAGGGTCTGGCAATCCTGGCATATCAACAACCCCTTTAACAAAGCTTGTCTCTTTGGAAAATAGTAGGCGGCCCAGTTCTTTTTTGCTTTCGTCTAACTCTTCAAAAACAGGAAATGAAAGTTTCAACTTATAACCTCCACTATGTCTCCAGATTTTATTGGCCCACTTGAAGTAGCTCTTGCCGCGACGGTAAAGTCCTCTTTTCCCATGCTTTCAAGAGTGCCCAGCGTATCAACGTCCCGCTCACCTGACATTGGATTTGCTGTTGTAGCAAGGCATCTGACGATCTCTTCCTCTATCTTAAAAGTCACATCACCAATCTTTAAACTTTTGCCAATCCAGTTGTGCTCATCCCAGGGTTTGCAACCGTCTATCCAGAGATTACACCTCCAACGTAGTAAAGATAGCTTTTCACCAACTTGTTTTTCAACTTCCCGATGGCTGGAAAGGTTTCCAATGCTTATTGAAGGAAAATCAGTATCGGTCATTCCGGTTTTAGCTGATCGCACCAACTTTCTTGATGCAGCTCGACCTTCTGGCATTAAAGGGCTTACCCAATTTATAAATTCATCAGAGTCACTATCGGGATTAATACATATTGTTCCAATCGAGGGATGACTTAATTTTAACTTTTTGTCAGGTGTCCAGGTTGTAGAGATCGCAGCCAGTTGCGGTGCTTTGGCGACACGTGAAAAATTCCTACATGGTGCCCAATTTGAGCCGTCTACATCGCTTTGCTCATGCACCACTGCCCAGTTGCGATCTAGGGGTAATGTTTTACCTTTTTGTATCTCTATATTATCAAGAAGTTCGGAGCCATGAGATTTGATTGGATATCTCCAAATCTGGGCTAATTTCACTCCGCACCTTTTTTCTTTTTAAAACTTTGTAAAATATTGCCAAATACATCCGGCTTGTATCCTTGCCGCCGCATAATCAAATACTGCTGGATAAATGTTATCGTGTTGTTTGCTATCCAGTAGATTACAAGCCCACTAGCAAAAGTACCAAGCATGAACATGAATACCCAGGGCATCCAGGCAAAAATCATAGCTTGAGTTTTATCAGTAGGGGCTGGGTTTAGCTTTTGCTGAAGCCACATGGAAATGCCCAATAATATTGGAAGAATTCCGAGTGAAATAATTGCTAAAATAGAACCAGGAGTCGTTGGGTTTGCCCAAGGCAACAAACCGAATAAGTTTAAGATCGTTGATGGATCTGGGGCAGACAAATCTCTTATCCAACCAAACCATGGCTCGTGTCTCAGTTCAAGTGTTACAAAAATCACTTTGTAAAGAGAAAAGAAAATTGGAATCTGGATCAATATAGGTAAACAACCACTTGCTGGATTGACTTTTTCTTTCTTGTATAACCCCATCATTTCTTGTTGAAGTTTTTGGCGGTCATCACCAACCCGCTCTTTAATTTTTTCCATTTCGGGTTGTAATTCTTTCATCTTAGCCATCGAAGCGTAGGATTTATATGCTAATGGAAAAAGGATTGCTTTTATTATTAATGTTAGACCAATTATGGACCAACCCATGTTTCCTATGATTACATTTAACCAATGAAGTACCGCAAACATAGGCTTTGTTAGAAAGAAAAACCAACCCCAGTCTATACTATCAAGAAAGCCGGTAACACCGGCCTGCTCGTACTTTCGTATAGTATCCCATTCTTTTGCCCCAGCGAAGAGTTGGGTGCTAACAGATGCTGTGGTACCATTAGCGATTACTGTTGAGGGCATTACCGCTTCGACCTGATAGATATCCTGAGAAGCAAAATATTTTGTTGTTGATCTAAAAGACGAAGACTGATCCGGAATAAGCGTGGTCATCCAGTAATGGTCAGTGAAACCTGTCCAACCACTATTTTGGACTTCAATGCGCTCAGCGTGGGTTCCTTCTTTTTCTAAAACTGGCAAGTCAGCAATATCGTCATAATCTTCCTCTGACAATTCGCCGTCAGACATACGGATAATACCTTCGTGTAAAATGAAAAAGTTTTTCATATCCGTTGGTTCACCATGGCGGCGCAAAAGGCCATATGGTCTTAAAGAAATTTCAGCACCAGAATTATTTTCAATACCTTGTTCAACAGTAAACATATATTTTTCATCAACAGATATTTTACGCATAAATTTTACGCCAATTCCGTTATCCCATATCAAAGATACAGGGGATGAAGGTGTTAAAAAATTATTGCCAACAACAGTCCAAATCGTATTTGGATTAGGTACTTCGTCTGGTTTTATTCCTACCGCTGGTGCCCATCCAAAGGCTGCATAGTAAGCTTCAGATTGGCCCACTGGGCTCAATAATGTAACGATGTCTGAGTCTTCCGAAATAGTATTTCGATACTTTTTCAAGGAAAGTTGATCAATTCGGCCACCCTGCGTAGAAATGGCCCCAGTTAAAAGTTCATTTTCGATCTGAATACGCTCGGCCTCAACAGCAATTTTGGTCTCTCCGGTATCAACTAGTGTTGCTTTATCGGAGCTTGTAATAGGTGCTAAGTCGCTATCCTCAGATTGCTCCTGAGTTTCTCCGATATCACTTCTAACCGGCTCAGGTGGTGGAAATAAAATAAACCATGTGATTATAACTATAAAACTAAGCACAGAGGCCAAAATCAGGTTTTTATTTTGATCGTCCATTAAGTAAGCTACCTATTCAAAATTCATATCAGGGTTCAACAGAGTATGTGGCAAAAGGTCAAGTATAAATCGTTGAATTTTTCTTCTGTATATTTAGTTACTACAATTTGCTATTTCTTATTTCTTAATTGTTAAGCCTTCAAAATCAAAAAGTTGAGGGTCTAGTAAATGCGACGGTCTTGTATTCATAAGTGCCTTGAACATAACCTGCCTTCTCCCAGGATAATTTTTTTCCCATCCATCTATGATTTGTTTGACTTGCTGGCGCTGTAATCCATCTTGTGAGCCACACAAGTCACAAGGTATGATTGGATAGCTGAGCGCACGTGAAAACTTGTAACAATCTTTCTCTGCTACATGTGCCAAGGGACGGTAAACAAATAAGTCACCTTCTTCATTCACTAGTTTGGGTGGCATCGTCGCCAACCGCCCACCGTGAAAGAGGTTCATAAAAAAAGTTTCTAAAATATCGTCTCTGTGGTGCCCAAGTACCACGGCACTGCAATTTTCTTCACGAGCGATCCTGTAAAGGTGTCCTCTACGTAATCTCGAGCACAACGAACAGTATGTTCGGCCGGCAGGCACTTTATCTTTTACCACAGAATAAGTATCTTGAAATTCAATTCGATGCGGTATTTCCATTTCTGTCAAAAAATCTGGAAGAGTAGTTGTTGGAAAACCAGGCTGACCTTGGTCTAAATTGCAGGCTAATATCTCTACCGGTAATAATCCACGCCACTTCAGTTCGTACAAAGCGGCTAAGAGTGTGTAACTGTCCTTGCCCCCTGACATACAAACAAGCCAACGTGCACCACGTTCGATCATTCCATATTGCTCAATAGCCTCGCGAGTATTTTTTATTATTCGTTTCCTAAGTTTTTTAAACTCTGTCGTTGATGGAGCATTTTTAAACAAAGGATGTATTTCATTTATTTCATCAAACATTATATTTTAATTACCGCTTATTATTCGAACAATTAGAGTTATTTGGACATTTGGTGTTGTCATATAATTTTCGAGATTAGTCTGGCACATTGTCAATTCCAGAACCTCCTAGAGGATGGCATTTTAAGATACGTTTTATAGCAAGGCGTCCACCCTTTAAAGCACCATGTTTTTCAAGTGCTTCTAATGCATATGAGCTGCATGTTGGATGATATCGACAGTTTGATCCGATTAGAGGGGAGATAACTAAACGGTAAAAGCGTACAGGAATTGAAACAATATACGCTGTTGGTCGCATTAAGCCTCTCCGTCTATCTTAAGATGTAACGCTTCCAAAGCTAATATGAAATCATTTTTTAAGATTTTAAACTCTGATGAGACTGTTAAGTCATGGCGACCAATTAAGACGTAGTCAAACCCAACTCGACCCAAAACTGGCAGTGCCTCACGTGCTATCGCCCTCAAACGCCGTTTGGCACGGTTTCTAACGACTGCATTTCCAACTTTCTTTGAACAGGTGATACCAAGTCTTATTGCTCCCAAATCATTTTGATTAAGTTGAACAATCATTGTTTTGCAAGAATGCCTTAAGGCTCTAGAGGCCAAAATGAAATCTCGTCTTTTTTTTAATGTTTGTATTTTGGCTTTAGGACTTTGGAAGTCGTCTATTATATTATCAGCGTTATCTAACTGCTGGGCCATAATTTGCTGTTTTCATTCCTGAAGGAGTGAACTTAAGCGCTTAAAGATTTACGGCCGCGAACGCGCCTTGCGTTTAAAATTTTACGACCAGCTTTTGTCGCCATACGAGCACGAAAACCGTGACGGCGTTTTCTAACTAGATTAGATGGTTGAAATGTGCGCTTCATCGCTTCAACTCCGTTAAATTTAGATAGTGATCCCCAGATTCGTACTGAATAGATCTCGAAGCTCAGCTAATAAGCCGATCAAGCCGATAAGTCAAATCCATGTTAAGAATTAATTTCAATTTTTTTTTTAAACGATTTTTTTTATTTAAAAGATGTTATAGATCTGATTTTTCATAGTTTTGGGCTATATTTTTAATAGTGATCTATAGTGTTTTCTAAAGAGGCCCAAACAGTTGAATAAATTTAGTAGATATTTATGAAAAAATTTATTCCAATCATGCTAATTGCTTTGGTCTTTTTACCAGCGTTTCTTTGGAGTGCTCAAAATATCACATTTGAAGACTTCATCTCAAACCGAGATCAAATCCTAATGTTTCGCAATAGTAATTTTTTTATGGCAGTAGTGACTTTCTTACTAATTTATATTTCGGTAGTCACCTTTTCTATTCCTGGGGCCACGGTTCTTTCTATAACCGGAGGATTTCTATTTGGCCTCAAAGTAGGTTTAATTTTAAATATTGTGTCTGCTACTCTGGGTGCCACACTTCTATTTTTAGCTGTTAGGTTAGGCTTCAAAAATTTTTTTAGGAGGTTCGAAAAAAGTTCTGTTAGGTTCAGTATTTTAGTTGAACAGCTTAAAGTTAATGAAGTGAATATTCTTTTACTTCTGCGATTAATGCCTGTTGTTCCCTTTTTTATTGCTAATATTTTGCCTGCGATCGCAGGTGTCAGTTTAAAAAACTTTTTGTGGACAACATTTTTTGGAATTATTCCAGGAGGATTTGTTTTTGCGTTTATTGGTTCTAATGCTGGTAAATTCTTTGATCGAGGTGAGGCTCCTGACTTAACAATTTTTTGGTCTTTGGAATTTCTGGGTCCATTAATATGCCTGATAATTCTTGTCGCATTTCCAATGTTTGTCAGGATTGCAAGATACAACCATGACTAAAAAAATTAAAACAGATTTGTTAGTAATAGGAGCTGGAGCTGGAGGTTTATCAGTTGCCGCTGGCGCTGCTCAACTTGGGATTAAGGTAATATTGCTCGAGGGTGATAAGATGGGTGGTGACTGCCTCAATTATGGCTGCGTTCCTTCCAAAGCTTTAATTTCCTCTAGTAGCCAGAAAAAGCCAAAGCAGTTTGGTGAGGCTATGAGTTTTGTAAAGGAAGCAATTAAGGAAATTGAACCTCACGATAGTGAAGAAAGGTTTCGCTCTTTAGGAGTGAATGTCATCCGAGAGTATGGACGTTTTGTGGATGAAAGAACGGTGGCTGCTGGAGATTATGAAATTCAGTCTCGCCGCATAGTAATAGCCACAGGTGTTCACACACCAGTTCCCGAAATCAACGGATTATCGGACGTTCATTATTACACAAATCAATCTATCTTTGATTTAGAACAGAAGCCTGAACACTTGCTTATTTTGGGCGGTGGCCCTGTCGGTGTTGAGCTAGCGCAAGCTTTTACTCGACTTGGAATAAAAGTAACAGTTTTTGAAAAACAAAAGATATTGTCAAACTTTAATCGTGAGCAAGTCGAACTTCTAAGAAGCAACTTAGAACATGATGGGGTCAATTTGAAAGAAGAAGCTTCCATTAAAGACATTTCTCAAGTTGGCAATAAATTAACTATTCAGCTTGAAAATAGTGACAAAATAACGGGTAGTCATCTTCTAGTCGCGACAGGAAAAAAGCCAAATTTACAAAATCTCAACTTGCAGGCAGCTGGAATAAATTTTTCAAACATCGGAATTGAAACGGATCAATATCTCCGCACAAATAATAAAAAAATTTATGCAATCGGTGATGTTGCCCAATTTGAAAACTTTACGAACGTAGCAAATTATCATGCTGGAATAGTTCTAAAGTCAATTACCA
>ENA-ORDR01001298-ORDR01001298.1-marine-metagenome-genome-assembly--contig:-NODE-1298-length-11777-cov-3.696410_pt1 | contig 11777 bp, 9 predicted proteins | sample MGYA00240993_ERZ508538 | MGnify/ENA primary metagenome ERZ508538 (study PRJEB26207, sample SAMN05421999) | marine metagenome | isolation source: Monterey Bay, California, USA | place: USA:Monterey Bay...
TTCCATTGCTTTTTCGAGAGGCAAATCTTCGACAGCGGCGTCGAGACTACCATTGCACTTTTGGACACCCAGGGCTTTGATTATCAGCTTTGAGGTCCATGGCTTTGGCATTCTTACAACTCCTTCCTTACGAACGTAGGCAACCTAGCGACCAAACTCCCCTATTTAATCGCGCCGCGTCAAATGTTACTCTGCTCATGAACAAATTTTTCCTTCCTCTATGTCAAAACATTGTACCACTTGTCTTAATATGAAAAATGATTAGGCAAGGATATGTCGCCCTTTACACGTATTGCAAGTATCTTCATGGTTGCCATGCTCTTTACTCTCATTCCATCAATTGATGCAAACTCTACTGGTAAAATCGGCCAAAGCAGTAGTGGTTGTACATGCCACCAAACAGATGCAATGATCATGCCCTCATTTACTGGGCTACCTTCCCAATACACTCCAGGAGCCACATACTCACTAACATGGACTGGAAGCGGTATGTCCTCCAACGGCCAAGGTGGATTCAATCTTGATGCCTCAGCAGGCACATGGTCTAACCTTGGTAATCGAGTGAAGGCCGTCAATGGAGAACTCACTCACAGCAACGATGGTCAACGCTCATGGACTGCTGATTGGACTGCTCCTGCAGTCGGGACAGGCGATGTTACATTCAAGATTGCAGTTCTCTACGCAAACGCAAATTCTCAGAACTCGGGCGATAACTGGGGAATCGATCAAATTCCTGTCCCTGAAGGAGCACCAGCACCAAACACTCCGCCAAGTGTATCAAACCTCGCATTGACACCGAATGGAGATGTCGCAACTTCTCAATCCTTTACAGTAACGTACACGTTCAACGACAACGATGGTGACCAGGAAGGTCCCACACAGGTTCGTTGGTTTATTGATGGAAACCCAGCTCCTGCTCACGACGATGCAAAGACAATCACGGGCTCTTCAACCTCTGTTGGTGAAACATGGACCGTAGAAGTTACTCCTCATGACGGTACTGAACTCGGACCGATAGCACAGTGTCCAGATGAAGCCTTGATTATCGATGCGGACTCGGACAATGATGGAACCCCTGATGGGCAAGATGCATTCCCAAACGATCCAACTGAGACAGCAGATTCTGACAACGATGGTACTGGAGACAATGCTGACGCATTCCCGAACGACTCAACTGAAACCGTCGATTCCGACGGTGATGGTACTGGAGACAACGCTGACGCATTCCCAAACGATTCTACTGAGACAGTCGACACTGACGGCGATGGCACTGGAGACAACGCTGATGCATTCCCAACAGACTCTGCTGAAGTTGCTGATTCTGATGGCGATACTGTCGGAGATAATGCTGACGCATTCCCGAACGACCCAACTGAAACAACAGATACTGATGGCGATACTGTCGGCGACAATGCTGACGTATTCCCCAATGATGCTACTGAATCAGTAGATGCCGATGAGGATGGAGTTGGTGATAACGGAGACTGGGCTCCAAATGACCCATCTGAATCTGCTGACACGGATGGAGACGATGTTGGTGATAACGCTGACTTGTTCCCAACAGATGCAACCGAATCGAGTGATGCTGACCAAGATATGATTGGAGATAACGCAGATACTGATGACGATAATGATGGTCTGTTGGATACTGAAGAAGCAATCCTTGGTACCGATCCTTTCGATGAAGACACCGATGGTGATGAAGTAAATGACAAGGAAGATGCATTGCCACTCGATGCGAGTGAAACACTCGACTTCGACCAAGATGGTACAGGAGACAACGCTGATACTGACGATGACAACGATGGTTTGAGTGACGTTGACGAACTCAAGGAAGGTACAGATCGTTTCGATGCTGATTCTGATGATGATACAGTCATGGATGGTGCTGATGCATTCCCAATGGATGCTACTGAAACTACCGATTCCGATTCCGACGGTGTTGGAGACAATGCTGACGTCTTCCCGAACGATGCAAACGAAACAATGGATACTGATGCAGATGGTGTTGGAGACAATGCTGACGCATTCCCAGAGGATGCTGATGAAACCATGGACAGTGACGGCGATGGTGTTGGAGACAATGAACAAAAGGCACAAGAAGATGAAGACGCTGCTCAAATGCAATTGATGATCATCATCGGTGTTGGGTTGGTACTCGCAGTTCTCGGTGCGGTCTTGTTCATGCGCCGAAATGGTGGTGACGAATCTGATGCAAAGGAGACCGTACCGTTGCCAGTAGCGGAACCACTTGCTTCCACTCAACCACTGTACCCTACTCAAAGCCCTCAACCAGTTCAACCAGTGGTTGTGGAACCAACCGTTGAAAATCAGTGGACCGATGAAGCGGGCCACACATGGCGACAAATGAGCGATGGTTCCAACCTTTGGTGGAATGGAAGCGATTGGCAAAAGGTATAGTATTCACCTGATTAAATCTAAAAGAGGCCCTCTCTTAGTAGCCTCATGGCCATTATACAACTCCAAGGGTTAAGCCGACATTATGGTGAAGGTGAAACACTCGTCAAAGCATTAGACGAAGTCTCCATCGACATTGAGCAAGGTGAAATCGTCGCTCTTCTTGGCCCGTCTGGATCTGGAAAAACAACCCTCTTGAATACAATAGCAGCTCTCGACATACCTACGGAAGGCAAGTACAATTTCGATGGAGAAGATGTACCGCTTGGACATGTAGAGAAAATGACGACATTCCGTCGAGAAAATATTGGTTATATTTTCCAATTCTTCAACCTCTTAGGAGATCTTACAGCGCTTGAAAATGTCCTTTTAGTACAAGATTTAGCGGGTTCAAGAGATAAGAAAAAAGCCCTTGAGTTGCTTGATGCAGTTGGTCTCAAGGGACTCGAAAACAGATTTCCTTCACAAATGTCAGGTGGACAACGACAACGCGTCGCAATAGCTCGTTCGCTCGCCAAAAGCCCTCGTATTATCCTCGGTGATGAGTTAACAGGAAATCTCGATACTGAAACATCAACGATGGTAATGGAAGCCCTCATCAAAACCTGTAGAAAAGAGAAGATGACGACCATTTTTGTTACCCATGACCAATCATTGACACGGTTTGCTACTCGAATCATCCGACTCGATAGTGGAAAGGTTGTCGATGATGAAAAAGGTGGATTGAAGAGTATTGTCAATACCACTAAGTTCGTTGCTGAATCAGTCGTCGACGAAGCCGTTGGTAGTGCGAAGAAACTGACTTCGAAAATCAAAGATTTTGCAAAATCAATCGTGGAGTGATTTAGTGAATACTCTGCTTCTTCGTCGTTTGTCTCGCAGTCTAATGCGGACAAAATTACGAGTTCTAACAGTTGTTCTGCTCATCACCCTTTCCGTGTATGCCGGTATTGTCTTTTCTGAACATTCTCGTAATGCTGACAACGTGTACGAGGATTTCTATGATGAAACAAACTTCTCAGATCTAATCGTAACGACCTATGAAATCGATACTCGTGAAAACATATCGACAATTTGTGACGCTTTTGACAACGAGGCCTGTGAAACAAGCCTTGTCCTGTCAGGTCAAGCAAATAGGATGGTTGATTCTGACAATCCCGAGTGGTTGATTTCGACATTTTATGGTCTTGAGAATGGTACTGTCAATTCAATTTGGGCCGTTGAAGGTTCAATAACTCCAGGTGAAGGAGAGATTGTTATCGATGCTCATTTCGCTAATGATGAAGATATTGAGATGAAGATTGGCGATTCAATTGAAGTGATTGTGGGAGAAGGCGGTTTCCAAACATTGGAAGTTGTTGGCTTTGCAAATAGTCCACTCGAACTCTTCTATGCCGAGCCGGGATCAATTCTACCTCAAACCTCAACATTCGTTGTGGGCTACCTTGATGTTGAATATCTCGCAACAATTTCTGGAAACACACCCGATGCAAGGAATAGCTTGGGCCTTGACCTTCAAGGAACTCCGGATTTTGATTTGTCCGATACTGAAGAAAATGAGGGAGAGGAACTGCAGTCGTTAAAGGACAACATTTCTGCATTTATGACTGAAGCAGGATTCAATGGGACTGTCGCAGATCGTGGTGAATTGAGCGCGGAACTTCTTCGATTAGACAAAGAAGGAATTGAGAATTCAACACCGTTTATTTTGGGAGTGCTTCTCTTCATTAGTGGTCTTGTTATCGCTGTATCTCTTGATCGATTGATACGCACTCAGGCCCGAGAAATCGCAGTCTTGAGAACAATTGGAGCCTCAACAAAGGACATCATGACTGGATATCTTTTGATTCCACTTGTGCTTGGAATCCCAGGAGTTCTAGTCGGCGTTTTTCTTGCTATGTCTTCGATTGGTTCCGAAGGGTTCACATCATTCTATTTCTCATTCCTTGGAATTCCAGTGGTTGAAACACATCACTATCCAGATATCATCTTGACAATCAGCCTCTCTGCTTTAGCTATTATTTTCCTCTTTGGAATTCGCCCAGCATGGAAAGCGGCTCGATTGCAACCAATGGAAATTTTGGGCCAAGGGACACAACGAACACCAAACAAACTCATCTCTTCTCTGACATCCAAACTCCCCCCTGGAATTGGCTTGGGTCTTCGATCGACCTTCAGAAAACCCGCTCGTTTACTTGTCACGCTCCTCGCCTTGTCGTTAGCAATGGTCATTCTTGGCGGGACAATGATGTTCATTTCAGGCTTCACAGGAGCCTTCAACGAAGCAGTTGATGAACAAGAAAACTGGGAATATCAAATCGCAACATATCCTTCAAACGTTGACAATATCACCCAATGGGCTGAAAATAATACTGTTTCATTTGAATTAACATTGACAACTCAGGCAACGCTTTATGATTCGAATAATGTGTTGACGCTCAAAGGATACGATTTGGTTTCCCAAAGCGATGATGCTATGCATCGATTGAATCTTCTTGAAGGGAAACTCCCTGTTCAAGGTAAAGCAATTCCAGAAGTGATTCTTGATGAAGGATCTGCTGAGCTTAAATCGTACTCAGTCGGTGATACCTTGATCATTGATTTTGAGGGGGTTCAGCATGAACTTGAAATTGTTGGAATTGCTCGAGAACTTACGCGTTCAGTCCATTTCCATCGAGTAGATCTCACACCGATTGTCGACGTAGAGGCGAATGGAGCATTGGTTGTTCTTTCAGAAGATGGCAATATTGAAGACATTCGATTCTCAACAATATCAATTATCGAAAAAGAAGCAATGGTCGAAAGTTTTACTGAATTAATCGACCAACAAAAAAGTGCAATGCAAGCTGTTTACGTCCTTGGTGGACTCATGGCCATAGCGATTCTTTTCAATACACTCTTGATCAATCTAAGCGAGCGGGATGCAGAACTTGCAACATTGAGGGTCTTGGGTGCTAGTCGTACTCGATTAGCGGTGATTCTGACTGTCGAACACACGTTCATTGGACTGGTTGGAGGATTAGCCGGGGCTCTTGCAAGTATCGCATACTATGCAGCCATGTCAAACGCATTCTCAACGTGGGCGTTCCATATTCCAGTTATTATCAACACGGCTGTATTCTTACAAATCATTGGATTTGTTCTTGTTGCAGCGTTATTGACGACGCCCGTTGGTATCTTGCGGATTGGTAGAATGAATTTGCTTGAAGTCGTTGCAAGACACGAACGATGAAAACGTTTGAAAACGCCATCTTTCAGGATGCATCATGGCCAATAGGGTGTTTAGAAGAGCCTCAATAATGGTGGTTTTTACAATCATCTTTCTGATCTTCTTCAACAGTACGGGCACGAATTGGGAACGCGTCAATGCTGCAACCTTTGAACAATCGATTATGGACAATCCTGACGCTCTTCTCCTCGATGTTCGAACAACAGCTGAATGGGAACAGGATGGGCATCTCGAGGGAGCTGTTCTGATTCCGCACTCGGACCTAGAAGACCGATCGGATGAGTTACCAGACGACAAGGAAGAACTCATTCTCCTGTATTGTCGTAGCGGAAATCGCTCCCAAGAAGCTGCTGAAACCCTTATCGATTTAGGTTATACAAATATCATCGAACTTGCAACAGGTATCAATGGATGGAAAGATGCTGACAAGCCCGTACTCTATGGTGAGTGAAATGTGGTCGTTCATCAAGTCCATCTTCTCCTCAGGACCTTCTTTGTCTGAATTACTTTCCGAGGATTACATCGTTATCGATGTTCGCACTCCTGGTGAATTCAAATCTGGACATGTACAAGGTTCGAAAAACATTCCATTGAATCAAATAAAGAGTAAGATCCCGAGTCTGAAGAAACAAAAGAAAAGAGTCATTCTTTGTTGTGCAAGTGGCATGCGTAGTGGTCGTGCAACCAAGATTCTACGTTCAGAAGACCTCGATGCACACAACGGTGGATCTTGGCAAACTGTTGCTTCTGCAGTAAAGTGAAATTGTGAAGATAAGCATCAATCGATGTATCGATTGAGACGGTTTTGGAGGCGATCCATACCGCCACCAGCCCATTGCTTCTTCAATTCGCCATCGACATAGATTGCATTGAATGGCAACACATCGACGCCAGAGACCCAATCATGGGCGATTTTAAATCGACCGAATCCCGGTTGATTGAGGAGAATCTTACCAATTCGCACACCTTCTGGAATGTCAAAGGATTGAAGCTCCTCTGTCCATTCTTCACATGCAACACAGTCGGTTTTTCCGAGCATAAGCACAGCGATAGGAGAAGAGAGAAACTCTTCCCAATCCTTCGGACCGAGAATTTCCATCATATCACCTAATCAGGCTGCGTAGTCGTCGCCCTTGGTCCAGTTAGCACCACATAGGCCACCAGCTTGCTCGGCTTGACATGTACGTAGAACTTCACTTGGTGAACGTCCTGCATCCATTCCATTGATTGAGTACATTCGAACAACTCCTTCTGGATCGACAAGAACAGTTCCACGGAATCCACAGCCGAGAGCCTTGTTCATCATGTTGAAGTCCTTTGTGACACGGTGAGTTGTGTCTCCAATAACTGGGTGGGTGATTCCGCCAGGGAAGATTGTTTCATCAGCGAACCATGCCTTGTGGCTATGGTAAGAATCAGTTGAACATCCAATGACTGTGATGCCATCGTCTTGGAAATCTTCCTTCAATGCTTCAAATCCAACGATTTCTGTTGGGCAGATGAATGTGAAATCGAACGGATACCAGTACATGAGGTACCACTTGCCAGTCATGTCATCGCTTGACAAGACTTTCTTTTCTCCGTTATCGTATACAGTTGCGCTCCATTCTGGAGCAGGTTTGCTAATCATATTACCCATTGGTATTCCTCAATTCAACCGAGGAGGAACCCCAATAAGAATGTGTGGTTTCATCTCCTAGACAGTCGAACTCAGTTTACGAGTCATGTTAGGGCCCTTGACGCCTTTTTATCAATTGATAATTTCCCATCCCTAATTTATTATCGACGAGATTCATTTAAGAATCCCTTGTCACTGGGAATGTTATGAATCGACGTACTTCCCAAGGTCAACGCAAGATGAAAATGCCAAACCTCTTGCGACGCAAGCCAAAGAAGAAGGTCGTTGAGCAGCCAAAGGAAGAGGTTGCTGATGCTTCTTGTCAAACTCAAGGCTGCGGCTGCGGTAACTGATTATTGGGCAACAATCGATTGGTCTCATCTGGATCGATCATCACTGCAACGAGAATGACGAACGTCTCAAGCAATCCTGCGATAAGGAACAGCGTAGGATAATCAAATCGTGTTGCTAACGAGTCGGTTAACTGATAACCTATTATTGCAGAGAGATTCATCATTGCCATGTATCCAGTAAACTGGGTACCTCCAACTTTACCCCATGTTATCCTCATCATCAGCGAGTATGTATTAATTGCAACCATAGCCCATGCGATGGTGTGTAAACACCATATTGACATCATGAACAATTCACTGCCCCACATGAACTCAGTTACCCCCCACACTGAATTGAGAAGTGCTGCAGCAAGAGCTGAATAAATGATGACTAATTTACCGCCATAGCGTTTCCCGAGTTGACCGCCAATCATGTAACCGACCATTGTAACGACGAGGATTAAACCGCCTTTTGTAGCATTGAATTGTTCTTCAGACCAACCTAATTCTCGAACAAACAATAACGGCAAGACTGGAATGAGGAAGAATGAGAGCGACATAACGAGGCTCAATCCAATTCCAAGTTGAGCAGAACGAAGCGTAAACGCTGTTTTCACATCTGAAATGATGTCTTTGATGTCTCTCTTTTCTTCAATATCTTCAACGAGTTGAACGTCTGAATCTTCGCTCCAGGGGAATCTTTTCTCGCCTGGACGTTCGGTCATGAATAATGGTACAAGCATGATGATAATGAGTATCGGAATTTGCAAGAATATGGCTCCTTTTATTCCAACAAAGCCGATGATTGTACCCAGTCCTGCTCCTCCAATGATTCCACCAACTGCTTTTGCAGTGAACATGTAACTGTTGACTTTTTCGAGTTCATGAGGCTTGAGAACATCAACTGCTAAAGCGTCTGTACTCACATCTTGAAGCGATGTGAAAATATTGTACACAAGGAACATCGATGCGATGAGCGTCAAATCGCTGGTCGGATCTGGAATGAGAAGCATCGCTGAGAGTGAAATAATCATTCCAATTTGTGCAATAAGAACCCATGGCCTTCTTCTTCCCATCTTCGGATATTGGAACCGATCGATAACAGGCCCCCACAAAAATTTGAGAGACCATGGAAGAGTTCCCAGCGTGAGCAGTAACGCAAGTTCGCCTGCTCCGACACCTTCCCCGGCTAGGAATGTAACAAATGTGACTGTAATGAAACCCCATGGAATTCCCTGAGCAACGTACAAGGCGCACAATGTCAAGACTCGGGCTCGATAACTGTCTTCCAATGTGTTCCCTTCTGGAGGATTTTCTACAACTTCAGCATCCATAGATTCCTCTTCGAGAACAACTCCTAACTGGAAACGGTCGCTCCTTAGCGTAACGAATCCAACGAACAGAATGATGCCAATGATCCAAGGTGAAAATAAGAGGACTGTAATCTCCCCTTCCCCAACTGAAAGGGCTACTGAATCATCTTCTTCAACAGGTTGATTTGGATTTATTGCGCCTGGATCAGACGAATTCAGAATTGGAAAGAGCCCCTCTACGGTCAAACCGTCTGTGTTATCCGAGTAGTACATGCGGAATTTCGGATCACATCCACCAATGATTTTGCTAGGGTCTAGGCATTCAAGCGTTGTTGGCCCTGGCTTGTTGAATTGGACTTGCAAGACTGGAAGTGATCCCTCTTCCCAATAGGACATATTTTCTGAGAGTTCAATTTCCCAGTTGATTTGCTCATTTGAAAAAGTTGGGACGATAAATTCTTTTTGAGCAAGAAGTTCAGAATCTTTACTGAACGAGAGGACGAGATCATCTCCACTGTTTTCTGTTGACTGAATCAAAAAGCCAAGACGTAGAGAGATGCTTCCTTCAGAATTGAGAAACATTTCTTGTGAAAGAGGTTCGCTCAGAGAGCAAGAGAAATCGATGTTTTCGGTTTCCTCAAATTCACCAAAGCCGAACTCTGTTGTCTCATCTGATGAAAAATGAGTGAAGCAAGTTCCACTTGCGAGAGAAGCATCTCCCCAAAGATACAATGTATCGTTTTCTGGACTTGGTTGTTGGTCATCAGCAGCCTGTCCTGATGCTACAGATGTGAATAGAGTTGCGAGCAAAAGAATGCAAAATCCGAAACAAATTGAACGACTTTTCAACTGAATTCCAATACCCCCTTACGAATCCCTTCCGTTGGTACTATGAAAAATTTCAGTGAATCCGTGAAGATTCGACGTCTTGAAGTCATTCTTCTTCGCTCAGTGTTTGTTCTTCTGAAACGAAGCGTTGAATGTTCACCATTGCCAAACTCGCAAGCAAGAAAAGTGGAATCATAAAGCCGACAAAGGCGCTTTCTTTCAGCCAAGGAGGTGATGGAATCTCAACATCCCTCCACCATCGAGTATCAGGGTTTTCTCCGCCGAGAACAAAGGATTCTCCGATGTATGGGGTTGAAACTGTTTGATTCAAAAGTTCTCCAGCAGCTGTAACTCGCTCAAGAGGAGCATCCCATTTGTGAAGAGCAAGAACATACTTGGTATTGTGAATAGGAAGGATCGTTGATGCGTTAAGATCAATCGATGCTTGAACCGATTGTTCAGGGAACATGTGTATGGTTGACCACGCTTCGTTGTATTGTCCAGCCTCAATGATTGCAATATCAAATGGGCCGTACTTGTCTCCAATTTCTGCAAATTCGCTGGAATAGCCACCATCTCCGCTGAAGAATATCTTGTGCCCATTGAAATCCAGAACCCAAGAGCCCCACAATGTATTATCACCGGAAACTCCGCGACCACTGAAATGTTGAGATGGCGTTAGTGCTATGAAGAATTCAGATGAAATATTGTGTTCATCGTACCAATCGAATTCTAAGACATCGTCTGATGGAATATCCCATGTAGTCAAATGTGATTTGACACCGAGTGGGACGAAGAATTCTGCTCCTTCAAGAGATTGAATCGTCTTCATATCCAAGTGATCATAGTGATCATGAGAGATGAATACATAATCTACTGAAGGTAAATCCTCGAGGTCGTATGTGTGCTCATATGCAAAGGGAGACGGCCCGAAAATAAGTGGATCGAGGCCTTCATCACCAAGAACGGGATCCAAGAGAATCGTTGTGTTGTGCGACTGGATAAGAATGGTTGAATGTCCAAACCATGTCACACTCACATCGGATTCATTCAATGACATGTTCTGATATTCCTTTGTTGGTAAAACAACATCTGGGTCTCGGTCATCATCACCGACCATGTAGTCCAAAAGTGTACCAAAAAAGGAGCCGGTTGATACGCTTGTTTCGTTCAAATTATTGAATTTCCCATCGTAGTAGTGCGGTGAATCAAACGACCCTGGATCGCCTCCAACTTGGGGTGAGAGGTTGAGGAAAGCGGTTGCGGAAAGAAGAATGATGACAACAAAAAAGAGAACCATTGAAGAGAATATTTTCGCTTTTCGTTTGAAACTTGGAGCAGATATGTCTGTTTCTTTTTTGGTAAAAACTGAAGTTCTGCACAACAAATTGATGCTTCCTCGAACGAGAAGAACCAGAACGATGAAGAAATTTAGAGATTGCAAATCGTTGCGGTAAAACCACAACATCATTGTAAGAAGTAAGAGAACCTTTCCTGAAGACTTAATTCTTGTATGATATTCATCAAGATTCATGTGTTCACCAAAGAATCGTTTAGATCGTCAAAGGTTGTTCAAACAATACGGTCGATGACACGTACGTGATCTCCACGCATGTTGAGCGTCATTGGAATCGGTTGTTCGTAGAGTTCCATGCTGACTTCTTCCTTGGTCTCTGAAACGCTTGTTACACGAGCCTTCTCGCCCTTGAATGCACCAGAAACAATTTCGACGATGCAACCAACTTCGATTCCAGCGGTTACAGCCTTTGGTTCCAAGTATGGCAATATATCCAACAACGGAGCTTCACCAGGAAGAACGGTCTTAGCATTCTTGAGAGGTGTTTGTGTGATTCCTCTTCGAGCACTTGGATCACGGCCACCAGAGCGGCCAATCAACTTCTCGACGTGGTGAAGTGCACTTGATTCAACAAAGAGGTATCCTCGCATGTTGTTCGGGTGAAGAACAGAGAAAATTTCTCCTTGGAGAGAAGTTAGAGAACCGCTTCCGTGCAGACGAGCATACATTTCGTCTGCAACAC
>ENA-ORDR01001306-ORDR01001306.1-marine-metagenome-genome-assembly--contig:-NODE-1306-length-11728-cov-3.624324_pt1 | contig 11728 bp, 10 predicted proteins | sample MGYA00240993_ERZ508538 | MGnify/ENA primary metagenome ERZ508538 (study PRJEB26207, sample SAMN05421999) | marine metagenome | isolation source: Monterey Bay, California, USA | place: USA:Monterey Bay...
GAACTGAGGGCTTGTTCATCCATCTCACCTTGCTTCGCAAGGTGAGGCATTTGGTATGAAGCCTCGTCTGTTCTGATTAAGTCCGCGCAAGAGAGTTCAAAGACTCTAAGAGTAAGGCTCGGATGATGTCGAGCGACCCTGTGCTTACGGACCTTCAAGCCCGTGAGATTCAGGAGCAATTGTTCGCAACATATCGACAACAAACCAATCGCCAAGTTCCCGTTCACCTACCGAGGAAAGACTTCTGGGTTATGGTCAAGCGACTACTGACAACACTTGACGTTCAAATTCACAACATGATTCGTCAGCATGGTGCTGACTTGAGAGTACAGAACGAACAGAAGCGTCAAGCAAACGTTCGACATATCGCCTCAGAGTTAGCTCGCCGACGATTGGTTGCTATGATGCAGCATGCGGCTTCACAGTCGCTACGTATGGCAACAAGTGTAACCGATAATGCAACTGTTTTGCCTCCATTGGATTGGCAAAAAACAGATGTGAATGAGCGTCAATTATACAGTGCAATTCAAACTGAGATGGATCGATTCAAGAAGTCCATTGGATGGCAAGAGATGCAAGATGGACTTCGTGGAGAAATGGAGTTTGCAACGCCGACGCATAAGCCAGGTACGATGCAATTAGGAGACTTTACTGAAAAACCGATTACGAATCAACCTCCACCGGACTTGGTCTTTGAAGATCAGCGACCGGAACCAGTCGATACAATGGATATCGACGAAGAAGATCGAATTGCTGCATTGGAATGGGATTCGATGGAACCAGTACCAATACCAGAGCATATTGAGGAACCCATGAGTCCACCAGCACCACTTCCCCAGGCGCCATCGAGCGAGGGTAGGCATGGTGCAGCCATGGAACTCGCCCCATCAGCAACATCGGCAATTACTGATGATTGGATGGACGATTCTCCAAAGGAAGAAGAGAAAGCCGTCGAGACGACTCCTCTTATTCGAATTCGAATTCTTACTTCATTCGATGAAGCGATTGCAACAGCAGACGGATCTGAGTTGATGCTCCAAGCAGGAGATGTTCACAACTTAGAGACCGGTATGGCTCAATGGCTCATCGATTCAGGTGCTGCAGAAGCTGCACCTTTGTAATCAACACCTCTTGAGGAATCAAGAAAGCAATATCTGCTTAGCAAAGCCCTTGAAGATTCAAGATGGCATAGCCTGTTTAGAACAGAACAAGGTTTCAGAGAAACGTTCTACTTCAGTTGACAGTGCGCATCGATAACTCGATGGTTACTGAGTCAGGAATGTCGATCTTTGCGACTTGTCGCAGAGAGGTTTCATCCTTACCGGAGTTGATGTGCATTTCCAACAAACGCTTGTGAACACGAAGTTCCCAGTGGTCGTAGGTTTCGCTTCCTTCACCATCAGGTGCACGTCGGACAGGAACGACCAGACGGCGTGTTGGTAGAGGAATTGGACCTCGAAGCTTGGTATCGCTTTGATCGCAGATTGCACGAATGTGGCTTGCTACACGATCAATGTCGGAGTGGTTGTTTCCGGTTAGTTTGATGACTGTAACGGCTGCCATAATTCACACATCCTGTTCAAGTTTCATTGAGTATTGGAACTCACTTCTTCTCAATCTTGAGACAAACACCAGCAGCGACAGTCTTACCCATGTCACGAATAGCGAATCGGGACAATTCAGGGAAGGTGTCCATTTGCTCGATAGCAAAAGGCTTGGTTGGTTGGAAACGGATCAAACATGCATCGCCGTTCTTGAGGAACGATGGGTTAGCTTCCTTACCTGCCTTGTTGGTCTTTTCAAGAAGTTCTTGGAACTTGATTGCAACTTGAGCGGTGTGTGCGTGGAAAACCGGGGTGTATCCGACGGAAACAGCCTTTGGAATGTCCATAAGTTGGATTTGACCGACGAAGGTTTCGTCGTGACGAACGAATGTTGGTTCGCTGTCAGTGTATCCAGCAACGTCACCACGGCGGATTTCGTCAGCAGCAAGGCCACGGACGTTGAAACCGACGTTGTCACCAGGCTCAGCCTTGGTAACGATTGTGTGGTGCATTTCAATTGACTTGACTTCAGCAGACTTCTGAGATGGGTTGAAGACAACTGTCTTTCCACTGTTCAGAGTACCTGTTTCAATCTTACCGACTGGGACAGTTCCGATACCAGAGATCTTGTAGACATCTTGGATAGGAAGTCGAAGTGGCTTGTCAAGAGGCTTGCTTGGCATTGCAGCAGCGTCGATTGCTTCGAAGAGAGTTGGTCCATTGTACCATGGAGTGTTCTCGCTCTTCTTGTAAACGTTGTCGCCCTTCAATGAAGAAGCAGGAATCATTGGGATCTTGTCGAGTTGACTGCCAAATCCAGCCATCTTGAGAAGAGTTGAAACTTCGTCAACAGCTGCCTTGTACTTGTCTTCTGACCAGTCAACACCAGAGATGTCCATCTTGTTTACGTGGACAATCAGTTCCTTGACACCAAGAACCTTTGCGAGGAAAGCGTGTTCCTTGGTTTGTGCGTTAACACCGTCGTTAGCAGCACAGAGTAGAACTGCTGTGTCTGCTTGGGAAGCTCCAGTAATCATGTTCTTTACGAAATCACGGTGACCAGGTGCGTCAATGATAGTCCAGTAGTACTTAGGAGTAAAGAACTCCTTGTGAGCGACGTCGATGGTAATTCCACGTTCTCGCTCTTCCTTTAGACCGTCCATAACATATGCAAGTCCGAATCCGGCCTTACCTGCTTCTGCGGCGAGTTTTTCGTTCTTCTCGATAACGTGTTCTTCGATGTGACCGGAGTCAAGAAGAAGACGACCAACAGTGGTCGACTTTCCGTGATCAACGTGACCGACGAAGACGATGTTACGATGTGGCTTGTTCTTATCTTCCCATTGTGATGGCATAATAATTGCTCCTTAGCGACTCTTGCGACAAACCTCCCCTATTTCAAAGAGTCGGTGATATTCAACTGGCTATTTCTTTCGAAAAATGTGTGCTGCGGCGCGGTTATCACTTGTAAACGAGCCTCAAAAAGAAGGAATCAACTTGTTGTTCCGCTGCCTCATTGTTTGTGATCTTGATCTCCCATTCCCCTTCACCGTAACAACAATCTAGATCTTCATCGTTGAAAATGTACGATGATAGCGTCATCGTTACACAGTACATGTCTGAATCGCAATCATCCCCATCTCGTGACTCATACCCGGAATCTTCTGATTCGGTGGTGTTTGAAGCTTCATCACCCTCTTCGTTGTAGGCAAAGAGGTCAAGTTTTCCGGTACAATCTCCTGCAAAGCAAGGCTCATCGTTTTGTGGATACATCAAGTCACCAACGACCTTCTTGACAGTGTTATCGGTATCAGTATTATAGTTCGCTAGGAAATCATAGGCAATTTGAGTCGGTGCTTGTGCTCGTCGCCCTCCAATAGGGAAATCGAGCCAAGATGCTCCGTAAGAGATGTGGATTTTCATCGTATCAGAATCGCTGAGGCCTTTTCCGTTGGTGATGGTTAAGCCGACCTCATAATCTCCATGGCGGAGGTCTTTCCATTCCACGGTTTCTCCTTCGAGATCGTTATCGTTCTCTGAATCTCCATCGCCATCGGCGTCGTAAGTTAAGTCCAGATCCCAGTAATACTTTGAGATGTAATCATCGTTTGAGCCAGAACTTGACTCACTCGCATCCAGTTGGACTGTGGTTTCGCCGTCAGCATCTCGATCCGATTGTGACTTATCCAAATCACAAATCCAGATGTGGATGTAGTTGCCAGTACTGACGTCTTCACCCATGCAGTCTTCCTCAGAGGACTCTGGAGTAATCTCTGCGGTAGGAGGGAGCGCTGTTGCGTCGACAATTGTCAACTCCTTGCTTGTACTCTGGCTATTGGTACCATCGCTAACTGTCAGAGTAACCGTGTAAGTTCCAGTCTCTGGGTATTTGTAATCAGATGTACGTCCTGTGGCATCAATTGAATTGTCTGAATCAAAGTCCCACTTGTAGGTTAATGCAATACCCTTCGGCAGAGAATCACCTGCATCAAAGTCAATGGTTTGTCCTGCGCGGATGTTTGTGGCAGGGGAATAAGAGAAGACTGCGACTACTTCGCCACTCGATTCGTCATCATCATTTCCAAAGCAGCCAGCAAGTCCACTGATCATCATCAAACCAGCGAGTAACGTTGCCTTCTTCCAAGCGCCCATACAATTGCCTGTATCTTGGCTATTTAGAAGCCTTTTGCGTTTTGTTCACCTAAAATGAGAACAATGAGGTCTGTCTGTTTCCTGCGAACAGTTCTTTTGCGTTCCAGCCAAATGCTTCAGTGATTCGACCTAAAGCAGCTGCTAATCGCTCAGCGTAGAATCTTCCATCGTAGCCTGGTATGCCGCCATCATCTTCTGATTCAATCCAAGGATGGACTTGCATCGGCCGGTTTGATGCGTTGGTAACGACGTAGGAAATCTTCATTCCTGGCGTAAATCCAAGGCCACGTTCGATCAATATCTTTGCAGCACGAACCTGAGCCATGCTTTCAGGTCGAGCATAATCCTTGGTGAAATCGACGACTCCGTTCGAATCAACTCTTCCTTTGCACGATTTTGCAAGGATCAATCGGCGAGCAGGAACTTCATGCTTCTTGACTGCAGCAACCGTTTCCAAGGCATGTTGAATCAATGCATCTCCGTCATCGGTCAATGCATACTGGAACGTCTGTTTCATCGCAGTTGTCAGATATTCAAACGAATCTGTCCGTTGCGTCTCATAGCCTCGAATCAACATTTCTTCATTGGGATAAACCACTTGACCAACGTATCGTTTCTTGGCTCCATGGCTAAAGAACACTGAAAGGCCTTTTTCGTATTCCAAAACAGCAGAATCTTTGCTGTATCGTTGTGCAACTTCAAGACCAAAGTCGATCATCGCTTGCTTTGCAGCCTCGTAGGCATCAATGGTTTCTTGGTCATCATCTTCGCGAAGTACGGAGGGTGAACCTTCAGCTACTGGTGAACGTACAAAGATGGAATCTGTATCTGAATAGACAACATGGTGCCCTTCTTCGTCCAGTTTCTGAATAATCGCCTTGATGTTGTGTCGGGCCCAAGCAGTAATCGAAGAGCCCAGATCCTTGTGTGTGAATCTGTAAAATCCAGAAGCGAAGACACCATAGAAAGAATTCATGAGAATCTTGACCGCATATTGCATTGCATCGTGAAACTCCTCTTTCTCTGCTTGCTCATCATTTCGTGCTTGCTTAAGCAGGGCTTTGTGTTCATCGCGTTGACTCATCAAATCCTCAAGAAGAGTTGGAACCAGTCCTTTACGATACGATGAACTCCAGAACTTTGCTTCGGTTGGTGAGGTGTGAATTTCATCATCGTCTCCTGGTTGTTCAGGATGGGAAGGATCGATGCGGGTCGTGTAACATACGTTATGACCGATCATGATGCTTGGATACATGCTCTTGAAATCGAGAACTGCAATCCAAGGATGGAGTCCTGCTTCCACGTCGTGAACGTAACCTCCAGTGATTTGACCTTCCTTGGCTTCTGCGCTTCCTGTTAGAGGAACGGCGACTTCTCGGCGGTCTGCTAAACGGACAACAAGGCTGTCCAGCAGTTGACTTGTGCTTCCATTCGATGCGGTTTCAAACGGTACTTTTGCTACAGCAGCAACCGCTTCTTTGCGTCGAATCGCTTGAATTGCATGGAGAATATCCAGAGGTAATGCAGCGTCTCGAACACAGTATTCCATGACTTCATCAGGACGATTGGCCCATTCAACATCCATATTGGATGCATCAATGTCCATCTTCTGTTTGTCCTCTTGGTCAGGGAAGAGCAATTGTGAGATGAACGAGAGCGTCTCTCGCTGCGGTTTGAGTGCTTGACGTGCTTGCCACCATGCATCGACAATGGCACGACCGCCTAGATTCCAAGCTCGATTGGATTGACGTCGAGGAAGAACACCTGTTCGACTTCGATTGCATTCTGTTTCCAGATGTGGTGTGCGTCCCCAACCAAGGAGGTTGCTTCTCGCCTTCCATTGCTTACGGCTGGTGTGGTGTTCCATACGCTCAACCATTCGAGGAAAATCGAAGTTATCGATGTTGTATCCTGTGATGATATCAGGATCTTCATCGCGAACCATCTTCGTCATCTGTTCCATAATCAAGTCTTCAGCGCCCCGATATTCGTAGGATCGGCGGTCACCCGTTGCCATGTCTTCAACCCAAACAGCTGCGCAGAGGATTGTATTGTGAGCAATACTCGTTTCTAAATCATAGGAGAGAACTCTCCAAGGAACAGGGAATGGTTCGCTCTGTTTCACGTTTTCAATCGATACTGCAACGGTTCGGTCGACAGAATAACGCCCGACTCCACCATGTTTCAACACGTTTGTTTTGTGCACATCATCTTCATCATCCCATTCCTTTGCATCGACAATATGGCCTTCTACAGCTAAATGCATACCGATATCATTGTCCAAGAACAATCGGTTAACAAAGGGAATGTCTCCTGAATAAATGGTCCATGATTGTTTGATCAATTCAGTCCGTAATGAAGGGACATTAAACGGTTGAATCGCTTCAACAGTCCAGATTGGTTTCTCACCTAAATCGGTCCATTTCCACACAGGACCTCGAACGTCAACAATGTCTGAGCGTTGTCGAAGGACTTCAATTCTGTGAAGTTCAGCATCGGTAATTGGATCCTCTCTGCTTCGCTTTCCTACAGTTGCAATCTCAAAGGTGGGACGAAGTCCAGAGACGAGAAGGCATATCGAAGCACCATCTTCGCAACGTCCGAACAACTCAATGGTCGTGTGAGGCGCATCGTTTTCGCCATGGGAATGGTAACGGCCGCTGACCACACCAAACCGACCTGACCATGCCTCCATAGTTATGCCTCGGGCTCAACCGTATTGAAACCGAGCCTTTGGCCAGTTCAATCGTGAACCGGTCAAGCGACGATCTTCCTTCGGAATGAAACGGCGAACAATATGGCAAAGATGAGGAGCCATGCCTCGAATCCGGGTACCGATTCTTCTTCATCTTCGTCATCAGTATTGGATGAATCATCATCTTCTGATGAACTTCCTTCGTAATGCGGGCATCCATTTCCAGGCAATGAAGGATCGATTAGATCGGGATTCCAGTATTCCCATTCCTCGCATTCCGAGGATGTATTGTCGACATTCTCCCAAACGTTAGGATCGGATGGAGCCGTATCGGAATTGTCTCCCACACCGTCTCCATCGGAATCCAAGGATTCAGTTGAATCATTAGGGAATGCATCCATCTCATCGGCTATTCCATCACCATCTGAATCACTGTATGGGACTGTAATTACGACACTCAATGAAGTTAAGAGGACGGCTTGATTGTTTGAATCATAACCGTAAGCATTGACGTAGACCGATTGAATGACGGTCACGTTGGTTCGAATCGAATCCAACTTTAATCCAAGAGAAAAATCGTCACCTTGTTCCAATCCATTCGAACGGTTCCAGACTCCATCGAGTTGAAGGTCGTATTTGTCAACAGCAGACGCGTTAAATGAGGCTTCATCAAAGGAGACTTCAACAAAAGTTGGACTCGTTACGGATGAGAGGAGCGTCCCGTTCACAAGCATAAAGTCCGCATCCATAATTTCGAGTACATCTGGTCCTGTCAATTCTACCGATGCTTCAGGCGCTGGTTCTTCCCATAGACCTGTCAGTGGATCATAGGTCCATGCTCCATTCCATTGGCATTCCCCGTCTGCATCGAGGATGAACTCGCCACCTGCGCTGATTGCGTCCTCTGGAGCAACAACGCCCTGGCATGCCATGAGGGTGATTTCAAACCAATGATACGTTAGCCATCGTTCATCATCCCCTTCATATGTTCGAATAAAAATTTGAACAGCTTCAGAATTGTTTGTGTAGAAATCTTCGAGAGAGAGTGTTAACGAAAATGAATCCGAGTTTGATAAGGCATCAGAACGATCAAACAGTCCCCCCGCAAGAAGATAGTATTTTGTGATTGCCGACGCAGAAAAATCATCCATTGAAAATGCAGCTTCTACGTAGACTTCACCTGTTTCAGAACCGGATAATACCGTTCCATTGATGGCGATTGTGTTCGCCATGGTCGAGGTCATGTTGTTCGACATATCGAATTGAATCACCGGTTCTTGATCCCCCCCTCCGTTTGGAATAACGACGAAATACATTCTGAACTTCGAAGACTGTTTTCCTACTGCATCGTAAACTCGCAGTTCCATACGGATTTGAGTTTCTGATTGCCCATCCTGGCTCACAGTTATATTTTCGAACGTGTATTGGAACAGGCCATTGCTTACAGCTGATTCTTCGAAGGTATGGCCTTCGAGATTGAATGAATCATCGCCGTATGGTGCATCAAAAAGGATCTTCCATTGATACGTTTCAATTCCGTTCCCTGATGTAGCATCAGGGTCGTTTGAATTGCTGCCATCGAATGCAACATTCAATTCACCTGTTTCATCGAGCATTAAACGATACACGTCCCAGTCTGTACCTGAAACAGTTTTTGTTCCATCATGCACAATGTTTGATTCAATCGCTTGATTATCTCCGAGGGTCATGTTGACTATGGGGGCATAATCGTCTGTGGCAAAAACTGTTGTTTCCTCTGATAATTTCGAAGGTTGTGGTTGATGTACAAGTCCAGCACAAAGGAGGATAATTACCATAGCAATCGCATTTCTCATATGAGTCTCTATCGATTCCAAGATGATAAGATATTCGCCGAATATTCAAAATTATGATGAGCAAGGATTGAAAGCCCAATCTCCTTAGCGGGATTCGCGGGTTGGTAAGATGGGCAAAGATATTGATTGGGACAAACTCACCTTTTCGCTAACACCGACCGATACAATGTATGTTGCTACAACGACTGCAGAGGACCCGTGGATGCCTGGTGACTTACGCCCATACGGTAACATTGAGATCTCTCCTGCGGCAGGTGTCCTCAATTACGGACAAGGTCTGTTTGAGGGGATGAAAGCCTATCGAACAGCAAAAAATCGTGTTGTGTTCTTCCGTCCAGATGAAAACGCTCGACGCATGCAACGTGGTGCAGACCGTCTGAAAATGCCCCCAGTACCTGAATCAATTTTCATTGACGCAGTTGAACAAGTCGTTCAAGCGAACATCGATTATCTTCCTCCTATGGGACGTGGTGCAATGTATGTGCGACCATTATTGATGGGAAGCGGGCCTGTATTGGGTGTTGCTCCTGCTCCAAGTTATTCGTTCATGATATACGTCACTCCGGTTGGACCGTACTTCAAAGGCGGAATGAAGGCCATTGACTTACTTATTTCTGATGAATTCCATCGAGCTGCACCAGGTGGATCTGGTGGCGTTAAGGCGATTGGAAACTATGCTCCTGGTATGATGCCAAGCAGGATTGCAAAGTCGAAAGGCTATGCTGAAGTCATCTATCTTGATGCTCGAACAAGCACATACATCGAGGAAGTTGGCGCTGCGAACTTCTTCTGCGTCAAGGATAACGTCCTCTACACACCTGAATTGACAGGAACCATTCTTCCAGGAATCACTCGAGCCTCAATCATTGCTTTAGCACGTCATCTCGGATACGATGTCCATGAAGAGAAGGTCAGTGCAGAATTTGCAATGACAGCTGATGAAGCGTTCTGCTGCGGAACTGCTGCAGTCATCTCTCCGATCGGTTCAATTACACACGAGGACAAGAAAGTGACCTACGGTGACGGAACACCTGGAATCATGACCACAACACTCTACGATATGTTGACAGGAATTCAGAACGAGAAAGAAGAAGACATCTTTGGATGGCTTCACGAAGTCCCTCTTTGATGTGTTCAAGCGAACAGATTACAAGGCTTCAACGGCCTTATGAATCGTAGCTTCGTAGGATGGACTGCGAGCCCTTACAATCTCCAACAGCAACGTATGAGCTGGGAATCCCTCTGATTGAATGGGCGGGTAAAGGGTAGCCTCTGTATCGCCCACTGAATCCCCTTTGTGTCGGGCCAAACATTATATCTTCCAATTCTTAACAACCCATATTACCATGCTCGAAGCTGACAATCAAGAGAGAGAGACCCCTATTGAATTAGGTTCGGGAGAAAAGGAAAAAATACAGATTTCGAATAAACGTTTTACGCAGAGCCTGTATTCAGATAGAACTGGAGGGTATGCTGGAAAACAGAGGCTTTTCTTTCCTATTTTTTGTTTGATAGTAGGACTACCTCTGCTTGGATTTGGTATTTTTGCAATTGTTACCATGGATGGTGACGATCGAGTAGGAGCGGCGATGATTGGCTTTTGTTTTGGTGGAACCTGTAATTTCCTCGGAATAATCACGCTCTTGGCATACTTTAATGGAACTTATTATCAACCAACAGGAATTGGTGGTGAAAGAACTAGCGAAGACTTTGTGGATTGGGGAGATTGAATGCTCCTTTCCCAAAGCCTTCCATCTAAATATACAGAGTGGCGCGTTAAACAGGCGTCTCACACTTGGGCAGTGTTTTAGAAAACATATTTGAGTTTCAGATAATCGAATCCGGATGATTTGTAATGGACTATCCAAATACCCATGCGAATGTAATTAATGTTTGAATGGGCTTTGCGTGGGTCACTTTAGACACTACGCAAGAACAGGACGGACTGCGACCCCATGTATTCGCCATATTCGTTTGCATGGGTGTTTTGGACGAACCCTTGTGGATATGTCTAAAACACACCTGCACTTCTTAATGAAAAGAAGGCAATAATGCCACAAACAACGTAAATGAGAATTCCAATTGGACCTCTTTTGAATTTTGAAGACGGTTTGAACCCGAGAACCGGTTCGGCTTTCTCTGCGAGACTCTCTTCAACTTCTCCTAAAGACTTCATGTTTCGATGCCAGTTGTTTGATTATTTCAATGAATCTGGGGAGATCATGTGTACTCAACGATTTGCTTGTACACATGGGGTCCCCATGTATACGCCCGTGACCACAACGGTAGCGTCTGCACCGACCCACTGCAAGCCCTTCGTATTCTCATATGATTGCTAAGGGTAACGGCAAATCCATTCCACAAAGACAGGCATCTATTCGGCTATCCTCTGAACTGGGGAGTCAAACCATGGCACAAAAAATAAACAAACATATTTTGTAAATCAAAGGTGTTTTTTGTATAATACAAATTTATATGCCTGATAGTCTACGGAGAGACATGGCCCTGACTCCAAACCAGATCGCTGAGTTACTCAAATTACGAGCATTAGGATGGAGCCAGGCAGAGATTGCTGAGAAGTTAGAAACATCTCAGCAAGTCATAGGCTACCAATTGAAAAAACTCAAAAAACAATCCAAAGAAAAAGGTGCAGATGAAGTATTCAATGCAGCATTAATCGGTGGATTAGCAGGAGCTGCTGCCGGTATTGGTATTGTAGCATTATTGGAGTTGTTAAAACAATCAGGAAATGGGAAGTGAAGATATGAAAAAAGAATATGAAAGAATAGTTATGGATGCCGCTAATGTAATTAGAGACGATACTGGAATCGAAATAAAGAATGAAGATGGGGAATCTTTGGCACAAGTTCGGCCAGAAAGACTTAGAGACGCAATTCAATTTTGCGAAGGAAAGGGTTGGGAAACTATAGCATTTTTACAAGAACGAACTTATAAAATGGCATTAAAATTAAAAAATGTTGATTTATTTCTTAGTAAAGCGG